>Ga0315336_1004743_pt1 | contig 15698 bp, 13 predicted proteins | sample ASW5metaG_FD_204512 | JGI IMG/M metagenome (GOLD analysis project Ga0315336, IMG submission 204512) | Ammonia-oxidizing marine archaeal communities from Monterey Bay, California, United States - ASW #5 | ecosystem: Environmental > Aquatic > Marine > Intertidal zone | place: USA: California...
AATGCAGCGTGACATTGTACGTACCGTTGCTCAGTGGGATCGCATAGGAAAAGTCTTCATAGCGTTCGGTCTGGTAGAGAATATCGTCCAGCGTACCGTCAATTGAAGCTACGGTCGCATACGTACTGCCACCGGCAAAAGCATAGTCAGCAGACCAAGTCCTCGATTGGACATCGACAAAGCTGCCGCCTCCCGAATTGATCCGAACAGGCAACTGCGCTTTAAGCGTCAACGACGAAGAAATCAGGACGGCACCGATGGCAAGGGCCATTCTCGACGATTTCCCGGCCGGAGCTTTGCAAGCCGCTCGAGGCAAAGGCCAAAGACGCACTTCAGGTGTCCGTTTCTGTGTCATCTAGCCCCTATTTTAGTCACTATCTAGAGCGGATTTCCCCGGGCCCGGTTGTAACGTAGTATAACAGCAAAGTGTATGCCTGTCGCGCGATTGCACAGCAGAAAAGGTGTCGTTCCATGGAAATGTATTGGTTGTTGCAAGCGGGAGCCGTGAGCAAAAAGTGGATGGCAGCAATCTAAATTGCGGGAGTGATGGGTTGCAGGAGCGTCGAAAGGGCGAACGAGTCCGTTGACACCGTGCCATTATGATGTAGAATTTAATCATACATACCTTCTGTGGACACGGAGGCACTGCTGCATAAGGAACGAAACATGGCGATCAAGATCAAAATCGAATACTGCACTGCTTGAAACTACGCGCCGCAGGCGGTCGGCCTGACAGAAGAGCTCTTAACGCTCGGCCCGGATATTCAATCTCTCGAGCTCGTGCCCGGTGGCGGGGGCGCGTTTGAGATTAGTGTCGATGGTGAAAACATTTACTCAAAGCTACAGACGGGAGAATTCCCGAAGAACAAGGCCATCCTTAAGAAGGTCAAGTCCAAGCTCTGAGTATCGCCGTTTTTCGTTTCCTTTCCTTCCATTTTCATCTTCCCGGAGAGTGATGGGTGCCTGGTGGTCCCCGCGGTCTTCAAAACCGCTGTCGGCCCGTTTATCGGGGCGAGGTAGGTTCGATTCCTTCCCTCTCCGCCATGTTGCCTGGTCCGAACCAGATACAGTGTTCGAAACCGGCAGCCTGGAGGGAGTCATGCCATGAGCCGTGAATCTTTACGATCCATCCCATCCGTTGACAGTGTCATCAACGCGATCGGCGATCACGAGTTGCCGCGCCCGATCGTCGTTGCCAGCGTTCGTGACACACTAAGCGCTCTGCGGCGCCAGGCGGAGGTGCCTGGCCGCAATCATGTCATTGCGCTCGTCACGGAGAATCTTGACGCCCTGCGCCGCTCAAGAATCCAACCCGTCATCAACGGCACGGGTGTGCTCGTGCATACAAATCTTGGGCGCGCTCCTCTCGGGAAGGACGCCATTGCGGCGCAGGGTGCAATTGCCAGTCAGTATTGCAACCTTGAGTACGATATCCCGACCGGAAAACGTGGTCGACGTTCCGCATATCTGGAGCACGCACTGGCGATTCTGTGCAAGTCTGAGGCGGCAACCGTGGTAAACAATAACGCTGCGGCCCTCGTCCTGATCGCGCAGCATTTGTGCAAGGGGCCCCGTCCCCAGGTTGTCATATCCCGTGGCGAACTCATTCAAATTGGTGGCGGTTTCCGAATTCCTGAAATACTAGAGGCCAGTGGCGCGGAGTTGATCGAGGTGGGCACCACGAACAAGACTTCATTGGGTGACTACGATCGTGCTCTTGGTGCAGCAACGGGGATGATTCTCAAGGTTCATCGAAGCAATTTTTTTATGGATGGGTTTGTTTCTTCACCAACGACCGAGGAACTTGCGTCGTTAGCAAAGCGAAAACGCATTCCCTTGGTCGAAGACCTGGGGAGCGGGGCCATAGTGTCAACAGATGAACTTGCCCGTGTCGAACATGAGCCAACGCCGACAGAAGTCTTAAAAAGCGGAGTCCAGCTTGTCTGTTTCAGTGGCGACAAGCTTCTTGGCGGACCTCAGGCAGGAATCATAGCAGGCCGAAAACGATTGATAACGGGATTGAAGCGACATCCTCTGTATCGCGCACTGCGTTGCGACAAACTGATTCTTGCGAGCTTGCAAGGGACCGTCGACCAATACCTGGAATCATCAGCCACAGACGTTCCCATTGTCACCATGATGGGAGCACCCATTGAAAATTTACAGACACGTGCAAAAACTCTCATCGAGACACTCGAAAGTGACTCGCTTGAAATCTCCATTCGCGACACAGAAGCACAGATCGGCGGTGGAGCTTTGCCACGGTCCTCAATAGCATCCATTGCGCTGGTCATTAAACCTCTTTCAGGGAGTGTACAGGACGTCGCGGAGCGCCTGCGATATTCAACGCCTGCAGTTATCGGATACATTTCGGGAAAAAGCGTGTGCATCGATCTTAGAACAGTGTTTCCGTTTCAAGACCAAATACTGGCTGAAGCGCTTCGGCGTTTGGCCACAAGTCAGCGGCAGGCGAACGATGCCTGATCGTCACTACATTCTCGCCACGGCCGGGCATGTCGATCACGGCAAGAGTGCGCTGATCAAGGCCTTGACGGGTACGGACCCCGATCGTCTTCCGGAAGAAAAGGCTCGCGGATTGACTATTGAACTTGGTTTCGCCTGTCTTGAGCTGGAGGACGAGGCTGATCGTTACCGAATCGGTGTCGTGGATGTGCCCGGTCATGAGGATTTCGTCAAGAACATGGTTGCGGGTGTGGGTTCCATAGACATGGCCCTGATTGTTGTTGCCGCAGATGATGGGTGGATGCCCCAAACTGAGGAGCATGTGCAGATTCTGGAGTACCTGGGCATTTCGCGGGCTGCGATCGCGGTGACCAAGGTTGACCTTATGCCCGAGAGCGAGCTGGCGGCTGAAGAGGTGAGGGAACGATTGCAAGGTACGACCTTTGAAGGCTCACCGATGGTGGAGACTTCCACCATTGAAGGAGCCGGACTGGATGCATTACGCAAAGCGATTCTTGGTGTGCTGCGGGATTCGACCCAGCCCGCGGATATCGGTAAACCCCGCCTGCCGGTGGATCGCGTCTTTACGTTACCAGGTGCGGGAACGATCGTGACCGGGACGTTGTCGGGCGGCAGATTCGATGTCGGGCAATCTGTCATCGTACAGCCGGCGGGACATGTATCCCGCATTCGGCGGATTCAATCCCACAATGAAGAAGTCGAGAGCGCGGTTCCCGGCACACGCATAGCGTTGAATCTACCGGACGTCGAAGCGGGAATGAGCGTGAATCGAGGCGATGTCATCGCGAGCCGGGCGCTTGGTTCCCCGACTAGCACGTTTGATGTAAGGCTCTCAATGTCAGCTCGATCGACGATTGATGGATCGAATCGCATTCGACCACTGAAGGATGAAACGCGCCTGCGCTTTCACTATGGCAGCGCATCCGTTCCGGCCCGCATCCATTTCCTGACGGAAGGGCCACTGACACCCGGAAACTCCATTCTTGCCCAGGTTCGTACGGAATCGCCCGTGATGGTATTTGCCGGAGACCGGTTCATTTTTCGTGACTGGCCCGAACGCATGACCCTCGCAGGCGGCCAGGTGCTCGATCCCGCGGCTAAACGGCCACGCTTAAAATCGCCCACACGCGTGACGTTCCTGGGCCCACGGGCCGATGCCGGCGATGATGTGCAGGTGTACCTCATGACCCAACTCGAACGCGATGGTGCCATCAAGGAAGAATGTATGCTCGTTCAATCCCGGTTTAGGGCAGAGGATGTGGCGGAAGCGCGGCGGATATTGGAAAAGGGAAGCAAGCTCGTGAGGCATTCCCCGTGGTTGATTGAAAAGAAAGCATGGCTCAAGGCTGCAAAGACTGCCGTCATTGCGATCGATGCGCATCATGGAGAACATCCACAGGACTCGGGAATGCCTCTCTCCGAATTACGTGAGCATGTGTTGCCTCTGCTCGCGGATACCGCATTGTTTGCTTTTCTCTTGGCCGATCTTTGTGAGGTGGGTTTCGAACAATCTCAAACCGTCATGCGCCGCGCGGCTCACAAGGCAGAACTGCCAAAGCACCTGGAATCGACAGCCGCGAGCATTCTCCAAGTGCTCACGCGCGAACCGCTTGAGCCGCCGTCGCGTAAGGAACTCGTTATCGACGCTTCCGCAGGCCAGGTGCTCGGGTATCTCAATGAAACGGGTCAAGCCATCAGTATCGGACCCGAACTGGTCATGTGCATGGACGGTTATCGCCAGGCTGTCGATGCGGTGCGCAGACATATAGAATCTCATGGTCCCTCCACGGTGAGTGATCTTCGCGGTGCTGTGGGGACAACGCGACGTATCATGGTACCCCTCCTGGAACACCTCGACCGGAAGGGAATTACGATTCGGTCGGGTGAGAAACGGCGGCTGCGAGATGCTGGATAAGCCGCAATCGCAAGTTGTCCTGCTGGGTGCAGGAAACACTAACCTCCAGGTCGTTAAATGGTGGGGCATGGAGCCACCGGGCACGGCGACGTTGGCGCTGGTCAGCGAATCCTATGACATGCCGTATTCCGGAATGTTGCCGGGGTGCATTGCAGGCCGGTATTCTCGAGACGAGGTCACGATCGATCTAAGCCGACTTTGCGCTGCCAGCGGCGTCAGCTTCATCAGGGCTTTCGCGCAGCGTATCTGTTGCGAAAATAATGAGATCATATTCCGTGACCGGCCTCCCATGCGTTACGACATTCTTTGTATGAATGTTGGTTCCCAGCCTTGTGTACGGCTGACCGAAGGCGCAAAAGAAAAGTCCTTGTTGTTGAAACCACTATTTTCCTTGATGGATCGGGTAGAGGCAGTTGATCAACTCGTCGAATCATCGAGCGCTGCCTTTCCTCTCGTCGTTATCGGCGGCGGTGCGAGTGCGTTCGAGCTTGCGATGGCACTACGCACGCGCTACGCGGAACAGTCAAATGTTTGCATTGAGATCCTGATGGCAGGGTCGCGACCCTTGCAGTCGGCGGCCACGTCCGTGTCACGCGCCTGCCAACGAGCCCTACGAGAACGCGGCATTTCCATGCGAACCGGTGTTCGCGTCGAGGGAGCTGACGCCGATTACCTCAAGCTCGACCACGGCGAGCAAGTTCCCTATGCAGCTTGCGTCTGGGCAACGCATGCAGAGCCTCCCGATATTGTCGCAGCATCAGGATTTGATTGTAACGAACGTGGGTTTCTGCGCGTGCATGATACGTTGCAGTATGTCGGTAACGCTTCGGTGTTTGCCTCGGGCGACGCAATCTCAATGGCGTCGCATCCGGCATTGCCCAAAGCGGGGGTCTATGCAGTACGACAGGGACCGACGCTCTGGGATAACCTGCAGGCAAGACTGGAAGGGCATTCCTTGCGCGCATACTCACCTCAGCCGCGTACCCTTTTCTTGCTCAACTCCGGAGACGGCGGCGCCATCATGAGCTACGGCAAGCTGGCCAGCCGCGGGAAATGGGCGTTTGCGTGGAAGGACTATATCGACCGCAAATGGGTTAGAAAGTTTGCCGACACGTATCAGGAAGCAATGTCCGCTTCGGCAATCGGCGCCGAAGAGGACGAAATGCGCTGCGGGGGTTGCGGTGCGAAGCTCAGTGGTGAGATCCTGAATCGCGTGCTGCACAAGCTTGACGTAAAGCCTCAGACTGACGTTCTGGTGGGGTGCGTACCCGGTGATGATGCCGCAGTGATGCGCTTACCGAGCGGAAAGGTTCAACTACAGACCGTCGATTTTTTTAAATCGTTTGTTGACGATCCTTTTCTTCTCGGTCGCATTGCCGCCACGAATGCATTGAGCGATATTTTTGCAATGAATGGAGTTCCTTCAATTGCATTGGCACTCGTTACAATTCCATTGGCAGGATCCGCAATACGCGAAAGCCAGCTTTTCCAGGTCCTATCCGGGGCTCTTGAAACATTTCATGAAAACGGCGTCACATTGGCCGGTGGACACACTACTGAAAGCATGGATTTCCAGATTGGTTTCTGCATCACAGGCTACGCCGACGAAAATCGGTTGTTTAAGAAGGATGCATTGAAGCCGGGTGATCGGTTGATTGTGACCAAGCCGCTTGGCTCGGGCGCAATACTCAGGGCCGCTACAATGGGCCAATGTGAATGGCATGCGTTCGATTCTGTTTTGCACGGGATGCGCATGTCTAACGGGCCGGCGGCCAAGATTTTCGACGAGGCTCGTGTGCGGGCTTGTACTGACGTTACGGGCTTTGGCCTGGCGGGGCATTTAGTCGAGATGCTGGATGCGAGCAGCGTGTCGGCCAAATTGAATCCACAATCGATTCCTCTTTACCCGGGGTTTCATGATCTCACGAATGGTCAACGCGCCGAACCCGTGCTCAGTACCTTACACGAAGAAAATGCCAAGCATGCACGTCGAATCACACCCGAATCAGCGAATCAGCTTGCCTGGCTATACGATCCACAAACGTCCGGCGGCCTTCTTGCCGGGGTGGCGCAGGAAGATGTCGACAACGTACTTGCCGGCTTGCGGGATGCAGGTTACTCGTATGCAGTTGAGATTGGCGAGGTTCTCGGATCAGAGAATGAACTACGGATCCATATCTGATAACTGGATTGACCCGGTAAACATGTTCTTGGGGGTCGGAATCCTTACGGATTCCGCTACGGTATGAGATAGTACGTACTATAGTATGTACTATGTTGAACATGTGCCCAGCCGTATTCGAAGTGTGTACGCGCGTCGGAGTATCGGAATGCTTACGCATTCCGATACGTAGATCGTCCAGTCGTCACACTTGCCTGTCTCACTTAACATTTAAGTTGACTCAAAGAACGTGAGATGTTGGTGTTGGGGATCTAGACGGCAATATCATGACGACAATCAAGCCAAGTATTTTCAGGGACCGAAGTGCGATCGTGATGGAGAATAAACTCGCTGCACTGACAGTGTACCCGGGAGGGGGGCACATTGCTTCATACGTGCTGAAAACGAATCCCATCAATCCACTTTGGGAGCCGGTTTGGCCGGGCATTGAACCCAGTGTACGGGAAATCGGTTCTCAGGACGATTACGGCAGCGAGCGGGAAGGCGTTATGCTGAGTTCGATTGCCGGTCACAATCTATGTTGCGATGTCTTCGGCGAACACAGCGACGGCGAAAAAGCTGTAGGTCTGGACTATCATAGTGAAGCAGGCATGGTGCACTGGTCCGTGGTGTCGGCCGACCCGGAGCAGGGGATCCTGATCATGGAAGCTAGTCTACCACATACAGCCGTGACGATTGATCGAGAGTTTCGCCTCGCCCCGGATGCTACTCAGGTCGTGGTTGAACAGACAGAATTGAACAACGTGGGTTTCGAACGGGCCGTGGGCACGGCTCAACACGCAACACTTGGGCATGATTTTTTAGGGTCTGTTGAAAGACCTACGCTCTTTGCCTGCAATGCCGATAAGGGTCAAACATGGCCCGAACCGAATAACGAATACCCGTATTCATTCAAAGTAGACGAGCCGTTCGATTATCCGAATATCCCATCGCTGGACGGATCCGTGCAGGATTGGAGGTGTTATCCCAGGCATGAACCTACAGGCGATCTTGCTACGTTGAGAATACGACCCGATGCGCAGCATGCATGGGTGAGCGCCTATCAACCGCAACACGAACTCGTGCTTGCATATGCCTGGGAACGGGAAGCTTACCCGTGGATGTTGACGTGGGAAGAAAATAAATCCCGCGATCACAAACCGTGGAACGGAAAGAGCCTGACGCGCGGCCTGGAATTCAGTTCATATCCTTTTGCGACTTCACGACGGGCGAATGTCAATCTGGGCGAGTTGCACGATACGCCGACGTTCGCGTGGCTTGATGCCTATGCGGAACGGCAAACCACATTTGCGTTCGGTTTATTCCAGGTGGACGAAGAACAGTCTAAAGCACCTGACGTATCCGCAACTGACGAGTGGCAGCTTCAGTTAGCATGGTAGTGGTCGTCTGGCCGTTCATCCCTTATGTCAGAAACACAGTCTTCCCAACCGCCGGCATTTGATCATCTTACGTATGACCTTGTGATCTCGCTGACGGAAGACGCGCTTGGTCAGCGCTGCACGAACCTATGCAGACCGCTAAACAGTTACATCAATCGGGTCTACGAGGTTCAACTTGAATCCGAAGACATGGTCGTCGCCAAGTTTTTCCGTCCAGGGCGGTGGTCGCGTGAAGCGCTGAGAGACGAGCAAACGTTCCTGTTTGAACTGCATGCGGCTGAAATTCCGGTGATCGTCCCGATTGGGAATGGACCTGACAACGTGCTGCACGAGCACGAGGGAATGTCGTACGCTCTGTACCCCAAGAAGGGTGGGCGGGTGTGTGACGAACCCACGGCCGAGCAATGGAAGCAGTTGGGGCATCTTATCGGCAGAATGCATCAAGTTGGAGCCGCGGGGGCAGCCGAACACAGGATTACCATGCATCCAGCACATTCGGCGAGTGACAACCTCGAGCACATTCTCTGCTCAGGTTTCGTGGCATCTGACTTTGCCTCCGGCTACGAGAAGACCGCGCGTAATGTGATCGAGCGCATCACTCCGCTCTTTGAAGACACGGAACTTTCACGCATTCATGGCGATCTGCATCGACAGAACATCATCGACCGCCCGGGTGAATCCTTCACACTGATTGATTTTGATGACATGGCCATGGGGCCCGTCGTGCAGGACATCTGGATGCTGCTTCCCGGGCGGGTTGCTGACACTCGTAGAGAACTCGATATCTTGCTGGAAGGATACGAGCTTTTTTTCGAAATCGACGATGCCCAGTTGCTGCTCATTGAACCGCTGAGGGCAATGCGTTACCTGCATTACACGGCGTGGTGCGTACACCAGGCTGAAGACGGCGGAATTACGCGTCTTTCCCCTGATTGGGGAACACCTGGATACTGGCGCACGGAAATCAGCGAGCTTGAGAAACAGAGTAGAGAAATCGAAGATGCGCTTGCTTGAGAATCGCGCATAAAAAAGATGCGCCATGCAGGTGCGTTTCGGTTCTGTCTTGCTCAATCGCATATGGTGGGCATGACTAACTAACTTGTTAACCCAATGCCACCTGCATGACGCAATGTTGCTAAGGAAGTTTCAACACCTTCATTAGTACACCTCCTTTCGGAGTGGCACTATAGTAACAATGTGCGTGTGATCGGTCCAGTGTTTTCTTCCAAGTTGAAAACAAAAAACTGTCTTTGCATGAGCAAAAAATTAATCGACACTTCTTTTCGTGCACTAAACATTCCGAGTACGTGTTTTAAGATTCTCAATTGCACGCGTGTGATCTGATGAAGTTTGGTTGGCACGTTTCTTGTGTTCTTGCATCATAAGACCTTCTTGAATTCAAATCGCACTAGCTAGACACGAAGAATGAATGCATCGCGGCTTCCTTCGCTACGTTAAAGCGTTTGTGACGAGCGACGCGCTTACGTTTCATTTTCAATCGCTATGAATTTGTCATCTACAGATGGTCGTTCCAAAGGGCCTGTTTGGCACAGTTATTGTGCTCAGTATGCGTGAAAAATGTTAGAACCTATCTCAAAATTGATTGTAGCCTTGGCGGTGCTGGTTCGCGTGTGGTGGGGAGCGCGACATGACGCTAGCGTCGTGCCTTCGGGATGCCGCGACACGGCAGACACAGCGCCGTGGCACGTAATCTGCACCCCTGTAAGATATTCTGATCGCATGACGCGCCATTGACCGCCTTCTAGCAAGCGCTTACGATGCGGCAAGTGACTACATAAGGAGCGAATGATGAGCGGTTTGAACAAGTACAGTTGCAAATTAACCCAGGAAGTCAGCCAGGGCCACAGCCAGGCGATGTTGTATGCGACAGGCATGACCGAAGAGGACATGTGCAAGCCCCAGATTGGCATTGCGAGTGTCTGGTACGACGGGAATCCGTGCAACATGCATCTTCGCGATTTGAGCGATCGCGTAAAGGAAGGTGTGGACGCATCCGGAATGATCGGCATGCGTTTCAATACGATTGGCGTTAGCGACGGCATTTCCATGGGGACCGACGGCATGAGCTTTTCGCTCCCATCACGCGACGTCATTGCTGATTCAATTGAGACGATCATGGGTGCACAGTTTTATGATGCGCTCGTTTGCCTGCCAGGCTGTGACAAAAACATGCCCGGCTGCCTTATGGCAATGGGGCGATTGAATCGTCCCTCCATTATGGTTTACGGCGGCACAATTAAGCCTGGGTGTACGACTGCCGGGGAGTCCGTCAATATCGTCTCCGCGCTCGAGTGCTATGGAGCATTTATCACCGGGAAAATTGATGAGGACCAACGGCGTGATATCGTGCAACATGCCTGTCCCGGACCCGGTGCATGCGGGGGGATGTACACGGCCAACACCATGTCCACTGCGATAGAGGCATTGGGCATGTCATTGCCGTATTCGTCGTCGACGCCCGCGGTTGATCAGCAGAAAGTCGATGAGTGTCTAAGCGTTGGTGCGGCGCTCAAGACCGTGCTTGAGCGTGATCTTAAGCCACGCGATATCATGACGCGGGAGGCATTTGAGAACGCGATGGTTGTGGTCATGGCAACGGGCGGCTCAACCAATGCGGTGCTGCATTTGATTGCGATGGCAAAGAGCGTGGGGGTAGAACTGACTATCGATGATTTTCAGAGTGTAAGCGATCGCATACCATTCCTTGCCGATTTGAAGCCGAGCGGAAAATATTACGAGGAAGATCTTCACAACGCGGGGGGAACACCCGGGGTTATGAAGATGATGTTGGAACAGGGGGTCCTGAATGGTGATTGCATGACAATAACGGGCGCAACCATAGCCGAGAATCTCGAGTCGTGTGCGGCGCTAAAGGATGGACAAGATATTGTTTCCGCCTGGGATCATCCGATCAAGAAAACGGGCCATATCCAGATTTTGCGTGGAAATCTGTCACCGGAGGGAGCGGTGGCTAAAATCACGGGTAAGGAAGGCGAGAAATTCAAGGGGATTGCACAGGTGTTTGACAGCGAAGAGAATATGCTGGTAGCCCTACAGGCAAACAAGATCAGCAAGGGTACGGTAGTGGTGATTCGCTACGAAGGACCAAAGGGAGGACCCGGTATGCCCGAGATGCTGCAGCCTACAGCCTTGATCATGGGTGCGGGACTGGGGAAAGATGTTGCGCTGATCACCGACGGTCGTTTTTCCGGTGGCTCACACGGTTTTATCGTCGGTCACATAACGCCCGAGGCCCAGGAAGGCGGTCCCATCGCATTGGTTGAAGACGGAGACACGATCACGATTGATGCGGAGAATAATGAACTCAAAATCCATGTCAACGACGACGAACTGGCGAAGCGACGCGCAGCTTGGAAAGAGCCGGCATACAAAGCGAAGCAGGGAATTTTGTATAAATATATCAAATGTGTTCAAAGTGCCTCTGAGGGCTGCGTGACGGATGCCTAACTCTTGGGAAAGTGTTAGACAGGGTCTTAGCTATCTGATACACGAGACTAGAAGCGATCCCGAAGCCATAGAATCGGCCAGACGGTACTGGCCTCCCACAGCGATTAGTCGAGAAACAGCAATGTGGGAGGCGAGTACCGCCTCGCCGAAAGATCGAGCTGGACGTTTTGGGATGACTTGAGCCAGTAGCCGGAGTATTCAGTGTTCACTTTTCAGTGTCTCGCGTCGCGCCAACTGCGCAAGCGACCACTTGGCGGCCGTCCCGCCGACGTGGCAATCTGGCTGTGGCACACGACCTGCGTGCGCAATACGACGGCATTTGCCCTAGTCCTGTTCGCATCCCTATCGGCGGGTTGTGGGGGCAAGCAGGAAACTCCCGCGCAACCGACACCGTCTCCCGGCGCGGCCCCGAAGGAAGTCAAGGTGGATGGATACGGCCGGATCGAAGGAATTGTAACGTTTCAAGGGTCACCGCGTAATCCGAGAAGGGTGGCTATGGCCGCCGATCCCGCATGTGCAGCCGCCCATGCGGTCCCTGCTTATGACGAGACATTCGTTTACACAAATTCAGCTGATGGAAGCATCACGGTTGGCAATGTGTTCGTTCATATAGCTGGAGATCCGCCCGGTGAATATCCCGTGCCGTCGACGCCGGCTGTGCTCGACCAGAAGGGTTGTCAATATGAGCCGCACGTGTTCGGCATGATGGTCGGACAGCAACTGTTGATCAAGAATTCCGATCCAACAGTTCACAATGTTCACTCCCTTGCCAGCAAGAACAGCAACTTCAACAATGGGCAAACGCAAGGCGCACCGCCGCTGACCAGGTCCTTCGCAAATGAAGAGGTCATGATACGGGTCAAATGCGACATGCATCCTTGGATGACATGCTACGTGGGCGTCCTCAATCATCCCTTTTTCGATGTTACGGACGCGGATGGAGTATTTATGATCGACAACGTTCCGGCAGGGCAATACGAGTTGACAGCCTGGCAGGAGGTCTTGAAGAGCCGGTCCAAGCAGCTCGTAGTCAAGAAGGACGAGACGGTACGCATGAATTTCGTCTTTGAGCGAAAATAGTTTCACGCCGGAATGAAAATTGCAACGGGCGGCCCTGGAGTGAATCAGGATGTTTCAGAAGCGTAACAATATGTCTCTGATACGTGAAGCGCAGAATCGTAACGCTGACGATGATGCAACGACATCATCATACAATCCACATGATGATACCACGTGGGTTCGAAATCAGATCGACGCAAACCACCGACGCTTGTTTGTACGATTATTCGTAGTTCTCATCATCATTAGTATCGTTGTCGGTGGGATTGCCCTGCTGCTGTTCTAGTGCATTAGATTGCAGGATGTGTCACGAAGCAGGGAATTCGCAAATGCCCCTGGAGCCACCGTTTGCGCCCTGTACGAACCTCAGGCGGCCGCCGATAGAGCGTACGCGTTCGCGCATGATCCGTAAGCCCAAGCCCCCTTCGAGATCGTCATCGTCGGACAAATGACAGCCGTCATCCTCAATCGTAACGGTTCCTTGTCCTTCTCGCTGAGAGGCGATGATCGTTATATGTTTGGCCTCCCCGTGCCTGATTGCGTTCGTAATTAATTCCTGTGTGACCCGATATACTTGCATTGCCGTATTCGACTTCTCGATTAGCAATTCGCCAGTGCCCCTAACCTGACATTTGATGCCGTAGAGTTGCTCAACGCTGTCGGCAAGTTCCCCCAGGCCTTGGGCGAGGCCCCCGGGGCCCATGCCGAAGGGCATGATTCCCCTAACGATTGAGCGCGTTCTGTTCATCGCATCGTTTACAGCGCTTGATATTCTTGTCGCGTACTCGATATCGGGAAGTCCCTTTGATTGCAGCACTTCCGTCAGCCCCTGACTGAGAATCCCAATGCCTGTCAGCACCTGGCCAAGCCCATCGTGCAGATCTCGCGCTATTCGCACCTTCTCTTCGTCGGTTGCCGTTACTACTGCGTTTTGCAACGTTTTCTCATTTCGCTGCAACGCTTCACCCTTCCGTTTGCAGTCCGCGAGTTCGCTTTGCAGTTCGGCCACTCGCAGGTTCAATTCGGCAAGTTCACCATTCATGAGGTTGCGTTATTTGACGGGTTGACTACTGGATGACGCCGTGTCGCAATGCGTATCTTACCAATTCGCCGTTATTACGGAGGCACAGTTTTTCTAGAATGTGACGACGGTGAGTGCTGATGGTCTTTACGCTCAGGGATAGCTCAGCTGCTATTTCACTGATCGTCTGGCCGTTGGCAAGACGCAGAAATATTAAGAGTTCGCGATCTGTCAGGTCACCGTGTAAATCTCCACTACCCTCGCAGGCAATGTACGTCGCAAGCGCGTGCGAAAGATTTCTCGATATGTACTTGTCACCTCCCACAACGGTCGCGATGGCGGTCGTGAGTTCATCAGGTGATGCCTCCTTGGCAAGATAGCCTGCCGCACCATTCCTGAAAGAGCGAACGATGTATTCACCATCGGTATGTACGCTGAACACGAGGACGGGTACAGAGGGAAGACGCTTTTTCAATTCCGGGAGAAATTCAATTCCGCTTCTTCCAGGGAGCACGATGTCTAGAAGAATGACACTCCAGTCCGCCTTTTCGAGATAGGAATGCGCCTCCTGTGTGTCACCTGCCTCCATCGTGACGGCATTCGGAAACGATGTGTTGATGAGCAGTTTTACCCCCAACCTTATGAGCGGGTGATCATCGATGATCAGCACACTACGCACTTCACGGTGGTCGCCGGCCGCATCACTCTTACGATTCCGTGATATCTGCTTCTTGTCCTGGCCGATCGTGTTCTTGCCGGATGCCATTACCTTTTCAGGTCCACCATCTCTTGTTGCGGGTTTTTCCGCAATTGTCATTATCCATGACTCGCCATCACAGCGAAGTCATATTTTGAGCAGTCATTGAGCGCCAGCATGAACTTGGCACCAGCTACACTGGCGCGGTATTAACGCGGAGAACTTCACGTTCGTCTTCTCAAGTGTGCGAACTCTTGTCGCGGCTTGTTTTAGCTTCCGAGACTGCAACACGTTTGTACTAAGCCGTAACGTTCCAACTGAATCATTCCGGCTGAGCACATAGGATGTCGTCTTACAGAGACAAAGTATATTTGAGTTTGAGTCACAAACAATGTTGAAAACTTCCGATATTCATGTAGGATAATTGAACGCTATTCCTACAAATACTTGTTCGCATGGCTCAATGACTGACTCAGAATCCACAGGCATGTGGATTCATTCGAAACCTGCCTTGTTTTGTCTCAGAAAGATCGTGAGGTTATTATCTCGGACACAACACTAGTTTGATTGCCGCTCGTATTTCACAGTCACCAGGACATGCCATGCCTCCGTGCGAAACGCATCAGCTCGCTGTTATTCTTGAGGCACAGTTTTTCCAAAATTCGCGAGCGATACGTGCTAATGGTCTTTATGCTTAATGTGAGCTCAATTGATATTTCCGTTGGTGTTTGACCTTCAGTCAACATCTGTAACACTTCGTATTCGCGATCCGAGAGAATACGAAAGGGGTCTCCATCGGCATCGCTTGAAATGTGGCGAATCAGCAGATGTGTCATGCCCTGGGAGATATACTTTTCTCCCTCAATAACTGTTTGGATGGCAGTAATTAACTCTGCAGGCGCTTCGTCCTTAGTGAGATATCCGGATGCACCGCCTTTGAGTGCCTTGACCATGCATTCACCATCAGAATGTACCGTAAGCATGAGCACCGGGATGTGCGGAACGATTCTTTTTAATTCGGCAAGAAGTTCCAGGCCGCTGCGTCGCGGTAGGGATATATCAAGGAGTATAATACTCCAATTCGCCTGGGGGAGGCAGGCATGTGCCTGCTGCGCGTTGCCCGCCTCAACGATCGTCGCGTCAGGAAACTCATCATTGATTAGCAATTTCATGCCCCATCGGATAATGGGGTGATCATCTACGATGAGCACATTGAGGAGTTCGGGCAGGTTGTGCACCGACTTCCTGGTAAGTTGCTGTAAATCATTCTGATGGCTGACGCTGTCGATTGATGGCATTGTCCCTCCCGTTTCTTGATTGTGTTAATCAGGACGAGAGGACCCTGTGCGAACAGCCGTCAAGAGGGGCTCTTTTCGGATCGGGCAATATTGATTGCCGAACCCTGCCGTCACACCCGGTGACGAACAAAAACACCTGTCTATTATGGTTTCAACATAATGCCCAGGCACCCC
>Ga0315336_1004744_pt1 | contig 15693 bp, 14 predicted proteins | sample ASW5metaG_FD_204512 | JGI IMG/M metagenome (GOLD analysis project Ga0315336, IMG submission 204512) | Ammonia-oxidizing marine archaeal communities from Monterey Bay, California, United States - ASW #5 | ecosystem: Environmental > Aquatic > Marine > Intertidal zone | place: USA: California...
TGGCCTGAATGGGCCGGAGTCACCCTGCTGGCCAAAAAATGGTCAAAATGGGGGTTTTCCGGGGGGGGGTGGTCCCGCCGTTGTGGTCGGGAGGCCGCCCCACAACAACGATATTCAGTCATTCTGACGCCGCGCCTCGATGACCGCCTGATAAACGTCGAGAACCTCCTCGAAGTGCTTCTCGAGGCTGTAGAGCGAGGCGGTTTTTCGGGCCTCCCTACTGATCTGCGAGCGAGCGTCGGAAGGGAGGAGCCTTTGGATGTGCCCGCGGAGCTCCTCGGGGTCTTCCGGATCCCGTAAGAGGAGGCCATCGACGCCGTCACGGACGAGCTCACTGACGCCGGCCCGCGCCGAAATGATGGACGGCAACCCCGACGCCAGGGCTTCAAGGGCCGCGTTCCCGAAGATGTCGTAGAGGCTCGGAAAGACAAAAACGTCCGCCGCGCGGAGATAATCTCTGGGCGATCCTCGAGCTCCGAGGAACCTCGCCTGAACGCCTTTTCTCGATGCGAGGGACTCATACTGGGCCTGCCTACGGTCCTTTCCCAGCACCCAGAGGACAGTGCTAGCTCTACTGCCCCCGGCTTTCTTGCCATCGGCTCTGCTGCCTTCTTGGAGCCGAGACAGAGACTCGATGGCGGTTGCGAGACCCTTCCTGCGGTAATCGTTGCCCACGAAGAGGATCACTGTCGCTGTCGGCCCGGTTTCGTGCTGGCGGCGGAAGTCCTCACGCCAGACCTGGCTCGAGCCGGGGTGAAACTCGGTCGTGTCGACCCCACAATAAAGGACGTCTATTTGATCGGGAGGGAAGTCGTAGCGATCCAGGATCTGCTCCTGTGCCATCCGTGACATGGCGAGCACTCGCGGGCACGCTGTTGTGGGCGGGTCTCCCGACCCGCCCACGCAACCGAACCGGCGCCTTTCCAGGTGTCGGATCGCTACGGCGAGGAGCGGCCTGAAGGTCGTGAGGCGGCGCCACAGGGACGCGCTGCGGAGGTAGATCAGATAGTCATCGAAACAGCCCGAGCCATCGGTGTAAATGTCCTGCTCGAAGGTCTTCGAAAAGGCGTGAACGATGTCGAACCGCTGCCCCCTGAGGAGGAGAGCGGAGGCGTATGCGAAGGAGAGCACCTTGATTCCTTCCCCGAGGGGTAGCGCTGGCACAGCATGAAAGTGCAGGCGAGGATGGGGGTAGGGCTCCCAGCGCCGGACGAAACAGTGCACCTCGTGTCCCCCGTTCAACAGGTACTCCACCAGGGAATACACGTACTTCTCGATGCCACCTGTGGGAGAAAAGCGGGTGTGGTTGATCGCGATCTTCACCCGGTTTAGTATGAGAAGCCGTTTTACCCGGGTCAACTGTACTGCTTCGGAGCCCCATGATTCACGAAAAAACGCGCCAGCTTGTTATCGCGACCCCGGAGAGAAAGATCATCCTGCTCGTTCTCGACGGGCTGGGTGGGCTGCCTCATCCTGACACCGGGCTGAGCGAGCTTGACACCGCGAGCCTTCCCAACCTGGATCGCCTCGCAGGGACGTCCTCGAGTGGGCGAATGCAGGTCGTTGATCCGGGCGTAACGCCCGGGAGCGGTCCAGCGCATCTCTCCCTCTTCGGTTACCATCCGTTCGAGATCGAGTTTGGCCGCGGTGCGCTGGAAGCGCTGGGAAGCGGGTTCGAGCTCCGCGCCGGGGATCTTGCCGTGCGTGCTAATTTCGCGACGATCCGAGCTGACGGGGTCGTGCTCGACCGCCGCGCCGAGAGGCCCCCCGATGAGGAGAACCGTCGTCTCTGCGCCAAGCTCGAGGGCGGGCTTGCGACAAGATTCAAGGAAGCGGAGGTTCTCCTCCTTCCCGGCAAGGAGCACCGCTTCACGGTCGTCTTCCGCGGCCCGAACCTGGACCCTGCTCTCAATGACAATGACCCGCAGCGCGAAGGCCGTCCCCTCCTCGAAATCGTGCCCCAGAGACCTGCCGCGAGTCCTGCTGCACAGGTCGTCTCGCGTTTCCTCGGGGCCGCGCAAGAGATCTTGAAGGACGAGCCCAAGGCAAACGGCATGCTCCTGCGAGGGTTCTCGGGCCTTCCTGAGGTGACACCGTTTGAGGAACGCTACGGTTTGCGTGCAGGTGCCATAGCAGCTTATCCCATGTACCGGGGTGTCGCGAGCCTCGTGGGAATGACCGTCCTCGGTGCGCCGAAGAACTTTACCGAGGAAATAGCTCTCCTGGAGAAGGAATACGCGAACCACGATTTCTTTTTCGTGCACTTCAAGGGTACAGACTCGGCGGGTCACTCCGGGGATTTCGCCGAAAAGGTAAAGCAACTCGAGATTGCGGACGCCATGATCCCGCGCATAGAGGCGCTCGAGCCGGAGGTTCTTATCGTCACCGGCGACCACTCGACTCCGTGCATCCACAAGGAGCACACCTGGCATCCCGTCCCGACGCTCGTTTGCTCGCCGCTCGCGCTCCCCAGCACCGAGGCCAGGTTTACTGAGAAATCCTTCATGACCGGGGACCTCGGTACGTTCCACGCCACGGACTTGATTCCGCTCGCACTCGCACACGCTTCTCGGCTGAAGAAGTTCGGCGCGTGAGCCCACGCCTCTCTGTCATCGTCTCCACCTACGACCGTCCTCGCGCGCTGCGGCTCGTGCTGGAAGGCTACACCCGATCCCGCTTTCAGGACTTCGAGGTGATCGTCGCGGATGATGGCTCTACGGACGAGACTGCGCAAGTCGTCGAGTCCTTTTCTCGCGAGTCCCCCTTTCCCGTGAAGCATGTCTGGCAACCGCACCGGGGCTTTCGCCTCGCGGCAGCGCGCAACCTCGCGGTACGGGCTGCGGGGGGCAGCGTCCTGGTCTTTACCGATGGCGACTGCATTCCGTTTCCCGATTCACTCCGGTGGCACGCCGATCGGTGTGCCCCGCTTCGAGCGCAGGCGGGAAATCGCTGCCTTCTCTCGGAGGACGAAACCGCGCGCATTCTCGCCGGGCGGGACGATCTTCCAGCGCTGTCCGAAGCCGTGAGGCGGCGCGAAAGGCCGAGGCTCCTCCGCCTCAAGGGCAGAAATCGCCTTTACTCCCTGACCGGACTGAAGGCGCGGCCAAAGCTCCTGACGGCTAACGCCGCAGTACACCGCGAGGACTTCGATCGCGCCAACGGCTTTGACGAACGTTTCGTCGGGTGGGGTTGCGAGGATGAGGACCTGGCCCGGCGCCTACGGCGTTCAGGAGTGAAGGTTCTGGACGCGACCCTGGAGTCGCTGGTGATCCACCTCTTCCACCCGGTCGAGGAGTCCCACAGGCCCAACGCCAGGTCGGGGGACAACTACCGGTATTTCAAGCGGGGAGTCTTTCTGACCCGGCCACTGAAGGGGTTGTGCCCGCGGGCGGTGGAGACACTCACTCTCGAGTTTGTCGGTGAGGTTCCGCCGGGGCTCGCGAGCCTGACGCCATCGCCGGGCGCCGCGACCGCGACACCCGAGGTGAGCCTTCTTTTCAGCAAGAAGCGCCTTTTCGCACCCCGCATGCATGGAGAAGTGCCGCTTCATTTTTCCACGGGTCGCGAGCCTCAAACGCCCAGCGAGCTTTACGCGGTGTTGAGGGAGAGGCTTTGAGGCTGCCCCCGTGCTGTGTTCATACTCTTTCCCGAACACCGAACACTGAACACCCCTCCTCTTGCGTCCGTCCAGCGATCCGGTCCGCTACGATCTGTGCGCTCAGAGGCGCCAGGAGGATCCCATTTCGATAGTGGCCTACCGCGAGAAAGTATCCGCGCGGACCGGCCGGACCCAGCGTGGGCAGGTCGCTGTCGCCTCGGGGCCGCAGTCCTGCCCAGGCCTCCACGAAGCGCGCCGTCGAAAGAGTGGGGCAGAGCGAGACGGCTTTCTCCAGAAGCCTTGCGACGGTGCCGGCCTCCGTGGTTTTGTCGTAACCCCTGTCTTCCACCGTTGTGCCAATGACTATCCTGCCATCGCTGCGGGGTACGACGTAGCCCTCGTGCGAGTAGATCGTCAACGTCGGTCCTGCTGCTGCGGCGTCCTGTGAACGGGAAGCCCCGGCTGTGTCCAGAAGCAACATCTGGCCCTTGATGGGTCGTACGCGGACTTCTGCGCCAGGGACCCGCAGCTGTCCGGCCCAGGCGCCGGCGCAGTTGACGACCACATCCGCCCCGAGCGTCTCTCGACCCGTTCGCACGCCGCAAACGGAGTCGCCGGCCGTGAGGATCTCGTCGACGCTTGCGTGCGGGAGGACTTGGACCCCTCTTGATCGAGCCGAGGCGAGAACGGCTCTCACAAGCGCGCGATTGTCGACACTGCCCTGATCCGGAAAAAAGAGGGCCTCGCGGAATCGTCCGGAGAGCGTCGGTTCCAGGTCACGGATCTCCTGACCCCGGAGCAGGCGGCCCCCTTCGGGCACCGCAGCGTGCTCATCAGAGGCTCCAAGCGGCGCGAGCACGCCGTCCAGTCGCAGGTCGACCTGGACGCCGGTCTCCTCCTCGAGTTCCTCGGCGAATGTGCCATAAAGCCCCTGCGACAGGGTGCCCGCCTCGAGGAGGGGCGACCCGGGATCGAACTCGAGCTTGGGGGCGAGCATGCCCGCGGCGGCGCTGGAAGCCTCCTGGCCCGGCTCGCTGCGGTCGAGGACTGTTACACCCCATGCCTCGCCGGCAAGTCGACGTGCGATCGAGAGCCCGATGATGCCGCCACCGATGATGATCGCTCTGTTTTGCAACTTAGGTCCACGCGACACTGTTTCGGGAAACGCTCGATCCTACGCGGGAACCCGTAGAGTTGCGAGACGAAAGCCAAGGCCGAAGCGGCCCTTCAGGGGCCCGGGCAGATCTTCCGGCAGCCGATCGCAACGTTGAAATCCACGAGCTGCGCCTCCAGAGTGCCCACGAGCTGGGCAACAATAAAAGCATCCAGCAGGGTGACCAGAGCCGCACCGAAACTGCACAGAGTGCCTCCCGTGGCGGAGACGTTCAGTGTGGCGTTGTTGACCTCTACGGACTCGAACCCGGTGAAGAAGACCATCTCGCCCATGGAGATCGTCGCGAACTGGAGCACGACGTCTGCCTCGAAGGTGACGTCCACGCTGCAAGTATCGGTCGTAATGATCGTCTTCGCGACCACCGGCATGTCTTCGATGACACCGTCACCGCTTACCTGGAGCGTTTCTCCCGGGATGTCCACAGAGGCTTCAGCGACCGTGAGCTCGACCGGCCAACCGTCTCTGGGAGGGTCGCCGCAGGGCTGCGCCAGGGTCACCGGCACCACCTCCAGGCTCAGGAGACTCACGACGATGGGGGCGGCTCCGGCCAGGATGCACACGTCAGCCGCCGACAGCGCGGCCTCGAAGCCGGCTGGGTCGAGGCAAGAAACGGAGGCGTCGTAGAGATTGCAGACAAAGGGGTCGTCGGTCAGATCGTGGCCGAGGTCGGGAAAGGGAGCGGGCGGCTCGGTTGTCCCGTTAAAGATGTACCCCAAAAGGTAGACTGCGTCGGAGAGGTCTACCCCGCCGTCGTCGTTGGCGTCGAGCACATCCTCGCAATCGGGCCGGGGAAAGCCGAGAAAGACGATGTTGAGGATCCGCACTCCGTCGGAGAGGTCGAAGACGCCATCGAGATTGCCGTCTCCTCGCAGGAAGGGGCATTCGGCGTCACCATCACTCGGGAGCAGTGCCAAGAAGAATACGGCGACAATAGGCAGAAGGATTCTGTGACGTATCATCGACTTACCTCCCCGCTGTTCAGGTTGGTCACAAGGCCTGTAGACGCTGGACGCCTCAGTCAAACTGAGTCTATGCCGTCTTATCCGCCTGTCAAAGCAAAACGGAGAGAGTCCCAGAGGGCGCACCCTAGCCAGAAGTGGGCTCGAGCGGGCACGGAACGAATCTTTACCGAACAGGCAAACCTCTCACGACTTCGGGCACTGGATCTTCGCCTTTGCCGTGGCGAAGCTGAATTCCGTGCGCGTCTGCTCCTTGTTGTGGCAAACGAGACAATCGCTGCGCTTGACCCGGCCGAAGGTGTACTCCTCGGGGGCTTCCAGGTGCTTCGGGTTGGTTCCGTGGCACGATTCGCACTGGACCTCGGCATAGGAATCGATCTTGGATGTGTCGAGGTAGGCTTCTCCGTAACCCAGAGAGTGACAGCCGACGCAGTCGTACCTGTGCTCATCTCCGGTCTCGACCAGGGAGGCCATGGCGTGTGAGTGCTTGGTTTTTTTCCAGTTGTCGTACTGCTTCTCGTGGCAAGTCTGGCACTTCGCCACGGTGAGAAAATCCTCCTTGTTCGGAAGCCGCCCTTCGAGGCGCGCTACGTCTGACGGGTTGATTCCCTTCTTCCACTCCTCGACCAGAAGGTCGATCTCGGGATCGCTGCGGTGGTGAGGTTCTATGGAGACTCTTTGGAACTGCAGCACGTTCTTGCCGCGAGAGAGCTCGAGCTCCTTGTTTTCATCGGCCGTCGCCTCCTTGGACTCGACGGCCTCCTCGAGCTCGAGGATCCGGGCCGCGTCGGCCAGCTTGACTCGGGGAGTATGGAACTTGATGTCGAGGACCCCCAGACGCGCTCCCTGGCCGTCCGTACGCAGAAAGACGGTCTCATCCTTGAAGTCCAGCCACTCGTGCTCCTTGATCCAGGTATGGTGATTGCCGTACTCGATGTACGGGTCGAGCAGGATCTCGAGCTCCTTGAGCTCCGAGACGAGCTTGATGTTGTTTTCCTGTCGCAGGTGGGAAAGCGCGACCACGAGGTCCACCTTGCCTTGTAGCTCAGCGAGATACTTCTTGGCTGCCTCGAACGGATCCAGGACTTTCATGTTCGGAGCGACCTTCGCAAGGTACTTCTTGTTGAGGGTAGACAGGGTCAGCCCGATGACGCCCAACCGCACTCCGCCCGCTTCCAGAACAACAGACGGCTTGAAGTAGAGCTCCCCCGTATTCCCGTCGACGAGGTTGGCAGAGAGGAAAACGAACTCGGCCTTTTTTTCGAGGTCCCTGAGCGTGTCCAGCCCGCCTGCGAGATCGAAAGGCCCAATGGCCATTGCCTTGTAGCCCATACGGTTGTAGCTCTCGACGATCAGCTGGGCCTTTCGTATCGCTTCTTCGCGTTCGTGTTCCTTGAGGTTGTCCTTGATGGCGAAGAGGGAGCTGCCACCGTCAAGGAGGCAGATTTGCCTACCGGTAGTCCGAAGCTGTTTCAGAAAGCTGGCACGACGGGTCAAGCTTCCCTGACGAACCTCCTTTTTCTTGCAGCCGCAGACGTCGACGTAGCCGGCGTTGTTCACGTTGTAGACCAGAGAGAATTCCTTTACGGGCTCGGCGCCGATGCAGCTCGTGGTTACGACGACTGCAGCAAGTGTCATCAGCCTGTGGATGGCGTTGGCCGACATTCTCATCACCTCACGATCTTGGGACAGGAAACTTTGTCTTTTAAACCTTTTATATCGAATTCCTTCTGGGTGATCTTGGGGTTGTGGCAGCCCCAGCACTTCTCATTGTCAACCGTGCCGAGCGGGAAGCGCTCGGGACTATCGGAGTGTCCTGCTTTCGAACCATGACAGCTCTCGCACTGCACTTCCTTGAACCGGCCCACCTTGTGAGTGTCGGCAAAAGTCACTCCGTATCCGGTACTGTGGCATCCGACACACTCGAATTTGAACTGATCCTCCGTCTTCACGAGGGTGGCATAGGTGTTGGCGTGCTTGGAACTTTTCCAGAAAGCCAGTTGCTCGTCATGACAGGCGCCGCACACGTCATCTCCCATGAAGTCTTCGACTACGTGGGGGCTGTTCGTGTCGAAGTCGATTTTGAGCGGTTTCGTGCGTCCGCGCTCGAACTTGGAGACCAGATCGACTACCTCGGGATGACTCATGAGGTGCGGAGCCAGAGGGCCATCGTAACCATTATAATCGGCCAGGCGGTTGTTACCCGGAGCAAAGTACATCTCGAAGATCCCGATGCGTGAGCCCTGGCCATCAGCGCGGAGCATCGGCACTCCGTTACGGAGAACCACGTACTCATCTCCCATGACCCAGATCGTCTTGATCCCGTTCTTCGAGATCGGATCGATCATGGCATCTATCCCCGAGACGGAGTCGAGGATGCGATGGTTGCTCACCTCGTCCAGGTGAGAGAGCGCGATGACGACGTCACACTTTTTTCGCAGCTCCGGGACGAGCTCCGCAGTGACTTTCTCCGGGTCGAGCAAGTCCTGGTTCTTGAGAACGCGCTTGGCGTAGCCGCCGTCTGCTCTCAATTTTCTCATCACGGAGTAAACGCCAAACCTCACGCCCCCGGCGGTGAGGATCTTGTAGGGAAGGAACACAGGCTTCTTCGTCTCCCGATTCACCAGGTTGGCGCAAAGGAAAGGAAACAGAGCCTCGCTCTCTAACTCCTTCAAGGCCTCGACACCCAGCTGCAAGTCGATAGGACCCAGGCCGAAAGCCTGATATCCCATGAAGTTCATGGCGTTCAGAATCACGCGAGCCGTGCGCATAGCTTTTACTCTGGCACCTGTCTGCGGCTCTTTCTTCGTCGGCGCGAGGAAAAAACAATCTCCACCGTCCAGGAGAAGGACCGGGTTTCCTTTTCCTCGCATTTGCTGTATCAGCGTCTGCCTTCTGGGCAAACTGCCCAGTTTAACCTCCTTCTTGGGTCACCCGCACGTGCTCGTGTAACCCACGTTGTTGATCGTGTAGATGAGGTCCACCTGTCGGTCGAGAACAGGAGCCTCGTCCGCCGCGCGAGAGGTGGCCTTCTTTCCCGGCACGCACGCGACAAGCAGCGCGGACGCTAACAAGGGTAACCATCGCCGGCCAACGTTCTGGTGAATCACGGCACCTCCGAGTGTGAAATACAGGGTTGTCGATAGAAGAGTCAGGCGCGACAGACGTTCTCACAGTCGGGGTCGGGTAACGTAGCCTCGCTCACGGCCTCGTGCACGTCCAGGGGGCTTGGCGGCTGGCCGCTCAAGATTACCTGACAGGAGTAGGCAACGTCGTTCCAGTCCGTCTTTCCGTCCTGATTAGGATCCGGCTCACAAGGATCTCTGTCGCGGGTATGAGATAGCCGGGCCGCTGCCATGCCGACGACATGCCCGAAATTCGCGAATCTCGGCGCCGGTACTCGCCCTCCGAACCGTGATCCGGCGCGAGGAATTACACGGGTTCTGCCGGGCGGTTGAAGATCTCGAAGATTCCCATGGGGAACGCTGACAAAGCGCCTTTTCGGGGCAGGGTGCCCTGGGACCTCCACTGTCGCTACATCAACCCCGGCGACTTTCGTGCCCTCGGGCTTATGGTCGGAGGAGTTCTGCAGGACTGCCAGCACGCTTACCATGACGACGGCAGCCGCCGCTGCAAGAGCCCCGCCCCCGAAGCGCAGATACACGGCGCGGCGGACCCGGCCAGCCTGGGCGCGCTTCTCTTCCTTCACTCGAAGCATGACCTTCTGCGTGAAACTGTCCGGAAGCGCCGGGCTGTCCACACAAGCCTCCAGCAGCCAAACACGTTCGAGTTTGAGCTCTTCCGCCTGCTCCCTGCATGTGGAACAGTCCTCCATATGTCCCTTCAGAAGACCGGTCCGGATCGAGTCGAGTTCTCCCTCGACATACGCATGAAGATGCGTTTGGACTGCCGAACAGCCAAAATCATCGTTCTGCGCATGATTCTTCTGCGGATTACCGTTCCGCTGGTTATGGTTCAAGGTTGCCATGACTAGAACACTCCCTCTCCCGTCTGACCCAATCTCTGGCGTATCAACTGCTTGCCCTTGCGGATGAGGTAATCGATTCGGTGCGCGTTGATTCCCATTCGATTCTCGATGTCCTGATAGCTCAGACCGTCAAGGTACTTCAGGGTCAGGGTGTCCCTGACCTCTTGTGGTAGTTTACGCAGCAGTTCCGAAACCTGGGTGGAGCCGGTGCCACTCGAACTCTCGGAGCCCGAGCTCGAAGATGCCCAGCTGCCCGAAGCCCAGCTGCCTGATGCCTGTGGATCCATGGAGGCGCGATGCCGCATACGCTCCTCACGTGCCACCCGTTGCTTGATCTCCTGAATTTTGAGAATTTTGTTTCGCTCCCGCTGGTACCACTTGTGACAGCGGTTGTAGGCGATGCCGAACAGCCACGCTCCAAAGCTCTCCGGAGCTTTCAACGTCGAGAGCGCCTTGAAAGCGGCCAGGAAAATGTCCTGGGTGAGGTCCTCGGCGTCGAAGTAGTTCTTGCTCTTGTAAACGGCGATGTTGAAAACCGCCCGCTGATAGCGCGAGACCAGCTCCTCGAAGGCGCCCAGATTTCCGGCGGTGGCTTGCGTTACAAGCTCGATTTCCTGGGTTTCAACAGGCTGCGTTTCGCTCATGCCCTTAGGATACCGTACATCGTCCCCCGCGGCGCCCCCCGAGTTTTCTCTTGTAGGGGACGGAGGTGAGTACATAACTCCAAATTTCGGAAACAGTTGTGAACCGCGCAAAGATCCACTGATAGCTTACTGCTTTAGTGGTACCCTGCAAGTGGGTCGAGTCGGAAAAAAACTATGGTTCTCTTTTCAAAACATTGTGGTGCGGGCGTCCCGCCTGCAAACCAGAAGCTTGATTACTAAGAAGGCAGGCGAGACGCCTGCACCACAATAGGAAGAAGTAGGACGAAAAACCCGCTTCATTCAGGGGCATGGCGTGATTACGATGCTGAAAGCGTGAAAAGAACTCGCCCCCCATCTCCGCGCAAAAACTTTCTTGGCCGAGGAAACGACGCTTTCACCTGCCTCCATTGTCGGTGTGAGGTGTCTCCATTGGGGAACGGAAGTTTCCGGAGTCATTGCCCCGAGTGCTTGTGGTCCCGCCACGTGGACTGCGTTCCCGGGGACCGGTCCTCCGACTGCCGGGGACTGATGGAGCCCGTGGCGCTCGAGGGTTCGTCATCCAGCGAGTGGGTCCTGGTGCATGTTTGTGTGAAGTGCGGCGCCCGCCGGCGCAACAAGACTGCCGAGAAGGATCCGCGGCAGCCCGACCGCTGGGATCGGCTGATCGAGGTGGCGAGAAGCGTTTAGCGTTGGGCGGTCAGCTCTCAACTTCGGAAGAGAGTTCTGACAAACAGCCCTTTCACTGGCGATAAGCCAGCAGGTTGCGACGGAGCCGGGCGCGGAGCTGCTGGACCTGGCGCGTCAAGGCCGGACCGGGGCAATCCGTCTTGCCGTGAATTTCGCCGTGAGTGTAGATCCCTTGAGGCGGGATGCTATAGATGTTGCACAGTTTCCCGACCAGCAGCGCCAGACTGCGCCGCTGAGGCGCGTTCACTTGCTGTTTTACGTAATTCCCAAGGAGGACGATGCCGATATTGCCGCGGTTGGCTGCGCCTCCTGCGTGCGCGCCCTGGTACTTGATTTCCCTGCCTTGCCAAACCTGGCCGTTGCGGTCAATGACGTAGTGGTAGCCGATGTCGGCCCATCGATTGTTTGTTTGATGCAATCTCTGGATTCTCCCGATCTCGGCCGTCGTGTCCGGCGCGTATCGACTCCAGAACACGTCCGCGGTGTGATGGACGGTGATCCTGGTCGGCGTCCCCATCCGTACCGCTCTGCTCCTCCGGAGTGGTCGGGCTCCCCATTCTTCACGGGCTCGGACGAAGCGGCTCCTGTCCGAGGGTAGAGCAGCCCGGGCACGGGCCCGGGTCTCCGTGCGCCTCGACAGGTCGAGGTCCGGAAGATTGCCCGGCTCGTACGGCACGACCCCCGCCGTCTGTGCGGAGACGTCGCGGACCGGATCCATGGAAAGGATTTCCTTTACCTCGTAGGAGAACGGCCTCGAGAGCCGCTTGCGATAGGCGATGGCGCTGTTGGAGGGATCATCGAGGGCTCGATGGCAGACAACGAGTTTCGCAAGCACCCGCTCCCGTTCGTGAGTGGCCCGGGTAGGGATCCCTTTCGCCAGGTAACGGCTCGCGAGGTAGTAATCCCCCAGAGCGAAGTGCGCTTCGCCGGTGCCTTGATGGATTCTGCGGGTTTGCGGCCCTTTCGGCTGCGTACGCCGCGCTTCTAGAAAGAGCTGCAGTGCTTTGTCCGGCGCTCCACCCTCGAGATAGGCACGTCCGGCTTTCACGTAGGCCTTGGCTTTTTCTCCAGGGCGCGTAGCCAGGGCTGCGTGTCTCTCGAAATCTCGGCCCAGGCCAACAGAATCTTTCTTCTCGAGATGCCGCTTCTGCGCGCTCGCCTTGCTGCGCTTGGATGTCGAGTAGCAGCCCCCTGAGGAAAAGACCAGCCCGAGAGTGAGGCACGCAACGGCGACAACTTTGAAAGCTCTCAAATTCCTCTTCACTCCAACTTGCCGTGGTTTTTCCAGTGGCGATTTTTCCAGTGGCCTGGCTTCCAGGGTATGCGTCACGCGACCCTTCTGGAGGGGCCGCATGGTAGCATAACTTTACGAAGAGGCGTAAGCGAATTCGACTGCGACGCAACTTCTGATAACCCTAGAGGCTATCTGTCTACGCAGATGGAATTGTCACACGGGAGCGCTGAGTCGGGCGTGACACCACAGGCGGCGAAAGGCTCGGCCGGTGGGGGACCTGCCTTGAAGAGGTAGTCGAAGATGTAGATCGCATCGGAGATATTGATGGTCTCCGAGCCGTCCGCATCGGCTGCCCGTTCGCACGGAGGGGCGGCGCCCCCGCGGAAGAGTCGGACGACGAGGGCGCTCGGATCCGAGATGTTCAGGAACGTGTCGTTGTTAACATCTCCGCGCCGGTAGGTCATCGGCCCCAGGTCCGAACCCAGCCGCAGCTTGTAGATCGTCCGCGTGTCCACGCCCACCACGTACTGGCACTTGCCACCTTCCGCATCCAGGACCTCGATACCGCCCAGCCTCGCCGCCCCGGTACTGGTCCACAGGTCAAAACGTCGATCGTCCTGTCGATCCGAGAAGCTGTCCCGTGTGTACGAGAACCTTCCGACCTCGTTGGCGCTCCCCGTGGTGGCCTGACCCAATACGATGTCCAGAACGACGCGCTGTTCCGTGCCGGTGGGCACTGCGATTCCCCCGCTTAGAAACCCGTCGGCTTCAGGGTTCGCGACCTGCTCCATGGCGAATGCAGGGGGAATGACTCCGCCTGTGGTAACGCCGTAAATCACTCCGTTGAGGACGTCGACGGTCCAGAAGAATTCGCTGATGGGATCGTAGCTGATGTCCCCAAGACTGGTACCGGTGTCCAGAGAAAGGGGGGAGTCGACTGGGACTCCGTCTATGTTGCCTATCGGGTCCCCCGTCAGGTCAGTTACGTGCAGCGTGTGAGCGCCGCCATTGTTTTCCAACCAGTAGAGCTGTTCGTCGTCACTGTTGTACGCGAGTCCAGTAATCAGCCCCGGTCGAGACGGAGCGTTGATAAATCCCTTGGGCCCCAGGTCGAGATCGAACGTCTCCGCGTCGCCCGAGTTCAGGTCAGCAACGGCGACGGTATCGGATCCTATCAGCGTGATCGCATACGGGACCGGATCGGCGGTCCTGCCGAGTCCCGCGAACCTTTGGTGTGCCACCACGGACCCTGTACCAATCGTGAGCTGGCAGCGAACGGGCGGAACGCTGCTCGCCGCCGTGACCGTGGCAACGTATTCGTAGCTTCCGTCCAGGACTCCCACGTCGACCGTCCTTTCGGGGTCGGCGTCGAAATTGGTGTTGGTGTAGACGGGGACCTCGGGAGCTCCGGCCATCGTAAGAAGCCTTCGGGTGATCGTCAGCTCCGTGTAGGGGAGGGTTTTCCGCCAGGAGAGCGCTACCTGCGCTGCGCCCGTTTCCTGGCACTGAAAGTCGGTGATATTCGCTGCGACGGGCTCTTCGGCGGCTACCTGCAGGATGCGAGGAGGGCCTTCCTGGCCCACGTCGAGGATAAACTGGCTTGCCTGGTCGGCCCCACAGGATTCGGGCCAGGAAGCGATTCCGGTGACGAACTCTGGTGACTCCAGGGATGCCGCCAGGTCGTAGAAAATGCCCGTGGAATCTCCAATCTTGAAAGTTTCCGACTCGGCTCCGTTCGCTGCGTGCACTCGATGCACTTCGCTGGGCCTGCCGTCGGTAAGAGACCCGACCGGAATATCGAAGAATTCCCCGCCCGCGTTCGCTACGTAAGCGATTGAGTTCCCGTAGGCTCCACCACTCAGGGGGTTGCGCTTTGGGTTGAGGAAAAACGCGGGCGCCTCTTCGAGAATGAAGTTGCCCTGTTCGCCGAAGCTTCCCAGCTCCCAGTAAAGGTCGTTGATTATGTCTACCGCCCACAACGAGTTGCGCCCGGCATGGTAGGTGATATCTCCCAGAGCTCCGGTCTGGATAGACTCGCCGCCGACCTGGCTCCTGAAGAACTCCGCCAACCTGTCCATGTTTACCGTTGCAATCTCAAGGGCGTTAGCGCCTGCGAGATCCGTCTGGACAATCTCGCCATCGATCGCCCAGTACAGAAACGTCTCTGGCCCTGGGTCTGCCTGGCGAAAGGCCAGACCCGTGGTGGTCGCGGAGCCTCGCGGAGAGCGCAGTTTTTCCGGGTTTCCGGCATCCAACGCGGCAGTGTCGTAGCGATAGGTGAAACCATCGAAAAGAGTGGCGACGTAGAGCGACGCGCCCTGAGTCCCGCTGACGACAACCGCCGAACCGGGCCGGTCGTCCAGGAACTCAATCGTATTCTCCTGGCACCCGAAGGACTGCGGCGTTGCGCAAGCACAGGAGTCTTGCGAGAAAACCGCCGCACGAGGAAACAAACAGAAGGCGAACGTGACCCAGCTCACGAGCTTGGCGAACGGACGGAAATGCATCTTGAACCTATTGCCTCGCAACATCCCTAATAGCAGACAATTACAGACCCGAAGCTATGACCACACAATTCCCCGCATCCTGGACTTCCAGACGGGTAGCCTTAAAGAGAAGGTGAATGGGGAGAGGAGCTCAAACCCCGAGTATACTGACGCTTCCGGGGGGAGTCAAATTGTTCGGGGGTATCTCAGAAGAACGAGTAGTAGGCCTTCAGTCTCTTCCCCAGGGTGGACTTGGCTCTTGCCAGAGCGTCTCCGACGGCCTGCTGGGTTATTTTGAGCAGCTCGGCGATTTCGCGCTGCTGTCGGTTCTCGCGATAGTAGAGCTGCACGACCTGCTGCTGGCGACCGGTCAGCACGTGCACGTTGTCGAGGATCGCCTGCGTCATGAGCTTGCCCCGGTACAGCCGCTCCAGGTCTTCGTGGTCCACCCTACCGGTCTCCATGCTGGGTAGCTGGAACTCAACGTAAGAGCAGATGTTGGAACACGTCCGCCTCAGCGGACATTCGTGACACATGGGGGTTTACTCAGTGAACTTCTCAGGGGCAATCTTTTCTCGCTCGTAATTGCTTGCACGCACACTTCTATTTCGAGGCTATCATAGCTCGCTGAGACTGTCAAAGGTTGGTGGCGACCTTGGTGGCGACCTTGGTGGCGACCTTGGTGGCGACCTTGGTGGCGACCTTGGTGGCGACCTTGGTGGCGACCGAGGAGGGAGCCACCAACTTCTTCGCGTTTGGCCCGATTCTTCTTCGCGTTTGGCCCGATTCTCCTTCGCGGTGGGCCCGATTCTTCTTCGCGTTTGGCCCGATTCTCCTTCGCGTTGGGCCCGATTCTCCTTCGCGTTGGGCCCGATTCTCCTTCGCGTTGGGCCCGATTCTCCTTCGCGTTGGGCCCGATTCTC
>Ga0315336_1004745_pt1 | contig 15692 bp, 13 predicted proteins | sample ASW5metaG_FD_204512 | JGI IMG/M metagenome (GOLD analysis project Ga0315336, IMG submission 204512) | Ammonia-oxidizing marine archaeal communities from Monterey Bay, California, United States - ASW #5 | ecosystem: Environmental > Aquatic > Marine > Intertidal zone | place: USA: California...
TGTGCACCGCCTCGCCAATGTGCATGACGAGCCGCTTGAAATCATCGAAGTGCAGACCGGCGATTATCTTGGCGAGGATGATATCGAGCGGCTTGAGGACGACTACCATCGTCAAAGCGGCGACTGACACGCGCTAAGGTCGTTCCCCGCTGTCAGGCAGGGTTCGGGGAACCTGTGATGGCGTGATATTTGCGCGTTGTTGCGAGCAATCGTTCCCCAGCATCATCCGGCAGCCACTCATCCGCTGGGGTGTCGGTTTCATAATGACCAAAGCGGTCCTGTCCGCGGATCAGCATGGCGGAATCTCTTTTGGCTTTGGTTTGCCGCATCCCGGGGGCGATGTACTGGATATTGACACCGATCCGTCGGTCGGCGCTGGTGTTCGGGTGCGAGGCATGAATGGTCCAGCCGTGATGTATGGAGGCCTCTCCCGGCGCTAAAGGGCAAAGCACCGCATCTTCCTCACGGATGTCCTCTATAGTTTGTGACTGAAGCAGCACGTTGTCAGGATCGTCCGACGTCACTTGTTCTTTTAACCCTTGGCGGTGACTGCCGGGAATCATCTGCATGCATCCGCTTTTGGCTGTGGCCGGCGAGAGGGCAAGCCAGGCGGAGACCTGCTCGGTGCCATCAAAACCCCAGTAGGTCAGGTCCTGGTGCCAGCTGACAAATTTGGCGGTCTGTGGTTCCTTGATAATGTAGGTGGCGTTGTAGAGCAGGATATCGGGCCCCAGGATTTCCTCGACAACATCCACCAGCGCCGGGTGCGTGGCGAGTTCCAGCGGGGATTTCAGAACCGTGTGTACCTTGCTGTGGTAATGCAGGGCATGCCCCACCTGACGTTCTGCATCCTCAAGCTGTCTTCGATGGGCGGCGGTTTCTTCAGGGCTCAGGACCATGATCCCGCTCAAAAAGCCGTTTTCCCAGTATTGTTCAGTTTGCGTTTGAGATTCTGTCGATGTCATCACATGCTCCCGGATATCTGATCTTCGACCATCCCTTAGGGTCGATAATATTCGCTAACCGGGTCCGTGGGAATTCACTGCAGGCGGCACTTAAAGCGCCCGGACGCGACACCCATCAATGACAGAGACCGGACTTGAAAGATACAAGACCTCAACCCCTGTTGGATACTCCTGATCGTGATCACCGCCTCCAGAAAGGCGGCGCGATAGAGTAGTATTCGCCCAAACGACAACGACCGGTCGGGCGACATCGTGAAAGCGTTACCGAATCACTTCTATACACGGCGCGAGGAGTTCCTCGAGGAGCGTGAGCGCGTCTTTGCACCCATGTGGGTGTGTATCGGTTTTGCGAGTGGTGTGCAAAACGCCGGTGATGTTCAGCCCTTGGAATTCATGGAACTGCCGCTGCTGATGGTACGCGGTAGTGATCAGGTTCTCCGGGTGTTTCATAACGTCTGCCGCCACCGTGGCCATATCCTCGTCAGCGAGCGGGGCACGGTCAAGCAGTCGCTTCGCTGTCCATATCACTCCTGGACCTATACGCTGGAAGGCAAACTGGCGCGAACCCCGAATGTCGGTGGCGTCGGTATCAACGATATCCCGGACTTTGACCGCTCGGGCTTTGGCCTCATCGAGGTGGCAAGCGTCGAGTGGCATGACCTTGTCTTTGTGAACCTTTCCGGTGATGCGCCGGCTTTTGAGAAATTCATTGCACCGCTGGAGCAGCGTTGGGGCCCCTTCTGGGGTTCTGATGGACCATCGCTCCTGAGACTTGCCGAGGTACATTCTTCGATCCGCCTGGAAGTCCCAGCCAACTGGAAGCTCGCTGTTGAAAACTTTCTCGAGGCCTATCACCTGCCGACGGTACACCCGGCGCTGAACCGCATCTCTCCTCTGGCAGATCATGAGATTCACCTGGGGGAAGACTTTGCCGGTCAACTGTCGCACTGTTATACCCTGGGCGCAGGTACGTCGCGGCATCTTCCCGTGTTTCCGGCGTGGCCAGGCGAATCGTACAGCGAGGCGCAGTACCCGGCATTGTTTCCCAATACGCTTCTGGGCCTGCAGGCGGATCATCTTTTCGTCATGGCGATCATTCCACTGGCGCATGACCGCACCCTCGAAGAAACCCGTCTTTATTGCGTGGGCGACGAGTCCCTATCGGAAAGTTTTGATGATCTGCGACAGGCCCAGCACGGGTTCTGGACCGGGGTGTTTGCCGAGGATATCAGCGCGGTGACCGGCATGCAGGCTGGCCGCGCCTCTCCAGGCTTTGATGGCGGCGTGCTCACGCCCGTGATGGATATTGCTACTGCACGGTTCCACCAGTGGATGGGCGAACGGCTGGATGTGCAACTCGACTGATCGCTGGCAGCGGACCCTGAGTGATACCCAAGGTCACCTCAGGCTGGGGTGACCTTGGACCAAAGCTAGAACGTAAGTCAGAACACGATTCGTATACCAGTTGGGAAATCTCCCAATAAACCCGGCCTCGGTATTGGTCTTTAAAGTCGTAAAATCGCTGCATGAGCAAGGACAAAGATAAAGGCACACAGGGGTTCAGCACCCGTGCTATTCATGCTGGCTACGACCCCGCCGGCCATCACGGCGCGCTCAATCCGCCCGTCTACCTCAATGCGACCTACACTTTTGAATCGATAGCACAGGGTCAGCAGCGCTTTTCCGGTGAAGTACCGGGCTATGTTTATGCCCGGGTCGGCAATCCGACCCAGTCAGTACTTGAGAAACGGCTGGCGAGCCTCGAAGGCGGTGAGGCGGCGGTTGCGGTTGCGTCCGGAATTGGCGCCATCACTGCGCTACTGTGGTCTTTTATTCAGTCTGGTGACGAGATGATCGCGGACAAGACACTGTACGGCTGTACCTTTGCCTTTATGGAGCATGGGCTTTCGCGCTTTGGTATCAAGGTGCGTTTTGTCGATCTCACTGAGCCCGACGCGATGACAAGCGCAATGACGCCGCAAACGCGCTTTGTGTTTTTCGAAACGCCCACTAACCCGAATATGCGAGTCATCAATATCCGTGAGGTTTCCGAGGTGGCCCATGCGCACGGGGCTCGGGTGATTGTCGACAACACCTACGGTACCCCCTATCTGCAGCGTCCTCTGGAGTGTGGGGCGGATTTTGTGGTGCACTCAATGACCAAGTATCTCAGTGGCCATGGCGATCTCATCGCCGGCGCAATTATCGGCCCTGCTGACGATATGCTGAGTGTGCGTACCATTGGTCTTAAAGACATGACCGGTGCGGTACTCTCGGCATTCGATTCCTTTTTGCTGCTGCGGGGCATCAAGACCCTGGAGCTGCGCATGGCGCGCCACTGCGAGAGTGCCTTGACGCTGGCACGTGAGATTGAGTCCCATCCACAGGTCGAAAAGGTGTACTACCCGGGCCTGCCCTCGCATCCGCAATACGATCTGGCCTGTAAGCAGATGAAAGCCTTCGGCGGCATGATTGCGCTGGAACTTCTTGGTGGCTATGAAGCGGGCGTGCGCTTTATGGATGCGGTCCAGGTGGCGCAGCGCGCTGTCAGTCTGGGTGATGCCGAGACGCTGGTGCAGCACCCGGCCAGCATGACCCATAACAACTATACCGAAGAAGAGCGCCAGGCCCATGACATCAGCCTGGGGCTCGCGCGGATCTCGGTCGGCCTTGAGAATGTCGAGGACCTTTCGGCTGATATTCTTAACGCCCTTGATCAGTCTGTGGGCTGAAACAAGAGCATTTGGATATGGCTGAGACAGCTTCCGGGGGAGAAACAAGAGTCGCCATCGTGACGGGCGGGTTTGCCGGGATTGGATTGTCTGCAGCCGCTGAACTGGCCCGGCAGGGTGTCTCGGTGGCAGTCGGTGCACGAACCGTCGTCGATGAATCATTGCGTGAGTTGGCTGAGATCGGACCGCCGATCTGGGGCGGGGTGGTCGATGTTCGCGATACCGAGAGCGTTAGAGCCTTCGCCTCAGAAGTGGAGCAGCAACTCGGCCCCGTCGATATCCTGGTGAATTCCGCTGGTATCGGGACCCAGCAGACCGTGAGCGAGCATGACGAAGAGAAGTGGCTCGATATCATCGATACCAATCTCAACGGCTGTTTCCGTATGATCAAGGCCTGCATGCCGGGCATGATGGCACGCAAGTGGGGTCGTATTGTGAGCGTCGGTTCCACGGCAGCGCGGACCGCGGTCCCGAAGTATGCAGCTTACTGTGCGTCCAAATCTGGTCTGCTTGGACTCAATCGGGCAGTGGCGCTCGAGGGCGCCGCGCATGGCGTCACCGCAACCGTCGTCAGCCCGACTTGGGTGCAGACGGATATGCTGAATAAAAGTTTTCAGTTGAAAGCGAAGGAGCAGGGCACGAGTTTTGAGCAGGAAATTGCCATGCTTATCAGCCAGTCACCGCAGCAGCGGCTGGTACAGCCCGGGGAGATTGGTGCACTGATTGCCTTTCTCTGCCGGGAAGAGGCTGCCGGCATCACCATGGAGGATATCCAGGTCAATGCCGCAGCGTGGTGGTGACAAAAGGGCGTGGTCTGTGATGCCGGAGAGTAATGGCGGTGCTTTCTGAATTAATCCTGAAAGCCTAGCAGATGGACCTGTCAACAAGTTTTGGCTTTAAGAGCCTCAAGCAGTTACGCCGTGCCTGGGTAGAGGTCGAGCAGGAGGCGCTCAGCCGTATCACGGGCAAGGTGCGCCCCGGACTGCCTGCAGACGATCTTCATCTTATTCGCCGTCAGATTGAAGATTGTCTTTTAGAGACAGGTGGAGCAGCATCGGCGCGAGCCCGTGCGGCCCACCTTGGCGGTGTTTATCTAGATCTTGATGTCAGTGGCCGCGAGAATTTCCTGAAACTGCTGGCCTTTGAGTACGGCGTTAAAGACGACGTACTGCGCGAGTCGGCCCGCGAATGGCTGGCGCTTGATGCGGATCGTTCGTCCGAGGGTCTGCCAGCACGACTCGACGCGGAGGCTGAACTTCGCCGGACGCTGAAATCTCCTCGGGTACGCCTTCTAACCCAATTCAATGACCTGCCCGAAGGCGTCAAGTTTCTTGCGAATATGAGGGCTCAGTTACTCAAGATCCGTAAGGATGATTCGCGACTCTCCGCGTTTGATCACGAGTTCAAGGATCTGCTCGCGTCGTGGTTTGATGTCGGCTTTCTCAAACTGCGTCGGATTGCCTGGGACGCGCCAGCGGCACTGCTGGAAACCCTTGCTGAGCACGAGGCGGTTCATGCCATTCGATCCTGGCAGGATATCAAGCATCGTCTGGCCGCACCCGACCGACGCTGTTTTGCATTTATTCATCCGCAGATGCCCAACAACCCCCTGATTTTTGTCTGGGTAGCGCTGACCGATGGTATCTCGGAGCGTATTGATGATGTGCTGCGGGTCGACCATGGCGAACTCAACCCCGATAAGGCGGATACGGCGGTGTTTTATTCGATCTCGGCAACCCAGCCGGGCCTTGATGGTGTTGGTTTCGGCAGTTTTCTCATCAAACGAGTTGTCGATCGGCTGAGTCGTGACCACAAACAGCTCAAGCACTTTGTCACACTGTCACCGCTGCCTGGGTTCCAACACTGGCTGAATGAGCAGCGCAAAAGTGCCAGTAGTGACCAGCATCCGCGTGTGCAAAAGGGCTTGCAGGCGTTAACCAATGCCGGCGCGCTTGACCGGATGTTTGTTGATCGCAGTTGGCTGCGCGAGGAGACCGCGCTCGCCAAAGCCAGCCAGGCGCTCACGGTACTGGCAGCGCATTACCTGGTGCGCGAAAAGCGCGGTGATGATGCACGGGACCGCGTGGCAAATTTCCACCTTTCCAACGGTGCCAGTATCGAGCGGATCAATTTTCCGGCGGATGTCAGCCGGCGTGGCCAGGAGTACTCGGCTGGACTCATGGTCAATTATCGTTATCGACTCAAGGATATCGAATCAAACCACGAGTCTTACCATGACCAGGGCGATATCGCCTATTCGCGCACCATCGCAAGTTTGCTGAGGACTAGACTGGCTGACTAATCTTGTTGTGTGAATCTTGACTGTTTAAGGCAAGCCGACAAGCAAAGTTCCCGCAAAATGGCTTTGCTTGCATAATCAAGGCACCGTAGGTCGGAGGCGGCTAGCATGCGCTGCTGGATGAGTTGCAGGAGTTTCTCAGACTGTATTTCGACTGAGACACACCGTTGGCCCAATGAGGTATCTGCGTTTTCTGTTGTAGGTGTCTCACGACCTGTCGCTGCCGCGGTGGGCAAGCCCCCGTGGAAAATCGTATCGCTAGGGATACGCATTTCCGAGCGCTCGGGCGAGGGAAGAGAGGCTTGAACGACGGACCGGGAGAAAACGGATATTTAGTTTCTGACACTCGCGTTTAATTCTGTCGGTAGCGCTGTGACTGATGCAGTCAATCGGGCAAACAACTACATCAGCTCGGGGGAGAAGTTCGTCAAGCCTTCTCTCGCCGTCCTCTCGGCCGCCGTCATGAAAGAACAGGGATCCGTTAAGTTTTTCCACCAGATCTCGGAAATGTGGCGCCTGCCGGAATCGTCCACCTACATATAGGACCTTTTTCCCTGCAAGATTGGTGCTGGGTACTGACCCTGCGAGATCTTCGCCGGACTGCCGATCGGGACCTGATGGTCGTACGTCGACGGTTTCATCTACGAAAGTTCCACACGTCGCGGTCGGAGTTCGTTCTTGACTTCCAGGATGTGCCCGGTGGGTACCGTGGAGATTCCGCCGTAACTCGGCTCTTTCATTTTGCAATTCATCGATTAACCCACTAAGTACCTTATTCTTATCTCTTAATCTTCTGAGTTCGGAGCGCTCTACATCACCAAGTTCCTTGTTCTCAGCAATCTGCCCTTGAAGTCGAGACTTGAGTTCTAAAAGCCATTTTTGGAGCTGTGCTTCTTTTTTCTCCGAACTTTGAACGAGTCTCACGTACTTGAGATTGAGCTTCTCAATCTGCAAAGAGAGTTCCCGATTTTCCTTTTTGAGTTTTGGAAGGTCCTCCAGGTTAACCCGGCAGGACATGCCTGAGATATGAGACAGCATATGAATATCTCCGACAGCTCTGTCTCGAACTGTCATAGGCGTCTTCGTACTCGTGAGGAGCGCATAGTATGACCCGGCGACATTTCTCCCCTCCAAAGCTTTTTCCCAAAGTGTTTCGAACTCGGAGGCGTTTTTGTGTCGGTAGAGGATAATTGTCGATCGGAACTTCTGCTGAAACAGTTTCTCCAGCAGGCGACCTGGTCGGGTGCCATCATGGGCCGCATTCACAAATATATTGTGAAGCTTATAGTCCGTATATTGGTCGGGATCTTCGATTCGGGATTTGACCGCGAGTTTTCGTATCTCCGGGATTGTGGCGCATGTTCCCACAATGGCGCAGAGATATTTTGATGGCAACTCCCATAGGTGCAGAGAGCCGCTTTTTTGGCGAGAACTTTCTTGTGTTAAGAGAGGCGGGGTTCGTTTCGGCGCAAAAGGGGAAACCGTGGAGGCAACGACCGAGTCCATCGATATACCCTGAGGGTTCGCCACTTTGAACTCGCGACCGGAATCCATCTGCTCTCCTCTCTATTGACTCGTCCGCTCAGTCGAAGCGGTCAATGTACAGGCTGTCCATTCTTCCAGTGCAGGGCAAGAAGGCGCCCGGCGGTCTCATCAAGTCCTTTGCAGCCTTGTGACTTGGCAGCTTCCTTCAGCCATGACAGATGCCGGGCGATCTCCGAAGCCAGGCGGGGGTCCTGGGAGCGTGAGTAATAAGACATCATGTAGAGCAGTGCGGCGCAAAGCGCCTCGATTGAGTCACTCGGGGGTTGAGATGAGGTCAGGATTTTGTACATGTCGGCCGGACCTCTCGGTCACTGGTTTTTGGGTAACGAGCTTTCGATTATATTGCGAATGAGAATGATTCGTATTATTATCATATTATTCTGACTAGTCAACCACTTGCCCAGATCGATTTTTTTGGGCGAATTTTCCAGGGAGAGATGGCAATGGGATTACTTATTGGAACAGAGGCGCCGGACTTCACGGCCGAGGCTTGCACCGCCAGTGGCGAAGTTATAGACGGTTTCAACCTCCATCAGCATATCGACCAGGGTTACGGTGTTCTGTTCTTCTACCCGATGGATTTTACGTTCGTCTGTCCTTCCGAGATTCTGGCATTGTCAAACAGAGCTTCCGTTTTTAATGAGTTGAACTGCTCGCTGGTGGGGATCAGTGTTGATTCCAAGTGGACACATAACGCCTGGCGAAATACTGATGTCGATCAGGGGGGAATTGGGGACATCAACTTCACGCTGGTGTCCGACCTCGATCATTCGATCTCGGCTTCATACGGCGTACTTGCTGACGCCGGGAAAAGTTACTACCCGAAGGGGGTTTCCGTCCGGGCGACGTTTCTGACCGACCAGAACCGAATCGTTCGTCATATGGTCGTGAATGATGAACCTCTGGGCCGCGACATGGACGAGCTTCTCAGAATGATCCGGGCCCTGCAGTTCTTCGAGGAGCACGGGCAGGTATGTCCTGCCGGATGGCAGTCCGGGGATACGGGTATGACGAATACGCCATCGGGAGTCGCACAGTATCTGCAGGCGTCATCGAAGGTGTTGTAGCAATAGGGAAACATGGCGGCTGAAGGACTGAGGAATAGGAATGTCTCCACCGTTCGACGGGTCCGATACAGAAGTCGCCTGCGAAGGTTGCGGCGGCGTGGTGAGGAGATTCGGGACGTCAGAGATCTCGCTCGAGGAGGGCAGGCCAGAACTGCCCGGCGCTGATCCAGTCAGGGAGCAGATGTGCTCAAGACAGGTGCTTTGCTGGAGTTGTATGAATGATTCAATTACGCGATTTCTTTCCAGCTAAAGTCTCGCGGGTTTTTCCTCTGCGCCCTCTGTCACTGGATTGTCTTGAGGTCGGCCAGCAATTTCGGGTCTGTACTGTGGGAATTAGGCCGATCCTCAGGATGCTTCTGTGTCATGGTATATCGGAGAATCAGGACCTCAGTGTTCTCAGTCGGAATCAATACAGGATACTAGTCGGAACTCGTGAAGATGGTCGGTTGATAACTATCAGATTTGCTCAAGCCAAGCATATCCTCGTGCGAAGGATACAGCCTTAAAAGCTTCGGTCTGATTCCCACCCCCAAAATTCGTCTGCCCAGATAGGTCTCGCTGCTCCTCATTATTTTCGCAATGAGTATTGCGAACCATTCGCATTCGCATTATTATTCAGCGTATCGGATATTTGTAGGAACTTCAGTACGGGCTACCGCCACGCAATAGGCTTCCCGGGGGGGGTATCGAGGCGATGTCGGTTCCTCCTGCGTTAACAATTTAAATCGATTTTGAGAGTGAGACTTTGGGGTGGACGAAAAGATTGACCTTAGAGAGCAAGGTTTAACTGAAACAACGCCGCGACTCGCCGTTCTGAAAGCCATGGAGATGAACCAAAGCAAGCATATGAGCGCGGACGATATTTATCGATACCTGTTCGAACACGATCGTTCACTCCCGATGAGTACTGTCTACCGGGTTCTCGCCCAGTTTGAACAGGTAGGAATAGTTGAAAGACATAGTTTTGATGCTGAGCGCACGAAACATGTTTATGAGCTTAATGACCATGAGCATCACGATCATATGATCTGTATCAAGTGCCGATCGGTACATGAATTTGTAGATTTAGAAATTGAATCAAGGCAATTGGAGATCGCGAAAGGCTTGGGGTTCGAGTTGACTGACCATAGTCTCAACATGTACGGAGTATGCGTAGCGTGCGCTGAGCATGATGTCAACTCCAGGAAACTAAAAACTAAGAAGCAATAAGAAGTCGCGACCACGGGGGGCGAAAGAATGAGAAACATGAAAAGTTCAGAGCGAAAGTTCCCGAGAAGTTTGACGAACTTGGTGTTGATGTCATTGAGAACCTTTTTAGGGGTGCTAAATGCCTGGCGGCGCAGACAGGGTTTTGGCCGGTCCCATTCGATTTTTGATCTCGTTAGACGGGTTCAAAAGGAAACTGATCAGATCAGTTTCAGGAGGCAGATAGTGATGGATAGGCTAGGGCGGTCACGAAGCCCCGTCGGATTTTAGTCGTCTGCCATGCTGTGCCGTATCAGGAAGATTGTCATCCATTGCTTGATGATGCGGTGAGATTGTTAACGTAAGACCATCAACCAAGGAGTTATCGGAAAAAATGAAGATGAAAAATAGGTATGCCCTGATCGGGGCGGCTGTGGTGTCGGCCTTTATCGGGTTGACTCCGCTGCTGGCTAGCGCAGGGGAAGTCAATGTCTACAGTTATCGAAAACCAAAACTGATCGATCCGATGTTCGAGGTGTTTACAGAGCAGACGGGAATCAAGGTGAATTCGGTTTTCGCTAAGAAAGGTATGCTGGAACGCCTTCAGAGTGAAGGGGCCAACAGCCCTGCAGACCTGGTTTTTACCGTCGATATCGGCAGACTGTCGGACATCAAAAACGCCGGACTGACCCAATCCGTTAACTCTGCGAAATTCGAGGACAACATCCCTGAGAACTATCGCGAACCCAAAGGTCATTGGTTTGGTCTGACGACCCGGGCCCGCATTATCGTGACCTCAAAGGATCGTGTAAAACCGAGCGAGATAACGACTTATGAGCAACTGACTGACTCCAAATGGAAAGGCCGTATATGCACACGTTCCGGCAAGCATCCCTACATGGTCGCTCTGACGGCAAGCATGATCGCGCACCATGGTGAGGTAGACGCTAAGAAGTGGCTGGCCGGACTGAAAAGTAATCTGGCCCGCAAACCGCAGGGAAATGATCGTGCTCAGGTAAAAGCGATCAAGGAAGGTGAATGCGATATTGCGGTAATCAACCACTACTACATGGTGAAGATGCTCAAAGATCCGGAGCAGGTTCCCTGGGCAAATTCCGTGACCATGGTCTTCCCGAATCAGGATGGCCGGGGCACCCACATGAATGTGAGCGGAATGGCTTTGACAAGGCACGCTCCGAATAAAGCCAACGCGATCAGGTTAATGGAGTTTCTTGCCAGCGCTCAAGGACAAGAGATGTACGTCAAGAAAAATGGAGAATATCCTGTAAAAGCAGGAATCCCTCTCAGCCCCCTCCAGAACTTCTGGGGTGCGTTTAAAGAAGACTCGTTGAGTCTCGCTGTGGTAGCCGACAATCGTGCCGTGGCGATTCGTATGGCCGATGAAGTTGGCTATAACAACTAATAACAAAAATTCCTACTCACTCGAGAGCCCGGGGTTCGCCCCGGGATCTTTGTTTTGCCTCACGTGAGATCATAGTTGTCCCTGAACTCGAAGTCACATCGTCTATCGAGTATGATTCTTTACGAAAATCAGATCATCCCCAGGGTGTAGCAACCACTTTCCCGTAACTTTGTAGCTTTGGCCTCCGTACTCTCAAACGTAGTAGGTTCATACCGCCATGAGAATCTCAGGCGGTCCGGTCGCTATGTAAATTGGTGGAGCGGTGGAACGCTGATACTGGCGGCACTTGCCGTTATGCCCGTAATCGCGGTTTTGGTGTTTGCATTAGGCGACAGTGGTGATATCTGGACACATCTGGTTGAGACTTCTCTTTTCGGATATGTCGAAACGACGCTGTGGCTAATGCTGGGCGTCGGAGTCAGTGTCTTTGTCACCGGCGTCTCCACGGCGTGGGTGGTCACCATGTGCCGTTTCCCCGGCCGGAAAGTTTTCGAGTGGCTACTTTTACTCCCATTAGCAATCCCGGCGTACGTGATTGCCTATGCCTATACGGACTTTCTAGAATTTGCGGGGCCTGTACAGCAATTCCTCCGCGGGGCGTTTGGTTGGGAAAGTATGCAGGATTACTGGTTCCCGAATATCCGGAGTCTCGGCGGCGCCATTATGATGATGGGTCTCGTTCTATACCCGTACGTCTACCTTCTGGCTCGATCTGCGTTTCTTGAGCAGTCTGTTAACGTTCTGGAGGCGAGCCGGACGCTTGGGAGAGGACCTTGGCGAACTTTCAGCACGGTATCACTGCCGGCGGCACGACCGGCCATCGCGGTGGGTGTTTCTTTGGCACTCATGGAGACCCTGAACGATTACGGTACCGTGGACTTTTTTGCCGTGTACACCATGACCGCCGGACTCGTCGATGTCTGGCTTGGTATGGGTAGTCTGGCAGGTGGCGCTCAGATCGCAACGACGATGTTGGTGTTTGTTGTGTTACTGATCATGCTGGAACGGATGAGCCGTCGACACCAAAAACTCTACCAGCAGGCCACTAGCCGATATAAGCCGTTGCCCGCTTACCGATTGAGCGGCATCAAAGCGGTCGCAGTGGTCATGGTCTGCGCTTTACCCGTGTTGGTGGGTTTCCTCATTCCCGTGCTGGTGTTGGGTCGTCTCACATTTATTTATTTCGACCGATCTTGGACTCCTGATTTCCAGCTCTATGTTTTCAATAGTGTCTCGCTCTCGGCTGCTGCCGCAGTAATTGCCCTAGCGATTGCGTTATTTGTGGCTTATAGCCGCCGATTACACGGCGGAAAAATCCTGGCACTCGCCACCCGGGTCGCCACTCTCGGTTATGCCGTGCCAGGAGCAGTTTTGGCTGTTGGCATACTTGTGCCCTTTGCGGCTTTTGACAATACCGTAGACGCTCTTTTGCGCAAGTATCTGGGCATATCTTCGGGGCTCCTTTTAAGTGGTACGGTAGCCGCCGTATTGTTTGCCTACGTCGTAAGGTTTCTGGCAATTGCCATGGGGCAAGTCGAATCGAGTCTTGAAAAGGTTTCACCGTCGATGGATATGGCGGCGCGTACCCTGGGATACCGCCCGGGCCAGACCCTGGTGCGTTACCATCTGCCGCTGATTCGAGGGGGAATGCTGACTGCAGCGATGATTGTCTTTGTTGATTGCATGAAAGAACTGCCTGCCACACTGCTTTTACGTCCATTTAATTTTGATACTTTAGCGACACATGTTTACGAATTTGCTTCTGATGAAATGCTGGGAGAGGCGTCCTTGGGCTCGCTTACCATTGTAGGGGTCGGATTGATCCCTGTAGTGTTGCTGAGCCGGATGATATCGAGAACCCGTTAGACCCTCCCTTGGCGAGTCCACGGGCTTGACCCTAATGAAATCAACGCTAGTTATGAGTACAGACGACCTATTGACAGCACCCCGGCCGCTGCTCGAGGTACGCAACATCTCTTGCAACTACGAGCTCGAAAGAGCCGTTTTTGATCTCAGTCTCACCGTTAATCGGGGTGAGCAGGTCTGTCTGCTTGGACCGAGTGGCTGCGGTAAGACTACGGCACTGCGTGCAATCGCGGGGTTTCATCCGGTACTCACCGGGGGGATTTTCATTAACGACCAGCAGGTGTCAGCCGTGGGTGCGATGGTGCCGCCCGAGGCGCGTCGGGTCGGAATGGTCTTTCAGGATCACGCGTTGTTTCCGCATCTATCGGTCCGCCAGAACCTGGCATCCGGGCTACGTCTGCTTTCGGCGCATGATCAGAAAACAGCCGTAGGCGACATGCTGGACCGGATGGGTCTTTCGGGCCATGCGGAGAAGTACCCGCATGAACTTTCGGGCGGGCAGCAACAGCGGGTCGCGCTCGCGCGGGCTCTTGCACCCAAACCACTGCTGCTGCTGATGGATGAACCTTTCTCAAATCTTGATCAGGAGCTCCGGGAACATATGGGCCAGGAGGTTTCCGATATGCTCAAAGAAAATGACATCACGTGTGTGATGGTGACGCATGATCAGAACGACGCCTTTGCCCTGGGAGATCAAGTTGGGGTGATGGCAGATGGTGCAATCATTCAGTGGGACACGCCCTACAATCTTTACCATCAGCCGCGTACGCGTTTTGTCGCAGATTTTATCGGTAACGGTATTTTTCTGCCCGGGACAGTGTCTGCGCCGACCCGTGTGGCAACCGCATTAGGCGATCTTCAGAGCGACACTGATTTAGAAATGGACGCCGATGCTCCGATTGAGGTGCTGATCCGACCTGATGACGTGGTGCATGATCCAGACGGTCCGATACGGGCAACGGTGCGCCGACGCGCGTTCAAGGGCGCCGAGATCATGTATACCTTGCGCACTGCCGCGGGTATAACCCTGCTGGCGCTCTTTCCAAGTCACGCCAATTTCGAGATTGGTGACGAGGTGTCAGTGCGCCTTGCTGTTGATCATTTGGTGGTTTTTGAGCGCGAGTCTGAGGCGTAGTCCGGTATCGTCTTCCGAGCGGTGTGCTGGCGCCCACTAAGTAGTCGCTACCGTGATCCGCGACGGTCAGTAAGGTTCGTACGGTGTCAGGTAGGCATTCATCAGGGAAAGATAGTCACCGCTCTCCTTGACTTCCATGCGGGCAACGGCGCGGTGATGCACTTCATCGGGACCGTCGGCATAGCGCAGCGCGCGACCCCAGGTCCAGTGATCCGCCAGGGGGGTATCCGGGCTGATCCCCATCGCGCCGAAAGTCTGCATTGCCCGGTCCAGCACCGTGGTGTGCAGCATCGGTACCAGCGCTTTGATCATCGAGATCTCTTTGCGCGCCGCTTTGGCGCCCTTTTCGTCAATCAGCCAGGCCGTTTTCAGGACCAGCAGACGGGCCTGTTCGATCTCAATACGCGAGCGTGAGATCCATTCAGCAACGCTACCGTGCTCATGCAGGTAGCGCCCGAAGGTCTTGCGTTCCTGCGCCCTCGCCGTCATCAGTGCGAGGGCGAGCTCGGCAGCGCCGATGGAGCGCATGCAGTGATGTATCCGGCCGGGGCCAAGCCGGGCCTGGGCGAGGGCGAAACCCGAACCTTCTTCGCCCAGTAGGTGGCTCGTGGGCACCCGTACATTGTCAAAGACGATCTCGCAGTGACCTTCCGGATGGTGGTGATTCACGACGGTGAGGTTTCTGACAACGTTCACCCCCGGCGTATTCATCGGTACGAGCACCATGCTCTGTTGGTGATAGGCATCGGCACCGGGGTCGGTTTTGCCCATCACGATCAGTAGCCGGCAGTTCGGGTGCGCGGCATTGGTGATCCACCACTTGCGGCCATTGATCACATAATGGTCGCTGTCCCGCTCGATCTGGGTCTGGATATTGGCGGCATCGGAAGAAGCCGTGTCGGGCTCGGTCATGGCAAAGGCAGAGCGGATCTCACCGTTCAACAGCGGCGCCAGCCATTGGTCATATTGTTCCGGGGTCGCAAACATGTGCAAAAGCTCCATGTTGCCCGTATCGGGAGCGCTGCAGTTAAATGCCTCTGACGCCCAGCTGATCCGCCCCATGATCTCGGCAAGCGGCGCGTACTCAAGATTGGTCAGTGGTGTGCCCGGTTCTTCCGGCTTGAGCCCAGGCAGGAAGAGATTCCACAGACCCTGCTGGCGGGCCGTCGTCTTGAGTTGCTCCATAAAGGAGACGGGATAACTTCCTGTTTGGACTTCCCTGCGCCAGTCCTGGATTTTCGGGACGACGTGTGCGTCCATAAAGTCCTGAATCTGGCCACGCAGACCCTCGACCTTGTCGGTGTAGGCAAACTCCATAGGGCTTAACTCCTGGATGTCAGCATGATGCTAGCAGGGATATCGGGAAAGTTCCAAGATTCCTGATGGCCGCCGGCTGGTTTCGATCCGGATTGATCACGGCTTGAGTACGATCTTTCCCTGTACTTCACGCTGCTCGATCTGTGACAGCGCATGGG
>Ga0315336_1004746_pt1 | contig 15686 bp, 15 predicted proteins | sample ASW5metaG_FD_204512 | JGI IMG/M metagenome (GOLD analysis project Ga0315336, IMG submission 204512) | Ammonia-oxidizing marine archaeal communities from Monterey Bay, California, United States - ASW #5 | ecosystem: Environmental > Aquatic > Marine > Intertidal zone | place: USA: California...
GGGTCTACAACCGCCGCCGACGCCATTCGGCGATCGGCATGATTACCCCGGTGGAATACGAAAACCGGATCCATCAGACGGCACAAGCCGCCTGACCCTGTGTCCACCAAACGGGGTCAAGCCCAGTCATGCGGCGAGTCCTGTTGTGTGGCTGAGAGTTTCGAGGGCTTGTTGGTATATGCGGGAGGCTGCACGTAAGGGTGGTGAGCAGGCGTGGTCGGTGAGGTGGGCCAGGCCCGTCGGCAAGAATCGGTCATGCACTGCGGAGAGGAACATCGCGGTGTGCAGACCGTGGTCGGTGATGGTGTATCGGTGAGTGTGTGGGGTGCGGGCCCGGAGTCGGCGCAGGTCGTAGGTCATCTGGCCGGCGGTGACCTGCTCGGCGGGCACGGCGCGCAGCTCGGCGGTCAACGCACGCAGATCCTTATTGGTGAATCCGTCGGGCTGCAGTCGAAACAGCGGCAAAGCGGCGAGGAGGGCGTGGCTGCGCTGTTCGCCTAGGCGTAGGCCGGGGATGCGGGTCCCGGCCGTAGTGGTGACCGGCGCGGTGATGGCCTTGAGGGCATCGGCACCGGTGATCGGATCGTGGCTGATGGATTGGACGCGCAGTAGGCGCCGGTTGGCGGTGGAGCCGATCTCCCGCAGCACGGGCAGATTGACCAGCCGTTTGCCGATCCCGAAGTCGCGGGTGTCGTTGATGGTGGTCTCGGTCCGTAGGGCCTTTCCTTCCTTGTGGTACTGCTTTATCCGGGTGTGCTTGTAGTCGACGTGCAGGCTGGGGGTGACCCCGTCGGTGATCACCCGCGTACGGAACCGGCCCGGTGTCGGGTGCGGGCCACGGCGGATCAGCCGGCGATCGAAGATGAGGCTGACCTGATCAGGGCGGCCGATGTCGAGATTGTCGCGGATGACCTGTTCGAAGAACACCCGGCCCGATACCGGTTTGTCGAGCATCTGGGTCAGTGAGAACTCGGCCTGCAGGATTGAGATGTCGTAGCGGTAACCGGCGGCGCGATCGGCTGGGCTGAACGGGTGCGGTAGCCGGGCCAGCCACTTGCGCAGCAGGCCGTCGATCTGGTCGGGCCCCAATCCGTCGCAGATCGCCTGCACCGCGGCCGGATCGTCGACTGCGGCGAACCCGTTGTCCAACGGCTCGAAGCCGATCCCCGCCTTAGCGACTTGGCGTTTGGCCCACTCGTTGCCGTTGATGCACAGCTTGGCGTTGTAGGGGAAATACGAGCAGAACTTGAGGAAGAACGGGCCGAAGTCGGCGTCAAGACAGTAGACGTAGAACTGGTTGATCACCCCGGTGGTCTTCACGATCCACGGATACGTGCCGCCGCTGTTGTCACGGCGTTTCTCGGTGCGGAACACGTTGGTCTTCTCCTGCGCCCGGCCGATGAACAGCACTCCCTCCACACCGGAAAAGCCCGCCAGGTACTCGTGGGCCACATCGTCTTTGCGCTGGCCCTTGGCGAAGTCGACCCAAGGGACCCCGTTGTCGCGGGCGAACCGGTGTATCGCGGCGCTGAACGCGTCGGTGATCTTGGCCAGCGGCGCGGTCGAAGCGACCGGCAACCCCAAGTGTCGGTGGACCTAGCCGACCAGCCCGCGAGCGAACTGCAACTGAGGGACATACACATTCAGATACATCCGGTCGATACAGTCGATCTCGAACCGCACATGATCGCTCAAGACATCGCTGACAGATCGCGCTACGGTCATCAGGGGCTCCGGTCGTTCGGGCGGCCAGTTGGCCGACCAACCGCTAAGACGGTTCATACACCGGATCGGGCTTCCCGGTCACGGTCTCACCCCGACCGACCGGAGCCTCCAGCACCGGCGACCAACGACACGCCTCGTCGGGCTGGGGCGAAGCCCCGATAGGACTAGGCATTATCTACGTAGCCGGATAGTAGCCCTTGATGGGGTCTGCTGTGCGGCTAGGTGACAGTTTCGGTCACGCGGCCTGACTGGCAGGTGTGGTCGTAATTGCTCTATTCGATCGGCGGTCAACCTACCCGGGCGCGGTTTGGCGTCGGCGGAGGTGGTGGGTGCGTTCGATCCGGTGATGATCGCGATCCTCGATTTTGTCGGGTCCCAGCGCCAGCAGTCCAGAACTTTCTTTTGCAGCAGGCTGCACAACCGGCGAGTAAAGCAGAGTCGCCACGCGGTACGCCGGCAATCGGCTCACCAGTGGTTGGTGCTTGCCCAGGCAAAGTACCGGTAGCCGAACTGCAGGTCCTCGCGATGCGCGTCGAACAGCGCGATGCCCCATTGCTCCTCAGCGATCTCGGCGTCGCTGACCCGGTCGCGCGCAGCGGCCGTGCAGCAGACAGGGGTGTAACATAGACGTATTCGCATAAGTCAATCCAGAATGGGAGGCGGGGCTATGCGTAAGAGCATTCTCGCCATCGCGTCCATCGCCGTATCTGTTGTTGTCGCTGCACCGGCAGGCGTCGCGTCGGCCGACTCCGACGTGGAGACCATCAGACAGCTGACTGCCGACGGCTATAAAGTCAACATCGATCGGGTTGGGAGCGCCGCGCCCGGCGAATGTACCGTAACGAGCATCCGCAACCCGACTGCGATCACTCGTTTGGTGAGGTTTGGAACCGGCAACAGATTCCGGCTGATTCCGATCACTGTCAGCAAAACGATCCAGGTCTCGCTGTTCTGTGACTGACCCGCGGCCTCGCCAGAACGTCTGTAGCAGTTCGGCCTTCGGCTCGAAGGGGGCTCTGAACTGACACGAAAATTGGGTGACCACAACGGGTGATCTGGCTGGGTGGTGGGTTAGGCGGATTCGGTGAGTGGTTCCAGAGTGACTCGGTAGCCGAGGGATTCGAGTTGGTTGATTGCGCGGGATTTGGTTCGGGCGGGCTGGTGGGTGGTGTAGTAGTTGGCGCCGGGGTCGCGGTAGAAGTCGCCGTTGGTGAGCATGTTGTGGGCGGCGATGATCATGGCGTGTTCGATGGCGACGATGGCGCGCATCGGGCCGCGACGGGTGGCGATGCGTTTGTATTTGGCGGCGAAGTAGGTGTTCTTGGAGCGGGCGGCGGAGAGCGCGGCGATTTCGAGGACGCCTTTGAGGTAGCGGTTGCCGGGCCGGGTCTTGGTGGACTTGACCCGTCCGGCGGACTCGTTGGAACCGGGCGAGACTCCGGCCCAGGATGCCAGGTGCCCGGCGGTGGGGAAGACGCTCATGTCACCGCCGGTTTCGGCGATGAATACTTCAGCCACGATTCGAGAGAATCCCGGGATGCTCATCAGCAGGTCCCGGGTTGGGCGAAAAGGTTCCATCGCCTCCTCGATCCGCTCATCAAGTCGACCGATGTCGGCGGTGTGGGCGTCGATGCGGTCCAGGAACAGTCGCGCCATGAACGCGTGGTGGTCGTTGAATCGTCCGGTCAGCGCTTCGGTCAAGGCCGGGATCTTCGACCGCATCCGGCGTCGGGCCAGATTGGCGAGCACGGCGGGGTCGCGTTGTCCAGCGATCAGTGCCTTCAACATGGCGCGCCCGAAGACACCGGTGATGTCGGAGGCCACCGAGGACAGTTTGATCCCGGCGTCTTCGAGCAGTTTCTCCAGTCGCTGCACTTCCCGGGTGCGTTCGCGGGTGATCACCGTGCGGGTGCGGGTCAGATCACGTAACGCCCGGATCGGAGCCGGAGGAACGAACGACGCCTTCACCAGCCCGTGGGCGCCCAGGTCGGCCAGCCACGCGGCATCCGAGACGTCGGTCTTGCGGCCGGGGAGGTTGCGCACCGAGGCGGCGTTGACCAGCACCACGTCGAGTTCGTCGTCGAGCAGGTAGTAGAACGGTTTCCAATAGTCGCTGGTGGACTCGATGACCACGCACGTGACGTTCGCCGCTATCAGGTGGTCACGTAGCGCCAGGATTTGGCGGGTCGTCGCGCCCCACGTCGTCACCGTCGCTGCGGTGGCCCGCCGGCCTTGGCCTTGCACCCGGATGCAGAGCTTGGCGTCCCTTTTCGAGCAGTCGATCCCCGCGCACCGCGGGTGCATCACATCCATCACCCATCACCTCATCCGATGTGCCGTAATTCGTTGTTGTGGAGGATGTTTCGGGGAGGGCGGGAGTGAAACAGGAATCTGACACTCGTGCTCGAAGGCAACATTCCACGGTTCCCGTGGACAAGATGTGCCCTCCACCCCAAGCTAGCCTGCGGGCTCACATGGCAACATAGTGCGAGCGGGGTCGACCGAAACACCCCATCAGCATCACCCCGGGCCACCGCGCACACAACCACGAACCGACCGGCGGGAACCAGCAAATTTTCGCCCACCACGGCGGGGCGAAGGCCCCTGAGAAGCTAGCCTGGATTGGTCGGGCGGGTCGGACAGTCCCAACCCGCGCAGCGCCGACGCCACCACGGCCTCGCCCGGCGTGATGTTCACAGCGGAATCGGCGAGACTCGGTATGGCGAATCAGCCCACCGTCATCCACGCAGCCGTGTCGATGTCCTCGAGGAGATCCGCTGTGTCCAAGAGCACTGGCGGAGATGTTGCCGCCGTACACGCAGGCCTTGAATCTGACTAGATGTGTCAGGGAAGTCAGGCCGCAACGGGGAAGAATCACGACGCGGCGGTCTTTTGCGATTCCTCATCAAAAATGGAGCCAACCCTTAGGATCTGGCTACACGCTGGTGAGCGGCGTCACGATGAAAGGAATTCGCGTGCAAATGAAGCGATTTGTTGGCATCGCCGCTGCTGCGGTCGCAGTCACGGTGGTTTTGGGTGCCTGTGGCAACAATTCGGGAAGCAACCACGACACGTCGTCGATGACGACGTCGGTCGGTGGCAGCACGCAGGCGCAGTCCGACAACGACGCCGATGTCACCTTCGCGCAGGGAATGATCCCGCACCACCAACAAGCAATCGAGATGAGCGACATGCTGCTGGCCAAGCAGGACATCGACCCGCGCGTGGCGTCGTTGGCCAACGACATCAAGGCGGCTCAAGGCCCGGAAATCCAGCAATTGCAGGGGTGGCTAGCCGACTGGGGCGTGTCTGCCACCACGACATCGCCAAGCGGAGGCATGCCGGGCATGCCCGGCCATGACGCGGGAAATATGGGCGGCGGGGGCATGATGACCGAGCAAGACATGACTGCTTTGCGCAATGCGCAGGGTGTCGAGGCCAGCAGGTTGTTCTTGACGCAGATGATCGAGCACCACAAGGGAGCAATCACCATGGCGCAGACCGAGGTCGATAGCGGTCAGTTCGCGCCTGCGATGGAGCTGGCACGGTCGATCATTGCCTCGCAGCAGAAGGAAATCGACACGATGCAACAGATGCTTGGCTCGCTGTAGGGCGGTCAGTGGTCGCATTGGCACCGCTTTCCGTCGGCGAGTTCGGCGCGCACCTGATCATGGCTTGATCGACCGGTATCCGATCGCCAGTCGAACGGGAAGCGCTTGCTGACACGCCCTACTCATTAGATTAGAGAAGTCGAACCCTTCTGCACAATCCTTGGGCACCGGGCCGACCTCAGCGCCGGGCGCGCATTGACGGTGGTGCTGGCCACAACGGTTCCGCTCACCGACGAAGTGCCTTTCTGCTTCCAGCAAAATGGAACTAGACAATCAATTTCTAAAGTAGGACAGGCTCTTCCGTGCATTACCCGCCCGTCATAAACCGCACATTACGAAATATCTAGGCTAGGAGTAATAGACGAAGGCAGCCATGCCCGCCTCCAGGTGATACGTGTTGTGGCAGTGGATGAGCCACCGACCGGGGTTATCGGTGTCGAAGTCGACTTCGACGGTTTGCAGCGGCGGCACCAATACTGTGTCTTTGCGCGCCGTGCGCCCGGTAGGCCGAACGACCTGAAACGTGTGGCCGTGCAGATGCATCGGATGAAACATCTTGGACTCGTTGACATATCGTATGCGCACCCGCTGGCCGCCCCGGATAGGGTAGCCGTCGTTCGGCGGATCGTACAGCTTGCCGTTGATCGGCCAGTCGTAGCGGTTCACCGGGCCGGCTAGCCGCATGTCGATGATGTCGTCCGGATCGCGGTGCGGTAGTTGAACTTCCGGTGCGGCCATCAACTGTGAGGTGTCCAAGGGGATACCGCTCCGCAAGGCGGCGACGAACTGGGCGACGTTGACACCGCTCGGTGCGCCATCGACGCGCATATTCAATTGTGCGTAGCCAGCTTTCTGCTCGGCGGCGGCGACCACCGGAACCGAGGCGCCGAGGGTGATCGTGGCGTCCACCCGCTCACCCATACCCAGGATCACCGACTCGGCTTGCGCCGGGACCACCGGAAAACCATCGGTATGGGTGACGTTCAGAACATGGTCGGGCACCGCCACCCGGAACGCGGTGTCGGACGCCACGTTCATCACCCGCAGCCGAATGCGCTGCCCAGCACGATAATCCAGCACCTTCGGATCTGCCGCGACCCTGCCATTGATGAGATAGTAGGGATACATGACGTCCCCGCCGTCGTCTCCGAGCGGTCTGGTCGCCGTGATGCCAGCATCAGCACCAACTTCGGCCATTTCGCCCATGTCTGCCATGCCGGTCTTCTTCAGGTCTGCCAGTACCCGATCCGGGTCGGTGCCTGTGCCGTCGATCCAGTCGTCGAGCATGATTATCAGCTCGTGGTCGTAATCGGTGCGCTCGTCGGGGTCCTCGATGATCAACGGACCGTAGAGCCCTCGATCCAGTTGGGTGCCGACATGGGAGTGGTACATGTATGTTCCAGCATCGGGCACGGCGAACTCGTAGGTGAAACGCTCCCCGGACGGGATTGGCGGCTGAGTGAGCACCGGCACACCGTCCATGTCGTTGCGGAGCGCCACGCCATGCCAATGAATCGTGGTGTCGACCGGTAACTGGTTTGTCACCTGGGCTCGCAGCGTCTCGCCCTTGCGAATGCGGATCTCCCTGCCCGGAACCTCCCTGCCGTATGCCCAGGTGCCCACCGTGACGCCGCCTAGGTCGATTTCGGTGGCGGTCGGCTCGAGAGTGACATCGACCGCGTCGGCCGCTTTGGCCGATTCCGACCGCGGCGAGCAGGCAACCGCCAGGCCGGCGGCGGCGGACAACGTCAGAAACCCTCGCCGATCGATCATGTGATCAGTATGCCACCGTGCCACCCTTGAGCCGTGGAGCAAGCAGCTCGCCCAGCAGGTTCCGGACACGATTCTGCGCGACGATCGCGCTGGCGCTGCGCGGAGACCACCTGGCCGATATCGCCGTCCTGCGCGAACAACCAGCGGTTTTCGGTACGGATAGCCGATATCGAAGTGCGGCTGCGCCAGCGCTCGACAGCGACCCCGACCTGCCAGTCGTCAGCATCGGCGACAGGTAGCGGCCCGAAACAGCCACTGGCAACCGTGGATTCACATTTCCAGCGTAGTGGTGTGGCCGGTTCATGTCGGCCGCGAACAGAGCCGACGCCGTCCGAAAAATAGCGTTCGCGCGCTGCAACGCTGCGTTCTCCCCCGTCGGCCTTTTCAGCTCAACGGACTCCTCGCTCGATACGCCAGCAAATGAACCGGCATCGATCTCGGCCTGGCGAATCGGCGCGCCGGATCGTGCGGCTCCGCCACACACCAGCCTGAGTCCCCGCCATTCGGGAAGCACAGATCGTGACGTGGCCCTCTGTTGCACCATCCCCGCTGAGCCCGTTGCCTAAGACTAAGTGGAACTGGCTCTTTCGCCGGCGGATACCACGGTTTCAGGGGTGCGCTCGGCACCCGATGCAGCCAGCGGCAGGGTGACGGTGAACGCGGCGCCTTTGCCGATGCCGTCGCTGGCCGCGGCGACGCGTCCGTTGTGGGCCTCGACCAGCGCCTTGACAATGGCTAGTCCGATTCCGCCTCCGCCGTAGCCCCGGTCGCGGGCGAGATCGGCTCGATAGAACCGTTCGAACACATGGGGGAGGTGTTCGTCGGGGATGCCTTCACCGTTGTCGACGACCGAAAGCGTGAAGTCAGCGCCGTTCACAGCCGCGCGGACTTCGACGCGTCCTCCCGGCGGCGTGTGACGCAGCGCGTTGTCAAGCAAGTTTCCTAGGACCTGAGATACCCGTTGCGGGTCCCCCCACAGCGGGGGCAGGTTCGCAGGCAACGTGACGACTAGATCGACATGTTTGCTTCGATAGCGTTCTTGTGCGGCCGTCACGGCGGCATCGATCAACTCGCGCACGTCGGTCCAGCTAAAGGCCATCGAGAAGGCACTCTCTTCGGCTTGGGCAAGTGCAGCAGTGTCCTCGGAGAACCGCACTAGCCGGCGGGTCTGGTCGCGCAGCATCGCGGTGGTCTGCGGGGTCAGCGACCGCACCCCGTCTTCGAGCGCGTCCACATAGGCATCCAGCACCGAGGCGGGGGTGCGGATCTCGTGGGCCAGGTCGCTGAACAACTGGCGCCGGGTAGCGTCGACGGTCTGTAGCCGGGCCGCCATCTGGTTGAACGAGTCAACGAGCAAGTCGAAATCCTCGTCGAGGCGGGTAGGTGAAACCCGGATGTCGTAGCGACCGTGGGCGACCGCAGCCGCAGCGGCGGCTACCTCGGTGACCGACCGTTGCAGCCGACGGCTGACATACCAACTGACCACCAGCGCCATCAACGCGGAAATGGCAAGGGCGCCGCCGACGGCTACGGCGGTGGCCCCTCTGTAGGCATGGTCGGCATGTATTTCCAGGAAAGAGCCGGCGGGCACCGCCTGATGCATGTGCTTCTTAAAAAGCAGCGGCCCGACGACGGCGGCAATCGCCCAGGTGGCTGCCGCACCGGCGGCGAGCACTAGTGTTTGGGCGAGCAGCAGGCGCAACCCGATGCCGGGTCGACGCAAGAACCGGCGCGGCTTAGCACCCGGTGTGGTGTTGTCACTCATTGTCCAATTCCCATCCGATATTCGACGCCGGTCACGGCGATGGCCGATCGCGGTTCAATTGCTCGTCGCCGAGTTCGCTTAACTGAGTGCGAAGGCCCTTGCTGAGCAAGTCTCGACGAGCTGATCTTGCCGCCCAAGGTCTATCGCGGATCAAGCCTGTTGTCGTGATCTTAAAGGTGCCTCGGTCGACTGCCCTTCTGGTCGCAGTGTATGCCGCCGCCTAGCAGCGTGGGTTAACGAGATCTGTGTCGGCCGCGACGACTGCGCGACAGCTCGAGCATTTCGGCATTCCGTATGAGTTAAGTTGCGCCCAGGCGAGAAGTTCACGAAGGAGACGGACCAAAACGACCGCTTGCTAGTCGGCCGTGGCCTCGGTGCCGACGTCTCCGCTCCGTGGCTGCAAAGTGCGCGGTCGGCGTAGCATCGCGAGGATGCGGGCGACGAGTTCGCGGGGCCTGAAGGGCTTGGTCACATAGTCGTCGGCGCCCGCCGCCAATCCGATCAGTGCGTCCGCCTCGCTGTCGCGGGCGGTCAACATCACAACATAGGCGTCGGAGAAGGTGCGTAGTTGGCGGCAGGCTTCAATCCCGTCCATCCCTGGCAAGCCCAGATCAAGGACAACGACATCAGGGTGGAACGCACGGGCCAACGTGAGCGCATCGGAGCCGTCGTGAGCGATACATACTTCGAACTGCTCATGCTCGAGATAACTGGCGACCACTCCGGCTAGCGAAACTTCGTTGTCGACCACCAATGCCCGATGGCCTGCGCCGGTCACTGGATTCTGCGGCACTGTTTCCATCCGTCCATCATGCCTGCTGCGATCATGCTGTGTCATTTTTCCGGCGCTTGAGCGACTCTTGCGCAAGCATGCTTGGCGACGCACAGTCTCAGCGCTCGCCTCGACGACGCCCCGACCGACGCGGGCCGACGTCGGTTCGAACCGCTCCGTCAAGCCGTGTTCTTTCGCAACAAGTAGGACTTCACGCAGGTTGTTGGTTAGTAATGCACAGATCAGGTGTGCGGTTCCGTTTTCTTGTGTCGCAGTGCTGTTACAGTCGGGTCATTGCAAGTTTCAGCGACACCCCGACGAGCTTTCACCTGAGATCCACCGTTCTCGTGTTCGGCGCGGCGGTGGTACTCGTTTTGGGCGGCGCAGTCGCCCTGCCCTGGTGTGAAATCTCCCCGGTCCATTCACATCGCTCGGTGTCGGCATCTGTGGATTCTGTTTTCGCGCTCGCCAATCACGACCATATTCAACAAGAATCGATTTGTTCGTCTGACATGTTGGCAGCCGCAGTCCTACCGCGAATCGCGCCGCTGGCCGGTTCCGATTTCATCGCCATGGCGGGCATCGGCATTGCCGGGTGGCTGGCGGCCATGCTGTCGCCGATGATGCGGGCGCCGCCCGGTCGGCTCGCGGTTTCGTTGAACGGCAGACAGGTTCTGTCCCGGTTGTGTATCAGTCGTCGCTGACCGGTCATCGTCAGACCGGTGGCTCTCTGCCATCTCGGTTGGTGACCGCTGTCATTGTCAGCTGCCGCGCTGTGCCGCGGCTTTCACGCAGAAGCGACGATCATATGAATTCTGCTCTATCTCCTGAAAACGACCGACCTATGCCATCTCGGCCGATTGCGTTGGGCACCCAGGGCCGGGCGAACACGATTGTCGGCACCACGCCGGTGTTGCGGGTGTCCGCGCCGTTCAGTGACCCGGACCGCGGCTTCTGGGCCAAGCTCGAGGGACTTAATCCTGGCGGCATGAAGGACCGCCCGGCGCTGTACATGGTGGAACAAGCTCGGGCGCGCGGAGAACTGCTGCCCGGTGCGCGAATCGTCGAATCCACCAGCGGCACAATGGGCTTGGGTTTGGCACTGGCCGGTACCGTGTACGGGCATCCTGTCACCGTGGTCACCGATCCCGGCATGGAGCCGATCATCGAGCGCATGCTGACTGCCTACGGCGCCGACCTCGATTTGGTCGCCGAGCCTCATGGGGTTGGCGGGTGGCAGCAGGCGCGGAAGGATCGGGTCGCCGAGCTGTTGGCCGACGATCCGCATGCCTGGTATCCCGACCAGTACAACAACCCTGACAACGTCGACGCGTACCGACCGCTGGCATTAGAGATGCTTTCCCAACTAGGAAATATTGACGTGCTGGTGTGTTCGGTGGGAACCGGTGGACATTCGGCAGGGGTGGCGCGGGTGCTGCGCGAATTCAACCCTGACCTGAAGCTGATCGGCGTGGACACCATCGGCTCCACCATCTTCGGGCAACCAGCCGCCACCCGACTGATGCGCGGCCTCGGGTCAAGCATTTATCCCGGGAACGTGGACTATCCAGCCTTCAACGAAGCACATTGGGTTGCCCCCGCGGAGTCGGTATGGGCATGTCGTGCCCTGGCTTCGACCCACTACGCCAGCGGCGGCTGGAGTGTGGGCGCGGTCGCACTAGTCGCCGGTTGGGCCGTCCGAACACACCCCCGCAACACCACCATCGCCGCGGTATTCCCGGACGGGCCGCAACGCTACTTCGACACCATCTATAACGACGAATACTGTCGCGAGCACGCTCTGCTCGACGTCGAGCCGCCGAGCGAACCGGCATTCATCAGCCATCCCACCGAACGCGTCGTGCAGTCCTGGACCCGCTGCCCCGTCGTCATCGATCCGGCCGCCGGAAAGCGGTAATGGGCTTCATCGGCCAGTTCCGCAGCTTTGATCCGCCGACCCGGATGTTGATGATCAACCAGTTCGGCATCAACCTCGGCTTCTACATGCTCATGCCGTACCTGGCCGGCTACCTCGCCGGTCCGTTAGGGCTGGCGGCCTGGGCGATCGGTCTCGTACTCGGCGTACGCAATTTTTCACAGCAGGGCATGTTCATCGTCGGCGGCACACTGGCAGACCGGCTCGGCTACAAACCGCTGATTGTGGCCGGGTGTCTGCTTCGCACCGGGGGATTCGCGCTGCTGGCCTTTGCCCAGTCTCTGCCGACCGTTCTCATCGCCTCGGCCGCAACGGGTTTCGCAGGCGCCCTGTTCAATCCGGCGGTGCGCGCCTACCTCGCCGCCGATGCTGGCGAGCGGCGGTTGGAAGCGTTTGCCGTGTTCAACATCTTCTACCAGGCCGGAATTCTGCTCGGCCCACTGGTGGGAGTCGCGTTGATGGTGTTCGACTTTCGCATCACCGCGCTGGCCGCCGCGATCGTGTTCGCGGCGCTGACCGTAGCGCAATTGATGGCATTACCCCAACACAGCGCGGACGAGGTCCTGGAGAAGACCTCGATCATCGACGACTGGCGAACCGTGGTGAGAAATCGGTCGTTTCTGTTGTTCGCAGTGGCTATGATCGGCTCCTACGTGTTGTCGTTTCAGGTCTACCTCACCCTGCCCTTACAGGCCAAGTATCTGGCGCCTCACCGCGAAACTGTACTCGTGGCAGCCATTTTCGCGGTCTCCGGAGTTGTGGCGGTGGCCGGACAGCTGCGTATCACCCGCTGGTTCGCCGCACGGTGGGGATCCGGGCACAGCCTGGTCATCGGCATGATGGTACTGGCTATCTCGTTCGTACCGCTGGCCGTGCTCCCCGACGCAGACCGGTTCGGTACCGCCGCAGCGGTCGGCGCGCTGATCGTATCCGCGGGCCTACTGGCAGTCGGCTCAGCTGCCGTCTTCCCGTTCGAGATGGACACCGTCGTATCACTGAGCAACGGACGGCTGGTGGCTACTCACTACGGCTTCTACAACACCATTATCGGCGTCGGTATCCTTTTCGGAAACCTCGCCGCGGGCTCCATCCTGGGCGCCGCGCGAGACATCGGATGGAGCGAACTCGTCTGGGCCGGGCTGATTGTCATCGGTGTGCTGTCTGCAGCTGCCTTGTACCACCTCGACCGTAAGAATCATTTGCGGCCCAGCGTTGACTGACCGCGGGAATACGAACGGCGACGACATGTTGGGCGTGCGTCAAATCGTTGTTGATTCGGGGGGCAGTTGTCACACAACCACCAGGATCTGACTTGCAACAAAGGCAACGTTCCGCGGACTCGCAGCGTCTGGCAGGGGACGAATGTCGTTGCGGCGATCAGTGAGAACTCATCGAGTTGCTGCGACATCCCGCGATCTACGGCGACTTCGTCGGCTCAGTTCGTGAAGGCGATAGCCTCGGCGGCCGCATTGGCAAACCCTGAATGTTTCCTGTGTGTTACAGAGGAGTTCACGTTGATGTCTTCTTTACGAACGCGACACTATGGTCCTGCTCACACGTTAGCTTCGTCGACCTTGGCGCGACGCGGCGGGGTGGCCATTGGCGCGACTTGATTCTGACGACCCTTCGCCGTAAGGATTCGCGGTCAAATGCTCAGGTCTCTCAAGAAGACTATCTCGTCAGCTGTTCCGGCCTCTCGCAGTAACTTCGCGACCGCAGGCTTCGTGACCCTGACCCGAGTTGTCTCTCTCACCCCCGCTTGGACTTGTAAATTTGATGTAACCAAGGCGCCGCGGGGGGTACCCGCGTCGTACCTTGAGGGGGCCTCTTCACCGCAACGACAGGATCAAAAAACCGCGCTGGGCCGACGAACTTCACCTGCCCAACAAAAGTTGGTCATATACGAAAATTCGGTGTTCGTATGTCGCTCAGCCGCAACAGGAAGCAAGGAGATCACGTGGCACTGCTTAGAACGATCATGGGGATGGCGCCGCTTGCGATGACCGCTTGCATCTTCGCGCCTGCGACTGCGCACGCCGAGCCTATTGATATGGCGCCGAAGTCCTTCACCAAGAACACCCGCGATGGCTGGCAGCTGAATATTCGAATCGACCGTGAGACGGTGAATTCGGTACCGAATCTGGCTGCAGCCGCAAACTCAAAGGAGGCATTCGTCACGTTCGACGCCACGGCCACCGCGACTGGTGGATCAGGTCCAATCACAGATAGCCTCTTCATCGCCGGATACCAGCTCGGCTGCCAGACCGACGTGTCGACTGGTCTGCAGATCGGTGGTACGGGGGGCATTGCGCCGACGGTGGGAGTCGGCCTCCCTGATCCCTCGGTTAGTGCCGGTGTGAGCTCTGGTGTGGCGGGATTCGTCCAGACGGTTCTGCAGCCGGGCGTGATCGTCGATCTCCCGTTGTCCAACATGGCGCTCAGCGACGGTGGCACCGGCATGCTCGACGTCGACAATCTGCACATCAAGGCCGACGCTTGCGGCGGCGATGTCACCGTCCGTTCGTACGCTTACCTGCGAGTCTCGACGGACACGGCTCACAGCAATTTCGCCGTTTACGGCGACCCGATCAAGATTTAAGGTGAGACCATGAAGTGCACGAAGCGACGAGTGATCGGTGCGGTGACTGGTGTGACGACGCTGTTCACGCTTGCCCCGCTACCCCTGGGAGTCGCCCAGCCTGCGCCACCACCGCCGCCGCCCTTCTTTCCCTCTCCCACTCTCGGTGGTCTGCCGGCAGTGCCAGGCAGTTACAGCGCTACCTATTACGTGATTCTGCCGCCGTCACCGGCGACCACCGATTCGCGGGGTCTGAACGTCGCCAGCAACGCCGACCCTGCCTCGGCGGCGTACGGACTGCCTGGCAGCAAACTCGGCAACATTCCTCACAAGGCGAACCCACTCACCTCCTCGAATACGCGTTACGGGCTCTCCGCACTTGGGGCACCTCCCTCCACGCATACCCCAGGTGTGAACGCCACCGGCGTGGGACACAACGCTGCGTTAGAGGACCCCACCGGTCAACCACCCGAGGCCGCTCCCGCAGCTGAGTCGGAAGCTCCTGCCGAAGGTTCAACGCCCGCACCGGTCTTGGAAGATCCAAGCGGCCAGCCGCCAGAGGCGACGGAATCGGGTGGCTAGGGCTTAGACATAGTGTGTGCGGACTCGCTGGTTATTCCGGACGGTCGAAATCGGGTATGACGCGCAGGATGCTGCTTAGGTTGGCCGGCCATCATAGGGGGCCGTGGTGCGGCGCACCTCCACCGTGCACTTTGGAGAGTCACCTCGATCGGACCTGGTATTTACAATCGGCCTTGCGGATTCCATAGATCCTGACAGGGAAACGAACACTACGGCTTCGCCGAGTGCCCGGAAGTGCCCGGTTCGCGCGCAGGCGAACCCCCAATTGCACCATCAGCCCTAGCTCGTACGAAGTCAGGCGAAGCCTCTAGTCGACCGATGGTGTCGAGTGCCTGGACCAGTTTGCGGCGGGCCCCCGAGTGAGAGGGGCTCAGCGCGACGCCGCCGCACGAAGCCGCAGGGTACGGCATACCGTCGCTCGCGCAACGGTATGCCGTACCCTAGACCGCTTTATATCGTCATCGGCACGGCAGGAACGGCACGCAGAGGTGCGGCGGGGGAGGCGGCGGGTAAAATCCATGGCCTCCGCCATAAATGGGTCCGCCGTAGCCGTGTCCGCCCCCGCCGTGTCCGCCCCCGCCGTAGCCGCCACCGCCGTGGCCGCCCCCGTTTCCACCACCGTGTCCGCCCCCGTGCGGTCTGTTGAGGCTGTAGTCGACGCCCGGGCCGGACCCCGGTGCCGCTTGCGCTGCAGCGGGGACCACACCGGCAGCCAAAGCGAGTCCGCCGGCGATGGCAACGGCACCGATCAGCGCCCGAACCGGTCGACGCAATATATCGTTTCGTATCATGTCGGATTTTCCTTCCAGAGAATTTCGGAGCATGTCCCGAGTCGCGTGGAATTTGGGTGACGATCCACGATGAACTCTAGGCGGCGGCACCGACAGATTTGGTGTCGGCGCCGGTGTCGGGGTGAGCGTGTCGGCGCAGGGCGTCGACGAGCT
>Ga0315336_1004747_pt1 | contig 15685 bp, 18 predicted proteins | sample ASW5metaG_FD_204512 | JGI IMG/M metagenome (GOLD analysis project Ga0315336, IMG submission 204512) | Ammonia-oxidizing marine archaeal communities from Monterey Bay, California, United States - ASW #5 | ecosystem: Environmental > Aquatic > Marine > Intertidal zone | place: USA: California...
AATATTTCTCGAGAGATGCTACAACAAGACCCTAACGTGAGCGCGATCAAAACGGCGTTGACTAAGAGGGTGCTGGATGTATTAAAGCGTCTCGCCACTAAAGAGGTGGAAAAATACCGATCGTTCTGGGAACAATTTGGCTTGGTTCTCAAAGAAGGTCTAGCAGAAGATTTTAACAATCGGGAAAAAATCGCCAGCCTTCTTCGATTCAATACGACAATGTCTGAAGGTGTGAAACAGGATCGTTCCCTTGAAAATTACATAAGTGACTCCGGTGAGAAAGACATCATCTATTACATATGTGCTGATTCCGCGAGTTCTATTCGGGCAAACCCTCATCTAGAAATATTTGATGATAAGGGCGTTGAGGTACTTCTACTCTCAGATCGAATTGACGAGTGGGTTATGCAGCATCTCCCGGAATACAAAGGCAAGTTATTTAGAGATATTGCTCGCGGAGACTTGGATTTAACAGGAAAGGCTGATGCAGAGACTAAGACGCAGCCCAGCAAAGAGCAGAAGCATTTTTTGAAGCGAGTTAAGCGTGTTTTGCGAGATAAGGTAGATGAGGTTCGAATAAGTTATCGTCTCAAAGAGTCAGCAGCTTGTTTAGTGTTGGGGGATCAGGATCTTGGTTATCAAATGCAGAAGCTTTTGAAGGCAACCGGCTCAGAAGCCCCAGAAAGCGTACCTTCTTTGGAGTTAAATCCCTCACACCCTTTAGTTCAGCGACTGGAGGGAGAAATAAATGAGGAAAAATTTGATAGTCTTGCTGTGCTTCTTCTTGAGGAGGCAATTATAGCGGAGGGTCGACAATTAGAGGAGCCCGCCGCTTTTGTGAAGCGGCTAAACCAGTTGCTGATCAATTCCGGTGATGCTGATACTCAAGACGTTGATTGAGATGAGATGAGATGGGGCGGAACCAACCCACGCTCGATTCCTTCGAAGGTAAGTTCAGTTAATAATGCTAAAAGGGCTGCCGGCAACGCGCCCTGCAAAATCAGGCCGGTGTTGTTTAACGCAAGTCCGGTCACAATAGGCTCTCCTAATCCCCCTGCACCGATGAATGCCGCGAGCGTTGCGGTTCCTATGCTCACGACCGCGGCAATTCTGATGCCGGAAAGAAGATGGGGAAGTGACAGGGGTAGATAGACGTATCTGAGTTGTTGTCTTGTGCTTAGGCCAAGTGCCTGCGCAACCTGTTGTATCAAAGGATCGATAGTGGTGAGAGCTGTAATGGCGTTGCGCGTAATGGGCAGCAATGAATAGAGAAACAACGCGATTATTGCGGGTAGCTGTCCAACACCAGCTAATGGGATCATCAGTGCTAAGAGTGCGATAGAAGGAATCGTCTGAAGTAGCCCGGCCGTATAAAGTAGGATCCTGGAAAGTGGTTTTGATCGGTATACAGCTAGTGCAAGTGTTAAACCAATAATACATGCTGCGAGGACGGCAATTCCTGTCAGCTTGAGGTGAGTCAGCGTGTTTCGTACCAATGAAGGCCAGAGATCTCTACTGTCCGAGTGTACGGTCCTACTAAGATTCTGCTCGAAAAGAAATTCTGAGGCGACCTCAGAGAAAGTTTTTCCATCTATAATTACTTGTGCATTTAAGGATTGCATAATGTTTGCATCTATACGGTCTGTAAGCAAAGTCAGGATTTCTTTAGCATTTGCGTTCATATCCTGACGCGCAAGCGGGAGTGCTAGGTAGCTAGGAAAGTAACCAAGATCGTCTTGCAAAATTACAAGGTCATAGTGAAGTAGTTCGGCGTCGGTGGAATAGGCATCTGTGACATCTATTTCATCCATCAATAGGGCTTGGTATGCAAGTCCATGTTCAATTCCGGAGCTGCTCTGGGGTAAGGCGTAAATATCTTTGAGACCGGACCAGCCGTCTGCACGATCTCGAAATTCATGACTTAAGCCAAATCTTAATATCGGGTACTGAGTTAGGTCAGAAATCTTCTCAAGTTGTAATCTTTCCGCCAAACTTTTTTTTACGGTCAGCGCATACGTGTTATTGAACCCTAGCGGCGACAGCAGATCTAGTTCGATCGGAGCAAGGGCTGCAGAAAGCTCCGCTAAGTTGAGGGTCCTCTGCGACTCTAGGATAACTTCGTTAATAGTGCCCGTGTACTCCGGATACACATCTATTTCACCATTACGCAACGCCCGGAAAGAAATTAACGTTCCTGCAAAACCAAACCTACGAGTCACTTTATAGTCATTGATCTCTAATAATTGGGCCATGATTTCGGCTAGTACGTAACTCTCTGTAAATGTTTTGCTTCCTACATTAATTACGTCTGTCTGTGCGATGGCCTTTGATGTAACAAGAAGGGCTAGCACGACGAAAAACATTCGTTTAAGGGGCATGGGTGGTGTTCCCTAATAGTTTTTCCACGTATTCATCATTTGGATTGTTTACGACTTCTTTTGCGGATCCCATTTGCAGCACTTTTCCTTCGCGAATAATTACAAGTTCAGAAGAGAGACGGAGTGCCTCTTGCATGTCATGAGTGACGAGGACAACTGTTGCTGGTTCAGCCACCATGAGGTCTAGAAAGCGTTCATGGATGGCGACTCGAGTGGGTGGGTCCGCTCCCGAAAAGGGCTCATCAAGGAGCAGAATCTCAGGTTTTAGTAACATAGCGCGACAGATGCCTACTCTTTGTTGTTGGCCCCCAGAAAGCTGATGAGGATATCGGGTTCTGAGCCGGAGATTTAGCCCCATGAGCAACATCAACTGTTCTATCCGAGATTCCGTTTTCTCCGGGTTCCATCCTTCAACTTTTCCCATTAATCCGATATTCCGTTCTGCGCGTAAATGGGGAAACAGCCCTGTTCCTTGGACGGCATAGCCGATCCGACGCCTGAAAATCGGTAAGTTTTCGCTTGGAATGGGCTGGCCGAAGACTTTAATCAAGCCGAAATCGGGCCGAACTAGACCATTAATTAGCTGTAGCAGGGTGGACTTGCCGCTGCCACTCTCGCCTACAACGCCTGTGATAACGCCCGGTTTTAATACGAGGGACAGGCTCCCGAAAACCGCAGTATTATTATAGCGTTTTGAAACTGATTGAAAATCTATGATTCCATCCATTAAGGCCTTACGATAACACTTGGGCAATTTCAGGAGATACTAAATGGACAAAAAAAAGGATGCGGCTCAAGAGATGCTAAGCAAAAAGTTAACACAGCAGCAGTATCACGTGACCCAAGAGGCGGGCACGGAACAACCTTTTACAGGTAATTACTACAGTCACAAGGAGCCCGGCAGTTACGTTTGTGTTTGCTGTGGATCAGATTTATTTTCCTCAAAACAAAAATATGATTCTGGCACAGGCTGGCCCAGTTTTTGGCAGCCTGCAACGACAGAAGCCGTCTCCACGTGCGAAGATAAAAGCCTGGGCAGGGTTCGTGAAGAGGCTGTTTGCGCCAAGTGTAACGCCCATTTGGGACATGTATTTAACGATGGTCCGCAGCCCTCTGGTCTGCGCTACTGTATTAATTCTGCCTCCTTAAATTTTGAGCCTGATATGTAATGTAGACAAGTTTATGGGTTTTAGTTTTTGTATGAGAGCATTGTTTATGTTTTTGTGATCTAAACTGATCTAAAGATGAGAAGTGATGATGTTAAAGTCCTTGAAGAATTTATTGCACAAGAAGTTAGATGATACGCTGGGACAGGATTCTGACCAACGCAAGCACGTCCTGCAATTATCTACGGCGACCTTGCTGATTGAAGTCATGCGGGCTGATTATCGTGAAGATTTAACAGAAAATGAGGTGATTTTTAATTTGCTGCAAGAATTTTTTAATATGTCAAATGAGGAAGTTGCACTTTTATTGGAAGAGGCTGAATCTGAGGCTGATCAGGCAATTTCATTACAGGGCTTCACGCGTTTTTTGCATGAGAATCTAACTATTGATGAGAAGCATAGTATCGTGGAGATGCTATGGAAAGTAGCATTGGCCGATCAAAATCTTGATAAACACGAAGACCATCTTGTGCGAAAAGTCTCCAGTTTACTCTACGTCTCTCAAAGAGATTTGATCAAAATTCGCAATCGGGTTAAGTATCAGTAGTCATAGTAGATAACGCGGGAAGTTACCGTTTGATTGAATTGCGATATTCAATGTTTGGATAAGAAGAAGCGCGACAAGCGGAGAGAGATCAATGCCTCCCATAGATGGAAGGATACGTCTAAATGGCTTAAGGATTGGCTCATTGAGATCAAAAAGGATGCGGGTAATTGGACTATGGGCAGACTGGCTTATCCAGCTGGAGAGGACATAAATGAAAATACTGAACGTATAGAATGTCAGAGTCAGCAATACCAGGCGCATTAAAACGAGAACAATAAAGCGGCTAAAGCCAAGATCAAGGCCGCTTACAGTTAATAGCAACCAGGTAGAAAAAATTTCTAAGCTAATGAGCACCGCAAATGTGGGGACGTCAATTGTGTTTCGGGAGGATAGAATGCGCCTTACAGGTAGTACCAACGGATTAGTGAATCGAAGGATGAACTGTGACAGCGGATTGTATAAATCTGCTCTCACCCAATGAAGCAAAAATCTTAATAGAAAACCTAGGATGCAGAAATCCGTCAGTGTGTTCAGTAGGAAAAACAAGGCACTTTGCATGTGTAAAAAATTAAATTGTTAATTCGATTATATGCAAAGATAGCATGAGTTGTTCTTTGCGTCCCTTGCCCTAACTTTTTTTTCTAGAGCGTGGCCCAAAAATTGCTGTGCCAACCCTGACGATTGTAGACCCGTGCGCGATAGCCACTTTCATATCCTCCGACATTCCCATTGATAGCGTATCCAATAAAATACCATCTTGTATTAGCCGCTGTTTTATTACTTTCAGGTGTTCAAAAAATAAAGCCTTGTCTTCTGTGGTCGAACTTACCGGTGGCAGTGTCATTAAACCCCGGAGCTTTAGAGCAGGCATTTCCATTATTGCATGGGCTAATTCTCTGATCTTGGATTCATCCACACCATTTTTATTACGATACCCGGACTGATTCACTTGTATACAGACCTTTAGAGGTGATGTATTCGCTGGGCGTTGTCTGTTGAGTCGAGCCGCAATTTTTATGCGATCAATGGTGTGAACCCATTGAAAGCGTTCAGCAATGATTTTTGTTTTGTTGGATTGAACCTGACCTATGAAGTGCCAACGTAGATTGTATTGTTTTAGACTTTCCATCTTTTCAAGAGCATCTTGAGCATAATTTTCTCCAAAATCTTTTTGGCCTACCTTGGAGAGAGTTTTAATAGCAGCGGCTGGCTGCTGTTTACTTACCGCGAGAATCTTTGTGTCTTCCGCGCTGCGCCCTGCTGCCAATAAAGATGACCGGACTTCGTCTCGGACTTCATCAAGACGGTCTTTGAGTCGAATCATTTTTTTATTTGCATAAGAACCGTTGGCAGACGCTATTCAAAATTTTCGATAGAGTAGATATGTTGATTCGCGTCATGCTGGCCCCAGTTTTTTTGGTTTCTAGGCGGGGTACACTTGATGGGCGTCAAAAACGGGGCCATCTACACAAACTCTTTTCATTGCCGGGCCATTGTCAGTCTCGACGAGCACCGTGCAGCCGGCACATCCACCAACCCCGCAAGCCATGAACTCTTCCAAGGCGATCTGGCAAGGTATCTTGTAGGCTCTAGCTAGTTCAGCCGTTGCCTTTAGCATTGTGCTGGGGCCGCAGCCTACGATCTGCACTTGGGCTATTTGTTTAGGGGATTGTTTTTTTAACCAATGATCGGCTAGTTCCGTGACAAACCCTTGGAAACAGCCGGGATATTCAGCCTCACTAGCAAGTCGAGACACTACACCCCAACTTTCCATCAATGAAAGTGATGATTTAGCCGATGAAGGAAATTCTTCGAGTTTTTTTCCGGTAGTTAACTCAAAGGGAAAGGGCACCCTAGACCCCATTAAGACGAGTAGTCGGAAGCGATCATCCAGTCGATACCGTTCACTCAAAAATACCATTGGTGGAATGCCAACCCCACCGCCGATAGCGAGAACATTCGGTTTGTTTACATCTAAATCAAAACCGTTTCCGATAGGCCCCAGAACGCTGATGCTGTAACCTTTGCTGTGCTTCGAGAGCTTGGTTAATCCTTGTCCAACAGGTTTATAGAGGAATTCCAGCCAGCCTTGAGTAGTATTAGTCCTCATGATGGAAAGAGGGCGCCGCATTGGAAAATCCGCGTCACAGGTAATGTGGGCAAAGCTACCCGGTTTAGCCTGTGCTGCACAGCGGGGTGAGTGAACACGAAGTATAAATTGGTTCCCAGAAAATGAATTTTGAGACACAATTTCAGCGTCTTCCAGGAATATGGTGTTTCTATTCAAGGGACCACCGCTTTGCATTCGTCTGCCTGGTCGCTCATCCATTGCCGGGCGATCAAACAGGCTGCCCAGCTGTCAATTTGATTTTTCTTGATCCGACGAGGCAAAAAACCTAAGTGACGAGCCTCTCGGAGCTCGGCAGAAGCTGCGCGGGAGGTAAGCGACTCATCAATAATTGCTACCGGTAATTGATATTTCTCGTGAATGGATTGTGCAAACGCTTTAGCGCTGCTCGAAAAAGGGGTTTCCTGCCGGGTGCTGGGTAGGCCAACCACCAGTTGACTAGGAGCCCATTGGTCGATTAAGCGGTCTAAGTCAGCCCAGGGCAACATGCGGCCGTTTCTAAGAGTCGTAAGCGGAGAGGCCGTTTTGGTACGAAGATTAGCGGTTGCTATACCAATACGGGCAAGGCCAAAATCGAAGGCCAGTAAGATTTCTTTACTTTGACCGTCGTTCACGGCTTTTATCAGTTAGAAAATCAGGCATGTCCAGCATAGCTGCTTAGCCGATCAATATCGACTCCTAGAAGTCCAACTGCGGCGGCCCAACGAAGATCAAAAGGTGTCTCAAAAACTATAGCTAAGTTAGCGGGCACGCTGAGCCAAGTGTTGGCTAAAAGTTCGGCCTCAAGTTGCCCAGCCCCCCAGCCCGCACAACCTAGGGCAACAAGAGCTGCATGTGGGCCTTTTCCGCCGGCCATAGAACTTAATATGTCTTGAGATGTAGTGAGCTTGAGCCCAACTGAGGTTTCTAATGTGGAGTCATATCGTTCTGTAGAATTATGAACTACAAAGCCACGGTCACGGTGAACTGGGCCACCGTTCAACACTGGTTTTTGGTTCTGACTATGTTCCGTTGTACTAAGTGTAAATTGGCTAAATATCTCGCCTAGCTCCATTTCCAGAGGGCGGTTGATAATGATACCCAGCGCACCATTTTTTTCGGTATGCTCAAAAATATAAGTAACCGTCTCGTTGAAATTTGGATCTCCCATAGCTGGCATGGCAATGAGAAGATGGTCTTGCAGGTTCTGCATACTGTCCTTTTCCTACTTTGTAATCTGGCTATTTTAGCTCAGCATAGCGAGAGCGTTGCTACCATCCCTCAAGTACTGTTTCTCATTACCACTAGAATTATAATCCTAAGAACCTGGACGTTTTTTGTCCGACCCCATAGTAAATTCCCACTCGTAGGCAAAACGCAGAGTATCGTACTCTGCTTGAACAAGCTCAGGCAGTGGGCCGAAAGGGGTAGCCAGACTGAGGATGCCAAGCGCTGCTTGGTCTAATGCTTCATTACCAGAAGAGCGGAGAACCAAGGTTTTTTGTAGGGTACCATCTGCTCTGAGAATAACCTCAAGAATCGGATTCCCCGAGCTGTTTTTTTGGGCCTTTTCCGGGAAGTTTTCGGTACCCACTTGCTCTACCTTATTACGCCATGCGCTGAGATATTCGGCTAAAGCAGGGTCGTGGATATTCGGGTTATCTAATGACTTATGGGCTACAGAATTCGGGGTTATTGCTCGAATTTTGAACTTTTTCTGAGCCACTGGGACACTATTTTCCACTTGAAGATTTTTCTCATGTTTGTCTTCAGATACCAAATGGGCTTTTTGGTCTGTTTTTGATCTGAATCCCGTCATATGTGTAATTAGCGTAACTGGCGGCCTTAGAACGTTATTAATATTATCCGGTGGTATAGACGTGAATGTTACTCCCAGAATTAAAATACCGTGGACTAACGCAACAAGAAAAAACATAGATTTTAATCGGTCGTTTTTTCCTATTTTTTTATTAATTTCCATTCATATTTTCAACGTACTGCTGGTGTCTGTATTACCGTTAACTCGCACTACATCAAAAGGTGCTTACATTTTTCGCTATTCTGAGAGTCCGCGGTTGATTGCCGTCATCAAGATATCTGCAATATCGGTTCCATACTGTCGGTCCAATTCGCGTATGCCTGTAGGGCTGGTGACGTTAATTTCAGTAAGATAATCACCGATAATATCTAATCCCGCGAACATAACACCTTTGCACTTTAGTATGGGACCGACCTCTGAGCATATCCAGCGATCTTTTTCAGTTAGTTTTCTACCTTCACCCTTCGCTCCCATTACTAGGTTACCACGCGTTTCTCCGGGAGCCGGAATTCTGGCTAACGAGTAATCAAAGGGCTTGCCGTCGATCAAAAGAACTCGTTTATCGCCATCGCTAATTTCCGGTATGTAGCGCTGAGCTAAAACAAACTGTGTGCCCCCGTAGGTTAATGTTTCCAAAATGACATTCGCATTAGGATCGCCATCGGACACAACGAATATTGATTGTCCCCCCATTCCATCCAATGGTTTGATGACAATTTTTTGCTGCTCTGCAAGGAACTCGGAAAATTTTTGGTGATCTCGACTAATTAGACTGGGTGGTGTGCATTGAGGAAACCAAGCGGTATATGCTTTTTCATTAACATCCCTGAGACTAGAGGCTTTGTTAACAACTTTTAATCCGCGTTGTTCTGCGAGTTCTAGAATATACGTGGTGTAGATATATTCCATGTTGAATGGTGGGTCTTTGCGCATCAAGATGACATCGAGTTCTTCTAAGGCTAGCGAGTGTGGTTCGCTAACTTCGAACCAGTTTCCGGGGTCGTCATATACCGTAATGCTTTTACCCCGCCCCAAGGGGACTCCATCTCTAACCGATAAATCCTGTTGACAAAAATAGGTAAGTTCCCAGCCTCGAGCTTGTGCCGCCATTAGCATGGCAAGAGTTGAATCTTTTTTTTGCTGGATACCGTCTATCGGATCCATTACTACGCCCAATCGACGCTTGGAAGGACTCATTAGCTCTCCATTTAGATTACATGGTACCTAAGTGATTTTTGATTACGACGATAAAATTATCACACCTTAAGCTCGGCCGTATAAAGGAGAGATATGGATTAGCACTCTTAATGTCTACGGCGATTGATTCCAGAGTACCTCGGTTCCACCATCTTGACGGGCTAAAACTCGCGCCACTACAAAAAGAAGGTCCGATAACCGATTTAGATATTTAGGTAGTTCTGGGTTAAGTTCAGTTTTTTTCGTCAGTGTCCAGGCCACACGCTCCGCTCGACGGCAAATAGTTCTCGCTAGATGACAGCTTGCAGCTGCTGTAGTGCCCCCGGGCAGAATAAAATTTCCTAATGGGGGTAGTTTTTCGTTAAACGCATCAAGGTCCGCTTCTAGCCCCTGCACTTGCTTTGAGCCAATAACTCGGTGTGCAGGGAGAGATAGCTCACCGCCTAAATCAAAGAGTTCATGCTGAACTCTATTAAGACAATTCGTGACGTTTTCGGGGATCCCCGGGACACTCAGTACAACTCCAACGGCGCTATTGATTTCATCAACAGCACCGTAGGCCTCCACTCGTGGGTCACATTTGTCTACCCGTTCGCCATCGCCTAGGCCGGTAGTACCATCATCGCCGGTACGCGTGTAGATTTTGGTTAATCGGTTTCCCATCGATAATTTAGCGTACCTAGCCTTTTTCAATCTGTTTCAGGTATTTTGCATCGGTCGTGAGCTAAATCCTGAACCTACCTTCTAACATGATACGGGAGAATGGAATAGATTAATCTGGGATTTTCTACTTTTGGTACAAAAAGAAAACCCGGCGGTGGGATCGCCGGGACAAATTCTTATTATTATCGGATTTTACAATTTCAAGTATGCGGCTTGGCTGTTGATCATCGCGCTCTAAATCCTTTATTGTTTTTAGAACTCTTAATCAATTATTATTTTTTACAGCCTGTTTCTTCTTCTTCTTCTTCTTCTTCTTCTTTTTCGGGCCGAGCACTATATCAGACGTAGGTGGTGCTTCGCACCCACTTTTTGCAGTTTATCCGTTTAGAAATGTTTTGTGATTGGAATACTTTCTTCTGCTAAGTAGGTTTTTAAAAAATAACTGTTAGATTAGTACTTTAGGCTGGGCTGCCAGTGAAGTGATAAATATTTTGACTTAGTCATTCATCTGCAAAATTACTGAGGAGTTTCCAGTATTTGCAAGCCCACGTCGCCATATGCCTCCGTTTGCGGCATACAGGAATTCTGCTGAAGATATCCATGCAATACGGGTCCCAGCAACGTCTGAGCGTATTTTTATGTCTTTTTGTACAGGATTGTCCGCAAAAATCAGTAATTTTAGCCCGTTTTCTTGGGGTTTAGTTGTCTCGCTAAAAAGTATGGCCCCTCCGCCTGGACGCCAGCTTGGAGCGCCCAACGGATGCCTGCTTATATATGCATCAACGAGTTTTCCCTGAGTGGGAAGAACTTTCACTGCCCAGGTATTACCATCTTGACTCACATAGGCCAAATCTCCGCGGTCAGACACGCTTGGAAATGATGCATTACCAGTTTGGTTAATTAATAACGAGAGTTCATTGGAGATGAGATTTAGGGACCAGATATTAAAGTTTCCAGTACGGTCCGATACGAAAACTATAGATCCATCCAAAGTATAAGTTGGCTCGAAATCATTATAGGGGGTAGAGGTCAAGGCTCGCTGGGTTCCATTTTCGACATCCAACTCCCAAATATTCCACTGGTCTGACAGGTAGCGCTGGAAGACGATTTGTCTGCCGTCCGGACTAAATTGGGGATTGCAGCCCGATGTCTGTAATCGGTTCAATAGTTCTGCTTTTCTGTTATCTAATGACCACCACCAAAGTTGGTCCATGAATCCCACTAATAACGTTTTGCCTTTCGGGGAGAGCGTTATTGTTATGCCGGTGTTTTGGCAATTTTGGGATCTTTGTGATTGTTCTGTAGCCACGCTTAAATCGGTAAAACCCACAAAAGTCCAGACCAGAAGATATAAATTTATGCGTCTATTTTTTTCGCAAGTTGTGGGTTTTTTCGCATAGGAGCAACCACAGCTGGTTTTAGGTTGACTAGTTATTTGCAGATAACTTTTGTAGTCAATGTCATCGTAGACTGTCTTGTGAACATTCATGGTTGTAGTCTCTGGTGATGCCACGGTCCAGTGACTGGGCCACCGTCATCGCCTTTTTTCAAGGATCTTTTGTATTGGATGCGCTCGTGAAAACGGGCTGATCTAGCAATCCAGAATTCAATAGAGCAAAACCACATACGGAAGCCTCCCCAGAATGGGGGACGCTGCACTGAGAAATCTTTGTCTGGGCCTGTGCTGTCGATTTTTGGCAAATTCATTTTTTTTGCTTGTCTATTAGCACGATCCAGCAGTTGTTTATAGTCGGAGATAGGTTGACTTTGTTCGCTGGTCCAAGCGTTCAGCTGACTTCTCCAATCTCGGGTAGCAAAATACGCATTGCTTTCGTCATCTGGAGACTTGGTGATCAAGCCTTCAAAGCGAATTTGCCGGCCGAGATGATCCCAGTGAACAACACCAGCAGCCCAAGGATTATCGACAAATTCTAGACTTTTTCGAGACTTGTAGTGTGTATGGAATACGATGTATCCCTCTTTCGGCGAAAAGTCCTTGATAAGCACTACCCGAGCCGAAGGCTTTCCGGAAACATCAACGCTGGCAATAGTAATAGCATTGGGATGAGGTTGGATCCTCTTGTTCCTGGCTTCTTCCATCCAGGCATGCACAACGGGGAGAGGATCTTTGGGTATTGAATTAGAAAAAGAAATCACAATCAAATTCGAGCGAGCATATAAAAAAGCAGGCCCAAGACTACCCTTGGAACAAGGCTAGGATCAATTTATTTTTTATTGCAATTGGCTAGGCTGATTCTTTGTGTAAGTTTATTGGGGTCTATATCTTGTGTGGAGCCTAGGGGACAGGTAAAAGGGGTGCCCAAAGGATAAATTCAAATGAACTTAGACGAACTGCGTAAGCACTTGTCGACTATGGAGTCAGGCCGGCGCTATCTTGGTAGTCGTAATTAAGAAAATTCGGTTGTTGGCAATTTATGAACGACATTGATGAGCATGGTTTTCGCGCAAACGTTGGTATTATCTTAATTGATCATTGTGATCAAGTTTTACTTGGTGGTCGTATTGGTACCAAAGGGTGGCAGTTTCCTCAGGGAGGTATACATCCATGCGAAAGGATTGAGGACGCGATGTATCGTGAACTCAAAGAAGAAATTGGACTAGAGCCTCAGGATGTTGATTTGGTAGGAGTAATCCAAGACTGGTTGCGCTACCGATTACCAAAACGATATGTCCGCAGAAATGAAAAACCCGTATGCATAGGACAGAAGCAACGTTGGTGCCTTTTGCGGTTGCTTGGCAAGCGGGAATTAATTCGTTTTGATACGACAAATAAACCAGAGTTTGATCGATGTCGATGGGTAGATTATTGGGTACCGGCTAAGGAGGTTGTTTATTTTAAGAAAAAGGTTTATATGCGCGCTTTAAGAGAATTAGCTCCACTAGCATTTCCCAAGAATGGACCCCCATTACCACCGGATTGGTGATCAGAGCGCTATCGATTAGATTCGAATTTTTTAAGCCTAAGTGACTATCTCATGTTTGATAGTCACGTTTTGAAGTTCACTGCACTGTATTTGAGGTGTTGGTTTCATAGAATCAAGAGCATAAAGTTATTAAGGCTTGTTTTGATGAGTGTTGCATTCTGCATATTTTGCCATGAGTTTATTGGTTGTAGATGAAAATTAAGGGAAAAACGTTGTAAAATCACTAGTTTGGCTTGGTATGAGCGAAGGTACTGGGATCATTAGTAGCCGATTTGGTGTCAGATTCAAGTTCGATGGATTTGTTTGTTAGTTTTTAAGCGGGCAGACGGAGACGGAATTAGATAAATTGAGGATTCAGCTATGTTAGGTAGACAAGAAAAAAATAAGACGGAGATCAGGACAGTGATAGGCGCTGATGCACGATTCCAGGGTGATATTGAGTTCAGCCGTGGTTTACAGGTTGACGGTATCGTTGTAGGGAACGTCAAGGCTGTAGGAGATGATTCTTCAGAGGCGAGCATCAGCGAAAAGGGTGTAGTTGAAGGTACGATTACAGTACCTTGTCTATCACTCAGTGGCACTGTGGTAGGTGATATCTACGTTGCTGAGCACGTGAAGCTTGGAGCAAAGGCAAAAGTTATCGGTAACATACGTTACAAGTTGATAGAAATGGCACTTGGAGCTGAAGTTAACGGTAGAATTGTTCATGAGAGCCAAGAGAGCAATGATCACAGGGCCCAGTCGAAAAATACCAAGATTGGGGTTGTACCGCCTTTAAAAAGGTCAGGGGAATAAAACCAATGGTTGAGAAGAGTGGGATAGCAGAGAACTCGCCGCTGAATTTTACGGAGGCAGCTGCACAAAAGGTAGGACAATTAATAGAAGCAGAGGGTAATTCAGATCTGAAATTACGGGTTTTCATATCGGGAGGTGGTTGTTCAGGCTTCCAATACGGCTTTACTTTTGATGAGGAGATTCAGGATGGGGATACTGAGGTTGCCAAGTGTGGCGTGGTTCTCGTAGTTGATCCCATGAGTGTTCAGTACCTGGCGGGTGCCGAGATCGACTATAAAGACGATATATCGGGCGCCCAGTTTATTATTCGCAATCCCAACGCTGCTACGACATGTGGTTGTGGATCATCTTTTTCCACTTAAGGTTGATTCAAAAGCGCCCTTGGAAGGTTCAGGTCCTTTTATCCGGGCCTTCCGTACTGTTTATCTAAGGGATTTTTTTATTTTGGACCAGGGTATACGCTACCCAAGATTGCACTTTTGCGAGCCCCAGTTACATTGGAACAACTCCCTTTTAGGCTCTTGAGTCGTGCACGCGCGAGCCAGGCGAAGGCAGTAGCCTCCACCCAGTCGGGGTCTATACCATGATTTTGGCTTGATTCTACTGAGACATTGGCTAGGCAGACCTTAATCTTGTTTATCAGATGCGTATTGTGGGTACCACCACCACATAGAATAATCCGTGCTACTGGCTGAAATTTACTTATGTCATTTACAATGGTTTGTGCAGTTAGCTCGGAAAGAGTCGCCTGAATATCTGCGTCGGTAGGCTTTAGTTGTTCGGTTACCGCGAATGCTTCCTTAAGCCAATCAAGATTGAAGTATTCTCGTCCTGTGGATTTTGGTGGTTTTTTAGCAAAGAAGGGATCTGCCATTAGATATGTAAGTAATGGCTCCAATACTTGACCCGTGGATGCCCACTTTCCGTTAGTGTCATACGGTTTACCAATACATTGCTTGCTCCAGGCATCCATTAGGATGTTGCCGGGCCCAGAATCAAATCCAGACAGAGCCTTGTCTGGGTGCAAAAAAGTAAGGTTTGCTATTCCGCCAATATTAACCACTACTCTTGTTTCGTCTGGGCTGCTAAAAAACCAGTCGTGAAATACAGGCGCTAAAGGAGCCCCTTGTCCACCCAGTGCTATGTCTAAGCTCCGAAAGTCGGCAACCGTTGTGATGCCAGTTTGGGTGGCAATTACACTTGGATTTCCAAGCTGGAGCGTAAAAGGCTCTGGTCGTGTTGGCTTGTGGAATACTGTTTGGCCGTGGTTGCCGATTGCAGTGATGTCATTTAATTCAAATGAAGAGTTTTTTACAAGATCCAAAACGCATTCAGCAAAAAAATGACCGAGTGCGGTATTTAGGGCTCCGAGATTTTCTAATGAAGTAACTCCTTTCTCGATTAGATCACTGGTTTGCTTTTTCAATGCTTTTGGGTATGGAGTTGTTTGAGCTTGGTGAATTTCACATTGAGTTTCATCAAGCCCAACGATGACCGCATCGACACCATCCATGCTTGTCCCAGACATTAAGCCTATGTAAAGCTCGTCCATAGGTCTGTTTTATCCCTCTAAGATCTCACGCTTAGTAGTCAGCATCATTCCAATTGTGTTAGGCGAGTACCCTGGTAAAGGTCAAGTTGACGCCATAGAGGTTCAGCCGTTGCTTGAAATTCTTTCCAGTGCTCTGTTGAGATCGGATCGGCTGGAGGTAGTGGTACAGTACGTGGGTTCCTATGTACCCCACCCAGGCGATATTCATAGTGGAGGTGAGGCCCTGTTGCTAGGCCAGATTGTCCAACGAAACCAATAACTTCGCCTTGCTCGACCCGGCTACCAATACGAGATGCAGCAAATCGTGACATATGCCCATAAAGCGTGGTGATGTTATTTCCATGTTGGAGGATCACGGTATTTCCATATCCATTCCGTGTGCCGCGAAAAGTTATTTTTCCATCACCAGCAGCCTTAACTGGCGTTCCCGTTGGGGCAGCGTAATCTACTCCCCGATGCGCACGAATTTTATTGAGAATTGGGTGACGACGATTCAGATTGAAGCTGGAGCTGATC
>Ga0315336_1004748_pt1 | contig 15680 bp, 15 predicted proteins | sample ASW5metaG_FD_204512 | JGI IMG/M metagenome (GOLD analysis project Ga0315336, IMG submission 204512) | Ammonia-oxidizing marine archaeal communities from Monterey Bay, California, United States - ASW #5 | ecosystem: Environmental > Aquatic > Marine > Intertidal zone | place: USA: California...
TCCTCCATCATGAAACGTCTCAGGTAAGCCGGATCGTCGCGCAGATCGATCGACGGAATCTTGAGTGTGACCAGTTCGTCTGTTTCGGTGTCGGTCGCCAGATAGATGTGGCTGCGGCTGCTGGCATGGATCTCCCGCACGATCCGGTAGCCATCGAAGATCGCCCGCGCGTCCAGAAGCGGAGGCGGCGGCAATCCGGAGGTTTGTCCGAAGACCTCGCTTGCCTCGCTATCCGGCAATTGATCGATACGAACGATCTGGACCGTCAGATTGTCGGTGCTGTCCTGCAGGTAGGCCTGCTCGACGATCAGTTTTGCGGCCCGGTCCAGATCGTCCGCGTTGTCATGGATCGCCTTGGCGATGAACCGGTCGCCGACATACTCGTAAGCGCCGTCCGTTGCGAGCAGGAACACGTCGCCTTTCTCGATCGCAAGCGCCTGATAATCGATTTCGATTTGCGGATTAACCCCGAGCGCGCGGCCGAGGTAATTCTGCTCCGACGAAATGACGACGCGGTGATCGGTGGTCAGTTGCTCAAGCGTACTGCCGGCAAGGCGGTAAATGCGGGAATCGCCAATGTGAAAAATGTGGGCGGTGGTCGATTTGATGACCATCGCGCTCAGGGTGCAGACGTAACCCTTGTCCTTGTCGTAGCGGTACTGGCTTCGGCGGGTTTCGGCGTGCAGCCAGGAATTGGTCGCGGCGATAACGCGCTGCGCCGACGTCTTCACCGACCAGGATTCGGATGTGCAGTAGTAATCTGTCAGCAGGCTCTTGACGGCCGACTCGCTCGCGACCGAGCTGACGCTGCTGCTGCTGATCCCGTCAGCCAGTGCAATCGCAATGCCCTTCAGACTGAGTAGCGGTTCTTCGGGAATCAGAACGCCGTAAAAATCCTGATTGGTCTCTTTGCGACCCTTATCAGAATGCTGTCCGACCGATATTCGCAGTTCACGGGACATCGATGGCGCCAAAAGAAAGGAGCCCCAACTTGTCGGTTGGGGCTCCTCCTTGCAAGCAGGATCAGGCGACGGCGCGCACAGTTGTACGCTTCGGCGCGGTCTTGACGTGCGTGGCGTACAGGGTCAGGCCGGTGAAGGCGAGGCCGCCGGCAAGATTGCCGAGAACAGTCGGGATCTCGTTCCAGATGAAATAGTCGAGGATCGAGAACTTCGCATCCAGCATCAGCCCCGACGGGAACAGGAACATGTTCACCACGGAATGCTCGAACACCATGTAGAAGAACACCATGATAGGCATCCACATCGCGATGACCTTGCCGGGCACCGTGGTCGAGATCATGGCGCCGACGACGCCGGTCGAGACCATCCAGTTGCACAACATGCCGCGGAAGAACAAGGTCGCCATGCCGGCGGCACCGTGCGACGCGTAGCCGAGGGTTCGGCCCTCACCGATATGTCCGATCGCCGCGCCGATCTTATCGGGCGCCTGGGTGAAGCCGAAGGTGGTCACGAACGCCATCAGGAAGGCAACCGTGAGCGCTCCGCCGAAGTTGCCGATGAAGACAAGGCCCCAGTTTCTGAGCACGCCAGCCACCGTAACTCCCGGACGCTTGTCGATCAGTGCGAGCGGAGCCAATACGAACACGCCTGTGAGCAAGTCGAACCCAAGCAGATACAACATGCAGAAACCGACGGGAAACAGCAGCGCGCCGACAAGTGGCTGGCCGGTGTTCACGTTGATCGTGACAGCGAACCAGGCAGCCAGCGCCAGAATGGCACCCGCCATATAGGCGCGGATGATCGTGTCTCTGGTGGACATGAAGATTTTGGATTCTCCGGCATCCACCATTTTGGTGACAAATTCGGAAGGTGCGAGATACGCCATGAGAGATTTCCTTTCGCGGTAAAGTTAGAAGTGACCAAGTTCGGTTATCGGGTGGGCGATGCTATCTCGATGGCAGGATATCGATCGTGCGCATCAGATAGGTGAAGCGGGCAATGCATGAGCAGGCGCGACATTTGCGCTCCCGTTGCATGACCGAAAATGTTTTGCGGTGTGCTGGTGTCACGCGCGACAGGGCGTGCGTACGAAGAGTGCTGCGCGCGAGTGCGCGGGCCAGTCGTGCCGGATATCGGTAACTCTTGTCCGTGCGATCGTGCGGTGTGGTGCATTGTTGTCCTGCCTGCCAATGATGTCCGGCCGGAAACAGGAACGCGCATGCTCAATCAGGCATTGCGACGGAATGCGCCAGGCTCCCTTTCGGACGGCAGTCGCCATTGACTGTCTCAAGGATGGAGCAATCGTCGTGCCAACACCGGGATGGCTTTGATCAATTAGTGTTTTTTTAATTTCTGCGGCAAAGCTCCCGCCATTTTTCCGCTTTCTTCCGGCTGCCATGGCGTGAGTTTGTGCATCTGCCCACATCGTGAGCATGGCGTTATGGCTGTATCGCCGTTCGCAGCCAGCTATGAAATGTCTTCAGCTTCGGTGTCATTGGCCGGTGTTGCGGCGTGACGAAGTAATAACCCGCCGACGCCATGGTCACATTGAACGGCACGACGAGACGTCCGTTCGCGACGTCGTCCGCGACATAGGCGGTGTGACCCATTGCGACGCCGAGGCCATCGATAGCGGCCTGAATGGTCATGAAGGCCAGATCGAATGTCAGGCCTCGTTTCTGCGACAGATGAGCAGGCAGGCCGGCGGCGGTGAACCAGAGCCGCCAGTCGTCGATGGTGCTGGAGGTATGCAGCAGCGTGGCATGCTCAAGGTCTTCCGGACGCCGCAGCGCGCGTTCGCCGGTCAGCAGCTTCGGGCTGCAAACCGGAAAGAGATGCTCAGCCATCAGCCATTCGGCATTCAGCCCCGGCCATTGTCCTTGCCCATACCTGATCGCAGCATCCACGTTGCTGGTGCGAAAATCCACCAGCTCCGTTGAGGTGGTGATGCGGACGTCGATCTCGGGATGCTGTTCCTGAAAGGACGACAGTCTCGGCAGCAGCCATTTCACCGCAAGCGATGTCAGGGTGCTGATCGTGACCACGCGATCGTCGCCATCTTTGCGCAGCAAACGGTCGGTCGCGGTGCGCAGGTCCTGAAACGCAGCGCGAATGCCCGGCAGATATTCAGTGGCTTCGGGTGTCAGCGCCAGCGCGCGGCTTTGCCGAATGAACAGTTTGATGCCGAGTTCTTCCTCCAGACGCCGGATCTGATGGCTGATGGCGGTCTGGGTGACGTTCAGCTCCTGCGCCGCATTAGTGAAGCTGAGATGCCGTGCAGCAGCCTCGAAAGCGCGCAAGCCGTTCAGGGAAGGCAGTCTCGCGGTCATAGCCATACCCATTCATGAGATTATCTCATATTACGGGGGACAAGCTGTCGTTTGTCAATGGGGCTTTGCAGGCAGATATGTGGACCATCGAATTCGTTTTAGGAGGCTACAATGTCTGCTTGCACAACCGACCTGATGACAAATCATCATCACGACTTTATCAGCCACCCAATCGCGTCAGTTTCTGACGTGCTGCACACCTGGCAGCAGCGTTACCAGCGCCGGTCGGAACTGGCTCATCTCAGCGACCGCGACTTTCACGATGTCGGCGCGAGCTGGAGCGACTTCGCTTACGAGGCCAGCAAGCCGTTCTGGCGTGCATAAATCTCTGCTCTTGGGTCTGGTTCGGCGTCGCTGAACCAGACCCAAGATTTTTTGTCCAGACGCCATTCCCGCACGTCAGTGCAAATTCAGTTGAAGGAGCGCGCGATGCTGGCCCAACCCGATCATCGCTTTGTTCTGAGCAACCTTCAGCGCTACACCGATGTCGTGCGGCTGAAGGGCGGCAAGCCTCTGACGGTGCGCTTTATCGAGCCGAAAGACGCTGATGCGCTGTTGTCGTATTATCGGTCGCTGTCGCGGCAATCGCGTTACAACCGTCTGATGGGCGCTGTCAGCGAGTTGCCGCCGTCCGAGCTGGACAAGGCGCTGCACATCGGCGAGGGCAGCCGCTTTGCCGTGGTGGCCGAAATGAAAGTCGATGGCGTCGACACTATCGTCGGCGAGTCCCGCTACAGCTACGATGCGGAGGCGCAGAATACCGAGTTCGGACTGTCGATTGGTGACGACTGGCAGGGCCAGGGCATTGGTTCCGCGATGCTGTCCAATCTCGAATGCCGTGCAGCGGCGCTGGGCGCGTTGAAGCTGTTTGGCGAAACCTTCCGCAACAACGAGCAGATGATCGGTCTCGCCCGCAAAGCTGGTTATTCCTTTGCGGGAGCGCCGAGCGACTGGCGGCAGGTGCGCTTCGAGAAGCCGCTGTATCGCGCCACGGAAATTCCTTGCGAGAGCTGGAAGCAGGCCGCCATCGCAGGCTGGATGCCGAACGAAGCATTGCTGGCTGCGCGCTGATTGCTTCGTGACAGCCCTACGCGCAAGCTGCGTGCCGTCGGCTTGTGCGTCCGCCGCCCTATCGCATAGTGTTCCGGGAGCGCCGGTTCCGGCGTTCGATCCGGGAGCATCCGATGGCGCAATCCGTAAAATCCGACATATGGCTCGCAGCAGGCGTCCGCACGCCGTTCGCGAAGGTTGACGGTCCGCTGTCCGGCGTCGATGCGATCGCGTTGTCGGTGCCGGTGGTCAAGCACATGATCGGGCGTCTCGACGGCGGCAAGCCGGACTTCGCGATATGGGGCAACGTGGTGCCCAACCTGACCTGGAGCAACATCGCACGCGAAATTCTCATGGACGCGGGTGTCGATGCTACGGTGCCAGCGACATCCACGGTCATGGCATGTTCCACCAGCATGATGGGCGTGTTCGAAGCCGCTGGCATGATCGACGGCGAGGTGCGCAATCTCGCTTTGGTCGGCGGCGTCGACAGCCTCAGCCAGGTTCAACTCGGGCTCGGCATGTCGTTGTCGAACTGGGTGCGCCAGTTCCAGACCGCGCGCTCGCTGGGACAAAAACTCACCCACGCCATCGATCTCAAGCTCAGCGATGTGCGCCTCTATATTCCAGCGGTCAGCAATCGCACCACCGGCATGAGCATGGGCGAGCATACTGAGATCACTGCCAAGGTCTGGAATATCTCGCGCGAAGCGCAGGACCAGATCGCGCTGGACAGCCATCAGCGTGCGGTGGCCGCATGGGACCGGGGATTCTTCGACGACCTCGTGATTCCGTTCGATGGCGTGAAACGCGACACCATCCCGCGCAAGGATACGTCGCTGGAAAAGCTGGCGCGGCTGTCGCCGTCATTTGATCGCACCAGCGGCAAAGGCACGCTGACGGCAGGCAATTCATCGCCGCTCACCGACGGCGCGTCGAGCATCTGGGTGGCATCGCAAAAGGGACTGGAGAAGCTTCCGGCAAACACGCCGCGCGTCAAACTGATCGACTGGGAAATTGCGTCGGTGGATTTTCGCACCGAAGGCCTGCTGATGGCGCCGCCTTATGCGATCCCGCGGTTGCTGGCGCGTCATTCGCTGACTTATGCCGACATTCAGCTGTGGGAAATTCATGAAGCCTTCGCCGCCCAGGTGCTCGCGCATATCAAGGCGCTGGAGAGCCCGGAGTTCATCCGCGACAAGGCCGGTGTCAAAGCCGAGTTCGGAAAATTTCCGCGCGAGCGCATGAACCCGAATGGCGGCTCGACCGCGCTCGGCCATCCGTTCGGCGCGACCGGCGCACGCATCCTGAGTCAGGCGGTCAAGGCGCTGGCGGCCATGCCGAAGGGAAGCCGCGCCATCGTCAGCATCTGCGCCGATGGCGGGCAGGGCACCGTGGCGCTGCTGGAAGCTGCATAAGCCTCACGGCTTCCAAGTCATGCCGTAGACCTGTCGTCCCGACACCGGATTGACGTCGTCATGGGTGTGGACGAATCCGTTGCGCTCGTAAAAGCGGATGGCGCGTGCGTTGTCGGTGTTGACCAGCAAGGTGATGCCGCCCGGCGATAGTGCTTTGGCTTCGACAATCAGCAGGTTGCCGAGATCCGATCCCCATGTCTCCGGGGCAACCACAAGCTGGTCGAGATAGCCGGTCGTATCGATGGTGACGAAGCCGACAACCGTATTGGTTTGCTCGGCAACGACAATTTGCGCGACGGGCACCAACTCATTGCGCCAGCGTTGACGCCAGCCGTCCAGCCGCTGCGCAAAATCGATCGACGGATAGGCCTGCTGCCAGGTGCGATGCCATAGATCGATGGCCGCATCTTCATCCTGCGCGCTGTAAGGCCGCAGCGTGAAGCGGCTCATCGCTCGGTGAGTTTCAATTCGATGCGGCGGTTGCGCTTGTAGGCTTCCTCGGTCTTCTCAGGGTCAAGCGGCTGGAATTCCGCGAAGCCCGCCGCGACCAGCCGCTGCGCCGGCACGCCGAGCGAAACCAGATACTGCACGACCGAAATGGCGCGGGCCGACGACAGTTCCCAGTTCGACTTGAATTGCGGGCTGTTGATCGGCCGCACGTCGGTATGACCGTCGACGCGCAGCACCCAGGCAATTTCCGCAGGAATCTGCTTGTCGAGATCGATCAGCGCGCTCGCGAGTTTGTCGAGTTCGGCGCGGCCTTCCGGCAAGAGTAACGCCTGTCCGGTGTCAAAGAACACTTCGGACTGGAACACAAAACGATCGCCGACAACGCGGATATCGGGGCGGTTGCCGAGAATGGTTCGCAGCCGACCGAAAAATTCCGAACGATAGCGCGACAGTTCTTGTACCCGCTGCGCCAGCGCCACGTTCAGCCGCTGGCCGAGATCGGAAATTTTCGTCTGGGATTCCTTGTCGCGTTTTTCCGATGCGTCGAGTGCTTCCTCGAGCGCAGCCAACTGCCGGCGCAGCGCGCTGATCTGCTGGTTCAGCACTTCGATCTGGGCCAATGCTCGCGCCGAGACCTGTTTCTCAGAATCCAGCGCCTTGCCGAGTTCGGTCGCGCGTCCCGCGGCGCTGGCGCCCGCACCCGCAAGGCCATCGTAGAGGCCTTTTACGCGGTCGCGCTCGGCCTCGGCCGTGATAAGCCCCGCGCGCATCTGCGACACCTGTTCGTCGAGGTTCAGCTTGCCGAGCTTTTCGAGCGAAAGGAGATCGTTGAGCTGTGCGATCTGCGCATTCAGCCGTTCCAGCGCCTTGTCCTTGCCGGTGACTTCCTGCGACAGCACGAATTGCACCACCAGAAACACCGATAGCAGGAACACCACCGCCAGGACCAGCGTCGACAGTGCATCGACGAATCCCGGCCAGTAGTTGAAGCCGCTGTCGCCGCGGCGTGAACGCGAAAGCGCCATGGGCTAAAATCTCCGGTTCGGTTCGTCTTCAGTTCGTTTCGGGCTGCCGCGCGATGCGCTCCAGAAGATGTTTGATCTCTTTGTTCTGTTCGCCCTGGCCGTCGGCCCACTCGCGGATCAGCTGCTGCTCGGTGCGCATGTGATGCACCAGCCCCTGGATCGCCTCGGCGAGATTGGCCATCGCGGTGGTCGAGGCGCGATTTGAACCCATCTCCTCCACCGCTGTCTTCAGCCGGTCGAGCGCCGGGTTGAGGTCGCCGTTCGCGCTGGTGCTGTCGCCGGCATATTCCTGAACGGTTTCGGCGAGCCAGTCTTCGAGATCGGTATAGAAGCGGTTCTGCGCCTGACTCGACTGCAGATCGAGAAAGCCGAGGATCAGCGAACCGGCGAGGCCGAACAGCGAGGACGAGAACGAGATGCCCATGCCGCCGAGCGGTGCAGCGAGACCTTCCTTCAGCGTGTCGAATACCGAGCCGGCATCGCCGCCGACTTTCAGGCCTTCGATCACCTTGCCGACCGAGCCGACGGTCTCGATCAGGCCCCAGAACGTGCCGAGCAGGCCGAGAAACACCAGCAGTCCCGTCATATAGCGCGACAGGTCACGGGCCTCGTCCAGCCGGGTGGCGATGGAATCCAGCAGATGACGCATGGTCTGCTGCGAAATGCTCATCCGGCCGGAGCGATGACTGAGCATTGCGGCCATCGGCGCCAGCAGCGTGGGCCGCCGATCCACCGCAAGGCCAGGATCGGAAATGCGGAAACTGTTGACCCACGAGATTTCTGGATAGAGCCGGATCACCTGGCGGAAGGCGAGGATGATGCCGATGGCCAGCACGCCTGCAATCAGCGCATTAAGTCCGGGATTGGCGAGGAAGGCCTGCCAGATCTGTTTGTAGAGAACCACAAAGAGCAAGCTGCACAGCACGAGAAACACCAGCATCCGGACCAGAAAGATGCGCGGCGTCGACAGTTTTGTCACGCCGATGTCGGTCGCTGTGCTGGGTGGGGTATTTTTTGCCATGGCGGATCTTCAATCCTTGTCCGTGGAACGTGTCAGGCATCAATATGGCACAGCGGGGGCGGGAAAAAAGACGCCATCGCCGATTTGACCCCAGCTATGGAACTTCGCGTGAAACCCGGACTTCACCAGAACGTATTTCTTCAATGAATTGCTGAGGCGAGGACGGAAATGATCTGGTTTTTCCTGAGCGGGCTGGCCGTTATGGCGGTCGCGCTCTCGATCCTGATGACCGGCGCGTGGCTGGTGCAGCAGCACACCGGCAATTCGGGGTGGGTCGATACCATCTGGACGTTTTCGCTCGGCTTCGTTGGAGCGGGTGGTGCACTCTGGCCGATGGCGGGTGAGCCTGTCGCGCTGCGGCAATGGCTGATCGCGGCTCTTGTGGTGATCTGGTCGCTGCGCCTCGGCACCCATATTGCGATTCGTACCGCGGGGATCACCGACGATCCGCGCTATGCCGCGTTCGCGAAGGAATGGGGTGTCGATTCGCCGCGCAAGATGTTTATCTTTTTGCAGAACCAGGGCTTCGGTTCGATCCCGCTGGTGTTCTCGATATTTGTCGCAGCGCATGTTCCGGTCGCGGGACTGCGCCTGCAGGACTATCTCGGCGTGCTTATTCTGCTCACGGGCATCGCGGGCGAAGCTTTGGCCGATGCGCAGCTCAAGGCGTTCCGGACCGAGCCTGCCAACAAGGGCAAGGTTTGCGATGTTGGACTGTGGGCGTGGTCGCGGCACCCCAATTATTTTTTCGAATGGTTCGGCTGGCTGGCCTATCCGATGATCGCGATCTCGGTCGGTTACAGCTGGGGCTGGTTCGCGCTGCTCGGCCCCATCTTCATGTACTGGATTCTGGTGCATGTGACCGGCATTCCGCCGCTCGAGGATCAGATGCTGCGCTCGCGCGGCGACGCCTACCGCGCGTATCAGGTACGCACCAGCAAGTTCTTTCCGCTGCCGCAATAGATTTATCGTCACCAACCTGTTGAGCTATTCATGAGCCTGATTTCTCGCATGATCGATACCGCCGAACGGACACCACTTCCCGATGCCATGATCCGCGCCGGCATTAACGCGTTGTGTTCGCGCACGGCGACCAAACTCGCTCTGGGCAACGCGGAAACCGATGCAGCCTTCGCGCGCGACATGGCCGCTCGCGCCATCGCCGAACACACCGCCGACGCCAACGCACAGCATTACGAAGTACCCACGGCGTTTTTTGCCAAGGTGCTTGGGCCGAACCGGAAATATTCGTCGTGTTTCTACAACGATGCCGGCTCGACGCTTCAGGAAGCCGAGGAGGAGGCGCTGCGGCAGACCGTGGAGCATGCGGATATCGCCGACGGACAATCGATTCTTGAGCTAGGATGCGGCTGGGGCTCACTGTCGCTGTGGATGGCGCGGCAATTTCCCGGCGCGACCATCGTGGCGGTCTCGAACTCGAATTCCCAGCGCGACTATATCGAAGGCGAAGCGAAGGCGCGCGGCCTGACCAATCTCAAGATCGTCACCTGCGACATGAACGTGTTCGATCCGAAACAGACGTTCGATCGTGTTGTCTCGGTCGAGATGTTCGAGCACATGATGAACTGGCGCGAACTGATGACGCGGGTGCGCTCATGGCTGAAGCCTGACGGGCAGTTTTTCATGCACATCTTCACGCATCGCTCCGGCGCTTATCTGTTTGATCGCGCCGATAAGGAAGACTGGATCGCGCAGCATTTTTTCACCGGCGGCGTGATGCCGAGCCATCATCTGATCCGGCAATATGCAGATTTGTTCATCGTGGAAAAGGAATGGCGCTGGAGCGGCGTCCACTATCAGCGCACGGCACTCGACTGGCTCGAGAACTTCGACCGCAACCGCGATGCCGTTGAAGCGGCGTTACAGCCGGTCTACGGCAGGGATACCGGGTTGTGGATGCGGTGCTGGCGCTGGTTCTTTCTCGCGACCGCAGGTTTGTTCGGATATGCCGATGGCACCGAATGGGGCGTCAGCCACTACCGGATGAAGCGCGCCTGACGCGGTATCACAGCGGCTTGAGAATCTTCACCAACTCGCGCTGGATAGTCTCATTGCCGCAAACGACATGGCCGGTGGCCATCGCCGTGTCATCGCCGTCGATGCCGCTGATGACACCGCCGGCTTCGCGCACCATGATCAGTCCAGCCGCAATATCCCATGGCTGGAGATTGCGCTCCCAATAGCCGTCGAGGCGACCGGCCGCGACGTAGGCGAGATCGAGGGACGCCGCGCCGAAACGGCGCAGGCCTGCAACGCGCTGCTGTATTTCGGTCATCTCGCGGCGGGAGAGTTCATGATCGCCGCGCCCGATATGCGGCAGGCCGCAGGCGATGACGCATTCGTTGAGCTGCTTGCGGGCCGCTACGCGCAGGCGGGTGTCGTTGAGAAACGCACCCTTGCCGCGTTCGGCCATGTAGAGTTCATCGGTCGCCGGATTGTAGATCACGCCGGCGATGATCGTGCCTTCGCGCTGCAGGCCGATCGAGATCGCGAATTGCGGAATGCCGTGCAGGAAGTTCGTCGTGCCGTCGAGCGGATCGACGATCCATGTGTTGGACTTGTCGGTGCCTTCGCGGGTGCCGCCTTCTTCGCCGAGAAATCCGTAACCCGGGCGCGCCTTGGTCAGATCGTCATAGAGCATTTGCTCCGCGCGCTTGTCGGCCAGCGATACGAAGTTCGCCGGTCCCTTCAGCGAGACCTGAAGGTTCTCGATTTCGCCAAGATCGCGGCTGAGGCTGCGGCCCGCGCGGCGCGCGGCCTTGACCATGACGTTGATGAGAGCTGAATGAATCATGGTCCGGGCTTGATGTTGATCCGTATGAGACCGGATCAGGATAAGGAATTGGGGTGTTTAACGCGGGATGCTTGGCGTTAAAGCGCTGGCAGGTCAAGGGCGTTCCGGGCCTATTTCGTGCCAAACCACTTCTTGGCGAGGTCTTCGGACTTGGCTTTCTCGATGGGTGGGAGTTGCGCGAATTGCGCATCGAGATCGGGATCGCTGTTGCCGGCGGTCTTGGCGATCAGATGCCATTTGAAACCCTGAACCTTGTCGACGGGTACGCCGAGCCCGTCGATCAGAATCCGCGCCAGGCGATTTTGCGCGATCGGGCTGTTCTGGCGCGCGGCCCTGTTCAGCAGCGCGAGCGCGGTGGTCACGTCCTTCGGCGTTCCGGTGCCGTTGTAAAGCGCGATGGCGTATTCCACCTCGGCGTCGAGATTGTCGACCATCGCGGCAGCGCGCAGCAGACGCGCGGCCTCGACAAGATTTTTCTCCACGCCGCGGCCTTCTTTGTAGAAAGTCGCCAGCGCGTATTGCGCTTCGGGATTGCCGGCATTGGCGGCCTGACGAAACAGTTCGGCCGCGCGCTTGATGTCCTGCGGGAAAACCTGGCCTTCGAGATAGAGCAGGCCGAGATTGTAGGCGGCAGCAGGTTTTCCAAGCTTGGCGGACGAGGCCAGCAGGCGTGCGCCTTCCTCGCGATTGGCTGGAGGAGGGCGTCCGGCAATTTTCATCATGCCGAGCGCGAACATCGCTTCGCGGTCGCCGCGGTCGGCGGCTTGCTTGTACCACTCCGCCGCCTTGACGTAATCACGCTTGATTCCGAGTGCGTTGGAATAAAGCTCGCCGAGCAGCGTCATCGATTTCGGATCGCCCAGCTCCTGCGCGCGCTTCAGCGCGATGTTGAAGGCAGTCCGGTAAAGCCCTGCCTGATAGGCACCATAGGCAAGGTCGGCGTTGGGATTATCGGGAACAGCGGCGGGAGCTGCCGGTGCGGCTGTTTTTGAAGGCTCGGACTTTTTTTGCTTTTGTGCGCTCGGCTTTGGCGCGGCTGCTTTTTTTGGTGCCGCAGATTTTGCAGCGGCGGGCTTTTCGGCAGGCTTGATCGGGTCGGGAAAAGGATTCGGTTGCGATCCCTGCGCGCCAGCACTTGCCGAGAACGCAATCACGCCGGCAACGACCGATGCAAGAAATCCTGCATAAGCGGCTGTGAACGGCGTGGCTCGGCGAAGCGCGGTCATCGCGGGCTTATTCTCCCGTAACCGGCGCGTGAGCCAGGGAGGTCTTAAAGCCGCGCGCGACGGCGAGGCCCGCATCGATCAGGGCGGCGGCGGCCCCGCGCGAATCCTGCCAGATAAAATCGCCGACCAGAACGAAGTCGGCGCCCGCCGCTGCGAACCGCTGTGCTTCGTCCAGCGTTGCTGCAAAGCCGACGCAGGGAGGTTCGAACAGTTCGGCCCACCAGTCCAGCCGTTCGCAGATCGCGTCCGGTGAGGGCCGCGCGCCATTCGCATCGGGCTCGCCGAACAAGACATAATCGGCTTCGGCTTCGCCGGCCGTCATTGCATCGTGCCGCGTGATCAAGCCGCCGACGCCGAGAATACGATCGGGCTTCAGCGTGGGCATCGCCTCTTGCATTGCTTCGATGCCGCTGAGGTTCGCGCCATCCGCGCCTGAGCGCGCCACCAGTTCGAAATGTCCATCGAGCAGCACGGCGGCTCCGGTGTTCTGGATCACCGGTGCCAGTGCCTTGACGCGCTGGATCATGCTGCGCTCATCGGCAGGCGCCAGCCGCAGCAGCACTGCCGCGATATCGGCGGCGGCCAGCAGCGCGGGCAAATCGGCCGCAAGCTGCGCGGGATCGGCAACCGGCGGCGTCGCCAGGTAAAGCCGTGGCGCGGGGCGTGGCGGGGGAGGTTTTGTGGCCATGATGTCGGTGTGATGCCCCCGGAGTACGGCCAAAAGAGGGGCGGGATGTGAGTCCCGCTGATTCAAGACAATATCAGAAGCAGCCCATCTTTCGAGGCTCGCTAATTCTTTCCGTCACCCTGAGGTGCCGTAGCGAAGCGAAGGCCTCGAAGGGTGACGATCTACGCGATCTTCGCTTGCAACTCGCCCTTGGCGTAACGCTGCGCCATCTGGGCGGTGGTCAGCACCTTTTTGATCTTGCTGGCTTGCCCTGCGGTGTTAAATTCCTGCAGCCGCGCCTTGCACAGCTTGGTCATCGCTTCCATCGCCGGCTTGAGATACTTGCGCGGATCGAACTCGCTGGGGTTCTCGCTCAAGATCTTGCGGATCTGGCCGGTCATCGCCATCCGGTTGTCGGTGTCGATGTTGATCTTGCGCACGCCGTGCTTGATGCCGCGCTGGATCTCGGACACCGGCACGCCCCAGGTCGGCTTCATCTGGCCGCCGAACTTGTTGATGATCTCCTGTAAATCCTGCGGCACCGACGACGAGCCGTGCATCACCAGATGGGTGTTCGGCAGCTTGCGGTGGATTTCCTCGATCACGTTCATGGCGAGAATATCGCCGTCCGGCTTGCGGGTAAACTTGTAGGCGCCGTGCGAGGTGCCCATCGCAATCGCCAGCGCATCGACCTGAGTTTCCTTGACGAACTTCACTGCTTCGTCGGGATTGGTCAGCAACTGGTCGTGCGACAGCTTGCCCTCGAAACCGTGGCCGTCTTCCTTTTCGCCTTCGCCGCTTTCCAGCGAGCCGAGCACGCCGAGTTCGCCTTCCACCGAGATGCCGCCGAGATGTGCCATGTCGGTGACGGTCTTGGTGACGCCGACATTGTAATCCCAGTCGCCGGGAGTCTTGCCGTCGGCCTTGAGCGAGCCGTCCATCATCACCGAAGTGAAGCCGGCCTGAATCGCGGTCATGCAGGTGGCGGGTTCGTTGCCGTGATCGAGATGCACGCAAACGGGGATCTGCGGATAGATTTCCGTCACCGCATCCATCATGTGCTTGAGCATGACGTCGTTGGCGTAGGAGCGCGCACCGCGCGAGGCCTGAATGATCACCGGCGCATCGACGGAACTGGCGGCTTCCATAATGGCCAGCGCCTGTTCCATATTGTTGATGTTGAACGCCGGCACGCCGTAATCGTTCTCAGCAGCATGATCCAGCAATTGACGCAGCGTGATGCGAGCCATGTGAGCTTGTTCTCCGTGGTCTTGGATCAGCGCCAAAGGCGCCAGATCCGTTGAAATTTAGCGTACTCTTAAAACTTCGACGCCGGGCAAAGGTTTCCCTTCCATCCACTCCAGAAAGGCGCCGCCTGCGGTCGAAACGTAGGTGAAATCGCGGCCAACGCCAGCGTGGTTCAACGCCGCAACGGTGTCTCCGCCGCCTGCGACGGACACAAGTTTGCCTGCTTTGGTGCGGGCTGCCGCATATTTGGCGGCCTGAACCGTGCCGCGATCGAACGGTGACATCTCGAACGCACCGAGCGGTCCGTTCCAGACCAATGTAGCTGCGTCGTCGATGGCTGCATCGATCCGCTTGATAGATTGCGGGCCGACATCGAGGATCATCCCGTTGGCTGGAATGGCATCGAGGCCATAGGCCTGCGAGGGCGCATTGGCTTCGAATTTTTCGGCGACGACCGCATCGACCGGCAGGATGATCGCGCAATTGGTGGAGTTGGCCTTGACGAGAATGCGCAGCGCCGTGGTGGCGAGATCTTTTTCGCACAGCGATTTGCCGACATCGACGCCCTGCGCATGCAGGAAGGTATTGGCCATGCCGCCGCCGATCACCAGTGCATCGACCTTGCTGACAAGATTTTCCAGCAGATCGATCTTGGTGGAGACTTTCGAGCCGCCGACAATGGCAATCACCGGATGCACCGGCTCATCGAGCGCTTTGCCGAGCGCGTCGAGTTCAGCTTCCATGGTGCGGCCGGCATAGCCCGGCAGCACGCGGCCGAGGCCTTCGGTGGAGGCATGCGCGCGGTGCGCGCAGGAGAACGCGTCGTTGACCCAGATGTCGCCGAGCTTTGCGAGTTGCGCGACAAAAGAAGGATCGTTCTTTTCTTCGCCCGGATGGAAGCGGGTGTTCTCAAGGCAGAGAATCTCGCCGTCCTTCAATGCGGCGACGGCCTTCTCCGCAACGGGACCGACGCAGTCGGGCGCGAACTCGACGTGACGCAGCAGCACGTAACCGAGCGCGGTGGCGACTGGCTTCAGAGATTCTTTCGGGTCCGGCCCCTTGGGCCGGCCGAAATGCGCGAGGATCACGACCTTGCCGCCGGCTTCCGACAGTTCGATGATGGTTTTGGCAATGCGCTGCAGACGCGTGGTGTCGGACACGCGTCCGTTGTCCATCGGCACGTTGAGGTCGACGCGCAAAAGCACGCGTTGTCCCTTCACGTCGACATCATCGAGGGTGCGAAATCCAGACATCAGGACTCGTTACGACTAACGGGTTGCGGCGAGGCCGGTGCAATCAGATCAGCTTGCTCATCGCAACGGCGGTGTCGGCCATGCGGTTCGAGAAGCCCCACTCGTTGTCGTACCACGACAGCACGCGCACCAGCGTTCCGTTCTGCACCTTGGTCTGGTCGAAGGCGAAGGTCGAGGAATGCGGGTCGTGGTTGAAGTCGATCGACACGTTCGGA
>Ga0315336_1004749_pt1 | contig 15674 bp, 9 predicted proteins | sample ASW5metaG_FD_204512 | JGI IMG/M metagenome (GOLD analysis project Ga0315336, IMG submission 204512) | Ammonia-oxidizing marine archaeal communities from Monterey Bay, California, United States - ASW #5 | ecosystem: Environmental > Aquatic > Marine > Intertidal zone | place: USA: California...
CAGTGCAAGCTCGTCCTCGCGCTGGGCGGCGCGGCTGCTTGTGGTCGCAACGTCGAGCCCCTTGCCGTGGCGAGCCACGATCCGGTTGAGTTCGGCCAGCGCTTCGATCTGGTCGACGATCACCTTGCGCATTTGCGCGGTGCTTTCGGCGGCTTCCTGCGGCACTTCGAGAACGCCACGGCGCAGTTCGGCGCGGGTGGCATCAAGTTCGTTGTGCAGTTCGGAGGCCATCTGCTTCATGCCGTGGACGATGGTCGCGAACTTGTCGGCGGCCTGGCGGAACATGTTGTCGGCTTCGCGGGTGCCCTGGTCGTAAAGTTCTGCCATCGCTTCGGAGGTCTGGCGGCGCTCGTCCTCGACGGCCATGCGGACCGCTTCGAACTGGCGGCTGACTTCCGCCGAGCTTGAGCCTGCGGTCTGCGCCACGATCTGCGCGATATCGCGGGCGCGCGTTTCGGCGGCAGCGAGTGAGTCATCGAGCAGGTTGGTGAAGCGGGAGAGGCGGTCGTCGAGATCGTGCGTTCGCAGGTCGATGGTCGAAACCAGCGATTCCAGCATGGCGTTGCGTTCGGCGACGGAGTCGCTGGCGCGGTCGTTGCTCTTCTCGACCAGTTGCGCGGCCTCGGCCAGCGCGCGGCCATGACCTTCGAACTGCGACGAGATCGCGTTGAGGCTTTCCAGTGCACCGGAGGTCTTGGCGTTGAACAGCCCGAGCTGCTGTTCGAGCGTGGAGGTGGATTCGCCGTTACGGCTGGTCACGTCGTTCATCGTGGAGACGAACTCCGCAACGCGCGTCACCAGCGTGCGCTCGAGCGAGTTGAGGTTGTCGTGCGCGCCGGTGAGCACTTCCTGGAGCAGGATGTTGCCTTCGCGCAGCCGCTCGAACAAAGCGAGCGTGTCCGTGCGCAGGATCTTGCTGGTTTCCTGCAGCTCGTTGATGGTCGAGGTCGCCACCTGACGGGACTGGTCGATTGCCGCGCGCGAGGTCTGGTCGATGTCCTTCAGCGACTTGCTGACGGCGCCGATGGCGATCTCGCTGGCGGTGTTGATCTGGCGAGCCAGATCGGAGGAGTTGTTCATCATCGCGACGGTGAACGCGCCGCCATGGTTCTCGATCGACTTGAGCGCGGAATCCGCGGCGCTGCCGATGGTGGACGAAATCTCCGCGGCCTTGCTGCCGAGGGCATCCACAAGCGCGCTGCGCTTGCTGTCGACCAGCTGGGCGAGCTGTTCGGTATGCTCGCGCACGCCGTCGGTGATCGCCTCGACCTTGCCGTTGAGCGTCGAGCCGAAGCGGTCGGTCGACACCGCGATGGTGCGTTCGATCTCGGCGGATGCCGACTTGATCTGCGCGGTCGCGCCGGTCGATGCGACGGTGAGGGTGTTCTCGGCTTCGCGGGCAGCCATCTGGATGCTGCGCTCCATATCGCCGGACACCGCCTTGAGGTTGGTGCCGACATCGCTGGAAACACCACGCAGATGCGTGCCGACCTCGCCGGAAATATCCCGGAGCTGGGTGCCGACATCACCGGTGATGCCGCGCAGCTGCGTGCCGACCTCGCTGGAGACGGTCTTCAGCTCGGCGCTGACTTCGCTCGACACGGACTTGAGCTGGTTGCCGACATCGCTGGAGAGCGTGAGCAGCGACTGCTGGGCGGCGCGCGCGCCTCCCTGAACGGTCGCGGTGGTATCGGCCATCAGGCCGGTCAGGATGCGTTCGGCTTCCTCGACGCGTGACTTGATCGTCAATGACAGTTCGTCCGAGCGGGAGCCGATCGCCTCGGCGGCATGCTGGCCGCTAGTGGTGACGCGGTTGGCGGCGGCTTCGACGCGGGTGTCGAGCAGGTTTTCGAACTGCGAAACGCGCGCGCTGATATCCGACGCAAGCGAGCTGACGTTGAACTCAAGGTTGTTCTGGATGTCCTTGACGCGGGACGACATGGCGCTGGCCATGTCATCGACGCCGCTGGTCATCAGGCTCATCACCTGCGAGCCGCGGGCTTCCATCGCGTCGGCGATCGACGCAGAGCGGTTCTCGACGACGGCCACGAAGGCGGCGGCGCGGCTGTCGAATGTCTGAACGACGGCTGCGGTGCGGGTATCGACGATGTCGGCGAAGGTCGCGGTACGGGTATCGAAGGCATCGGCGATCGCGGCCGTGCGGGCGTCCACAACAGTCGCGAACGCTTCTGCTCCGTTGTTGATCCGTTCGGTGACGGCGGCAGTGCGCGCATCGATCAGGTCGGCGAACGCGGTGGTGCGGCCGTCGAGGGTGTCGGTGAACGCGGTGGTGCGATGGTCGATGGTTTCCTTGAAGGCGGCGGTTTGATTGCCGACCGTTTCGGTGAACTCGGCCGCACGGGTATCGAATGTCTTACCGATCTCCGCAGTGTGGTTTTCCACCTTCTCGGTGAAGGCAGTCGCGCGGGTATCGAATGTCCGGGCAAGGGCGTCGGTATGCGTGTCGAGCTTCTCGGTGAAGGCCACGGCGCGGCCGTCGATTGCGTCGGTAAAGGCGCTGGTGCGTGAATCCATCACCGAGGTGAAGGAGGCGGCGCGGCTGCTGACCGTGTCGCCGAAGGTGGCGGCGCGGCTGTCGAAGGAGTCCTCGAGCGCCTTGGTGCGGCTCGTGACTGTCTCGTCGAGCGCGTTGACCGTGCGATGCAGCGAGGAGTCGAGATTGTCGATGCGCGTTTCAACCGCCGCCTTGAAGCCGGTGAGGCTCTGGTCGAGCTTGGAGTGAAGCTGGTCGCCATGCGCGGTGACGCGGCCGTCGAAGGTGTCGACATAGGTCTTGAGGTTGTCGGCGAGGCCCTGGGTATGCTCACCCATGCGCTCGACGATCTCGCCGCCATAGGTCTTCACGGTGCGGTCGAATTCGGCGATGTGGCGGGTAATGAGCGCGCCCAGCGTGCCGCTGTCACGCGCGAAGCGTTCCGCCAGTTCGGTGCCCTGTTCCTTGACGAGGCCGTCGAACAGACCGATCTGGTTGCTCAGCGTTTCATGCGCGCTTTCAGTCTGGCTCACGACCTTCTCGACCAGCGTGCTGATGGTGACATCGAGCGCTTCGCCGGCCTTGTCGCCGCTGGACAGCACGCGATCGGCGAGCCGGTTGCCGGCTTCGTCGATCTGCTCGGAGAGTGTAGCGCCGCGCTGGTCGAGTTCCGTCAGCAGGGACTCGCTCGAGTTCTTCATGGAATCGAAGATTCGCTCGGTGCGGTCGGCAACGCTTCGGACGATCTCTTCGGAGCGGGCCGAGATGCCATCGACGATGCCGGTCGAGCGCTGCTCGAATTCCCCGGTCATCTTGTCGAGACGCTCGTTCAGCACGTCGTGAACGCGGTCGGCGAGGTCCGCGAATTCCTCGTGGACGTGGCCGGTCTTGAAATTGAGGCTGGCGGTCAGCTTCTCGCTGGCGTCGAGCACAGCGGCTGCCGTCTGGGTGCTGGCTTCCTCGAGGCGGTCGAGCAGGTCGCCGCCGCGCTCGCCGAGCGCGATGATCATGTTGTCGCCGGCGCTGGACAGCGCGCGGGTGATGTGTTCGCTGCGCTCTTCGAGCGCGCCGGTGATGCTGCTGGCCACTTCGTCGACACGCGATGCGATGGCGTCGCTGATCAGCGCAATGTCCTGACGCAGATCGATCTGCACGCCGGAAATGGCGTTGCGGACCTGTTCGGCCTGACCGACGAGGTTGTCGCGCTGAACGGCGATATCCTGGAGCAGGGCGCGGATGCGCACTTCGTTGTCGCTGTAGGCGCGCTCCAGCGACGAGACTTCGTTGGCAACGAGTGCTTCGAGTTCGCCGGCACGCGCAATCGCGCGCTCGACGCCGTCGCCCATTGCCGCGACTTCGCGGCGGATCGCCTGACCGACGGTTACGATTGCGCCGTTGGCGACATGCTCAGGCTCGGAGAAGCGGACGGCCATTTGCGCCATGGACTGCGCGATCAAGCTCATTTCCTGGCTGCGCCAGGCGATGCTCGCCAGCGCATAGAACAGGATGAGAGGCGCAACGATCACGGCCAGCAGGCCGATCAGTCCGAGAATGCCGCTGCTGCCCTGACCGACGACGGCTTCGAGGGCAGGAAGGAACGCGAATGCGAGGAATCCGACGCCTGCGATCCACAGGCCGGAAAACAGAGTTGCGATGGTGTAGGCGTTGCGGCGGGGGCGGCCCTTCTGGATGGTCTGCAGGATGGCGCCGATGGTTTCGCGGTCGTCGTTGGCGGGAAGGCGATCGAAGCCCGGTGCGCCGAAGTCCTCTGGCGGCTGGCGCAGGTCCGAGCCCCGGCTGGCCGCGCCGAGCGATGGTTCGTTGCGCATGTGATTGTCCCGGCCGCTGTCGGACTCAGGCAGGTCGCTGATGTTCAGAGCTTCCTGGATCGCCGAAAGAGCGACTTCGGTTGGATCCTTGACCTTCGGATTCTTTGCCATGTGTCCCGCACGCCTTTATTTTTACGCATTCGCAAGTAGCCCCCCGGCAGAAGCCGAGCGCCTTCGAATGTTGCCCCGATACCGTCGGCCGAAACGAAGTTACGTCGCCGATTTGTCCCGCCGGTTGTCCCGCACTTCCACAAACATCCTATTGGCTCGGTCGGTCGAATGAAATGGCAGGAGTTAATAGATTTTTAATCATCGTTAACGCGGCGAGGGTTAACACTTTCAGAAATCAACAGTTTTCAAAAGCACATTGGTATTTGTAGGCGGCGGGGCGGCGAAAACATGGCTAAATCGCGGCGGATACCTGATACATTTCGTTAACCATTGGTGTGATTGCTTGGGGGTGTTTCCGGCCGGATCGGTCCGGCACCGTCAACAATCCCGGATGGATCATGTCACTCAATTTGGAGCGGTTGAACTGGATGCCGTCGCCACCGCTCGTTCCGGAAGACTCCGCTATCGATGTCCAGCACCTTGGGCGCATGACGCTTGGCGAGGCCGCCCTTGAGGCCGAAGTTCTGGCGCTTTTTTCGGCCCAGAGCGGCGAGCTTGTCACCCGTCTCAAAGCCATCCCGCCCGACGCTGCCGCACTGGCCCATACGCTGAAGGGCTCCGCACGGGCCATCGGCGCATTCCGGGTCGCGGAAGCAGCGCTCGGCCTCGAAGCCGCCATGAAGAACAGCGGCGACATTCCGGCGGCGATTGTGCTGCTTCAGCACGCTGTTGAAGAGGCTCAGGCAACAATCAGACGAATGTCGAGCCGGTCCTGAGAGCCCGTTCCTGCACCGCTTTTATCCCCGCCGGTGCTGGTATCTGACGGATTGACCCGTTATACGACTGCTCAATCTGAATTATCCGGGCAGCACGACAATCATGGTCAAGATCAACTTCACCGATCACGCAGGTACAACCCGTTCCGTGGATGTGGAGGCTGGCGCGACCGTCATGGAAGCGGCGATTCGTAACGCCATTCCCGGCATCGAGGCCGAATGCGGCGGCGCATGCGCCTGCGCGACGTGTCATGTGTATGTCGATGAAGCCTGGCGCGAAAAGGTCGGCTCGCCGACGCCGATGGAAGAAGACATGCTCGACTTCGGCTACGACGTGCGGCCGAATTCGCGCCTGTCGTGCCAGATCAAGGTCACCGACGATCTCGAAGGGCTGACGCTGACAACGCCCGAGCGTCAGGCGTAAGTACGCCGGTGCGCGATGCCGCATCGGCAAAGTAAAATTTCTACGTGATGAAATGAAGCGCTGAAATAGCAGAGCAGTAATTCTTACGTCATGAAAGCCGACGCCAAGCCCCGCCTGTGTGCGGGGCTTTTTGATGTGCGACGTTTATGTGGCAGGTCCGTGCGAGCGCGTCTTCTCATTGCGCGCAGGCGCGCAACTAAAATGCGGGACGGTTAAAATCTTTCAGTGCTGCAGCGCACAGCATCACGCCGCGGATGCCCTTAGAACGTCTGGCTGATGCCGAGGCGCGAGACGTAAGTTGTGGTCTGGTTCGGCGTGAGTGAGGCCGTGACCGAGGCGGTCGCCGCGCCCCTGTTCCAGACGGGCAAGCGCACGCCGCCGCCGACCTCGGCCCAGTCTTTCCCGGACGAGAGACCGGGCGAGGTGTAGGCGAAAGGTGCATCGATCAGCGTGCCGGTGATGTTTGCGCCTTTGCCGCTGTCGAGGCGGTGGCCCCATGCCGCCGTGCCCCACACCCAACTGTTGGGCGCGAAAGTGTAGCGAACATCGCCGCCGAGGCGCGAGACCTGTGAGGTCGAAATGAAATCATCGAAACTCGATGCGAACACGCCGGTGGTTTCGGAATAACCGTGGAAGCGCGTTTCCGCGAATGTGTAGGATGCGAATGGCGTCACCGTGACCTGCGGCAGCATCGCAAAGCCCCAGCCGATACGCGCCGTGGCGCCGTAGCCGTTACCGGATGTTGAGCCTGTCGATGTCGTGGGTGTCACGCCGTTGAGATAGCCGCGCGAGATGTCACCCTGAAGGTTGATCAGGCTTCCGCCGACCAGCCACTGCAATCCGATGTCCGGTACGCGCGCGATGAAGGCGCTGACCGCACCGCCGGTCATCTTCGCGTTGCCGTTATAGACCATGTTGGTTTTGACGTAGTTCGCCGATGCGGTGAATCCGCTGACGAGACCGAACGGCAGATCGGCGGTGAGGCCGAGCGTGCCCGATGCAATCGGGTCGCTGTCGTAAGCGCCGTAGCCGAACACCGAGTAGGGCGTGCTGCGGCTGCCCTGCGACAGCATCGCCTGCGTGGCGTATTCCTGCATCGTGCCGAGGGTGCCGCCGAGCGCGGCGTTGGCGTTCTGGCTCACGGCGGACTGGCCTGCATAGGAGGTCGCCATCTGGTCGTAGGTTGTCAGGCCGGTGCAGATCGCAGACTGGCAACGCGCGATGTAGGTGCCCAATGATTGCCTGCTTTGATCGGTCAATTCGCCGACGATGATCTTGCCGTCGGCGGACATAAGGCGCGCACTGCCCAGAACCGTGCCGACAGCCGGCTTGATGCCAAAAGCGGCCAGCACATCGGACAGTTTCTGCATGCCCGTCGCCTGCGTCCAGCGAAACGCCAGGAAAGGGCCGGTATTGAGAGGAGCATCGTTGCTGGCGCCCACGACGATGGTGCCGTCGGCACTTATCGCGTTTGCATAAGAATAGTCGCCCCCGGGCAACGTGCCGAGATCCCGCATGCCGGTGGCTTGTGTCCAGCGAAAGGCGTGGTGGTTGAACGCGCCATCCCCGACGGCGCTTCCGACGATCACGGAGCCATTGGCGCTGACGGCGTTTGCAAAACTGTTTCCTCCGGGCGCCGTTGGCAGAGAACCGAGGCCGACTATCCCGGTCGTCTGGGTCCAGTACATCGCCTGGAATTGATCTAAATTGGCATTGCCCACATAGCCGATGATTGTGGTCCCGTCCGCGGAGATGGCGCTGGCTGAACTCCACGCATACCCCGACAGGAAACCGAGACCCGTCATGCCGGTGGCCTGAGTCCAGCGAACGGCCTGCCGAATTCCGAGGTCACTCATCGCAAACCCTGCGACGACATTGGTGTCGGCGCTCATGGCGGTGGCGAAGCTTTCGTTATAATTCTGGAGCGAGCCGCCGGGTCCGAACGCCGCGCCGGTATGAAGATCGGTGAAGGCGCCGTTCGCATAACGGATCGCGTGGCCGGTGACATAGGTCGGCCCCTGAAATTGCCCATAACCGACCCACACCGTTCCGGCATCGTTGATGGCCGAGATGCTGGTCTGGAGGGTCGGGTCGGCGAACACCGGCACCAAGGTGTAGGTGCCGTTGCTGTAAATCCAGCTTCGAAAATTGCCGAAGCCGCCATCGGTGACGCCAAAAAGGATGTTTCCGTTCCGGCTCATACCCCAGACCGAGCCGTAATCGCTGGCAAACCCGGTGGGAATCTCGATCCCGTCTCGCGCCGATGCGGCTGGTGAGAGGGCGAGCCCGGCCAGCACCGTGCTTGCAAGCAAAGTGGCGTGCCATCGCGAACGCGTTAAAAATCCAGCCCCAGCCATCACGCCTGTCCGCTCCAACCCCGGACCGGTGTACCAGTGGACTGGGGAACCCGTCTTCTCATTCCGCGCAAACCCCGCTGTTCGGTGCACACTAAAGCGGATGTGTTGCGCCCGTGACGGAGGTCCGGGGCGACTTATGTTTGGAGAGCTGCGACGCGCGCATCGCTCGGCGTCATGCCGAAGGTCGAGCGAAACACGCGATAGAACGTAGCGATGCTGTCGAAGCCGCAGGCATAGGCGATGTCCGCCACCTGCCGCGCGGGCATGGTTTGAAGCAGCCGCCGCGCCTGCTCCAGCCGCATCATTGTCAGCGTCCGCGCGAAGGATAATCCCGTCGGCTCGAACAGCACATGCACCTGCCGCAGCGAGATCGCGAGTTCGGCGGCGAGCGTCGCGGGCGTCAGGCCGGGATGATGCAGCTCGCGGGTCATGATCTCGCGGGCCGCATGACGAAAGCCTGCGCGCAGCGCCGCTCGGCTTTCAGGCAAGCCCGAGGCGAGGCGGCCGCGCGCAATCATGGCGAGGCGGGCAATGTGCACGATGTCTCCGGCGGGATCGGCGATTTGCTCCCGCCGGCTCGCCAGCGCCGTGAAGGTTGCTGAAATCAGCCGCGTCAGGCGTTCGCCACGCCTGAGCGTCTGTGGCAGCAGGCGTGGCGCGCGGGCGTCCATCACAATATCGGCGGTGAGTGGAATTTTCAGTGTGCGAAAATGAAAACCATCGGTCCGCTCCGGCGTGCCCATGAAGGGCTCATCTGAATGGTTGACCGTGAGATCGCCTTCGCGGACCAGGTGGACACCGTTCCTGCCAGTGTCCATCCAGCCGGGTCCGCGAATCTGGAAGCCGATGTTCAGGCTGTTGCCCGGAACGCGCGCGATGTCGGCTGGCGTTCGTCCGATGCGGTAGGACGACGCCGTCATTTCCGCGAGCACCGCATTCCCGATCGTCGCGGCGGAAAATCGGCCCTGAAAGCTGGCGCGCTTGTCGCGATCCAGTTCGATGGTGACGCCGAACAGACTCTTGCCGCGCACCTCGCACCAATGGTCGAAGCGGTCCTGCGGACGAATATCGTCGGTGGAGAAATTCAACATCAGGAGCCCGAAGCCTGATCGGCGCGCGCGATGAAGCGGATGTCACCGGGCGTCATGCCGAAAGCGCCGCGAAACACGCGATAGAACGTCGCGATGCTGTCGAACCCGCAGGCATAGGCGATGTCCGAAATCGCCGATGTCGGCATCGTCTCCAATAGGCGCCTTGCTTCTTCGATCCGCATCGTGAGCAGGGTTCGCGAAAAACTGACGCCGGTCGGCTCGAACAGAAGATGCAGTTGCCGCAATGAAATCGCGAATTCGTCAGCGACCGCCGCAGGCGACAGATCGGGTCGATGCAAATTGTGCCGCAGCATGTCGCGCACGGCCTGCAACAATCCGAAGCGCAGCGCGGCGCGGCTTTCCAGCGAACCGGACGGGACGCGGCCGCGCGCGAGCAGCGCAAGTTGAGCCAGATGTTCGACGGCATGGTCGAAATCGGCATCGGGATGTTTCGTGGCCTCCGTAACCAGGGCGTTGAACGACGCCGATATTGCTTGTCCCACACGCGGGTCATTGCGCAGCAGTGACGGAGGAAGGTCTCGCGCGCGAAGCGTAAGCGCGTCACGCCCTGCCAGTGGGATCTTCAGCACGCGCAGATCGAAGCCCTGCGGCGTGACGGGTTTGGTGAAGTAGGGCAGGTCTGTATGGCTGACGGCCAGATGGCCGGCCGGCACCACGAATTCGCCGCCGCCTTTGGCATTGAACCAGCTTGCGCCGCCGACCTGCTGATAGATGCAAAGACTGCCGCTCGATGCGCGGGAAATGTCGGCGGCGGTGCGCGAGACGCGGTAGGGCGATGCCTGCATGTGGCTCAGCACCGCGCCGCCAACGGGCAGGGCGGAGAATTGCCCCCGGAAGTGCTGCCGCTCTTCCTGTCTCAAGGAGATCGTCACGCCAAACAGGTTGCGGGCGCGCACTTCGCACCAGTAATCGAACCGCTCATGCGGACGAAGATTGTCGGTCGAGAAGGTGAGCATGGCCCGGATAGCCTCGAACTTGAGCCGAGCTTTAGAGCGATGCGACTGTCACGGCAATATCAATCGCGATGCGTTTGGCGCGAGCCTATGCGCGCAGCAACCAGGGCTGAAACCGTTCGATGATCTCCGGTGTCAGCGGCGTCGGCTTGCGCGTTGTGACATCAACCAGAACCGTGACGGCTTCCGCAGACGCCGTGCAAACGTCGCCTGCGAATACCACCTGCTGGAAAGTCGCCGAGGTCCGCCCGAGTTTCGAGACGCCGATGCCGAGTTCGAAGCTTCCCGGCCAGTGCATTTCGGCGCGAAAGTCGATCGCCAGATGCACCAGCATCCAGCTCAGGCCTTTCGGCATCAGGCCGCGGTCGCCGCTGCGCAGGAGGGTGACGCGCGCGGTCTCGAAATAGGTCGCGTACACCCCGTTGTTGACGTGCTTGTTCGGGTCGAGATCGCCGTAGCGGACGTTGTCGGCCAAACGAAAAGGGTAGTTCTCAAGTTTGAATTGAGGTTTTGGGCGGGTCGGCACGTTCACGGGTTCGGTCTCCGGGTTAAGACCTGCATAGCGGGAAATGTTGCTGCCTCACAAGGCGTTAGAACGGCAAAACCGGCCGCGAATACTGCTTCCCCCAAACCGCCGTCTTGGCTAGACAATGGCGTCAAAAGCGGCACTTTCGTTTCCCCGTCCGCCGATCCCCCTTGTCAAAGCCGGAACGCCCATGACCGACACGATTAAAACCGACGTCCTGATTATCGGCGCTGGCCCCTGCGGCCTGTTCGCTGTGTTCGAACTGGGCCTGCTCGACATGAAGGTGCATCTGGTCGATATCCTCGACAAGCTGGGCGGGCAATGCGCCGAGCTTTATCCGGAAAAGCCGATCTATGACATTCCGGCCATTCCGATGGTGACGGGGCAGGGACTCACCGACGCGCTGATGGAGCAGATCAAGCCGTTCAATCCGACCTTCCATCTCAACGAAATGGTGGAGACCATCGAGAAGATCGGCGATCCGCTGTTTCGCGTGACCACCGATGCCGGACAGGTGTTTGAGACCAAGGTCGTGGTGATTTCCGCAGGCGGCGGCTCGTTCCAGCCGAAGCGTCCGCCGGTGCCGGGGATCGAAGCCTATGAAGGCACCTCGGTGTTCTATGCCGTGCGCAAGATGGAGCAATTCCGCGGTAAGGATCTGCTGATCGTCGGCGGCGGCGACAGCGCGCTCGACTGGGTGCTGAACCTGCAGCCGATCGCAAAGCGCGTCACGCTGCTGCATCGCCGTGACGATTTTCGTGCAGCACCGCACAGCGTCGATCAGATGCGCGCGCTTGTTGCCTCGGGCAAGATGGACCTGAAGCTCGGTCAGGTCACCGGTCTCGAAGGCGAGAACGGCATGCTGTCCGGCGCGATGGTGAAGGGCAATGACAACGAGAGCTTCAAGGTCGATTGCAACACCATGCTGCCGTTCTTCGGACTGACCATGAAGCTCGGCCCGGTTGCGAACTGGGGCGTCGAGCTTCAGAACAATCTGGTGCCGGTCGATACCGAAGCGTTCGAGACCAACGTGCCGGGTATCTTCGCCATCGGCGACATCAACACCTATCCCGGCAAGCTGAAGCTCATTCTCTCAGGCTTCCACGAAGGCGCGCTGATGGCGCAGAAGGCGCATCGCTACGTCTATCCGGACAAGCGCTTGGTGTTCCAGTACACGACGTCGTCGTCGAGCTTGCAGAAAAAGCTCGGCGTGAACTGAGCGGCTGCACGAATTCTCAACCCGTCATTCCGGGATGCGCCTCTTGGGGCAGGCCCGGAATCCATTCTTTTTGTTGTAACTCCGGATTCCGGGTTCGCGCGAAGGCGCGCGCCCCGGAATGACGGATTACTGCTTTATGGGCACAGCCGGCGAGATCGGTTCGCTGGTCACCGGGTTTTCGGAAAGGCCGAGCCCAAGTACGGCCGCTGCCGCGGGAAGTGCTGCGTCCGCCATTGCGGCATAGCCTTCGGCGGTGGGGTGGATCGCGCCGCCATACACCGCCGACAACACGCCCCACGTCGCATCGTGAATATCGCCCGGCTGGTTCGGCGTCCTCTTGGCTTGCGGATAGGTCATCGCTGCAAAGTAGCTGTCGTTGGCATCGCGAATCCACCGCGCTCGCGGCGCGTAGGCGCGGAAGTCGCTGGCGGCTGCACCGCAGACCATCGGATTATTTGCGCCGGTCACGATGTCGCTGTCGAAGCTGTCGCCGGTCGCCGAAAAACATTCACGGTCGAATGGAGGATCGGTTTCCGCTCGCGCGCAGAAGCCATGGTTGGCGAACGCCGCCTGATGCTGGTCCACGAAGGTCATGCGGTCGCGGGTGCGGTCACCGCACAGCACGCCGCCGGTGCAGAGCGCAAGATTCTTGATCTGCGGCAGGAATTCGCTCTGGACGAAATTCGTCACGTTGGCGAGGCGCTGCGGATCCGCGTTGAACGATGGATGAATGTCAAAGCCCGCGCGGCCGCCGGGGCAGGGCGCGCCGTTCAGCAGCGACGGGTTTGCGTACGAGACGTAAACCACGCGCGACAGGTCGCCGCCGACGAGCGGCTTCAAGGCCTGACGTAATTTGCTGAAGCCCTGCGGCAGCTCGCTTTGCAGAATACCGCGCGCTTCATCGACTGAGCTGAGTACGCCGGTTCGCCGTGACAACGAACGCTCGGTCTGCCGGTCGACGATGACGTCGGCGACCAGTCCTGAGAAATCGACATCGTTCGCGCCGATGGACAGCAGGATGAGATCGAGCTGCCGCTCCGGTTGCCGCCGTGTGGCTGCCGTCAGCGCTTCGCGTAATTCCGAGACCTGGGCGTTCACGGTGCCCTGACAGGTCAGACCGTTCTTGCCGGCGACGCATTCGCGGGCGCGCTGCGAACCGAACATGCCTTCGGCGATGGTGGCACCTGTGCAGGCCAGCGGCAGATACGTCACCGCGATTTGCGGATTCTGTGCAGCCAGCGCGATCGCCGTGCGGGTCTGGTAGCTGTAGAGCGAGCGGTGGCACGCCGGATTGAACCACTGCGCACCGGCGCGCTGCCAGTTCTGCAAGCTCGTTCCGTCCGACGTATCGCAGGCGCGTGCGCCCTTGAAGCCGGCACGGCCGGGACGGAAATACATTCCGGCGGGGCCACCGAGATAGGAGCGGAAACAGAAACCCTCATCGGACAGAGCGACCGGCCGATCGGGATTGCCTTCACCCGATGCAATCGAGTCGCCGAGGCCGGCGATGAAAATGTCACGCACCGCGATCTGCGTGGTGGCGCGTTGGGGGGCGTCTGATCCGCTCGAGACATCGACGGTAACGGGGGTGGCGCGGCCATAGCGGACACGCAAATTGACCGGCTCGGCGCAATCGAGCGTCGATTGCCGCGGCGGGTCGCCGTCCTCGAAAGTCCATGCGCAGATCGCGCCGACTGGTACAGCGCCGGTAAGGCGCACGGTGACCGGATGATCCGCCGGTGTGAGATAGCTTTCCTTCACGCCGTCACGGGTGCAAGGCTCGCTGACGCGTCCCGCAGCATCGATGCACAGACGTCCGAGCGTGTTGCGCGCCCAGCCACGGCCGTCGCTTTGCGTCGCCAATGCATCTTCGGATTGGAGAATGGTGCGGCCGTTGAGCGACTCCGCCTGAAGCAGGAAGTCGCGCTCTTCGCGAAACAGGCGGAAACGATTGCGCACCTCCCACGAGATCTGCATCGTCGTGCTGAGGACGGGCGGTTGTGCGATCGATGGGGGCGCGATCAATGGCGGCGCAGCGGATGGCTCCGCGACCGGCGGTGTTTGCGCGATGGCAGGGCTCGCTATCGCGCCACCGAGCGCTGCGATCAGGAGCGATAGGCGGATGACGCGCAACTGGATCATGCTGGTTTGAAGCCGACGGATAAGGCCAAAATGTGGGGAACTGCTTGAGGTTAGAACACGCCCTCAAGGCTCACAAGCCACATCTTTGTGCGCGAAATTATTCCGCCGCCTGTTTGACGTTCGGCTGGGATGACGGCTTGACGGTCGCCGGGGCCGGCTGGAGTTTCCGGCTCTGCTGCCATGGCTGAATCACGCTGAGCCACAATTCCCGAATGCCGAGGATTGTGATCGATGTGGCGAACGGAATCAGGAAATACAGAATGCGGAACACCAGCAGCGACGCCAGCAGCTGTTCCTTGCCGAGCATGGGCAGGCCAACCAGCATCGCCGCGTCGAACACACCGAGACTGCCGGGGGCGTGGCTGGCGAAGCCGAGCAGCGTGGCGAGGATAAAGACGACCGAAAGCGTGACGAAATCGAGGTCGGGATTCGATGGCGCCAGCAGGTACATGGCGAGCGCGCAAAAGGCCAGATCGACGACGCCGATCAGGATTTGCAGCACGGTGAGCGGCGCGGACGGCAGATGCACCTTCCAGCCATCCTTGCCGAGCTTGCGTCGGCCATGGCCTGTCGCGATCCATGTCAGATACGCTGCGATACCGGCGAGCAGGCCGACGCCGATCAACTGGTTGACGCTCTCGGGCAACAAATCGATCGAAGACGCGGCGGAGGGATGCCAGATCATTCCGATGCCGAGGACGAAGGTATTGCCGAGCCAGAATGTCAGACCGGAGATGAAGCAGATCTTCGCGACATCAATCGCGGTCAGTCCCCAGTCGGAATAAATGCGAAAGCGGATCGCGCCGCCGGTAAACACCGTTGCGCCGAGGTTGTGGCCGATGGTGTAGCTGGTAAAGCTCGATAGCGCGGCGATGCGGTAGGGCACGTGCATCTTGCCGATGGTGCGCAACGCGAACAGGTCATAGAAAGTCAGCGTGAAGAACGCGCACAGCACGCACAGCGCGGCCATCGCGATCTGGCCTTCGGACTTTTCAGCGAGTGCCGTCAGAACGATCGATGTATCCACGCCCTTGAGGGTGCGGAACAGATGCATGATCGCAATGGAAACGATGATCAGGCTGGCGGCAATCCCAAGCCGCTTCCAGCCAATTCGTTCCTTGAAGACACGCCTGAGCGTGCTCAACACCTGTTGCATTCGTCCTCCCGGCAGGGCGTAAAACATATAAAAGCCGATTGAGGCGACAGTGAGCAAGCGGCTGCGGCGGTACTCATACGCGAAATTCCGTGCATGGAAAATAGGGCGTTTGTGCAGCGCGAATAAAGGTTATCGCGGGAAAATGGGGCTGGCCGGGCGTCATCTGCGCTTCATATTCGGACCGGGCGTTGAGAATAGCCGGTATGTCCTATGTGGGGAGGAGCAGGCCGTTTGAAAGGCCGGGCAATGGTCCCGTTTCGTCTGGCATTATCGATTTTTCGCATCGGATTTTCAGGAACATCGTCCAACCGGCGTCGTTAGACAGCCATCGCTCAAGCGCATGGACGGATCATCGCAACACGATGGCGTCGTCCTCGCGTTTCCTGAAATTCAAAAGCCAAGGATACAACGATGGGACTGTTTACAAAGGACATCAAAACGCTGGACGATCTTTTCGTGCATCAGCTTCAGGACGTCTATTACGCCGAGAAGCAACTGGTGAAGGCGATTCCAAAACTCGCTGAAAAAGCCAATGACAATGAGCTCAAGCAGGGTTTTCTGGCCCATCTTGAACA
>Ga0315336_1004750_pt1 | contig 15672 bp, 11 predicted proteins | sample ASW5metaG_FD_204512 | JGI IMG/M metagenome (GOLD analysis project Ga0315336, IMG submission 204512) | Ammonia-oxidizing marine archaeal communities from Monterey Bay, California, United States - ASW #5 | ecosystem: Environmental > Aquatic > Marine > Intertidal zone | place: USA: California...
GGAAGGGCTGCAAGATTATTTGCAGCTTGCCAACCTGGAACCCCATTGAATTGATACTTGTGACCTACGACTGCGGCATTAATTCGTTGATGCCTTTCGCCCATTCGGCATACTTCCGGCGAAGGGATTCGGACAACCGGCGATTGGGCAGACGGGCCGGGCCGCACGGAAATCCGACGCTATCCATGGCGGTTTTGATAAAGTTGCCCTCGCCCCGACAACCAGCTTCGAAGCCCTCAAAGAGAAGCCTGTAGTAGGAGTCTTCGACGGCGGTCTGCCACCCACACAGGAGGAATCGACCGAAATGGAAAAATCGCCCAATCGAATCTCAATGATCTTACGGTTTGCATTTTGGCTGTTGGCCTTTTGCTCGATTTTGGCGATTGTTTCGCTGGTCATGGAATGGGACCAGTTTGTGCACACCCTGCCGGGCGGTGGTGGGAATTTTCAGGTCGTGCGAATCCTTATACTGGTCTTTATCAACTTTCTGTTTACCATTGTGCTGGTTACGATTGGGTTGCTTTATTTATGGGTACGATTGGCAAAGTCATTGCCAGACCTGCACGGCTGGCATCTTCAGAGGCCCAAATCGGAATTCACGGCTTCTGATGCGACCGACAACTACACATTCGACGACTACTTGAAACAGGAAGAACGAGTGTTCGACGAATTGAATGCGTTGATCACCGGTCCCTGGACAAAACAGCAACCCGGAGCTTACAACCGATATCATCAGGACTCGGTATGCAATCCAGCAACGATTGTCGATCGCAACTGGAATCGTTCGCACGTTTTGGAGGCTGCTCAACCGACAGGCGGAGTCTTATTATTGCACGGCCTGAGTGACTCGGCATACTCGTTACGCGCCTTAGGTCAACGTCTGCACAAGGAAGGCTACACTGTTATCTGGATGCGAGTTCCGGGCCACGGCACCTGCCCTGGAGCACTGGCCAACGTGTCGTGTCGAGACTGGTCTGCCGCCGTACGAGTCGCCATGAAGGGATTGCGCGACCGCCTGCCTGAGAGCTGTCCTCTGTTCTTGGCTGGCTATTCCAATGGTGGGGCCCTGAGTGTGCACTATGCCTTGTCAGCCATTAAAGATAAAACGTTGCCGCAACCAAAAGGCATCCTGTTATTTTCGCCAATGCTGGGCATCAACCCGATAGCCCGAATAACACGTCTCTATCACACGGTTGCCCTGGTGTCACGCAACCTGAAAGCCCAATGGTCCAACATTGATGCAGAGGTCGATCCCTTCAAGTACAGTTCCTGGCCGATGAATGCGAGTGTCCAGGCCTGGTCCATGACCCAGGAAGTGGAACGACAGCTTGCCCAAATGGACAAATCTGGTCGGATGCACGATTTTCCGCCAGTTCTCGCCATGCAATCCGTCGTCGATTCGACAGTCGTCGTCCCCAAGTTGATCACCACTCTCTTTGACCGTTTACGATCAACGTCGAGCGAGTTATTCTTGTTTGATATCAATCGAGTCGCCAGGCTCGGCAACCTGCTGAACAGGTCTTTCGAGCAGACAATAATTCCCCGGCTCGAACGAACCGACTTGCCGTACCGTTTAACCATTTTGAAAAATATCCAGGCGGACTCGCACCAGGTCGCAGCGCACACGAGGGATGGGAAGTCTTCGACCGAGACAACAACCGGCATGTCATGGCCGCAAGAGACCGTTTCGCTTTCCCATATTGCGGTGCCCATCCCCCCGGAGGACCCCGTTTATGGGACCCGCGAAGCAACCGCTGACACGGGGCTTTCCCTGGGAACCGTTTCCATGCGAGCCGAACCGAGTGCATTGCTGATCTCCAACTCATTATTCGTCCGATGCCGACACAATCCATTCTATACCCACATGGAAAACCACATCGTCCAATGGCTTTCGAACATCAATCCTTCTCCAATTCCCGGATCAGCCTCATAAGGCGCCTCCGCCTTAGTGCGGTCCAAGTCATGCCTTTTTCCAGCACAAGTACAGATTTGTGATTGACGACAAATTACTATTACTGAAACGGCACGTCTGCTCTGGTGGCCTCAGTGACGAGGTGCTTCGCGAAATTGCCGGCGCATGCGACCTGATCCGAGCGGAACCGGGCGATTATCTCCATCGCGTAAATCAAAAAGCAGAATCGGTTTTTCTGCTCATTCATGGCCGCGTGAAACAAACGGTTGTCGACATTCGTGGCAACGTCGCCGCGCAACGCTTTCATACCGCCGGCGGACAATTTGGCGCCTTGGCCGCAGCCTTGCGCGAATCGGCACCAATGGACCTGCTGGTCATTGAGCCGGCGACGCTGCTCCGATTGGAATATTCATCGGCTCTGGAACTCACGAAGAAACATGAGACCTTTCGGAAAAATTTTTCGAAGTTGATTGCCGATTCCGTACTGAACATTCTGCTGAAAGATCGGTCCCAGAAACAACCCGCCTTGGTCGGCATATTCCATCAGACCTCTGCGACCCGGCCGATCACGCGCAGATTGGTCGCCCGTTTATGTGAGCTGGATGAAAAACCACAGGTCCTGAGTGATCACACAGACTGGGAACCGATCACGGACGTTCCTTACTTTAGCCTCAAGGACCAGGAAGGCTACCTTCCGATTAAAGAGGTACGCGAACAAGTCAAATTGTGGGCCGATACCAAGCGTGCCTTGATCGATGTCGACTCTGCAATCGATTCGGAAAGAGCGTCGCTAATTGCCGAAGTTTGCGAAAAGATCTTCTGGTGCGTAACTCCGGAAAACTGGCAGGCATCACTGCCGAAACTTCGTTCGATTGTCGAGCAGGCTCCAAACTGGCGTAACAAGATCAACGTGATCTGGTTGCTGCCGGGAGATTCTCCCTGGGCTCCGTTGGCAAATGAATTTAAGGAGCTTGCCAAACGGGATTTCAAACTATCGTTTGATGAACCTGCCAGAAACCAAAGCCGCGAATTGTTCCATGGCCTGGAGCGAATCATTCATCAGTTGCGGGGCATTCGCATCGGCGTGGCACTGGGAGGCGGTGCAGCCCGCGGCATGGCTCACCTGGGAGTACTCAAGGCACTGGAGCAAGGCGGAATCCACATCGACATGATCGCTGGAACCAGTGCGGGAGCCATGACGGGAGTCTTTTACGCAGCGGGGCTGGATCCCGATTACAACGCCGCTTGCTTCGTCAAGGATTTGACTCCGTCCTGGTTTTTTCGCATGTTGCCCAATGGAGGATACTGGTATCTGCTGTCCAAATACCGACGACGAAAGTTTGACCCCATGCTGCGAAAGTATCTGAAAGATAGTCGTCTGGAACAGCTGGCAATTCCCGTCCATTCGGTAACCGTCGACTTGATCAGTGGCACCCCCGTGGTGCGCGAAGTGGGAGACTCGGTCCATGCCATTACCGAGAGCATAAACCTTCCGGTACTTTCGGTACCCATCAACCGAAACGGCAAGGCCTTGATTGACGGAGGAATCGTAAATAACATACCCGCCGACGTATTAGTTGCCAACGGTTGCAATGTCGTCATTGCCGTCAGTGTGACCGCCGGAATGGAACAGGAGTTTGCCTCCAACCGACCCGACACGCCAACTGAAAAAATGAAACGGGCCTCTTTGATCAAAACCATTCTGCGCACCTATATCGTTCAGCACGTGAACATGAATTCGGTAGGTGTGGCGCCGGCCGATTTTGTGATCCAACCCGATGTGACTGGCTTCGACGTCACCGAGTTTACGCGCGCCGACGAAATGGCAACTATTGGGGAAGAGGCCGCCATCGAATGCCTGCCCAAACTCAAGGAATTGCTGGCAAGGTTCGACGACAAACTGTTTCCCTCTAACCAATGATGGGATGAAGACCTCAACCGCATGGTGAACGAAGTCCCTGCTTCAAACAAATTGCAGGCCCTCTTTTGTTGATCCTCGCCGCAGACCAACTTGTGTCAACGACGCTGCGGATGTGGATCTAACCACGGCGCCACGGCAGGAAGGCTGTTTTGCCAGGCAACACATCGCCATCGGCCTGGGAAGGCGACCCGTTTTCGGCCATTGCCTGATCAACAAGTCGCGGGTGGGCTGCGAAATCGGGCCCCTTCGATCGCTGGGCCGTACGCATGGCACCGCCCACCAGACAGTGCACCGAGTCGTGCAGTCCAGGGCCGTGCTCAAGTTGATTTCCCAAACCCTCCTGGAAACGCCCAGGCACTGGCATGGGATGCGGCGTGGGGTTTGAGCCGACAAGGCAGTGCACCGAGTCGTGCAGTCCAGGGCCATGCTCAAGTTGATTTCCCAAACCCTCCTGAAAACGCCCAGGCACCGGCATGGGGTGCGGCGTGGGGTTCGAGCCGACAAGGCAGTGCACCGAGTCGTGCAGTCCAGGGCCATGCTCAAGCTGGGTTCTTACAACGGCACTTCCCTTGATGTTCTGGGCTGTAATATGGTCCTTGTCTGTGGCTTCACCCTTAATGTCTCCAAGCTGATTAATGTTGTCTCCGGAATCCGCGTCTATCTGGTTACTGAGCTCTACCACAGCGGCAGCTTCAGGCGAAGGAGCAACCCAAAATCCATCCGAACCGGGTTGCTCCTGCAGTGATGGATTACCAACGATCACCCAGTCGTTGCCCGGTGGCTGAGGCTGTGGATTGAATCCCACCTGATCATCCGCGTTAGGAACCTGATTCGAGACTTGCTGGATTCCATCCCTCGCGGCCAAATCACTCTTGAACGTCATGGAGATAGTTCCATACTCGTCTACGTGACAGGTATCGGTCTGGTACTGATCGCCCGCGACGCTGGTGTCGTTTTTGCGCATCGTCGTGCCATTGTAACTGAACCTCTGCATGAGGCTCATTTGATTGGCGATGCCACCGAGTTGGAGGCGAACACTTGGCGCCTCGCACCGATCGCTGGCTGTGGCCACGGGGGCTGAGTCCGCAGTGGCCGGCGCGTCGACAACTGCACCGCCCGCCAGATCAGCCGCAAATAGCTGTCTGGTTTCGAGAGATTCAAACTTGCCACGAACCTTGTTGTATTTTGAAAAACTCATTTTTGGATCCTCTCCCGGTCAGATTGAGTGCCAACAGCACCGATATGGGTGTCCTCGTCAGTAGGGGGCAACTCAGCAGGCCCCCCAACGGCCCGACGGCCCAGCGGCCCTGTTTTTCGAAAAAAGGCAAAAAGCCTTTTTCTAGCCCTCAAAATGCAACTTCCGGGGGCAAAAAATGCTCCGGCCGCCAAGCCAGGCCAGGCGAGAGCGGGAATCGAGAACTCACCCCACAGGAAAATCAACCCACCGGCAAGAAAGTCAGCCCGTTGGCAAGACCTGGCGACACCCTCTCACCTGGCCGGCAGCCTTGGGGGATCCCAACGCTCGTGGTTGGCACGCCCTGTAGCCGGGTGCCTTGGGTTCGCAGAAACTGGCATGCTTGATAGACCGCGCATGCGGCGCAGAGACCCGGGCCAAGCAGGCCAACAAGGCCAGCAGCAGGCCGCTTGGTTCTGGGACCCGGTTTGCCTCCGACCCACTGGCAATCGATTGGCCAAACTGGCTCTTCCAAAGCAGGTAGTCGGCCTCGACTACCGTCGCCGCCCCTGAACCGTTGCCACCCAGGACCGCAGCGTCCAAGCCCAAATTGTCCTGCCACAGGTTGTAGTCAGCCGCATCGACCATCCCGTCGGTGTTGAAATCGCCAGGCACCCCCAGAATGGGCTCTCGAGCAGTCAGCAGCGAGTTGGGAACAATGTCTTCGATGACCTGTACAATTCCAGTAGCGGGCCACTCGATCGTGACCCGGTCGATTGTCCCTTCGAATTCTCCCAGGCCAAAGTGGGCGATGCCCTCGTTCTGCCCCAAAAAGTTGCTCCCCGCGGTGACTTCGTGGTAAAGAAAGTCACCTGGTTCCGCCTCGTCAGGCACCACCGTGATTTGCGCGCCAATCCCGTCAGCGTTGCTTTGGGTGCCGACTGTTTTTACGCGCAACCAGTCGTTGGCGTTCCCCCCATCATTGCGATAGAGAATCGGTTGGCCCGCATTGTTCACAATAAACAGGTCCAGGTCACCGTCGTTGTCGTAGTCGAACGTCAGCAGTCCTTTGCCCAAACCGACGTCGGTAATACCAACTTGCGTTGCCACATCGATAAACACGCCATTGCGGTTCTCCCAAAACCGGGTCTGATCGTGTTCGAAGGGTTCAGCGATTGAAAATTTTAAAAAAAACATGCCGTTCGTATGCGTCAGGTCAAGGTCACCGTCGTTGTCGTAATCGAGGAAGGTGGCGCCCCAGCCCCAATCCCCCTCGCGGACACCTGCGGCGTCAGTCACGTCACCGAATGTGCGATCGCCGTTGTTACGGTAGAGCCGATTACCCGTGTCGCCCCATGTGCATTTCCGTGTGTCGCAGGTGCTCACTGCCTCGTAGATCGACGAGACAAACCAGTCCAGGTCACCGTCGCCATCGTAGTCTCCGATCGCCGAACCCATGCCATTATCGTCCGTACCAACGCCCGCGGGAAGCGTGCCATTGGTAAAGGTCCCGTCGCCGTTGTTCCAAAACAGCTGGCTGTCACCGAAATCGCCAACGACGAGCAGGTCGACGTGGCCGTCGCGGTCCATGTCAGCAAACGTCGGCGCGAAACCAAGTGAAATAGCAGCAACTTGACTGGCATTCACTTCCAGGCCTGCAGCGAGAGTCGCATCCTCGAACGCCCCTGGTTTGGCGGTGCCCAGGTTGCGCAACAATCGCGAATTTTCCTCCCCGGGGTTGGAATTGTACTCCACGGTGAACAAGTCGAGGTAGCCGTCGCGATCGTAATCGCCGAAGGTTGAACTGAAGCCGTTCGAGGGACTCCACATAAAAAGATCGGCACCGCGGGCCACGGCTTCTTCGATGAACACACCATTGCCATCGTTAATGTAGAGATAGTAACGACCTGATGTGTCGAGCAGAGTCGTCACATACAGATCCAGGTCGCCATCGTTATCGACATCACCCCAAGTCGCACCGTTGGTTTGCAGCGGTTGATTAAATCCGGCCAACCCACTGACGTCCTGAAACGTGCCGTTACCTAGGTTGCGGTAGAGGATGTCGGTATTGTCCAGCCGGGTCACAAACAGATCTATCCACCCATCACCATCGAAGTCGCCAGCCGCCGCGCCACCGGTCATATAAAGCCTGGAGTCATATTCGGGCACCAGCGGTTGCCACTGCGTGTAACTGACACCGGCCGCCACCGTCACGTCGGTAAAGCTCACGGCACAGCACCGCTGAGCGAGGCCGCACAACAAGGCCGTTGCAAAGAAAATACAAAATGTTGCTGGACGCCGCTGGTTCAAACTACTTCTCCGACCGTTAAGGTGCTGACCTCCGGTTGTCCTTAACCTGAACGCTGCCCATAAACTGAACAACAAAATCGCGTGCCGCAGCTTGCAGTCTTTTTAATTTTACACGCTGCCAGTTGCTTTCACAAATTCCGCGGCGCTTAATACATTTTACAATACACTACGGCCACGCTGGCCAAATCTTTCCGCAAGCAGTCCTGAGGAGAAATACTGGGAAGCTTTTCACCTTGGCATTTCAACGGCGTTTCGATCCCGCCGCCTTCCATGGAACCGAACACCACAGACCAACGCGAAACAGTTTTAACCATTCTCAGGCCGGAACAGGGAGCTGGAAATTATTGACAGCACTACCGATGCCGTGTACGCTCACTTCTGGCTTGTGTATACTCTCTGTTGGCGGGTTGAATACCGTGAATAGTTCGAGCAATATGTTAAGTGTCGTATTTTGGCGGAACGACGTCTTACTCGGCCGGGTGCCCGCAGTCGTCAACTCTCGTTGTTGGCAGGACCGTGACGAACCAAGAAAGGCTTGGTGTCCCCTTGGAGTCGAATCTCATGTTACCTCTTTGTCGACAACTTGGTGACGGGAATAGGACCGGGCAACCAGCCGTGGGGTGCGTTAAGTCTTCTCGTGACTCTACGCGTGGTTTCACACTCATCGAGCTACTGGTCGTGATCGCGATCATCGGCATCCTGATCGCGCTCTTGCTGCCGGCGGTGCAGGCGGCCCGCGAGTCGGCCAGACGGACCAAGTGCATCAATAAAATACGTCAAATTGAATTGGCGGTGATGAACTTTGCATCGAGTCACGGCGACAAACTGCCCGACTCCCTCAGGAACTACCCACCGGGTGCTGCCAGTGAGCCGAAGCGGCCCTATCCGCTGCACGTGGCAATTATGCCGTACGTCGAGAACGAGGAGATCCAGAATTACCAGGCGCAAACCGTCACGTTGGATTGGATCAATTTTGACCTGTTCATCTGTCCCAGCGATCCATCGCAAGAGCTAATAGCAGCAGACACTTTTTCGGTCACGACGTACCTCTCAAACGGCGTGTTATTTAACAAAAATTCAAAACTCTCGAAGGTCACCGATGGTACGTCCAAGACGATTGCGTTCGTAGAGAGCTACGCGCAAACCCAGATAAAACAGGGTATGCGGTCGAAAGTTTTTGCCTCTAAATATTCCGTCAACAGCGGTTTGAACGCCGCCACGTTTGCGCATCCGGACAACCCCCCCACCCTATCAATCACCCAGACTATAGGGCGTTATAACCGCCCGGCCTCATCGTCGTCGGGTGCTTGGAGAGCAGATTACAACGCGCAAGGCATCAACGCACTAAACGACGTCGTCGCTAACCCACCGATTCAGGCTAATCCCCCCGTGGACGAGGCCGACACAACGCTGCTGCAAAGCATTCATCCGGGCGTCATTAATATCGCCATGCTCGACGGCAGTACCCGATCGCTCACCGATTCGGTCGACCCGGTGGTGTTTTGGTCCGCCGTGACACCAGCTGGCGGCGAATCCATCCAACTTCCGTAATCATCGTTTTCCAAGGGGTTTCAATGCGTTTTTGTTGCATCTTCTGGGTCAGCTTTAGCTCGTTAAATTGTCTTCTTGTTACAGGTTGCACCGCCGAAAACCCGACCGGCACCCAGCAGGCAAAACCTCTCCCTGCCGCTGAAACTCCCAGCACTGCTGAAACTCCGAACACCAACTCTGCGCCACCGCAACCGGCGCCTGTGGCCAAGCTCTCCGGGCCAAAGAAGCCCGCCTCGATACCCTTGGGGGCACCGAAGAAAAAACCGACTTTTGCCCGGCTCGGACGGCCCAAAACTCCCCCTGCATCCGGCGCCGGCTCCAAACCACCTGACCGGGCTGCTGAAGTGAAGCGACTGATCGACGCCTACCAGAACATGGCAATACGATACGTCGACAGCCTCGTACTGGCAAAGACTCCCGAAGAGAAAGAAGCCGCAACCAAACGCGAACCGGGCCCGCGATCGGTCCGAACATTTGCCGGCATGCTCACGCGACTCATCGCTGCCGACCCCAAAGACACGCCGGCGCTCGACGCGCTGGTGTTTCTCTGCCGGTTCGTGGGCACTCCTGAAGTTGGCGAGTTGCTTGCCAACATCCCTGGTGAACCTGCTGAAGGCTCACTTTCAAAGATTGATCCGCTCGCCCTGTTGCTCGAGTATCATGCCTCCGATCCCAAGGTCATCGAAGCGGTTAGAAGGCTCCCGCGGGGCGATGCCACCGATGCTTTCCTTCAAACCCTGTTTGACAAGACCTTCAGCCCCGAAGTCCGCTGGGCGGCAGGTGCCCGGCTGATTGCGAGCCTGCGGCGCAATGATCGACCGCAAGAAATGGAAGAGATCGTCATTGCGATGTCTGAAGACAGGTACCTGGAGGGCGTACCGGTAGGCCGCAACTCGAACGCCCGCACGTGGGCCATCAACAAACTGCGCGAGATTCGCCTGCTGGCCATCGGTAAGGTGCTGCCCGAGGTGAGCGGGGAAAAACTCGAGGGCGGCGTCGGACAGATCACCGACTACCGCGGAAAAGTAGTTGTCCTGGATGTATGGACCACCTGGTGTGGCCCCTGTAATAGGATGATCCCGCACCAGGTCGAAATGGTTGAGCGGTTTGCCGGCAAGCCCTTTGCGCTACTGAGCGTCAGTTGCGACAGGGACCAGGAAACCCTCGAAAACTTCCTCGAACAAACCTCGATGCCGTGGGATCACTGGTGGGTTGCCCCAGACAGCCAGTTCAAGCAGGCGCTGAATATCAGCGCCTTTCCCACAATCTTCGTGCTGGACGGCAACGGTGTGATTCGCCACAAGAATCTGATGGGTGAGCAACTCGAAGAGGCGATTGATGCCTTGCTTGCTGAGAATGAACAGTCCGTGGCGGAGCCGAAAAATTAGCGTAAGTGATTGACTGCGCAGAATTTAGACGAAACAGCGGAAAATAATTCGGCAGTCGATGGTTGTGGATTGCCGTAAAAAATTTCTCGTAGAACGTTGACATCCAGAAAAATACGGTTATGCTCGCCAATGGTACATAGGTAGAAAAAGGTACCGGAAAAGACAAACAAGATAAAAAGACAAACAAGATAAAAGGTTAGGTACTGCAACTTAACCGCCATTGGGAGAAACGCTAATTTTTTAAACGTCCGTTCGGTTCTTCAAGTGCCCGTTCGTCTGGGCACCGAAGCAGCTGAGTGGTCGTTTTTTTTTGGCTTTCGTTGCCAAAAATGTCCCCGAGGTTAGTTACCTCGAAATTGAAGTTGTCACACTCTATTAGGGAGGTAAGAACTCATGCAAGTTGTGAAGGCGGAAAAGTTCATCCAAGCGTTGTTACAGTGCTTCGCCGTGATCGCGGTGTGTATGGTATTAGTTGCGGGTGCATCCGCGGGAGAATTAATAGCTGAATGGAATTTTAACGCAGAGAGCCCCAACCAGAAATATGCCAACACTGGGACCGGCCTAGCCTCCGGGTATTATCTTCCCCTCGGGAGTTGGGGCGCTCCGGACCCCGTGGCCAAGATGGGTTCTCCAGCCGACACAAACCCTGTGGACCGCGATGGCGAGCTCCAGAATAGCGCGGCCGGAAGGTCCGGTCCTCTCCCCGGGGAAGCCAGCGGCGTCGACGGCACTAGGAATATAACGTTCCAGGCCAGCACGGCTGGCTACCACAGCCCCAGTATCAGTTGGCATGCACTCCAGGGCTACCGCGCGAGCCGCTATTACCAAGTCTATGGCAGCACTGACGGTGGGACCACGTGGAATGCCGTACCGACTGGAGTAGGTTCCAGTGCGACCACACTCGGCTCGGGCTCGGAACTGAGCCAGTCTGCGACCGTAAGCAACGATGGTTTGATCACCATCATTACCAGCGACGATTTGATTCCGGCCGGGGTAAATGACAATCAAGCTACCGGCGACGGATTCATCTACCCGCTGTCTTACACGTTCCCCAAGGACACAGCCTACGATAACAATCCGAACTTTCAGGTTCGAATCGGCGCAGCCCATGACCCGAACGGAAGCGACTTTGTGTCTTCCTTTGCCGGAACCGACAGCAGCGATGCAACGAGTGGCTATATCAGGAGTAGCTCGGAAGGCGGTAACGCTATCCTCTACGACCTGGTAAGTATTTCCGGGACAGTAGTTCCCGAACCGACTGGCCTTTTGCTGGCCTTTTGCGGTTTAGTACTTGCAGGTGTCGCCGGACGCCACCGCAAATAGTCGCGGCCCAAAAGTACGGAAAAAACAGTTCTGAACCAACCTGCCGCCGTTTGGTTCGCCCCTTGTTGGGCGGATCTGCGGCGGCAGTTTAATTTATGTGACCGGCCCACTGCCTACAAAACTGCAAAAATCTATTGATCGATTAGTTATCACAATACCCAACACTGGTTTGGATCCGTGCCGGTTGACGTTGGACGATTACCGGCATTGAGCAAGTTAGACAGGATCATGCGAACCCGTTTCATGAAAAGATCTTGCTTGCTGAAGCTGGCCAGCCTTCTGCCTTTCTGCTTCACTTCCACCGCGGTTGCCACGGTGACCTTTGACTGGGTGACCGTGGGAGATCCCGGAAACCCGGCCGATACGCGCATCATGGACAAGGGCGGCAGGCCCGACGATACAACTGGTTACGGGTCGGTCGGTTATACGTACCGCATCGCTGAGCATCACGTCACCAACAGCCAGTACGCCGAGTTTCTCAATGCGGTCGATCCCAGCGGAGAAGCGGCTGATCCCTTCTGGAATGAATCGGGCGGAATTTATAACTTCAATATGACCAGCAGCACCATTGGTGGCCAAACGGGCACCGCCTACACAGGCGGAATTGCTTTTACCGATGCAGCCCCGGCTGGCAGCAAGTACAGCACAAAGAGCGGACAGGCAAACTACCCGGCAACCTGGGTCAACTGGAACAGCGGCGCACGGTTTGTGAACTGGATGCACAACGGGCAGGGCACGGGAGACACGGAAAATGGTGTGTACGACTTGACCCTGTATGACGCGACCGGTGAGTTGCCACCCCGGCAAGCGGATGCCACGGTCTTTCTACCAAGCGAAGATGAATTTTACAAAGCCGCCTACTACGATCCTACAAAAAACGGAACGGGCGGCTACTGGGCGTACGGTGTGCAAAGCGATGCCGTGCCAGTTGCTGAGGCACCCCCCGGAGGATCGACCAGCGCTAATGCGCGCCTGGAAGACAAGACCTACTGGCAAACCGAAACGCTCTTTGATGACTCGGTAGATCACCTGACCGAGGTTGGTGCCTACAGCAGCGCAACAAGCCATTACGGACTGGCGGATACGGAAGGACTCCTCTACCAGTGGACCGAGGGGTCCCGACTCGCCTACGAAAAAAATTTCCCCGTCTACCGAGGCGGGGCGTGGTACTACGGCTCAGACAGTTCCGGCGCGGGCCATCGCAACCTCTACTCGTTTCCCCACGCAGCTTCCTACCACTGGTTTGGCCTCAGGATCGCTTCGCCGGCGCCGCCGGGTCTGGCTGGCGATTACAACGATGACGGCGCTGTGGATGCGGCCGACTACACAACCTGGCGCGACAACCTGGGCGCCGCTGATGAGACGAGCCTCAGCGGCAATGGCGACGGCATGAATGGCGTCGATGTGGGCGACTACACGAGGTGGAAAAACAATTTCGGCAGCACCACTGGGGCTTCGTTGCCACCTGCAACCAATACGGATGCGGTTCCTGAACCTGCTACCCTGTGGCTTCTCATATTGACCGCAGCCCTTGGACTTTGCCAGCGGCCACGCGGCTATCGCCTTGGTTCTATCATCAGCTAACGGCTCGAGGCGAAGCGGCGACTGCCTGCCAAGAGCAATCTCGCACACGTTTTTCGATGCAGCGCGAGTCCCCCATTTGCGGACCACACGGGTCGTGATACATTCGTCACAAAGATGAAAACGTGTCGGCGGTTGTCGCCCCGAGGCCATCCGGGAATCCCGGATGATAGACGTTCGCATGTTAACCCCGACTGACGATCGCGGAAAACCAACGCGTTACGCCTACGTCGCCTTGGCGGTGGGGGTGTTGTCGATGTCGACCGGGGCCATCTTTGTCCGGTACGCCCAGCATGAAGCGACTTCGTTGACCATCGCCACGTATCGCATGGGCATCGCGTTTGTCGTGGTGCTGATCCCCACATTAGTCAGCCATCGCCGCGAGTTGCAGTCCCTTACGTATCGCGATGGGCAACTGGCCGCGACGTCCGGTTTGTTTCTTGCGATTCACTTCGCAACGTGGATCTATTCGCTGGAGATAACGTCCGTGGCTATCAGCGTCGTGATGGTCAACACCACACCGCTGTGGGTCGGGCTGCTCACCCCGCTGATGACAGGCGAACGGTTGTCGCGGGCCACGACCCTCGGCATTGCGGTGTCGGTCATCGGGGCGGTGGCGATTGGCTGTGGGCTTCAAAGCAATGGGCATTTATCCAACGATCTGCTCGGTGGTACGTTGGCGACCATCGCCGCGGTCGGATTGGCTGCCTACCTGCTCATCGGCCGAAACCTCCGGCGCCGACACTCGTTGGGCGTGTACGTGACGGTCTGTTATGGATCCGCCGCGGGTTTTCTTTACTTGGCGGTGATCGTCACCGGGCAGCAGGTCGCCGGTTTTTTACCCTCGACCTGGTGGTACTTGATCGGCTTGGCGCTGGTCAGTCAGATCCTCGGCCACACCACTAACAACTGGGTGCTGCGATTCTTCAGCGCTTCGATGATTGCCGTTGCCTTGCTGGGTGAACCGGTCTGCGCGACGCTGCTGGCTTATTTCCTGTTCGGTGAAACACTCACTACAGCTCAGGTCGGCGGCGGCGTCCTGATTCTTGTCGGCATCTATCTCGCCGCCAGAGCCGAACGACGTTAAAGGGGGGCCGCACAAGCAGTCGGAATCGCGACGTTCAAACCAGAACGGCTAGCGGGCCAGCGGCGCGGTCAGTTCGTTCAGGCGTTGTTCATCCCCGTTAAGCACCTGAAGAGCTGATTAAAGACGGAAATTGATTTTCCCTGCCCGCATAGTCAGGTGGATACTGGCTGGAGGCCCAATCGACCCACCAATCGTAATAGCGATCGTATTGATCCCCGTCCGATGTGGGTGCATAAGTAGGTATGTATACACGGCGGGATTGGCTGGATCGGTTGCCCGCTGAACGGTGAGGGAGGAACGCGCTGAAGAACACCACATCTCCGGAATCCATCAGCACCGAGCGCCACGGAGCATTGTCCCACGCCTCGTCGGGTAAATTTTGCTCGAGCGGTCCGAGCAACCCCGCGCGGTGTTTGCCCGGAACAACTTGCAAGCAACCATTACGTTCGTAGACCTGGTCAAACGCAATCATGCACGACACCCCGTCGCGAATAAACCGGTGCCAGCCGAATTGCATGTCTTGATGGGGTGAGAATCCGGCTGCTCGGGGCGGTTTGAATATGAGCTTGTCCTTGAACAGGTTTACCTGTTCGCCGAGCATTTGGTGGGCACGCTCGATGAGCCTGGAGTCTCGACAAAGCGCTGCCAGGTGGGGATGAAGATATTTGGCCCCATCGACCTTGACCAGGAATTTTCCACTTCCATCGATCCGGTCACCCATCTCCAGGCGGGGGCTCAGAAGAGGATCTGTTTTCATCTGATCGAGTTGGTCCTGGTCTAGCTGAGTTGCTTCCTTGAGCTCGGCCGGATCGAAGAGTTTGCGCACGATTACAAACCCATCGTTCTGGTACGCTTCCAGGTCTTGATTGGTCAGGCAAGGCGGCTGATCGGCGGTCACTGTGGCGCTGCTCCTTGATGGCGTTGGGTCCTGCCCATCTCAGATGCCTGATCGTACAACATTGAAAGTCCGTTTGATCTATCCAAAGAGCACTTGGGGGATTTGTGCGGAACAGCGGGGCATTGGGCGATCCTGTTTTTCGTCATTGGCTGAGTATAAGCTCGTCGAAACTGCGCGTAAATTCCCGCTCGGCGGCCAGTCGCGGAGTACCAGGGTTTCCCCAAAGAGAGTGCGGGGAAAGTTCCCACTACCTGTCTCCCGTACAAAGTGGCACCTAGGCTGGAAAACCTACCGAGTCGCGTTGCAATTGGGCCATCTCTCTGGTCTAGAGGGGGTAAGGCATCCTTAAAACTACAAGTCCTTGCCGTTACCGTACCGAAGAACCAAAGCGCAAACTGTGGAGAGAAGGACAGGAATCAGGCAGAGCACGATAACTCGTACTTGCTGGCAAGGGAGCAAAACTGCCAGAAAAAATGGTTGTTTTCTGCCGGCGAGCAGGTAAACTGGAAAATATTGGTGGATCGGAT
>Ga0315336_1004751_pt1 | contig 15666 bp, 7 predicted proteins | sample ASW5metaG_FD_204512 | JGI IMG/M metagenome (GOLD analysis project Ga0315336, IMG submission 204512) | Ammonia-oxidizing marine archaeal communities from Monterey Bay, California, United States - ASW #5 | ecosystem: Environmental > Aquatic > Marine > Intertidal zone | place: USA: California...
GTTGTCGAACTTCACCAACGGTTACAACGCTCTGATCAATAAGGTTTCCGATCTCACACGTTACGACACCGAGACAAATCAACGCGGAGTGTTGCAGGCCGAAGGCGGAGTCTTGCGGATGATCTCACGTCTGGAATCCGTCATCACTCGAACGTATGGGGCTGATTCGCCCTCCAATCTGTTTTCGCTCGGACTGCGGATGGGACACGGTGGCAAACTGTCCGTGGACTCCGATCGAATCCAACAGGCGCTGCTCGACAACCCACAGGGCGTCAAGGATTTCTTCACACGGGACGAAACGGGTTTTGCCACGACATTGCAGACGACAATCGACGCTTTCACGGATCCGTTGACGGGCACATTGTCGCTCGAAACCGAATCGCTGCAAAAATCGGTGGATCAGTTCAATCAACGGATTGAGCAATTGGATTCGATCCTGTTGGTTCGCCGTGATCGCCTGCTCCGCGAGTTCATCAACATGGAGAACGCGATCTCGGCGTTGACCTCTCAACAGAACGCGATTGCCAGCATTTCCCCATTGAAGATCACGCCCCGCAGCAGTTCACGTTAAGTTACCGAGCGCGTCGTAAATATTTTCCTCCACATTCTCAGGATTGATGCTAAACAGGAGACTTCGCAGCATGAGATCAGACGAATATCTGGCGAATCAGATCCTCACCGCGCCCCCCGCGCAACTCCACCTACTGGTCATCGACGGGGCCATCCGTTTCGCCAAACAGGCGACGTTGGCATTGGAGGACGGAGACTTCGAACTGGCCAACGACCGATTCGTTCGCTGCCGCAATTGTGTTTCCGAACTCATCACCGGCATGGATGAATCGCAATTGCCCGAAGTCGTGTCTGAGCTCAAAGGGCTGTTCACCTTTGTGTATGACCGCATTGTCCGCGCGGATTTGAATCACGACGCGGAACTGGTGAATGACGCCCTGCAGGTGCTTTCCGCCCATCGAGAAACCTGGTTGGCGGTGATCGACCAAGAGACACCGCGCGCGGCCGATACCGGAGAGCTGCCGGACACGGCCGGATGGATCGGCTGAAGCGGCCGTTCCAGTGAGCCTTTGTCGGCCCGCGATAATTACCCGGTCCGCGTATCAAATAATCTCGCGGATGGGTTGGATGCCATTCTCCACCAGGTATTGTGGCGTACCGCCCTGGTCGAACACCCGCACGGCACCCACGTCGATCCCCGCGTTCTTGTACAGCGTGGCGAAGACTTCCTGAAACTTCACCGGTCGTTTCTGGGCATACTCACCCAGCCGATTCGTGGCGCCCACGACCTGACCGGTCTGCATTCCGCCGCCAGCCAGCATGGCACAGGATACGCGCGGCCAATGGTCTCGGCTGTTACGAGCGTTAATTTTGGGAGTCCGACCGAACTCACCCCAAACAACGACCGACACGTCTTGATCCAGTCCGCGTTCATGCAAGTCGGTGACCAGCGCGCTGAGCCCTTGATCGAGTAACGGAAATTCCTGGCGTGAACGCGGGAAGTTCATACCATCACCGCCGTGCCAGTCCCAGCGGCTGTAGTTGAGTGACACGTAACGGGCACCGGCCTCGACCAACCTGCGTGCAATGCAGAAGTTCTCGATCATCTTCGGCGCACCATCGCGCTGGAACGACTCATCACTTTTACCATAACGGGCCACAATCCTCGGATCTTCTTTGGAAAGATCCAGAGCCTCGGCCAGTTGGGAACTGGTGAGGATGCCCATCGCCTGTCGCGTGTAGACATCCATCGTCTCCATCACGCCGTTTTGGTCAGCATCGCGACGAAATCCGTCGAAGGCACGCATCAAACGCCGCCGATCGCCCAAGCGATCCAGACTGATACCCTGCAGGACCATGGTTTCAGCCGAACTTCTGGCTTTGCGGCCCACCAGATTGAATGGCGTCTGAGCCACACCCAGGAATCCGCCTGTGCCCGGTTCGCCCCAGGTGCGGTTTCCGGTCTTGTACATCAATGCCAGATTCGCGGGAACCGCGGGATTCACAGAGCCCTGCAATTTGCTGACCCAACCACCGGCTGCCGGCCAGCCGCCCGGCGGTTTCCGGTCTCCGAAACGCCGCCCCGTCATGCATTGGTATCCGTCGTGCCGTCCGTCCGCATCGGCAATCGACCGAATGGGAATGAACTTGTCCATCATCTGAGCCATGCGCGGAAACAACTCGCAAATCTCCACGCCCGGCACGTTGGTCGCTATCGGATTGAATTCTCCTCGAACTTCGGCCGGAGCATCCGGTTTCAGATCCCACAAATCCAGGTGCGAGGGTCCGCCTGGCAGGTAAATATTGATAATCCCCTTGTGTCGTCGTGTCGTCGCGGGGGCGGCTTCGGCGCGGAGCACCTGCGGTAGACCGAGACCTCCCATGGCCATGCCGCCAATGGTCAAGAAGCCGCGTCGTGACAGGCCGTCGCAGAAGCGGGAACTGCGGGTGGATTTTCCGAGGATTGTCAGCATAGCGACCACCTGTGTTTTTGGACGTCGGAGGCGATGTCTCTCGTAACCGGCTAGCGAACCTGCTCCCGCATGCGTGCCAGGATAGAGCAGGACCTGGGGCGGCGTCAATCGCATCCAGGTCGCGCGACCCGCCCCACCCCGCGATCAACGACAACTCGTCGCACACTCAACTCGAACGTTTCACCCCTGGTTTGCCGGGTCGCCAGCTCCGCAGGCGACCCCCACCCATGTCAAATCAGGGTTTCTTTGGTTTCGGCACGCGACGCCCTCGTCCTTTACGACTTCTCGAGCGGCGTGACTGTCCACGGGGCGAACTCGATACAGCAGCGAATCCGGGATCGACGTCGTCCGCCTGCCCCACTTCCAGTCCGACCTGCTGTTGCAACACCTGAATACGATCGCGAATCTGCGCGGCGAGTTCAAAGTCCAAATCATCGGCAGCCTGTAACATCTGAGCCTCCAGCTCCTTAATGGACTCCTGGGTCACAAACCGTGTCTCGTTGGTGGTGCCCGACGCTTTTCTGACGAATTGCCCCGCGGCGACCTCCTCTTCAATCCCCTTGCGGATCGCCTTCTGAATCGTCTCGGGTGCAATCCCGTTCTCCCGATTGTATTCAAGCTGCAATACGCGGCGACGTTCTGTTTCTTCGATGGCGCGCTGCATGCTCCGTGTCACGACATCGGCATACAAAAACACTTCAGCATTGACGTTGCGAGCCGACCGTCCGATGGTCTGCACCAGACTCGTCTCACTCCGCAGGAACCCTTCTTTGTCGGCATCCATGATCGCCACCAGCGACACCTCCGGCAAATCGAGACCTTCGCGTAACAAATTCACGCCAATTACCGCGTCAAATTTGTGTTCTCGAAGCTCACGCAGCACCTGCACCCTTTCGAAAGCGTTCAGTTCCGAATGCAGCCACTGGCAACGAATGCCCTGCTCGCTGAGATAACTGGTCAGATCTTCAGCCAATCGTTTGGTGAGTGTCGTGACCAGGACACGCTCGTTCCGTTCCGCGCGCAACTGAATCTGTTCGGATAAATGAGCGACTTGACCGCGCGCGGGAACAACGTGAATCAGGGGATCAATCAAACCGGTCGGACGAATGACCTGTTCGACGACTTCACCGTTGGACTGTTCGAGTTCCCAGTCGCCCGGAGTTGCTGAAATGAACACGGCCTGATTACGTCGAGCATTCCACTCCTCGAATTTCAATGGACGATTGTCAAGCGCCATTGGCAGTCGAAAACCGTGTTCGACCAGCGTTGTCTTACGGGAATGATCACCGGCGAACATCCCGCGGACCTGAGGCACGGTGGCGTGGGACTCGTCGACGATCATCAAGAAGTCGTCGGGAAAGAAGTCCAGCAGGGTGTAGGGCGGTTCGCCGGGTTTGCGACCCGACAAAGCCCGACTGTAATTTTCGATGCCCGGACAAAACCCAACTTCGCGAATCAACTCCATATCGTACCGCGTCCGCGCATTGAGGCGCTGTGCTTCCAGAAGTTTGCCTTGTTCCTTAAGTTCTCTGAGACGCGTGGACAACTCCTGTTCCATCTCGATGAGCGCACTTTCAATCCGCTCAGGCGGCAACACGAAGTGCTTGGCCGGATAAATGTAGAGTTCATCCAGTCGCCGCAGGACTTCACCCGAAACCGGTTCCACTACGGACAGACTTTCGATCTCGTCACCCCAAAACTCGATGCGGTAGGCGCACTCTTCGTAAGCCGGCCAGATTTCGACGGTATCACCTCGAACCCGGAAGCGTCCGCGGGCCAATTCGAAATCATTCCGCTCGTAATGAATCTCAACCAGTTTCAGAAGCATCTCGTCGCGATCCACCTGGGTTCGCAACACCACGCGGACCATCATTTCCAGGTAGTCCTTCGGCGAGCCTAGTCCATAAATGCAACTGACACTGGCCACAACGATCACGTCCCGCCGACTGACCAGCGCGCTGCTGGCCTGCAACCGCAGCCGATCAATTTCATCGTTGATCGATGCATCCTTTTCGATGTAGATGTCGCGTTGAGGGATGTAGGCCTCCGGTTGATAGTAGTCGTAATAACTCACAAAATAGCTGACGGCGTTGTGTGGAAAGAATTCGCGAAACTCTCCATACAGCTGCGCCGCGAGTGTCTTATTGTGGGACAACACCAGAGTGGGGCGATTCAGTTGCGCGATGACATTGGCCACGGTGAATGTCTTGCCCGACCCCGTCACGCCCAGCAGCACTTGATCGCGCTTGTGTTCTTGCAAGCCGCGGACGAGCGACTGGATGGCCCGGGGTTGATCACCGGACGGCACGAAGTCGCTGACGAGCTGAAATTCGGTCATGGTGCGGCCAGTGCAAGCGTGGTGAGCCACCGCGCTGTCCCGTTCCGCTCTGGACACGCTTCAGTGCGACGACGGTTCGTCGAGTCGCGAGATGTAGCGATCACGAAACTCGAAAAAGCGACCATCGACTTCCTGCTGGGCCTGCATGGTCGCCGCCCCGAAGCGTAACGCAGTCTGCAGTTGATCGCCACCGAGACCCAGTGTTTTGGCCAGCGAAAAGACCTGTTTGACTCGCGGATCCTGTTCCACCTGTTTCAGCTGCGCGGCCTTGACCTGATTCGAGCTCACCGAAACGGTCTGGGTCCACACCACCCGCCAGTTCTCTCCCGGCATGCGCGCCACGAACTGTGAGCTCACACGGGCGCGGCCCCCCAAGACGTCCTGTCCGATGCGCGTGACACGAAAGCCCCGGCAACCGAACCGCGTGGCCGTCTGCGACGCCTTGGTCAATCCGTCGTCTGCTCGTGATTTGCGCCCACCCGCTGCGGCAGATCCTCCCAACAGACCAGCCAAGTCAAGTTGTCCCGGGACCAGCTGTTCTACCAGGCTTTTGAGATCCATCGCAGCCGCATCGCCATCGGTTTGAATCAGTGCGCCCCCCATGCCCTGAAAGTCCAAAGGCCGCCGATACTGGTATTCGACGATCGCCACGCGGGCCGCCCATTGCGCGTCGGTCAGTGACGTCTTCGGTAGCCGATCGGACAGATCCACAGGACCGGGAACGGGTGCGACGTCACGGCCGCGCAATTGTTTTGCCAAGTCGTCAGCCGACAGATTCTCCACTCCAGGAAGGCGCTCACGCCAGGCCAGCAGCGCCCATTGCCGTCGCTCACGCGGCTGGCGGTACACGCGGCGAACATCCTCGCGAGCCACATTCACAAACACGAACTGCGATGCAACGTCTGGTCCGGCATCGCCAACTTTGCCCGGTGTTTTCTTTAGCCTGGCAAGTTCACTGCGCAGAAAGCCAACCAATGCCTCGTCCTGTTGCCGGTCGTCGATCCATTTCTCGATGCGATCCGTCAACTGCGATGTCTGCCGCTTCCGTTGTTCTTTCTCGGACTTTGAAAATTCGGCGTATCGCTCTGGCTGCGACTTGCGAAACCATTCACGTTGAACTGCGATCCGCACCACGGCAGCATTGCGGGGTGAAATCACGGCCCCGAAGTAGCTCGGCCCATTACGAACGGCCAGAAAATCGACTCCGCGTTGGACCAGCGGAACCGCAGCATGCAGTGATTCGGGATTTTCGGCCGCGACGATCCCGCCAATGCAGGCACACCAAGCGGCTCGTCTTAGGAGAATCAACCGCATCGTCTTCACACTCCCACAAATCGACACTCGGACACACGCCGCGAACGAGGCCCCTGGGCCGTTCCAACTTCAGTCTACGACGCGAACTCCGATCTGGCGAGACCGGTTTCCACTTCCGTTCCAATCCGACAGGTAACTGGACCGGATTGCGGAACATGGCAACCGCCTGTCATGATGCGTTTCGCTTCCCGACAATTTGCCGCTCACAGCACGACGGCATGAGGCAGCTGACTTCGTGAACGGGAACGACCCATTCCGGCGGACGCGGCCGGTAGCGGCGGCCGTTCTGACACATCGTGGGACATTTGGAGGCAAAACATGTTCATCGGAATCTCCTGGCGAATCGCGCGCATCCTCATACTGCTGCCCGTGGCATTCCCCACGTTGGAACTCGTTCAGGGAGCGGAACCGATGACCAAAAAGCTGTCGCAGCGTCCACGTTGTCGAGACATTGGCATCACGATCGGCATCCTGTCCCCCGGACCGTTGAATGCGATTACGGACGTCCAGGGAGTTCTGGTAGGGCAGACGACACTGACGGCGGGAACGGACCAGCGCACCGGTGTCACGACGGTGATTCCCCACGCGGACAACGTCTTCCAAAACAAAGTGCCGGCAGCCCTGGCTGTCGGGAACGGATTCGGAAAATTCGTGGGCTCAACACAGATCATGGAATTGGGACAACTCGAAACTCCGATCGCCCTCACAAACACCTTGAGTACATTTGCCGTCGCCGACGCACTGGTCAGTTACGTGCTCGAACATCCCGACAATGCCAACGTTCGCTCAGTGAACCCGGTGGTCGGCGAATGCAATGATGGCTATCTCAACGACATCCGCGGACGGCACGTTCACGCACAGCATGTGTTCCAAGCACTGCGCAGTGCCCGCGGAGGACCCGTGGACGAAGGATCGGTGGGTGCCGGCACGGGCACACGTTGCTTTGGCTGGAAGGGCGGCATCGGCACGTCCTCGCGACGCCTGACATCCACATCCGGTGTCTACACTGTGGGGATTCTGGCGCAGACAAATTTCGGCGGTGTGTTGAACATCGGCGGCGCCCCGGTTGGCCGCGAGCTGGGCCGCCACATTCTGCGCGACGCCGCTCAACCACCCGAGCGGGGATCCTGCATTCTGGTTGTGGCCACCGACGCTCCGGTGGACAGTCGCCAGTTGCAACGCCTGGCTCGCCGAGCGCTGTTGGGGCTGGCAGAAGTCGGGTCGCCCATGACACACGGGAGTGGTGATTACGCCATCGCGTTCAGCAATCATCCCCAAACGAGGCACCAGCATGGGGCTCCGGAAGTCGAGGCCCACATCCCGCGGATGCGCGATGCTGCGTTGACTCCCCTGTTCCAGGCCGCCAAGGAAGCCACGGCCGAGGCGGTGATCAACAGCTTGTTGCGTGCCACCACCGTCACCGGTTATCGCGGACGCGTGGCGGACGCCATCTCGGTAGACGATGTGCTGCGTATCTGCCGCAAATATGGAGTGATCACCGACAAGCCGAGCCCCTGACTTGTGAACACGTGGTCAGCTTGCTCCGGGGCCGGCCTCGGGACCTCACCGCCGTTATTTCCTCGAACCACCCACTCCGAACTGGTACAACCCGCATTGCACAGCCAACTCTCGTGGCCGGTGCGATCAGAAACCTCTGCGTCATTTTCCGAGTTTCTATGAGCCGAAGTCGGTTCCGCCCGTTTCTCCCCGGCACCGCTGTCCGTCATGTTGCAGTATTGCAACAGACTAGATGTGGATCCCCTGTTATGCAGACTTTTCTCGAACACTGTCTTGAGTGGCCGACCCTACCGTTCTCAGTTGTATTGATCATCACTCTGTTCTATTGGCTGCTGGTCATCTTCGGCTTGTTTGATCTCGACTTTTTCGACATCGACCTGGACTGGGACGTCGACACATCTTCGCCGATCAGTGTGGGGTTCGTGAGTCTTAAGTTTTTGAACATCGGCAACGTGCCGGTGATGCTGTGGGGCACTTGTTTTGCGTTTACCGGTTGGATGCTGTCCATGCAACTGGACCACGATCCGGCTCCGATGCTACTAAAAGATATCTCGATGGCTTTGGCCCGCAATGTGGGACTGGCCTTGTTAGCCACCAAGCTACTGACCAATCCACTCCGCGGCCGTTTTGATCCAAAACAACCAAACCGAGTACAGGACCTCCTGGGGCAGACCTGCACCATCACATCCAAGCAAGTTTCGCAACGCTTTGGTCAGGCCAAGGTGGACGTCGGCGCCGCTCCGCTATTGCTCAACGTCCGCTGCGATGTCGACACATTAAAAAAAGGGGACTCTGCCATCCTGGCCGACTACTCCGAAACAGAACATGTTTATTACGTACAACATGTAAGTCACGAGGAAAAAAATGATTCTCAGTAATCTCGCCGCCGCCGATCACACATTTGCCCTTCTCTCAGCCGCCGACGAAACAGACTATACCACTGTCATGTTCGTGGTCGGTATTGGCATTTTCCTGATCATTGCCTTCGGTGTCTCGTTTTCGCGGTTTTATCGCAAAGTCGGGCCCGAGGAAGCCGTCATCAGGTCCGGCATGGGAGGCTTGAGAGCGACCACTGGCCATGGAGCCTGGATCGTGCCGGTCATCCATCGAGCTGAGATGATGGATTTGTCCGTGAAGCGAATTGAGATTCATCGCCGCAGCAAAGAGGGTTTGATTTGCCAAGACAATATTCGAGCGGACATCGAGGTGGCGTTCTTCGTGCGTGTGAACAACACGACTGAGGACATTCTGCAAGTCGCCCAGTCACTTGGCTGCCGCCGCGCATCTGAGCGGCCAGCCCTGATCGAACTGTTCGACGCAAAATTCTCCGAGGCCCTCAAGACCGTCGGCAAACGATTTGACTTTGTCGAACTCTACAACGAGCGTGACCAGTTCAAGGACGAGATCCTGAAGGTGATTGGCACGGACCTCAACGGCTACGTGCTGGACGACTGCGCCATCGACTATCTGGAACAAACCGACTTGGAAATGATGAATCCCAACAACATCCTCGACGCCGAGGGGATCAAGAAGATCACCGACCTCACGGCACGCGAACACGTGATGTCCAACAACATCACGCGTGAGAAAGAGATGGAGATCAAGAAACAAGATGTAAATGCCCGCGAGACGATCCTGGAATTGGATCGTCAACGCATCGCTGCCGAGGAAAAGCAGGCCCGGGAAATCGCCGAAATCACAGCTCGACAACAGGCGTCAGCGGCCAAGGTTCAGGAAGAAGAACGGCTCAAGGCGGAACGCGCACGCATTTCCACAGAAGAAGAAGTCAAGATTGCCGAAGAGAACAAGGATCGGCAGATCATTGTCGCTCAAAAGAACAAGGAGCGTACCGAGGCGGTTGAAATTGAGCGTGTCGAGAAAGATCGGATGCTGGAATTGACCGAGCGTGAACGCATCGTCGGCCTGGCTGACATTGAGAAGGAAAAGGCGATCGAAGTTGAAAAACGCAATATTCAGGACGTGATTCGCGAGCGCGTGATGGTCGAGCGGGCTGTCGTGGAGGAACAGGAGCGCATCAAGGACACCGAACAATTCGCGGCGGCCGACCGTTTGAAACAGGTCACGGTCACGAAAGCGGAAATGTCCGCTGAAGAGGCCTTGGTAATGGAAGTCAAAGCAGCCGAAGCCGCCCGAGCCGCGGCCACACTGCAAGCCGAACAACTTGTCGTCGAAGCCGAAGCCAGACGCTCGGCTGCCGAAAAGGACACACAGGCCACCAAGATGCTGGCCGAAGCGACCGTGGCGGAACAGGCCGCTCCGGGACTGGCCGAAGCCCACATACAGGAAGCCAAGGCCGATGCTCTCGAGAAAGAGGGCACGGCCGAAGCCAGCGTACTGCAAAAGAAGGCCGTGGCCGCCGCCAAGGGCCAGGAGGCCAAAGCTGTGGCCATCGAGAAGGAAGGCACCGCGGAAGCCAGCGTACTGCAACGGACCGCGGTGGCCCAAGCCAAGGGCCAGGAAGCCAAGGCCATCGCCCTGGAAAAAGAAGGCACTGCCGAAGCCAACGTCCTGCAACTGAAGTTCTCGGCCGAAGCCACTGGCATTGAAGAAAAGGCCAACGCCATGAAACTGTTCGACGGCGTGGGTCGCGAACACGAAGAATTCAAACTGCATCTCAACAAAGACAAGGACATCGAAATCGCCGCGATCGAGGCGCAACAACATATCGCCGACGCTCAATCACGCATTGTCGGTGAAGCGCTCAAGACCGCGCGGATCGATATCGTTGGCGGCGAGACCCAGTTCTTCGACAAGATCGTCGACTCGATCAAGAGTGGTAAAGCCGTGGACCGCTACGTCAACAACAGCGCTGTGTTGACCGACATCAAGGACACGTTTTTTGAAGGGGACACTGCCGAGTTCAAGCAGCGGCTGACGGGTTTTGTTACGCAGTTCGGCATGAATTTCGAGGACATCAAGGACCTTTCGGTCGCCGCACTCATCGGAAAGATGCTGTTGGAAACCGACGATGACGGCACCAAAAAGGACCTCAATACGATTATGAAAGTTGTCCGCAGTGCGGGCCTGGCCGGTCATCGGGTCGCGTCGTTGGGACTGGGAATGAGTGACTCCAGCTCCAAGTGAAGCCCCAGCATTCGAACCGGCTGCGCTCGACATGACGGGCCAGCCGGGCACGAATTGTGAATCGCGGCGACCCACTGACACCGTGTCCGGGCAACGGTCTGGCGACCTCAACCACCGCCAACGATTCCCGGACACGCACTAGCCATCGGAGAATTGGCGATGTCCCAAGCCGATCTGGACAACACCCAGGACACATCCGAGTCCGAGAATCAACTCGACGGCGGTACGTATGAAATCATACGCAACCGCCTGAACACCCACGCGCGGGATCTCACGGAACGACTGCAGCAACTGAACACGCGGCGGAAGGACGTCTTCGGATCGATCGACACCGCGCTGTTGAGTACCGAGCGGATCACGACCGCTCATAACTGCGTGCCCCGAGATATGATCGCGGTCGGAGATCGCTTCATCTTCGGCTACAACGTTCATTTCGGTTTGAAGAGCGAAATGAACTTGAATGATGTGTTCGCCATCTACGCATTTCGCGAAGCGTCGCTACACGAACAGGATTTGTCGCTGATTGGCGATGAACGGTTCGCAAAGGACTTCCGCGACGTGTACCGCTACTACAAGAACGCCGTGTTCGCGCGTTTCTCACAGAACGGACCGACGCTGCATATGGTGTTTCGCGTCGGGGAGAGCGAGCAGGACATCAAGTCATTCAAGTGGGTCCTGCAGGGCGACACACTCACCTATGTTGACAACCGCAGTGAACACGAAGTCACGTTTCCGGCGCAACATGAATTCGAGTGGACACGGACCCATCGCGACTTTCATCGACCAGGAGTCCACCCCCACATATCGATCGAAGATCGCGTGTTCGTCGAAACTGTCGGCGGTGATCTAACGATCAAGATCGAAAACAACACCGACACCGGCGAGGGTATCTACTCCGAACCCGTCGACGACAAGGATCAGACGCTCGACGACGCCGAAGTGTATTACGCCTCCATTGGCAATCTGGTGGCGATCAAGATTCGCCCCTACCAGGAACCCGACTACCGGTACTTCATCTACAACGACAAGCTTCAACAAGCGATCCGCATGGACTCGCTGCAAGACGCCTGCGTCTTGCTGCCGGACGACCACGGCCTGATTTTCTCCAACGGATTCTATCTGCAGACGGGTGAATACAAGACGTTCGACAACCAGTTGCAGGACATGTTGTTCGAGCGCCGCATTCCGGCGGCCAATGGCGAAGACCATATCCACGTCTTCTACAATCGCCTGTCCGGTGTCTACGTCCTGTTGAACTACAACCTGATTAGCCAGGAAGTCGACACACCGCTGGTGTGCCACGGATATTCTTTCTTTCCAGCGGGTGAACTTCTGTGTTTCAAATCACAGGATCAGCCGCAGAAGCACCACGCCGTGCAGCTCTGGCAAACACCGTTCGTGGACGAGAACCACACACCCGACGCCCAATCCGACTCGTTGCTGTACAAGATCGGCAACCGGGACCTGGTGCGCGGAATGGCGGAATGCTATGAGATCGTCAACCTCATCTCGAAGGATGACAGCTACGCCAATCTGTACGTCGATCTGGTCAAGCAGGCGAATGACATCATCGACACGTTCTTCTGGCTGTCCAACGATGAAGCTGGACATCTTGATCAGGTTCTGGCCCAAATTCGCGACACGGCAGCGTCCGCGATCGGCGAATTTGAGAAGGTCATTCGCGTCAAAAAGAACACGGCCGATCAGACACGCACCACCGACACGCGGGCCCGCGAGATCATCGCCACTCTGCACCGCAAGCGATTTGACCAGCTGTCAGATTTTGTAACTTCGCTCGGCGATTTGCGGACCGTGCGCGGCGAACTGATCTCGCTTAGAGATCTGCGTTACGTCGACACGACACTGGTCAACACTTTGGAGCAGCAGGTTGCCGAGGAATCCGACCGTCTGGCAGCCCGCTGCGTCGACTTCCTGTTGCGTCCCGATTCGCTGAAGGCCTACATCGACACAATCGCCAATCAACAAGCCGCGATCCCGACCCTGGCCACCGCCGCCGATGCCAAACAGGTTGGACAACAGATCGCCGACAGTGCCAGTGAACTCGAAATGCTGATTGACATCGTCAGCAATCTCAATATCGAGGACACCACGCAGCGGACGACGATCATCGATAATGTTTCGTCCCTGTTCGCCAACCTGAACGCCTCGCGAAGTACCCTCAAGCAGAAGACCATGGAACTGCTGTCGGTCGAAGGCGTGGCCGAATTCAATTCACAAATCAAGTTGCTGAATCAAGGAGTGGTCAATTACCTCGACATCTCCGACTCGCCGGAAAAATGCGAGGAGTATCTCACAAAGCTGATGATCCAGGTCGAAGAACTCGAAGGCCGCTTTGCCGAATTCGACGACTTCATCATCCAGCTGTCCGAGAAACGCGACGAAATCTACAGCGCGTTCGAAAATCGCAAGGTGGCGCTGGTCGAGGCTCGAAACAGACGGGCTAACACGCTCAAGAACGCGGCTGACCGTATTCTCAAGGGCATCAAGACTCGCGTCGATAGTCTGGAATCGATCAACGACATCAATGGCTACTTCGCTTCCGACCTGATGATCGACAAGGTCCGCAACATCGTCGAGCAGTTGGAGGAACTTGAAGATTCGGTCAAGGTCGATGACGTCCAGAGCCAGCTGAAGACGATCCGAGAAGACGCGGCCCGACAGCTTAAGGACCGGCAGGAACTGTATGTGGATGGCCAAAACGTCATCCAATTTGGGAATCATCGATTCAATGTCAACATTCAGGCACTCGATCTGACCACCGTCATTCGCAATGGCCAGATGCAGTTGCATCTGACCGGAACCAATTTTTTTGAGGACCTGGAAAACGAAGAGCTGTTGGCCATGCAAGACGTCTGGCAGCAGGACGTCCCCTCGGAAAACGAACATGTGTATCGGGCCGAATACCTGGCCTACCAATTCCTCAACGCTTTGGCACATGAAGACTCAGACTGGCCCGCCATCGGCGCCATCCGCGAATACGACTTCGATCAGACTCAAGCCCTGGTGGCCCGGTTCATGGGTCCGCGTTACAGCGAAGGCTATGTCAAGGGAGTGCACGATGCCGACGCCGCTCGTCTACTCCAGGCTCTGCTGACCATGCAGTCCTCGATCGGATTGCTCAGGTTTGCATCATCCGCTCGGGCAGCGGCCCGGCTGTACTGGGAACACGTTTGTGAAAAGAAGACGCGGACACTGATCCAGGCCAGATGCCGCGGCTTCGGCAGCGTGAGCCAAGCCTTTCCGCTCACCGCACGCGCTTCGCATTACCAGCAACAACTCAGCGAACTGCTGCAAGAATTCAACGAGAGCTCGAGCCTGTTCGATCCCAGCCTGGTGCCCGAAGCGGCTGCCTATCTGTTTCAGGAACTCCAGCACGCCGGTCCGTTCTGTATCAGCCACACCGCCGCGCGTGTCGTCGAAGATTTCCAAATGCATATCAGCAGTTCCGGCCACCAGAAGGATTTCCAGGCTTCTGTGGACGCCCTGAAACAAGCCCCGTTGCCGAAATTTCAGCTGGTGCGGGATTGGGCTGCAGCCTTTGTCGGACAACGTTCAGCCGCTGACGAAGTCGAGTACATTGATGAAGTCGCCCTGTTATTGATGTCAGGATCACTCGACCAAAGCCAGGTGGTGCACGCCGAAATCGCAGTCAGCATCGACGGCATGATGGGGTCGCACTCGGTTGTCCAGGACGGCAGCTACCAACTGAACTACAACCACTTCACCCAGCGACTGGCAGCCTATGCGCGCGATATCGCACCACGCTTTAACGCGTTCACTGATTTGAAGAAGGAAATTCTCCACCAGACGCGGAGCGAAATGCGACTCTCTGAGTTCACTCCCCGCGTGCTCACATCGTTCGTCAGAAACAAACTGCTCGACGAAGTCTATCTGCCGGTCATCGGCGACAATCTGGCCAAGCAGATGGGAGCCGCCGGTGAACAAAAGCGGACCGACCGCATGGGCCTGCTGCTGCTGGTCTCGCCTCCCGGTTATGGCAAAACCACGTTGATGGAATATGTGGCCAACCGTCTGGGCGTGATCTTCATGAAAATCAACGGTCCGGCGATCGGCCACGCTGTGACCTCACTGGACCCCACGTCCGCGCCCAACGCGGGTGCCCGCGAGGAAATCGAGAAACTGAACCTGGCATTGGAGATGGGTGACAATGTCATGCTGTACCTGGATGACATCCAGCACTGCAATCCCGAGTTCCTGCAAAAGTTCATCTCGTTGTGTGACGCGCAGCGAAAAATCGAAGGCGTTTACAAGGGCAAAACGCGAACCTATGACTTTCGTGGCCGCAAGGTCTGCGTGGTGATGGCTGGCAATCCCTACACGGAAAGCGGTGAGAAATTTCAGATCCCCGACATGCTGTCCAATCGCGCCGACATCTACAACCTGGGTGAAATGGCCGGGGAACATACCGACGCCTTCAACATGAGCTACATCGAGAATTGCCTGACGTCCAATTCCGTTCTCAACACCCTGGCCACGCGCAGCCAGCGCGACGTGTACACGGTGCTGGAAATGGCCCGCCGCGATCAGCGTGACGTCGGAGAACTCGAGGGTAATTACTCGTTGGATGAACTCAACGAGATGATCAACACCATGCAGAAACTGATGCGTGTCCGCGACGTGATCCTGACCGTCAACCAGGAGTACATTCGTTCGGCCGCACAATCCGACGATTACCGCACCGAGCCACCGTTCAAACTGCAAGGCTCTTACCGTAACATGAATCGCATTGCTGAGAAGATCGTCCCGATCATGAACGCGGAAGAAGTGGAACAACTGATCCTGTCCAACTACGAAAACGACTCCCAGACCCTGACGTCTGACACCGAAGCCAACATGCTGAAATTCAAAGAGATGACCAACGCCCTC
>Ga0315336_1004752_pt1 | contig 15665 bp, 14 predicted proteins | sample ASW5metaG_FD_204512 | JGI IMG/M metagenome (GOLD analysis project Ga0315336, IMG submission 204512) | Ammonia-oxidizing marine archaeal communities from Monterey Bay, California, United States - ASW #5 | ecosystem: Environmental > Aquatic > Marine > Intertidal zone | place: USA: California...
GTCACCGGAAATCTTTTCGACGAAGATTGGCAAGTCAATTGATCCTTCGCCGTATATTGGAAGCAACGATGCGCGGTAATTACCGGGCGCCACTCGATAGGTGAATGTCGCGACTTGATTGGGACTGATTTGGACATTTGGAAAACGGTCGGTTTCGGCCGGTATGTGAACACCGCCGATTTTGACCGAATGAGGCCATCCCAGATCACGCCAAGAATTGGTCCCGACTTTTTCATCGAACATTAAGCGGTAGCCATTTCGCAACGTCGTTCCCGTTCGAACGTGCATGGCACGTCCGCCCTGATTGACAATGGTCACCTCTGCCAAATAGTGCCCTGCCGATTGATTGGTTGGAGGTTCGATGCGGACGGGTGCAAACGTTGGAGCCGGGACACGTAGGCCAAAGACGTTCGTCGCCATAACAACGCACAGAATAACGGCAATAGCGGGCAAACCCGGAATCCACAATCGTAAACGAGGAACCCGGGCCAAGGAGACGGCGGCTGCGGTCGCCAATAGCGCGATGCCAAGGCTAAACAATAGGGGTGCGGGCTGGGTGTACCAAGCATCCGCGCGTCGAATGGCCTCGGCCAACGGCGTGTCCCGGAACGCGGATTCGTGAAAGAAAAGGTAGAAGATGAAGAGCGTGACAATCGCCGAACCGGCCATCAATGCGCCGCGAATCGAGGATGCAGTCACGACGACGGTGGCGGCTGTCATCGCCGCAGCGAGTACCGGTACGATGACGAGCCAAATCCCGAGCGATGATCCGCTATAGGCTTGCCACGCGCGCGCAGGCGATACGTCGTCAGTCAACGATAGAAAGAGCGCGGCGAGCATGGTGACAACGGAAGCCCATGCGAAACCTTGTTCAAGGGTTGTGCCAGCGTCTTCGTTCAGTCGAGTCAGTCGCTGCATGAACGTGCCGCGTGCCGCAGGCACGTCGTGTTCGCTGTTTGCTGCGAGCGCCCGTTTGATAAGATCTCGCCCCTTGACAAGGTCGGTCTTTCCGCGCAAGAGCTCGCGTTCGAGTTCGTTGAATCGAGGCGTCGGCAACGTTCGCGCCTGATGCCTGCCCCGGGCATGGTCTAGCTGCGCGGCGACCGCTTCGAGGTCGCTGGCAAAATCTTTTAGCCGCTGATCAAGACGTCTACGGAAATACTGAATTTGCGCGAGGGCCCGTTCGCGGTTGGCCTGAGACAACGCGTCATCATCGCTGCCGATATCGGCGTCTGCCGATCCGCGCACACGTTTTTGCACGTGGCTTTCGAGCCGTTCTTCCGAGAGCGCGCGCGTCCGCAATGCCTCGCGTAAACCGTCCAGCAGCCCTTCGAGTCCAGTCGCTTTTTCTTCTTCATCGCCGCGGAACGTAACCCGAAATTCGCGTGGTGGAATGGCCGCGGTATCGACGCGTCGTAGCCCACCCGCCATATATGGATCTTCGACTGCTATCCATCCGCGCAGGTTCTGTTGTCGCCGTTCCAGGCTATCGCGACGCCGGCGCATGCGGTCGATTTCCCCCTGATATTGTGGGAATTCCAATTCGCCGACGCGGACGGAGAGATTCGATTCGGCAATTTTTTCTTGGGTGGCCGTCAGTTCGATCGCAACTTCCATTAATCGCTGACGCAATTCTTCGCGCAGGTCATCGAGCGCGCGGCTCACGCGGCGGCGTTGTTTACGCAAATGATCCCGCTCATTGTCGCGTGCCCCACCGGGGGTGGTGTCAAGCGCCTTCGACTCGGATTTCAACAACACTGCTTGCGAACACAAGGTCTGAAGCGGTTCAAGAACGTCCAGCGGAATCGTAATCTTACGTGGCTTATCGGCCTCGGCCTTCTTCGGCCGCTGAACTGCTGTGACTGCCTTGCGCGATGTGCTGCGCCGCTTGATGCTCCGCAAGAATTCGGGGTGATCTTTCAGAAATACGTCGACGGTATTCGGCGGTAATTGATCCGGCTTGGGGATGCGAATCTTCTGACGGCAGGCAATGCACTTGCCGGGCTGGCCGAACATATCGGCGGACACTTTCATCTTCTGTCCGCACGTACAAAAAACACGTAGTTCGGTAGTATCACTGCCGGGCACAGGGAATCCTTTCCATGCTCGCGCTACGGAGTGCCGGACCTGTTCGGCCTTCCGCGTATAACGTGTTGGCTCCCGGAGATACGGTGTCCGGCTGAGACCAACGACCCCCCGTATTATATACGAATCGTGCGGTTGGCTGCTGGTAGCGAGCACGTGGCATGTGATACAAAATCCATCGACGACAAGCGCAAGGAGCCAACACAATGCGATTGAACGACAAAGCGGCCATCATCACCGGGGCCGGAAAAGGCATGGGCAGGGATGCGAGCGCATTATTCGCATCTGAGGGTGCGCGGATCGTAGCGTTCGATCTCGACGAATCGGCCGCCCAAGAAACGGTCAAAATCGTCGAGGATGCCGGAGGAGAGGCCATAGCGGTTGCTGGCGACGTGAGCAGCGAAGCCGATGTGAAACGGGCCATCCAGGCCGGTGTAGGCGCGTTTGGCAAGCTCGACGTCTTGTATTCGAATGCCGGCGTGTTGTGGAAAGATCGGGATAAATCCGTCATCGATACGACGGAAGAAAACTGGGACATCGTCCAGGCGATCAATCTCAAAGGACCGTTCTTTTTGACCAAGCATGGCATCCCGGAACTGAAGAAGGCCGGTGGCGGATCCATCATTCTCATCGGATCTATATCCGGGTTGGTCGGGTTTGAGCTTGCACAGGATTCGTACACCTGCGCCAAAGCCGCCATGATCGCGTTGGGTAAATCCATCGCCGTGCAATTTGGTCCGGACAACATTCGATGTAACATCATCCACCCCGGCATCGTCGACACGCCGATGCAGGAAGACTACATAGACGATGCGAGCAAAAAATCGATCGGCAACAGTCTGCCGCTGCGGCGAATTGGTCAGCCGCGTGACATCACGAACACTGCGCTATTTCTCGCGTCGGATGAATCAGGATTTATGACTGGCGCAGAGCTGATTGTCGATGGCGGGTTCATGGCGACGTAACTAAACAACAACGCAAACGCCGACGCATCCGCTTCGCGGCTCGCTGGAAAGGTCCTGCGGACGGCGTACAAATGGACAGCGTACAAACCGTCATTCCCGCGAACGCGGGAATCCAGAAGTGTTGAGGGGATGTCCTGGATTCCCGCTTTCGACACCGCATTCACTTCGTGAATTGCTAGGCGGGAATGACGGGAGGGGTGTGGGCGCTACCTCACAAAACCCTTAAACGTTATCTTGTTTTCAGATTTCTTGATCATGTCCCGTGCTTTTTCCATCGTAGGATCCAGCACGATGGCCCGGCTAAAATTATTCAGCGCGTCTCGATAGGCTCCATGTTGATACTCTTCGATACCACGAAGATAATGCGACTCCGCTCTTGAATGGGCTTCGAATTCCTTTGTGACGTGAAGCTTGATCTCCCGCCGGTGCTCTTCCGAATACACGGCGACCTCTACCCCACTCGGATCGATGCTGATAATCCGATACGACCCGAACGAATCGCCGACGCCGTACCGTTTCGCTTTCGCTTCTTCGGCCTGCGTGCGGATTTCCGCGACATACGTGCCGCCGGTCCAAGGCATGATGCGAATCAGATCAAAGGCCGACGAATCGGTTGCAGCAGTCTGTTGTGGCAAAGCGATGGCCGGCTTCAGCTGCCGTGCTATCTGAATCATATTCAGAAATTCAGCGCGGTACCCATGCGGGTCTTTGCCCAAGCCGTCCTCGGCAAGACCAGCGATGAGGTCCCAATCCGTGGTGCCACGGTACGGTGATTCGCGGAGGGCCATGCCGAATGCCGCTACCGATGCGGCGAACCGTGTGTCGCGCGATGCGTCGGCAATACGTTTAGTTTCCGCTGTAATGGGAATTTCGAGCAGTTCGCTCGTGTCACTGTCCGGCGCTTTGTGCCGGAGCTTCACCGTGAGCAATTCGTTCGACTGCGTGTCGACGTTGGGCGTGGCGGCCACTTGATAGCGAGATTGGGTGCCGCTCGGCGCATCGATGGGTGTGCCTGGAGGGACGATTTCGTAGAGCGCGGTGACGTTATGTCCTGCACCGATTTCGCCTGCGTCCTTCGTATCATCATCGAAGTCTTGCGCGGCGAGTACGCGATTCTCATAACCAATGAGCCGGTAAGCGCCGACTTTCGCGGGGTTGAAATCGATCTGAATCTTCACATCTTTGGCGATGGTGACCAACGTGCCGCCGACTTGATCGACGAGCACTTTGCGCGCTTCACGATCGCTGTCGAGATAGGCGTATTGCCCGTTGCCTTTATCCGCAAGCTGCTCCATTGTCGCGTCTTTAAGGTTGCCCTCGCCGACGCCGAGCACGGTCAAGAACACGCCGCTCTTCGCCTTCTGTTCGATGAGCCGGTCCAACGAACCGCGGTCTGTTGTGCCCACATTGAAGTCGCCGTCGGTTGCGAGGATGACTCTGTTCACGCCGCCGTCGAAGAAGTTTTCTTGTGCGACTTGATAAGCTAATTCGATGCCTGCAGCGCCATTGGTCGAACCGCCGCTATTCAACCGCCCGATGGCGGACAAAATGGTCGCTTGATCCGTTCCCGGCGTCGATGGCAATGCGAGGCCCGATGCGCCCGCGTAGGTCACGATGGCGACTCTGTCATCCGGCCGCAGTTGTTTGGTCAGCAGTTTCATAGCGTTGCGTACGAGCGGCAATTTGTTGTCTGGACTCATGCTGCCCGACACGTCGAGCAGGAACACGAGGTTGGCCGCTGGGCGTGTATGGACCTCGACCTCGCGTCCTTTGAGGCCGATCCGCATGAGCTGATGCTCAACGTTCCACGGACACTCAACCAGCTCGACATGGGCCGCGAACGGGTCATCATTCGCAGGAGGGGTGTACGTATACGCGAAGTAATTTAAGAGTTCTTCAATGCGCACCGCGTCCTTCGGCGGCAATTGGTTGTCCCGCAAAAACCGTCGCACATTCGCATACGATCCCGTATCCACATCAATCGAAAACGTCGACAACGGTTCGTCTACAACGCGCTTGAACGGGTTGTCAGTGATGCGGTCGTACGCCTCGGTGTTGGGTTCGGGTTGCGGAGGTTGTTGCTGGGGGACTACGTTGAAATAGTCGACGCGTGCGATCTGAGTATACCCGAGCGACTCAAGTGCCTTTATCTCTTCTGTATTGAGATTGGCGGCCTGACGCCTACGCCCGTTAAAATAATAGCCGGTAATTTGGTCAGCGCCGCCTCCGCCTCCGCCGCGACCACCTCCGCCAGATACACCGCCGCCTGACTGGTCATCAAGTCCGCCGGTTGCGCTCAAATAACCGAGCGCCTTGAGTTTGTCACCGTTTTCAGCCACTCCGCTACTGACCGCGCCTTGGCCGCCACGAGCACGTCTTGGTGCATTGAAGATAGTATCGGGCTGGGTATAGCCGGGAATGGGTTCGTCTACGCCATCACCGTTTATATCAAACCTGTTCGACTGATCCCCTGCTTGGCCGCCGCCACGACCACCTCTGCCACCTAGGTCTCCGCCGGCGAAAAAGTTGCCGCGGATACGAATCTCTCCTCCAACCTGTACGTTTTGTAGATTGGAGGGCTTGCCGCCAGCATCACTAGACGAAACCCGATCTCCTTTGCCATCGACAGATTCAGGCATCAGTTTATCCTGCTCGATACCCGTTCGGATAAATTCCACCTGGCTCCTGCTCATTTCCGAGACGTCTTCGTCCGTGACGTGGCCGAACAGACGCGACCTATTGTTGATCACGAGGGGTAGTTCAGTCGCATCCGTTTCGTCAAGCCCGGCCTGGCCTTCGCGCATGAGATTATCGACAATTCCCAATGACTTTGCCGAATCTTCCCAATTGGCCGCGCTGTCGCTCACCACAGATTGGTAGACTTCGACGTCGTTAGAACCCCTGACAATTTGCTCTTCATCGGCTTTCTCCGGAGCTACGAAATAATCAGGCGCGACGGAAACTCCGGCGCTCGCGAGTTGCGATCCCTGCTCATCTAATGATGGATTGGTCTTTAGATTTGGGGCGTTCAGGCCAACGAGTCCGGCCAAAACGGCCACGACACACGCGGCAAGTGCGCTCCATCGTTTCCAACCCAGTGGCGTACCCGAGATCGTGAAGCGATTTCTAGACTCAGAATCTACACCGACTTTTTCGAGAATAGCCTCATGTCTATCATGTCCAAGCGATTCGGTAGCGAACGCTTCCTCGGCAACACTGCCGATAGCGCGAATGTCTTCGACATACCGCCGGGCCTCTTCATCGTTCTCAATCAGGGCTTCGATGTCTTCGACATCAATCCCCTCGAGTTCACCCAACGCGTATGCGGTTAGTTTTTCTTCATGATTATGATTCATGGCTTGTCGCCTCTTGAGGTTCTGGTTGCGGCTCGAGTGCCGCACGGATGGTTTTCATGGCGGCGTGGAGATGGCTGCTGACGGTGGCCAGGGCCATTCCCGTTTCCGCACTGATTTCGCGGTAAGTCATCCCGCGATCGAATTTTAGTTTGAAGACTTGCCGTTGTTTTTCCGGGAGTTTGGCCAGGGTTTCGACGATGATGCGCATCGATTCATGGCGTTCGGCGAAGACGTTGGGTGCGGGCGCTGAATCGAGCGCATCGGCATGGCCATTGCCATACGCCTTTTCCCGTGCCTGCTTCTTCCCCACGTCGTACGCGCGATTCCGGCAAACGGTAAACAGCCATGGCGCCAGCCGACCGTTCAGTTTCGCCGGTTCCGCTGAACACAGTTTTACGAAGGTATCCTGCACCACGTCCCGCGCGGTTTCGTGGTTGCCCGTTAAACGGTACGCGAATTGGATGAGCGGCCGCTCATAGTCGTTCAGCGCTTGCTGAACCCAATCCGCAGTTGTCGCAGTGTCATTCGCCATTAGCAATACTCCGTCACGAGTCCCGGGCCCGTCTACCACTATAACGATTGGGGCTGGGGTTTGTTCGGGCAAATGGTCGAGCGAGCGTCGTGAACCATAGACGGGCCAATGACTTAGCGAAACGTGTGCCGATGACGTGGTGAGAAAAGCGGGCTCGACGATCAGTGAATCTGTACGCTTAGTTAGTCCTCAGATTGTTCGGCGAATGCTTTGAACATGTTCATGAAATCAAGCGTTTGCTTCTTGAACATCCCTGGCATGAAGAATGCCATGAGTCCAACGATGCCGGCGGCTTTATAGTGGTTGTCGAGAATCCATTTGGTTTTGCGATCGTCAACTTCGATGAATTGATTCTCGATTAGGTTCCAAATGTTTTTGGCTTCATAGGTCGCCGAGAATTCGTATGGCGGCGTCGGATCGGTGATGGTTTCCGTCATCTCCATTTCGCTCTTGCCCATCCGATGAACCTGGCGAGTCTTCGCTCCGACTTCACGCGCTGTGCCATGGATGTGTTCGAAACTGACCAGGCTGGTTTGCCACTTCGGAAGGTTTTCGCTGTCCAGAAACAACTCGATGACCCGCTCTCGCGGCAGATCGATCTCGAGCTCAAGTTGGTAGCGCATGGCACTCTCCTTGGTTGCTGTGGTCGCTACGCGTCACGGCGAAATAAGAGAACTTCAATTCGTCAAACCGCTATGACGTCGAATTCGGTGGTCGCTCATCTCCTCCGTTGGCGAGGCGTTGTAGGTTCCATAGCTTGGCGTACTTTGTGAATACGGAAAACGCAGCGAGTCCGCAAAGGACTGCGCCATGATAACCGTCGCGAAAGCCTTGGCGGAGGAGGTACATCTTGATGAACCGGGCGATGGGGCGGAGCGTTACGTCGGATCGCTTTGCGATGTAGCCGCGATCGAACAGGTCTTGCGCCGACCACGAAGTGAATCGTTGGAACGTAGCAAAATACTCTTCGAAATTCCTTTTGTCATCGTGGTACATCGGATCATCGATGGACTCGATCACGCCGTCTACGTTGACAGTGGCATGAACGCGTTGGTCTGTATAGCGGCCTTTGGCGGTGCGGAATAGTCTTACGTTGTAGTCCCGATCCCAACCGCAATGATCGATGAGCTTTCCGAAGAAATACGAACGACGTCGGATTCGAAAGCCATTCGCGCTGTCGTCATTTTGAATAATGGATTGGATGCGATCGACCAGCGCGTCGGATAGCCATTCGTCCGCATCGAGCACCAATGTCCATTCCGTTTCAATTTGCGGAATTGCCCAATTGCACTGGTCCGCCTTGTTCACGTATTCGTGCGTGACAACGTGCTGGCTGAATCGCCGTGCTACGTCATCCGATCCGTCAGTCGTGTTGGGGTCGACCACACAAAAGACATCGTCCGCCCACTGGACACTCGTCAGGCAACGTTCTAATCGGTCGTCCGCGTTGGGGATCAAAATGAGAACAGTTATGTCATGCATGGAGAAGCAGTCATGGTGATCGCTCTGGACTCCGCGTATTGTATGTGCAGGCGTGTGCGGAATGGAACATCGGTTTCGTAGCACACAAATCCGCGAGGAAATTTGATGGTGGGCATATCTTTCTTAGGTCTTCTACCGCTTCTACTGCTCTTGGTTTGGTTCCCGTTTACGTTTTGGTTCATGATTCGGACCATGTCCATGATGCAGCGCATGGCTAACGAGTTGGAAACGTTATCGCGGACGTTGCAATCGCGGGAATGACAGCCCTCAAGTTCTTGGACTCCATAGCAAGCGTCCCCCTATATGCTTGATCCATTGGATGAAACTTATCCGCTGTGCGGCAGGTCAAATTATCCATGGAATCGATGCTAAGTATGGGATCAGCCTATCAATCGCGTGAAATCCACCTTTCCGAGCCGAATTCAGCGCTATGGGATGGTGGCAATTCGGTGGAACGTAGGCGGCTAATCGCTGAAATTACCGACCGGCTGTTGCGGGAGCAAGAAGACTTGAGCGGTTGCAACATTCGGTTGCACCATGCAGACGGACGGTTGTTGGCCAAGACCGTCTTGCATGAGCCGCTGTTCGCCCACGCGACCTAGTCACTCTGCGGTCAATTGGTCGAAGAACGCCTGAATCCGTTTTCCGTTTGCACCGAGGTCGCCCTTGCCGTCGCGTGATTTCGAGCGCATGTCCACGCGTGCGCCGTCGCCGCTTTCCGAAACGCGAATCACGAAATCATCAATGAACCGAAAGAAGTACGACTGCGCTTCGCCTTCGACGGTCAACGTTGCGGGATCGTCGTTCGTGATTGTCCAGCCCGATTGTAATTTGGCCAAATCCTGCACCCGCTTAAAAACACGTTCGGGCGCCTCCTCGAAATACGGAGCCTTTATGGCCGCATACGTTTCCTGGGCAAGGGGTACAAATTCTTCCGGGTATGACATATCCCGGTCCGCGTTTGCCGGCGCTTCTAATGCCTTGACGAATTCCGGTGGGTTCTCCAAGTCCGTAGTGACGTCATTCATGGTCGGATATCCTAGACCCGGCACCATACTGAGGAGGACGATGAGGAACGGTACGCTGGCGATGATGACGAGAATTCTAAAATTGAGCCGGCCTTTCCGAACGCGGGTGAAATAAATTGAAATGGATGCGGCCAGAGCCAGTGGTCCGCTCAAGGCATATAAGGCGAATCCTACGATAGGTGGTATGAAACCTAGGCTGCTCAAACCGATCCCTACAAACATGCAAAGTAACGGTGCGGCCGCTAGAAAACGCATAGTATTTTCTCCTCGTGCGGATTGAGTGTAACGGAATGTCCACGACCAATGGCCGGACTGCGTTAAGGTGATGCGAGCAGGACTTCGCCCTGCGCATCGTAGAATCGTAGCGAGGCGTCGTCGCCAATCATTTGGAATTTGCCGCGGATCTGTTCGTTTTTGTCCCGAAAGATCATGCCAAGCCCATCACCGGCAAGTGAAAATTCGCCCCGTTTTCTACGCTCCTTATCGAAGAAGAGCAGTGCGGTGCCATTTTCGGTCCATTGGAATTCGCCGCGCGGTTCACCAGTCTCGTCACAGAGGAAGAGGCCCGCGCCTTGATCAAGTACGCGAAAGCTACCCCGAATCTTCTCGGATTCGTCGTAGAGATGAATGCCGGGGCCGAGGTCTGACAACGCCAATTGCGCTCGAACTTTGCCATCGGGATCGAGGATGGATAGCGCCGTGCCCCGGTCTGAATACCCGAAGAGGCCGCGTAGATTACCGGCGTCGTCTACGAGGCGGAACTGTTGCGCTTCGAGAGCGGCGGGTGCAGCTTGAACGGCGTTGTGGCCGATCAATAAGGTTCCGAATAATCCTCCGGCACCACTTCCGATCACGATGAGTGTCGCCACTCCAACCTGGCGTAACCGTATCATCGAATTCGCCTCCATAGTTTGCGTGTTTTTCGAGGAGATGTAAGTTTTCGTCATTATGCGGCAGGCTCCAAGCCGAGTTCCGGCATGCGGTCGATAAACTCTCGCCATGATCGGAAGGAGTATTCCGCCGTAGTGTTGTCGTAAAAACGGGCGTTGTCGCCTGCAAAGAGTCCAGCGGTCGCGCCGACATTTTGCGCACCGATTACGTCCGTTGGTTGTAAGTCACCGATGTGGAGTAACTCGGCCGTCTGAACACCGAGACCACGTGCGGCCTCGTGGTACATCGCCGCCTGTGGTTTCGCTACGCCGACCTCGTCTGAAAAAACCAATTTGGAAAGGCACTTGGTAAATCCATGATTGATGAGCAGTTTGCGCAACGATGTGCCGGGGCTTACGCCGGAATCTGAGATGATGCCGACGGGAACGAACGCTGCTGCGCATTGTACGGCGGCGAGCGCATCGTCAATGGGGACGGGCGGAAATTGTAGAATCGCCGAGCCAAATATGTCCGTCAGACTGGCAAATACGTCGTCGTCGAGTGTGATGCTCAGTTCTTCGGCGGTGATGCGTACAGCGTCTTCTGGACGTAAGGTTTGTTGTTTCTTCACGTGGTGTTGAAGGAATTGGCCCCAAGTTTTTTCGAACGCCGACAACACTTCATCTTCGGGTGCGCCGGTGGCTTCGATAAACGCGTCGATTCTAACCCGGGTTCGATCATCGCGTTCGCTCTCACGAAACAGGGTGCGCCAGAAATCGAATGTAATGGCCTTGATCGCCACGGTTACCAGCTTCTCCGATCTTTGCCTATGCCTTGTTCTTCGAGCAATTGAGCGGATTCCGCCTCGACTTCGGGCGACAAGTCTTCGAGCCGGTGCCGAATGAATTTCGCGGGGACGCCGCCCCAGACTTCGAACTCGGGTACGTCTTTGGTGACGACGGAGTGCGCGCCGACGACCGCGCCCTTGCCAATCGTTACGCCCAGGGAAACGAAGGAGGTTGATCCAATGAAAGCGCCTTCTCCGATGACAATCGGTTTCACGATCGTCGGTGTGTATCGCCACGATTTATCGGTGCCGTAGATTTGATGGGCGGCATCGCGCACCTTTGCGAACTCGCCAACGCCGACATTGTCATGCAATTCAATTCGTTCATCCGCTTCGATGATGCAGTTCCAGGAGAGCACACAGCGATTGCCGATGATGAGTTTTGCGCCGGGCTTTACGCGGATGCGTACGCCTTCCCGGATGCGGCAATAGTCGCCGAGTTCGACGTGGCCTTCCACATGGAGATCGCGACCTAGAAACCGGCAGCCTTTGCCAGCCTTGGCGAACTTGCGCCGATGTTTCAGGTGGCGCCATTGTTTGGTAATTGCGTTCACGATTTACCGTCTCGCTGCTTGTTGTGGTTGGATTTACCCACGTAGACTATTTTATCGCCGAGGGCCAATTCGGGCATATCGGCGACGTCGAAAAAGCGTTGATCGCGGTAGACGCGAAGCACAGCGACGTGTTCGATTTGCTTCGGCTTGAGCCCGATTTCGTCTTCGTTAATTTCCCGTTCGTCGATCATCAGTTCGCCGCCGACGGTGAGAATATCGCGCATGGTATTGACCAAATGAACGTGGCGCGTGGCGAGCGCCATGAGGTTGCCGCCGGCGCCCGCAGCGGATACGATGTCGTGCGCACCGGCCCGTTGTAACAGCTTGACGTTTTCTTGTGCGCGGCATGCGGCAATGATCTGCGCGGCGGGGTTTAGGGCGTGCGTGGTCAATGAGATGAGTACAGCGGCGTCGTCGCGGCCTGGGCAGATGATGACGTGGGCCGCGCGTTCGATGGCGACAGATCGTAATACCGATTCGCTGGAGGCATCACCTTGAACAAATGCGACACTGAGATCGGCCGTTTCGAGTAACGCCTGATTGGAATTGTCGAGCACGATGATCTGATCGGGGGCGGTCCCCTGCAACAGCAATTCTTTTACAGCGGCCTTTCCCGTAGCGCCGTATCCGCAGACAATGACATGGTTGTGCAGTTTTTCCACTACCCGGCTCATCCGGTAACCCTCCTGCAGCCGTTGAATAATCAGCTGATATGCTGTTCCGAAAAACCCAAAGATGAACAAAAAGCGAATCGGCGTCAGCAGTATGCCGTCCATCAGCCGAGCCCGTGTGGTTTCCGGAACGATGTCGCCGTAGCCGACGGTCGTAATGGTAATCAACACATAGTAGACACACCCCGCGAAGTCCGGATGCTGACCGTTTCGATTCGCATCCGTCAGCCCGCCCTCGAAGTACACGACGAGAACCGTCATCGACAGTATCCCCAGCATGACCCCCAAGCGAAGCAGCACATTCGGCAGACCGGGCGGACGCGCCGGTGTATATAACTTGCCCGACATACTGGGCAGGATACGCCAACGTGGGCAGTGAGTTAAATCCGTGCGGTGGTTGCGCGACTCGGACGAGTGGCGGATAATGCAGATTATGGATCTTCGCTCTCTGGCCAGGTTGATGGCCCTAATGATATTGGCTGGCAATGCTGTAGCGCAGCAGGCTGATTTCGACGTGCCGTCCGGCATCAATATGGGCCGGGATGCTCACGACTTCGAACTCAACGATTACGGCGGTGTACATCGCCTGAAACCGTTGCATAATCCGATTCCCTTGCGGTAAACACAGCGTTCATCTCATGCCATTTACCTACATCCTCCTGACCGGTTTGTACTGTTTTCTAATCTTTGAAAACTCGTCGATGTCTGAACCCATACCGGTCGACTTGGACTTGCCCAATGTCGATAAACTGATTCATGCGGTGTTGTATGGCGGGCTCTGTGGATTGGTTTCAATGGGGATGAGCCGATCGCCGCGAAATACGCCGTGGGTCGTTTTGGTGGTGGCGCCGGTGTTGTTCGCAACGGCCTATGGATTGACGGACGAGATTCATCAAAGCTATGTCCCGGGTCGATCATGCGACGTTGCGGACTTATTCGCCGATTTCTTGGGGGCGGCCATGGTGCAACTGGTGCTGGTAGCGCATTGGTGGCGGGCAACCTTTGGGCATTCTCAGGGATAATAATGTAAGCATTTAGTCACTCATGGTACGATCAGGCCGATGAACCCGAGCAGTCAGTTGTCCCCGTCTATTCGCACACGCGATGCCGCCGCACGTCCTCAAGTCAGCCGTGGGTGCGGCATGCTGTTCTTCAGCATCATGATCGTGGTCGCTGCGGTTTGGGGATCGGGGTTAGGGGCGTTCGTCTTCTTGCTGGAACAAGCCCAAAGCAAAATCGAGGCACTGGAGAGTTTTCGTCCGAAAGTCGGATCGCGCATTTACGCGCAAAAAGGGGACATGCTGGGCGAATACACGTTGGCTGCGCAAGACCTTGTGAACCTCAATGAGATTCCGCTGAATTTGCAAAAGGCGTTTATAGCATCCGAAGACCATCTCTTCTACGAACACAAGGGCGTTCGCCCCCTTGCTGCGATCAGTGCAATTCGGGATACGATGTTGCGCGGCCGCCGGCTGCGCGGGTTTAGCACGATTACGATGCAACTGGTGCGCAATGCGGAAGAAGCGACACAGGTTTCGCGGGAACGCACCATCAGCCGTAAGTTTAAGGAGTCGATTGTCGCGCTGCAGCTCGAGCGGGAATTCACGAAGGACGAAATCCTCGAGTTGTACCTGAACCTCGTGTTTCTCGGTGGAAGCGCTAAGGGCGTTGAAGCGGCTTCGTGGCAATATTTCGGGAAATCGTGCCGTGATCTAACGCTCGCGGAGTGCGCGGTCTTGCCGGGGTTGGCGCCTTCGCCGAATGCGTATCGGCCCGATCGGCATCCTGACAAAGCAACCACGAGGCGTGACACCGTGCTGATGCTGATGCGCGATCGCGGATTTATTACCGACGCGGCGTATGAGGACGCGATTCTGCAGGATGTCACCGCATCGTTAATCTCGAATGAAGTCAGAACCGCTGCGAAGTCGGAGGGCAAAGGCTATTGGGGCCCAAACGAGTTTTTCGCTTGGTATTTTGTGGAAGAAGCGCGGATAAAAATGATGTCGGGCGATTTCGATCGGCAGGTTTCGTTTGACGAGCTGTACGAAGGCGGGTTCGAAATCTATACCACGCTTGACATGGATTTGCAGCGCGCGGCGGAAGATACCTTGCTCACCGCGCTAGACGAGTTTGACGCGAAAAAACGCGAACAATTGGAAAAAGCGGGGCGTTTGAACGAATTTCTTCCGGTGTCCGGTGCGATGGTCTGTATTGACAACCGTACCGGCCAAGAGGGCAAAGTGCGTGCGTTGGTCGGAGGACGCGATTCGGATACTCAGAAGTTCAACAATGCGACACAAGCGGTTCGGCAGGCGGGGTCTAGTGTGAAGCCGTTCGTTTGGGCGGTAGCGCTGGACATGGGCCGCACGACGGGGCTGACGGCAGCGCACCGGATTGTTGATGAACCGTTTGCGCGGATGGGTGGCGATAACAAGTTGTGGCAGCCGAAAAATTTTAATGGCAAGTTCAGTGGTCCGGTGACCCTACGTTGGGCGTTGGAGCACTCGGTCAATATTGTATCCATTAAGCTTGTAGATCGGCCTGAGATTGGTATGCCGATGGTCCGATCCTACCTCAGGAATGTCGGATTCGAACAAGAGATTAAGGACGAAGTGAATCTAACGATTGGTTTGGGTGCCCACTCCGTTCTTCCGATTGAACAATGCGTAGCGTATTCGACGATTGCGAAGGGCGGTCGCTATGCGCCCGCGTCGTTCATCGAAAAAATTCTCGATCGCGACGGCAATACGGTGTACCAATCGGACGTTCGGACGGAACAACGGTTGAAAGAAGATCTGGCGTACGTTGTGACGCATCTTTTGGAGGGCGTTGCCACTGTGGGTACGGGGGCGCGCACACGCGATTTCGACCGGCCACGTGCGGGAAAGACGGGCACGACGAACGAGAGCCGTGACGTCTGGTTTTGCGGATTTTCGCCTCAGTACACCTGCATTGTTTGGGTGGGGTACAAGGACAATCGGCCATTAGGCCGTGGCGCGAATTACACCGGCGGACGACTCGCAGCACCAATTTGGGCGAAGTTCATGATCGAAGCGCATAAAGGGTTGCCAGTCCGTAAGTTTGAGAAACCCGATTCAGTGAAAGCATATGCGATCGACCGAAGCAGCGGGCTACTGGGGGGTGGATTCACCGAGATGTTTTTAGCCAGCACGGCGCCACCCACAGAACTACCGGTGTTTATGGAAAAGAGTACAAACGAAGCACTGATGGAGCAGCAGTTGTTGGGCCTTACGCCAGGTTCAGACGCGTTG
>Ga0315336_1004753_pt1 | contig 15664 bp, 15 predicted proteins | sample ASW5metaG_FD_204512 | JGI IMG/M metagenome (GOLD analysis project Ga0315336, IMG submission 204512) | Ammonia-oxidizing marine archaeal communities from Monterey Bay, California, United States - ASW #5 | ecosystem: Environmental > Aquatic > Marine > Intertidal zone | place: USA: California...
CCGTCTTCGCCATCTTCGGAGTCGGCGCCCTCTTCGGAATCAGTAGGTTCTTCGCGGGCCTCTGCGTCGGTGCCTTCTTCGGATGCCGAAGCCAGCGTGGGAGCCTCGGCCGCGGCCGCGGACACCTGGATGTTCTCCGCGGACGGCGACAGCATGAAGTACGCCGCGCCACCGCCACCGAGGACGGCAACCACAACGGCAGCCAGTGCACCTCCGGCGAGGACCGCGAATAGAACCCCTGCGATGGCTATTTTGGTTCCCTTGCCCATGGCTCCCTCCGAACTCAGTCTGCAGTAACCGACCCGATCGAAAGGCGCAGATCGCGCCCCCGAGCTCCAGTACGATCCCTCGATCGGGATCCAGCCGGAGCTTCTACGCGTTTGTCCGTGCCTTGAGGGTACGCACAGCCCGACCGAAACCGCCATGCCTTTCATGTCTTTTGCGAAAAATCGCCACACCATCAGCTCATTGGCTGTCTCGAGACAGCCCGCGTACCCATGACCTAGGATGAGCGAATGGACGAGCCGGCTCCCTCTGGACGCGGACGCGGCTGCTGCTGCCTGGGTGGCTGCCTGGGGCTGACCGCGATTCCCCTGACGCTTGCCGTGTTTGTCGCCGCCATTCCCTTTGGCTTTCGAGCGTGGGCTGAGATTCGAGAGGTCGAGCTCGCATCGGACATCGCGCCGAGCAGCGGCCGGTTCATCAACGCCGACGACGTCGCCATCTACATCCAGGAGACCGGTCCCGAAGATGGCAGGCCGGTGCTCCTGGTACACGGAACGAGCGCCTGGTCGGGCACGTGGAGAGACACGCAGAAGGCGTTGGGCAAGGCCGGATTCCGGGTGATCGCGATGGATCTCCCTCCCTTCGGCTTCTCGCAACGCCCCGACGATGCGCGCTACGACCGCCCCAAACAGGCATTGCGCATCCTTGGGGTCCTCGACGCGCTGAAGATCGAGCGCGTCCGGCTCGTGGGCCACTCCTTCGGCGGCGGCCCGACCCTGGAAGCCGCTCTCCTCGCCCCGGAACGGGTGGAGCGGCTCGTGCTGGTCGACGCGGCGATCTCCCTGGACAGCGCCGGCGCCGATCCGGGATTCGCCGGCACCCTCGCCGCCATGCCGTGGCTTCGGGAGACCGCTGTCGCGTGCACATTCCAGAACCCCCTCCTCACAAAAAAGGCCGTTCAGAGCATGATCTTCGACCCGAGCGACGCCACAGACGATCGGGTCGAGTTGTACCGGGCGCCGTTCTCGGTTCAGGACACCACGCCGGCGGTCGGAGCGTGGATCCCGGAGCTCGCCGCACCCGGTCAGAACGCCTGGAGCTTGGACAAGGCTCGAATCCGCGACCTCGAGATCCCCACGCTGTTGATCTGGGGACGGGAGGACGTCATCACTCCACCCGAGCAGGCCGAGCAGCTCGACGCACTGCTTCCCAAATCGCAGATCCGTTGGCTGGACGGCGTCGGCCACATTCCCCACATCGAAGACGTTCCGGCGTTCCATCGAGCGCTCGTCCCCTTCCTGAGAAAAGGGGAAAGGCGCAAGAAGAGGTAGGGGTCCGCAAGAAGAGGTAGGGGTCAGGTATGAAGGAACAGCAAAGAGGCAGGCGATAGTTCAGGACTTCCCTACGTTCCTGTGGGGTCAGGTATGAAGCAACAGTTAGCCGGATCTCGGCCTTTTCCGTTCCTTCACACCTGTCCCCTCCAGAATGCGAGGTAGTAAGCCTGCTACCAACCGTGCTCTTTCTGCTTCTTCATACCTGACCCCAATCCGCTCAATCTGTTACTCGCGTCGCCCCATGACCACATTTGCCGAACTCGAACTGATTGAGCCCCTGCAGCGCGCGCTGAAGGCCCAGAACTACGTGACGCCCACGCCGATCCAGGCGAAGGCCATTCCCCCGCTGCTCGAGGATCGCGATGTCCTCGGTGTAGCCCAGACGGGAACCGGAAAGACCGCGGCTTTTGCGCTGCCGGTCCTCCAGCACCTCGCCGCGGAGACCATCCACGGCAAGCGCCCGATCCGCGCGTTGGTCCTGACGCCCACCCGCGAGCTGGCCACGCAGATCGGCGAGAGCTTCAAGACCTATGCCCGCTTTCTCGACCTCACCCACTCGGTCATCTTCGGCGGCGTCAACCAGCGGCCCCAGGTCTCAGCGCTGCGCCGCGGCTTCGACATCCTGGTGGCCACCCCCGGTCGCCTTCTCGATCTCGAACAGCAGGGACACGTCTCCCTCGACGAGGTGGAGTTCCTCATCCTCGATGAAGCCGACCGCATGCTCGACATGGGCTTCATTCACGATCTTCGACGCATCTTGGCGCTCCTGCCAGAGTACAGGCAGAACCTGCTGTTTTCGGCCACGATGCCACAGTCGATCACCAAGCTGGCCGGGGACTTCCTGCGAGACCCGGTCAAGATCGAGGTCGCCCCGAAGAACCTGCCTGTCGAACGCATCGAGCAGCTGGTCTACTTCACCGAGAAGTCCAACAAGCGACGGCTTCTGGCCCACCTGCTCAGCTCCCTGGACATCGAGCGCACTCTGGTCTTCACCCGCACCAAACACGGCGCAAATCGGCTGGTCAAGTCCCTCGACAAAGCCGGATTTTCCGCGGCCGCCATTCACGGCAACAAGACGCAGAACGCCCGGACACGCGCCCTGACAGGCTTCCGCAACGGCATCACCAAGGTACTGGTCGCGACCGATGTCGCCTCCCGCGGGATCGACATCGAGGGCATCAGCCACGTCTTCAACTACGATCTGCCGAACGAATCCGAGACCTACGTGCACCGCATCGGCCGAACCGGTCGCGCCGGAAGAGACGGCGTGGCGATCTCGTTCTGCGACGACTCCGAAGGCGGATATCTCCGCGACATCGAACGTCTGACCGGCGTTCCGCTAGCTCCAGTGATGGAACAGCCCTACCACTGGCACAACGCCATCCCCGACCCCAAAGCGAGCGGACGGCCGAAGACTCCGAAGGGCGACCCATCCCAGAAGCAGCCGCGCAACCGCGGACGCGGACGCGGCGGACGCGGCGGACGTGGAGCGCGTCGCCGCTAGTGGCCCGTGCCGGGACTCCTCGCCCCACTAGATATTGATGCTATTCGGGATCAAACTCGGCTTGAGGAACGTGTACTCCCAGCGCCGGTGACGGTTGCGCTCGTCGATCTCGGCCTCGACCTCAGTCAATGCCTCCTGGAATCGGGGCAGCGCGTTGTCGACGACTGCGGGGTCGCGGAACCACTCGCGGTACGGCCAGTTGTTGGAGCGGTAATCGCCGAGCATCCGGTAATAGACCGAGCCCAGGAGCGTGAGAACCTCGAGCTGCTCCGCGGCCAGACTCAGGGGGGGCATCATCTCCAGCCACTCGGGCTTGCTGTGACCGTCCTGGGCCGTCGGCGACGCGGTCCAACCCGAACCGGTGACCGCTGGCGCGTAGGACATGTAGGTCGCCTGGGGGAAGTTCACGGCGGCGTGTTGGGCGCTGCCGGTCCACATGACCATCGTCAACACGTCGACCAGCTGTTCCTTGGCGGTGATCGGCCGGAATCCCTTCACGAGACCGTTCTCGATGACATCCGTGCACCACCCGGCGAGTTCGGTGTCCCCGGTGACATCGCTGTCCCCATTGGGGTAGTAGATCCCCACGTATTGCTCGACCCAACCGCGCATTGCACCCCAGACCGACAACGCGTCATCTCGGTACGGGTAGTTCGCCAGTTTGGAGTCCGGACCAACACCCCGCTTGGCCAGGTCGGCGGGCACCATGCGCTCGTAGAAGTCGAAGGCGAGCCGATCGGCCGCCGCGGCCTGCTGTGTCGTGACGATGGTGCCAGCGAAGATGCTGTCGATCGGCCCACCGGAGGCGATGAGGGAGCCGGCGGCGCTGTTGTTGATGAAGAGCGTGCCCTCGAAATGTGGCCGGAGGAGCGCGTACAGCGGATGCTCGGTAGCGAGCTGCCGGTGGGTTGCGACCGCGAAGGCCTCCTGAACCAGGTGGGTTCGAGCGAGGTGCACGAAGAGCTCGTGGTAGTTGCCGTCTGCCACTTGTACCGTCGTCCGCGCCATCTGCCAGCCCCAGGCGCCAGCGCCATCATCACTCGGGGTGAATATGGGGTGATCCGCGGGGTCCTGACCGCACTGGATCGCCACCGGGTGAAGCGATTCGCCAGCGGCCGGAACAGCGAACAGCGCCAGCGGCGCGTACGGGAACTGCGGCAGACCCTCCCAGCTGCCCGCCGCCAACACGGTCAGCTCGGCGTAGTCCTGCAGGAACACCCGGCCGTCCGCCAACGCGGCGTCGAGATCGTCGGCCGAACCCATCGTCGCCTGATACTGGGCGTTGCTGACCGGAAAGTTCTCGGGCAGCGCCCGGATGTTGCGGATGAGGGTCGGGTTCGGTCCGGCCACCCGCAGCATGCTGAAGGCGTCGTCCTCCATGAAGCTGGAGGCGATGCGCGGCAGGGAGATCGCCTTGAACAACGCGTCATAGTCCCCGAGAGTCGCGCCCGCCGAGCCGGTGTGGCGATGGGTATTCGCCATGTCTTGAAGCTCGGTGATGTGGCCCATCAGCGTCTCGTGATGGCCGAGGTGGGGACCCACGACTGCGGCGATCTTGCCGAGCAACCCGCCGTCCTCGGACTTGTCGACCTTGCCGCGGATGGACTCGACAGACTTTGAGATCTCGCCGAGGCGATCTCTGGCGGAGGCGCCACCTTCGGACGGATCATCGCCGCCCGCGAGCTTCACTGCGATGACGTTCTCGACGATCTTCAGGGCCACATCGAGGACCTTGAACAGCCACGCGATGGTCGGTTTGTCCTCGGCAGGCACCTCTTTCGCGAGAGGTACGCCGGGCAGGGTCGGGACTTCAACGGTCCAGTCGTAGGTCTCTCGGGCCTCGGCGAGCTGGGAATTGCGCGCTGCCTGCTGTCCGGCGTCGTCGTTCTGGGGGAGGGTTGGGTGCTTCGGTGCGCGACTCATTCTGCGGCTCTCCATTCGGTTGGGGCCGCACCTTAGCGAAGAGGAAGTTTCCCGTCCTTGGCAAACAGCGCCTCTACTCTCGCGCGCAGGGCTGGGAGCGCGTCCGCGGCGAACCACGGATTCTTCTTCATCCAGATCTTGCTCCGCCAGCTGGGGTGCGGGAGCGGAAATAACCTCGGCCCATACTCCTCGAATGCGCGTACGGTCTCGGTCAGTGTCCGCTTCCGACGCTTGCCCAGGTAGTGCGCCTGCGCGTACTGGCCGATGAGTAAAGTCAAGGTAAGATTAGGAAGACTCTCAATCAGGGGCGGGTGCCACAGGGGCGCGCACTCGGGGCGGGGCGGGGCGTCCCCTCCCTTCTTCTTGCCCGGATAGCAGAAGCCCATCGGGAGGATGGCAAACCGATTCGGGTCGAGGAATTCGGCGCTGTCAACCCCCAACCACTCGCGCAGATGATCCCCCGAAGCGTCCTGCCAGGGGACCCCGCTCTCGTGGACCTTGGTCCCCGGCGCCTGTCCAATGATCGCCACTCGGGCATTCGAAGCCACCGATAGAACCGGCCGCGGCCCCAACGGCAAGTGCTCGGAACAGACGGTGCAGGCACGGATCTCTGTGAGGAGCGAGCGGAGGTCGGACATCGCCCGACTGTAGCCCGGGCAGACCGTCCCGGGACGGTCATGGGACGCCTCTCCGGCAACGCCAATGATTCCCCAGGTTTGACCGTGCTCCCGTGATGGCACGGCAGTTGCTTTGGAAGGTCTCGGACACCGGAGAACCCATGACACTCAAGCCCCTGCTCGTCTTTGCCACCCTGCTCTTTTCGTCCGCCGCCAGCGCCCAGGTCCTGATCCCGGGAGAACCAGCACCTCCACGGATCACCGATGCGCCCGTCTCCGCCAGCCAGCTGACACGCGGCGGAAACCTCGTGCTCCCGGCCGGATCCGGTCAGGCGGGAACCGGTCCCGCTCTGGAGACCCGATCCGGACAGTTCGGCCTGCCCTTCTCCACCAGCTGGGGCCTGGGAGAGGACATCGAGCTCGGCGGCAGCTTCAAGATGCTCCTCGCGCCGTTCAACGTGCAGACCGCCCTGGTCAGCGACTTCTCCGCCTACACGCGGTATCGCGCGATCCCTGAGAAGCTGGCGGTCGAGGTGCGCCTGAAGGTGCCTTATGGCCTGACCAACTTCCAGGGAGTGCTGGTGACCGCCGAGGCACCGTACACGTCGAAGATCTCCGAGGACTTCCGGATCTTCCTGGTCAACAACATGGAGATGAACGTCGCCGGAGGCTTCCAGTTCAACGTGAACACCTCGAGCACGCTCATGTACCTGATCACCGACAAGATCTACGCCCAACAACTGACTGGCCTGGGCCTGGCTGCATCGGGGGCAGGAGTCTTCCTGCCCGGGAGAGACGTCCCGGTGATGCTCGGCGCCGGCGGCGGCTACCTGCTCGGGGAGAACACCGGCGCTGGCCTGGCCTTGAACCTCGGTCTCGCCAGCCCCCAGGGTCTCGGTGGAGGCGCGGTCCAGAGCACCGGCATCATCGCCACGTACACCAAGGGTCTGTGACAGTGAACTAAACTGGGCGCATGCTGCTCCTCTTCCTGACCCTGCTGGCCTTCGCCGAAGATCACAGGATCGACGAACTGAAGCCGGACCAGACCACAGCTCTCGGCCCCTACGAAGCCAGCATCTCCTCCCACCACAAGCACGCCGGAGATGGCAGCGCAACGGGCATTTGGACGCTGTCGCTGGCCGCAGGCGAGTACGCGCGCCGCATCGAACACTATGGAGAACGGTTCGAGATCGAGATCCTCATAGGAGACACCCTCCTCGTCGGCCGGCCAGCCGATAAGGGGGCCGTAAAACTGCTTCTCCTCGAACAGGCCCCCATCTCGATGGATACCGAGGCGGCGGAAGCGGCCGTCCGCGAAGCGCTCGGCGACAAGGCAACCGGTGCCCTTACGAGCTCCAAATCCAGCGGCCTGATGCACTTCTCCTTCGCGGGAGCAGGTGACCCTGTGTCGGCGTCCGTGGGCCTGTTCACGCACGAGGTGCTGATCAGATAGCAGTCGGTCGGAGGTCCCATGGTCCCCGCAGTCCTGCTCCTCGCCCTCGCCGCCGAGGCCCGTCCCGACGCCGACATCACCTACGCCTTCGAGCCCCATCTGCTGTCGATCACCGCGAACGATGAGACGTTGGAGGCTTACGGCTTCAATCCGGTGGGATCTCCCTTCGTGCCGACCCACAGCGTGCGCGCCGCCCTGGAGTGGGAGAGCGGCCTGCGAGTGGGGATGGCCATGAGCACGGCGTTCACCGCGAACAGCGGAGACAACTCTCCGGTGCCCACGACGGTCAGCGCGTCGAAGATCGCCTACCACGTGGGTCACGTCCTCACCGGGCCCCTGCGGGGAGGTCTCGACGGCGGTTTCGGCGTCATGAGCCACGCCGTCGGCAGCGAGGTGCAAGGCGGAGCACTCACCTACCTCGGCCCGCTGCTTCAGCCGAGGCTGCAGCTCCGTCTCCTCGATCAGCAGGCAGTCGTCGCGCTGAGTGCGGGGTACACACTCCACTTTCCGGTCGGGAGAGCGCACAACATCGCGCTGTGGGAAGAGGACTTCAACCGCACCGTCATCCACGGGCCGCTGCTCGCGATCCAGATGGGACTCGGCACGAAGGAGGCCTCCAAGTGAGACCCTTGATCCTTCTCCTCGTTGGTTGCGGAGCGCCCCCCGAGTGCGAGTTCGCCGCCGATCCCCTCGGCACGCTCACCTCCTGGGAGGAGGAGATCATCGCTGGAGCGGGTCTCCCCGACGCCCCGGATCCCGGCTTTCTCGAGGGAGAAGAGGGGCTTCAACTCGCCTATCGGGAGTGGATTCCCACCGGCTGGGACGGTTCGGGATCCGTCGCGGTCTTCATTCCCGGCTCGTCGGCTCACGCCGATCAATACACCGCCATCGGAGCGGGACTCTCCGAACGAGGGGTTCTCGCCCGGATCATCGACGTGCGAGGTCATGGCCTCAGCGCCTGCGCGAGCGCCTACGACTGCTCAGATCCGGCGTTCACCCCGCGGGAGATCCAAGACAACAGCGCCTACTTCCCAGGCCGAATCGGAGACAGCGCCGACGACAACCAGATCCTCCGCGATGTGGGCGCACACCTCGCCGATCTCCGCGCCGCCTGGCCCGATGCCAGCCTGCACCTCGGAGGCCACAGCAGCGGCGGCGGCGTGGTCTCCCGCTATCTGGAGAACGCCGGGCCGGGAGACCTCGCCAACGTCGCACTGGTGGCGCCATACAACCACCCAGATCAGCCCCAGGTGCGCAAGTCCGTACAGCTCGAGTGCACCGACATCGTCGGAACCGACTACGCCCGCGTCGACCTCGGCGCGCTCGGAGACGCCATCCGCGGCAACGACCACCGGTACGTGATCTCCTTTCACAAGGGAGAGGCCTACGAGCAGCCCCTTGACACCCTCGCGTACACCTACACGACCCTCCAGGGCATGAGCACGACCGATCCCGACGCGTTCTGGTCGGCGTTCACGGTTCCCCTGTTGTTTGTGGCCGGATCAGACGACCACCTCCTGGATCCCGACGAGTCAGAGCGCCAGTTCGAGCGGGCACCTGCGGGAGGGTCGTTCTTCGTGGCCGAGGAGACCAGCCACATCGGTCTGTCCTGGAGCGACGAGGTCGCGGCAGAGCTCGCCGCGTGGTTCCAATAGCTTCAGGTCAAAGTGCGTCGTCCCGCGACAGCCGCCAGGGCAACCAACATCACTTCTCTTCTGCCGGTTCGCGTTCGGCGCGCCAGGCCACGAGTTTCTCGGCGAGCTTGGGCCTGTCCATCGGGGTCGCGAAGCCCGGGTCTTTCTTCCTGTCGAAGCAGCCGTTCTGGAACTGATCCTTGATCTCGACGGAGCCGAAGTCCTTTTGGCACTGGTGGGTCGCGGTCCAGATCGAGGCGCGGTTGGCGCTGTAGAACCAGGTGTCTGAGATGGCGGTTTCGCGGGTGGTCTTCGACCCGCCCCGAGCCTGTTTGGACCAGTCCTCGCCCGCAACCGCTGCGGGGGCGTCGACGCCGAGCAGGCCGAGCACCGTGGGCATCACATCAATTCCAGACGCCAGCCCCTTGACCGTTTTGCCCGCCGCAATCCCGGGTCCACGCATGAGCCAGCCGACGCGCACCGTACTGTCGTACAGCCCGCGGCCGTGGGCCTTGCCGTGGTGTTCGGGAATGCCGAGCCCCTCGCCGTGATCGGCGATGATCACCACGAGGGTGTTGTCGCCGAGTTTTCGCTCCTTGAGCCCGGCGTCGAGGGCCTCGACGGCCTGGTCGAACCGATTGACCGTCGCCAGGTACGGGGCGACGCGCTCGTCGCTGCTGGAGAAGGGGTTGAACTCAGCCGGCGGTATCTGAATCGGTTTGTGGGACTCGGACAGCACCAGCTGCATGTAGAAGGGCCTCGCTTGCTCCTCTTTCTTGCGCTGGTCGAGCATCTGCAGAGCCTTCTCGACCGCGGGCTTGCTCCGGAGCCGATTGGAGACCTTGAAGCCCTGACCGTGCGCGTCTTGGATGCGATCGAAGCCTTGATACAACCCGGAACCGGACATGGTGATCGCCGGGGTGGTGTTGACCGCCATCGTGTAGTAGCCGTTGGCGGTGAGCCGCTCGGCGAGGGTCTCGACCTCCGGCTTCAGCGTCAGATCATTGGACTTCTTGTTGCGCTGCACCATGTCGACATCGACAGCGTGCTGGCCCGTCCACATCGCAGTCACCGATGCCTTTGTCCAGCTCGAGGTCGCCAGCACATCGTCGAACTTGACGCCGGCCGCGGCGAAGTTCTTGAGGAATGGCGTGACGATGTCGTCGCCGCCGTAGGGCTGCCAGCGATCGCGCCGGTGGGCACAAGCCACTACGAAGACCAGGTTCTGCGCGCCGTCTTTCGCGACTGGGCGGTCGGCGGGCACCTGGGTCCGGAATGTCAACTGGGCTGGCTTCTGGTTCTTTGAGCCCTTCTTATTGGCGTTCTTGTTCGCCCTTTGGGCGTTCTTCGCGGCATTCTGCGGTGCTCCCGGTGGACCGGAAGTCGCATAGAGCATGATGGTGCCAGCCAGAAACAAGCCCACCAAGCCAGCAATCGGGATCCAGGTCTCTCGCTCCACCATCACTCCACGCTACGCGACCGCACCTTAATCGCCAGGTTCGGAGATCTCCACGTCCTGCCCCAAGTGTCGGCCGAGGTCAGTCAGCGCAGCTACGATCGCCACGTCGTACCCGAACGCGTACTCGAAGAGAAAACGGAACACTGGATTGTGCACCTCTCCGCGTTCGGTGATGGTCACGCGAGTCTGCAGTCCCTCGCGGACCAGAGTGGTCTCCCAGGTGCCACCGAATCCCAGATTCCGGCCCGCGACCTTGATCACCCGCCGCGTCGGCGGCTCCTCCTCTACAACGAGCACCCGAACATCCTCGAGATCCTGCTCGACCTCAGCGAGCGCTTCCCAGACGAACCTGGGGTGTTTGTTGATCAGGACCGTTCGGGTCGTCACGTGCTCGACGGGGAGCATTGCGCCCACGATGAACGGCGCCATGAAAGAGACCGAAATCACGAGGACGAGCCCGAGAATGAGGGTTCGAACCCGCCGCTCCATCAGTACCTCTTGCTCAGGCCGCCATCGACCGCAATGATCTCGCCGTTGATGTAGGCGCCCTCCTGAGCCAGGAAACGAACCAGCCGCGCGATATCGGCCGGCTCCCCTGCCCTGCCCAATGGGATCCTCTTCGACAACGCCGCGCGCCTGGCCTCTGAGTAGTCGTTGGGCCACTCCACTTGGCCGGGGCTGATCCCGACGCATCTGATCGGCGCCAACTCGACGGCCATCGCCTTGACGAGCATGACCAGACCGGCCTTTGAAACAGAATAGTGGGCATATCCGCGCACAGGTCTGTCGGCCCCGATATCGCACAGATTGACCACGAGCCCACGAGCGGCGAGAAGGGGTTCGAGCAGCCCTCGACTGAGCAGGAAAGGCGCCCGCACATTGATGGCCTGCATGCGATCCCAAGCGGCGAGGTCGATGTCGGCGAAGGGCACGGCCTCGAAGATCGCCGCGTTGTTCACGAGGAGATCGAGTCGCTTCCACCGGCTGTGCACGGCGGCGGCGACACTCTCGACCTGGACGGGGTCCGCGAGATCGGCGCGGACCGTCCACGCGTCTGCTCCGGCTTCACGACACGTCTGCGCTACCGCATCGGCATCATCGGCGGAGCCTCGATAGTGAATGCCTACGTCGAAGCCGGTGTTCGCGAGCTCCTCGACGATCCCGCGGCCAACGCGCGCTGCGCCTCCAGTGACCAGCGCCGTGGGTCTCAATCCGAGACCTCTCGAAGCTCGTCGCCGAGGACCTTTTTGAGGAGGTACACGCCCAGGTAGATGAGCGGCGTGTCCAGCGCGGCCAGGACCAGCTTATAGACGTAGATTGTCGCCATGATCTTGAAGCCGGTGGCGAAGTCCATGCCGAAGCCGATGAAGAAGAGGATCGAGTTCACCACCGCCGTGTCGACCAACTGAGAAACCCAGGTCGACCCGTTGTTGCGCAGCCAGAGATGCTTGCCCTTCGTGAGGTTCTTCCAGAAGTGGTAGAGGTAGTTGTCGACCAACTGGGCACACAGATAAGCCAGCATCGAGCCGAAGATCAGGATGCCGTTGAGCGCAAAGACCGACTGGAAAGCTGTCTGGTACTCCCCCTCGGACGCATAGAAGGCACCGTCGGCGGGAACCCAGTACGGATGGGGATCCACGAAGACGGCAAGCTGCACGATGGCCAGCATCATCAGGCTCATGAAGAAGCCGACGACGACCATGAAATCGGCGCGTTTCTTGCCGTAGATCTCGGAGACGAGGTCTGTGAACAGGAAGGTCAACGGGTAGGTGAGGATGCCCGTCGTCAGCGCAAACTCGGGATTGAAGGGGGCGCGAAAGAGCTTGATGCCGATGATGTTCGTGAGCACGAGCACGACGACGAAGCTGGCTGCGAGTACGAGATAGACCCGCTCGTAGCGGCTGTACGGCTTGTATTCAGACATCGGTCACCTGGGCCTGTTCGGGCGCGGCGGCATCATAGCGCCGCGCTCCCGCGAATGTCGTGGCGGCCCCAAAGACGAGCAGGGCCGCGAACTTCAGTTCCTGGACCGCGTAGCCCAACACCGGATGCACAGAGCGGGCGCCATAGCTCATGGCCTTCATGTCGCCGATATCCGTCGCCCAGCAGGCGATAGCCAGGCCGATTGCCACAGCCCAGCCCGTTCCCAATCGCCCTCTGGCTACGGCCACCAAGGACGCCACGACCGCGGGAATGGCCCAGACGCCGTGGTGCTCGTAGGTGTAGACAGGGATCAGCAGCATAGCGATGCCGATAGCGCCCACCTGACAGGCCCGCTGCAGATCGTCGTCGTCCCGCCGGCGGAACAGGAACCCGAGAACGGCGATGAGCGACAGGGCGGCCATCGACGACAAGATCCTCGCGATCGTCGAGAGTTCTCGCATCTGTTCGAAGAAGATCTGATGGAAGATGTTGGGGATCGAGTGGTTGCCGAACATGCCGATGCCGTCTTTGACCGACAGACCGTTGTACTCGCCCGATCCAAAACTCGGCAGCACCTCTGTGTAGAAGCGGATCTGGTGCTCGACCGAGACCACAGGCAAGACGGCCAATGACAGGAGGACCGCCGTGGCGCACGCCGAGAATGCCGCTCGCCAGTTCCCTTTCATCAGCCACCACGCCACGAAGAGCGCTGGGCTCATCTTCACCATGCACGCCGCACCGACGAGCATGCCGCCGAGGACTTTTCGGTCCCTGGCGTCGGCCCACAAACCCAGCAACGCCAGCGCCAGACCTGGGAAATTCGCCTGCCCCATGACGTGGTTGGCCGGGATCGCAGTGAACACCGTCACCGCGATCGCGAGGGACACAGCCACGCTGGATCCCATTGGGCGCCACCAGCGCCACAACGCGAGAACCGCGGCCGCAAACCAAAGTTCGTCCAACCAGAACCACAGGCGATACGCCGATTGCAGGTCCAGAGGTACGGACCAGAGCATGACCAGCAGGAACGGTGGCGGGTAGAGGAATGGGTGGGTCCCACCCGGCACATCATCGGCGCGGGCGCCGGCACCGAGCGCCTTCTTGTCCCACGGATCCTCGCCTTCCCAGGCGACATCCATCGCATAGTAGTAGGACTTGAAATCCCTGCCCCACGAGGGTCGCGCCCCCACCGTCACCCAGGCGGGGGCGAGGATTGCGAGCAAATGCCAGGCGAAACACGAGGCGATTACCGCGGTCGCCAATGTCTTCGTCCGATCGGGCATCGGCGGACTGGTATTCGACTCGGCGCTCTAAGCCAATTTGTGACATTACTCGCGGGTGGTAGAATCCCAGGGTAGGTTCAGCGCGCCGGGGCAGTTCAATCGGGAGAATCACCTATGCGAATTACATCTCTTTTGGGCGTCGCAGTCCTCCTCACCAGTGGCTGCAGCGAGTACACAATCACCAATCCTGCATTGGTCAACGGCGTCAACAACCCGGTGGAGATCATCCCGCCGATCAATGACGACCGCATTGTCCAGGTCACGATTCCACAAGCTGACGTGCTCTTCGTCGTCGACGACTCCAGCTCGATGGAAGACGAGCAGACCCAGCTGGCCGAAGCATTCCCCAAATTCCTCGAGTACTTCCTCGGATCGGGCCTCGACTACCACATCGGCGTGGTGTCGACTGACGTGCCGGTCGACCGCGGCAAGCTCGAGACGGGCAACGGCGAGCTCTTCATCACCGACGAGACCCAGAATCCCCAGGACGTGTTCCAGGCCATGGCCGAGATGGGCGGTTGGGGCGACAGCTACGAGTCCGGCATGACCACGTCATACCTCGCGCTCGAAGAGCAGAAAAACTACTTCAACCAGGGCTACTACCGCGACGAGGCGTCGTTGCACATCATCGTCATGAGCGACGAGAACACCTGGGACAGCCATCACGGCCTCATCACCATGGAGGAGTACGTCAACTGGATCCTGGGGCTCAAGCCCAGCGAGGACATGGTCAGCTTCAACTCCATCGTCAACCAGCCCGGCTGCTGCGGCAACGCCCAGAACCCACTCGCCGAGAGCGCGGGCACCCGGTATCTGGCGCTGACCGACGAGATCGGCGGCATCGTCTGGGACGTCAAGGACGACAACTGGGACCAAGTCCTCGAGCAGCTCGGAATGCAGGCAGCCGGCCTGTCGCGAGAGTTCTTCCTCACTGAGCTTCCGGTGCCCGACACCATCGAAGTCCGCGTGACCGAAGACGGCGTCGAGTACCAGTTCGTCGAGGGCGATGACTGGAACTACTCGGCCGAGCGCAACAGCGTGACGTTCGTGGAGTACATCCCGTCCCCGCTGTCCGACGTGAAGATCAGCTACAAGGTGCTCTCCGCCGCCGGCGAGTAGCCCTCCTCAGCTCCCGAACGCCTCCTTCAGGGCCCGGTCGATCTCGACGCGGGCCTTTCGCTCAAGCTTTCTCAGGGCTGGTGTCGAGGGGATCTCGTCGTCCATGTCGACCATCCGGTCAACCGCCGCGGTGATCTCGCCGTTGTCGATGAACAGGCGCAGCTCGCCGAGGCGCTCGGTCCGCCAGCGACTGCGGACCCACAAGGTCCCGTGCTCGAGGACCGGCTCGTGTTGTTCCTTGTACTCGCCGGCTTCGATGAGGATGTCGATGTCGAGGGTGGTCAGGTCCGACACTGCTTTTCCCAGGCCGTACCCTAGAGCGACGATCAGGTCGGCCTCCTTTCGCATCTCGGGCAGCAACGCTTCGACAGAGGCCACCGGATCCCCGTAGGCATAGTCATCGGGCTGGAGAAAGAGCATGCCTTCTCCGCTGACGCCGGTGACCGCGACCTTGAAGTCCCCCACCGTGACGACCTCGTACGTGGAGGGGCCTCCCTCGCTCGTCGGTCGGACGTTCGCGGACACGGCGCGGCTCGGAATCGGCGCCTCTCGAAACCAGGGCATGTCCCGAAATCCGACGTTGAGCACGTCCCAACCGGCCAGCTCTACGGCCTCGGTCATCCGCAGATTGGCCGCGCGGGCGTCGAGCCGTAGATCGGTCGTGTTCCCGATGGTGTTGCTCAACCAGGCGCCGGCGTTCAGCAAGAGGTGCGGAGGGGCGTCATCCGCCTTGGCCACCGTCTTCAGATATCCGTGCACTCGAGCCATGGATCCGCGCTGATGGCCGTCGCAGCCGCACGTACCCAACTCTCCCTCCTGCTCGCCTCCGTAGAAGATGACCAGGTCGGCGCCGTCGTCCTTCACGACGCGGGTCTTGGCCGAGCCACTGCGAACGCTCTCTGAATCCAGGCGCGGCGGCGCGGCCAGAGCGTTGACGCAGACGGCGAGCAGGAAGGGTATGGCTGAGGCGGGTTTCAAGAGTGTCACAGGCTACAATGTCCTCATAGCACTGGATTGTCCTTTGGCCTGGCTCGACAACCTGTTCTCCAGCGAACGGCGCAGCATCGCGAATGCGCGGGAGTTGTTCGAGAACGGCCAGTTCGACAAGGCACTCGACATCCTCAAACCGCTGGAGTCGGCGGAGGCCGGTGACCTGTTGAAGGAGGTCGGTGCCGGGGCAGCGCGCCACT
>Ga0315336_1004754_pt1 | contig 15660 bp, 12 predicted proteins | sample ASW5metaG_FD_204512 | JGI IMG/M metagenome (GOLD analysis project Ga0315336, IMG submission 204512) | Ammonia-oxidizing marine archaeal communities from Monterey Bay, California, United States - ASW #5 | ecosystem: Environmental > Aquatic > Marine > Intertidal zone | place: USA: California...
CAGGGGGATATCGCTGAGCTCCGATGATCCCTGCATCAACAGCTTGCGTTGTTCGTCGTCCAGATTGCCAGCGCGCAGATCATGACCATTGATTTTTGAGTGCAGGCACAGAAACCGCTCTGCCAGTTCCAGCTTGGATTGCTCCAGGCTGAAGATCAGCACTCCTTTATTCCGCATCAAGGCGACGTTGGCGGCGACGTTGCACACAAAGGCGGTCTTTCCCATGCTGGGTCGAGCTGCCAGGATGATCAGTTCCGAGTCTTGGAAGCCATTGGTCGTGTGGTCCAGGTCACCAAATCCCGTGCTCAGACCGCTGATAGTGCCTTCGCGCTCGAGTCGCTCGTTGATGCGGTCGAAGGCGTCGATGAGGATGTCACCGATGGCCAGATTGTCGGTGTTATTCTGTTGTTCCAGAATCCGAAATACGCTCTGTTCCGCGTGCTCCAGAATCGTATTTGTCTCGACCCCCGGTTCATAGCAGTGTTTCAGGATGTCGGTGCAGGTGTAGATCAGCGTGCGCTGGGTCCACTTGTCACGAACAATCTCTGCGTAGTACTTGGCGTGAGCGGCGTGAGGAACGGCGTCGAGGATTTCCATCAGGTAGGGCACGCCGCCCACGTCCTCCAGTTCGTCCCGATGCGAAAGTTCTTCGGCAAGAGTGACGGCGTCGATGCCGTTCACGCCTTTTTCGCGCAGCTCAAACATGGCGCGGTAGATCCGCTGATGCGCGTCGCTATAGAAGTGATTGGCGCGGAGGACGTCGGCCACATCATCGGCGGCCTCGTTGGTCAACAGCAGGCTGCCCAGCAGGCCACGTTCGGCGTCCAGGTTTTGAGGTGGGAGTCTGTCGGCGCGTTTCAGGGAATCCGTTGCCATCCGTGCTCTCCGTAGTGCCGCGGGACCGTCATTGTGCTGCCTGGGCGTGGAAACCGCAACGCCATGCAGCCCCAATTCCAGTCACTCATGGCGAGCGTTCATGCCGTGGTCCCGACCACGCGGTCCGCGCCGGTGCCCGCAGAACATCGTGGATACGCGGGCACGGAGCGTTCGCCGAGATTGTGGCGGGGTTCCTCTGGCGGGTCGAGCGATTTAACCCACGGCGGCAGGTACGACCCAGACTTTCAGTTCGGCCGTGACCGATTCATGCAGTTGCACGTTGACCGTGTACAGGCCGTGCTGTTTCAGAGGACCTTCCAGTCGGATGTGCGACGCTTGGACGTCGAAACTGGCGGCTTGCAGGGATGCGGCAATATCGCTGGCGCCAATCGATCCGTACAGCAGGCCATCGTCGTTGGCCTTAGCTTCCAGCGTCACACTGTATTTGGACACACTGTGCGCGAGGCTCTTGAGGGCCTGCAGGTGTTCGACCTGCTGTTTTTCGACGCGTTGCTTGTGGAGTTCGACCATGCGCTTGTTGTGTTCCGTAGCGACGGTCGCCAGTCCCTGTGGCAACAGAAAGTTGCGGGCAAATCCGGGTTTGACTCGGACGATCTGGCCCTGCTGTCCCAGAGGGTCGACATCTTCAGCAAGCAGCACATCGACGGATGTGCGGGATGTTCCCGTGACGGTGTTGGATCGGTGTTTTTTGGGCATGGTTTGTGGCTTCGAGTCGTTGGGTCGCGTGGCGTGTCGACATGGTGAATACGGGTAAGACGGCACGATAAAGGCTGTACGATCCGTTTTATCCGACAGCCCGATTTGGCAAGCAGTCGCTGCGGGAATACTTCAAAACGGAACCTCATCTCCGGACGGAGCGGGCGTGTCGTAAAACGATTCGTGGGGCGATGGGGCGGACTGCGGTGGGGTGGACTGCGGTGGGGTGGACTGCGATTGACGGGGCGCGGCGCCACCGCCCGACGATTGGCCATCTCCCCGGCTGCCAAGCATCTGCATACTCTCACCGATGACTTTCAATTTGGAGCGTTTCTGTCCGGACTCCTTATCTTCCCAGGTATCCATCTGCAATCGGCCTTCGATCAACACCTGCCGTCCCTTGGACAGGTATTCCCCGGCGACTTCGGCCTGCCGTCCCCAAAGTGTCACATCGATGAAAGAGACGTCCTCTTTACGCGAGTTTGTGGCCTTGTCAAACCACTGACGATTGACGGCCAATCCAATGTCAGTGACCGCGGTCTGACTGGGGGTGTATCGCACTTCGGGATCGCGGGTCAGATTGCCGACGAGTACGACTCTGTTGAAACTGGCCATGAGTCTCACTCCTTCATGTGATTAGGTCATCCGCGCGTGAAGAACCATGACCACGACGCGGTCAGTCCGTTGCTGCTGCCGCGGTCTCTTCTCCCTGAGCGGCTTGATCGGACTGGTCGCCGCCGTCTGCCTCATCCGTCGCATCGCCGCTGGCTGTTTTGTCGCTGGCTGTTTTGTCGCTGGCTGTTTTGTCGCTGGCTGTTTTGTCGCCTGCGTCCACCGCCGGTTCGCTTGCGGTTTCCGCAGTGGGGTTGAGCGCTTTGACCATGGCGTCAAACAGCTTGGGTGGGTGCTTCAGAACCAGGTACCGCACGATCACGTCGCTCAGACGGCAACTGCGCAACAGGCCTTCCATGTTTTCACCCGACATGCGGAAATACGTCAAGTAGTGCAGGCCCTTGCGCATGCCTTCGACGGGGTATGCCAGTTTCCCATCCTGCCATGGACGATGGGCTACGACGTTGCATTCCGCTTTTTCCAAGATGTCCATGATCGATTGCGTCACGCGTTCCGGATTCGACGCAAAGCGTCCGCTCTCGACGAGGAACATGCCCTCATACAGGTTTTCAGCCAATGGTCTCCCCTTGTGTTCTCGTAATCCCCATCGCTATGGCGATTTGGGATTGAAGCGATTCATTGTGGCATCAATCCCTTCGGCAACCCACAACTCCACCGAATCGGCCGCCGTAACGATCGCATGTTCCATTGTCTCTTGCTCCGGGGCCCGAAAGCGCCCCAGCACGTAATCCGCCGGGTCTATTTGTCCTGGTGGACGGTCGATTCCAATCCGCAACCGCGCAAAATCCTGAGTGCCCAGATGGTTGGCCACGCTGGCCAGTCCCTTCTGTCCTCCGGACGATCCCCCGCCTCTCCACCGCAATCGACCGGTCTCAAGGCTCATATCGTCGCAAATCACCGCCAGTTCTTGAAGTTCCAGCTGAAAGAACTCGATCAGTCGGCCAATGCTGCGGCCGCTCAAATTCATAAAGGTCAACGGTTTGACAAGCAACAATTTGTCACCGTCCAGCCACAATTCGCAGATGTCGGCATCGAATTTCTGTTTCCAACTCACGGCCGGATGCCGGCGGGCGATTTCATTCACCACCTCAAATCCGACATTGTGCCGCGTTCGCTGGTATTTGCGGCCCGGGTTGCCAAGTCCTGCAACAATTCTCATGCGCGTCGGTCGGTGCAAATTCAACAACCAAGTCCAGACCAGCCGTCTGAGCTGCTGTAACGCCTTGTGTCTTAGGTCTATTCGCCTTCATTTTCGTCCGTGTCACGGCCGATCACTTCGGGTTCTGTCGCGGCAGGAACCGCGTCCAACTCGTCTTCTTCGATCACGATCGGTGCGTTGACCTGGACCACGGTGGATTCCGGTGCCGCCAGAAATTCCACGCCCTCGATGGGGGCCAGATCCTGGACTTGGATACTCTGACCAATTTCCAGTTGACTAATACGGACAGGAATGTTGGGCGGAATCTGAAAGGCGGCACAGCGAACGGTCAGTGTGCGGCGCTGCAGGTCCAACACGCCACCGGTCAAGGTTCCCGACGCCACTCCACGAATGTCAACGCCGATTTCGATCTCGATTTTCTTATTGGGGTCAATGCGCAGCAGGTCGAAGTGACGGATGTGGGTGCCGAACGTGTCCCACTGCAATTCGCGGAACATGGCCACGGTTTGCGTTCCATTTTCATCAATTTGCACAACCTGAATACCGGCGCCGACCATGGGTTCCAGATCGTCGTTGGCGACCGACAGTGTGATCGATTCGCCACCCAGGCCATACAGGTTGCCGGGAACGCGTCCGTGCTTGCGCAACCGACGGCACAGTTGCGTACCCAGTTCGTTCCGCGGCTCAACCGCGAGTGTCGCTATCTCCGCCATCCTGAGCTGCCTCGTTTGATCCCTAGCCCCTTGAAAACGAACCTTTCCCGAGCACTTCCGGGCCGTTAATCGGGCCACGATACCGGCTTACTGCTCAAACTGCAACCACTCCCCGGGACAATTCACCGACGGCCGGCGGTCGCTACCGTTCCGCGTGGGCCGGACGTTTCGCGGTAGCATTGACCATCCTGCGAGTTATACTTGAGGCAGTTGCAAAGGTCAAATTGCCGTCTTGCCCAGTGTCGGTCGCCCCGGTGATCGCCGGGGACAGTCGGCTTCAGTCCCTCGGAGGGCTTCGGCGATGATTCGCTCGTTGGATTCCCGCTGGTTCAAGCTGGCACCGCTACTGATAATCGCTACATGTGGTCCGAACGGTACGCGGTGTCTCGCGGCCCCGCCACCGGCCGATGGGGCGCTCGAACAGTCGGCCGAGGCCCAGATTCAACTGGGCGGCCCCGTGGTCGAGCTGGCCCAGGGACCGGGCCAGGCTGCCGCACCCGCCAAGGTCCAAGCCGGTGCAAAACCTCCAGCAAACACCAAGCCCGCCAACACCAAGCCGCCAGCGTCCAAGCCCCAGGCCGCACCATTAGATAACCCGTTGAAGAACGTCCTCCGAGGATTATTCCGCAAATCCGCGACTCGGAAACCGTTGCTGCCTCGCGTCGATGGCCTGGACCTGATCCCGGCGTCCGAGGATCGCGCGGTCCGGGATCCGATCGATGCTCTGGGGCCCCATGATCCCAACGTGGCCTCGGCACTGCGCAGCGTCCAACAGCAGATCGACTCCGAACGTTGGCAACAGGCTCTGGAGATTCTACAGAAAATCCTGGAGCGATCGGACGATTCTCTGGTGCGGACCACGGCCGGACACTCATTGTCGGTCCGCGTGATTGCCAACCGGCTGCTCGGAGGATTGAATCAGGAGTTATTGAAGAGTTACCGCTTGCAGCACGGGGGCCGAGCGGAGCAGTTGTTGTCCGAGGCCGAACGAAGCGGTGATCCGCAGCTTCTGGTGCGTGTTGCCACACTGTATTTTCACACGCCCGCGGGTTATCGCGCGGCCAATCATCTGGGAACACTGCACTTCGATCGCGGCGAGTTTGCCATGGCCGCCAAGTGGTATCTGCAGCTGTTGAATGCAAACACCGAGCACGTTTCCGATCCCAGGTGGCGGCTGAAAACGGCAGTTGCTTTGCGTGAGGCCGGTCATCGGGAGCGGAGTTTGGAACTGCTAGAGCAGGCGTCGACCGAACCGACCATTGAACTCGGTGGCCGATCGGTGGAGTTCAAGACTTGGTTCGAACAACTCCAACCGCTCAATGTTCAGTCCGACCGGGCTTTGGACGATTGGGGCATGCTCTACGGCTCCGCCAGTCGCACGGGAACGGCGCAGGGCAGTGACCCGGTGTTGTTGCCGCGCTGGTCTCATCCCCTGACGCAGAACGCGGAGTTGCGCCGTCAAATCTTCGATTTGACGCAGGATTTACGCGATGAGAAACGGGCACTGGTGGGGGCGATGTTCCCCACGCTGATTGACGGAAAACTGGCATTCCGCACGTTGCGTGGCATTCAATTGGTTGACGTGGACAACGGACGTCGGCTGTGGCAAACCCGCGAAGGGATTTCGGCCGAGACGCTCTTGTTGGGAGGCGGCAGGGCACAGAAGTCGTTTTCGACCATGGTCCGCGGCGGCATGGGGCCGGGATTACTCAAGGTGGTCCGCATGGTGCCGCAGTACAAAGGGAAGACCGGCGAACATCATCCGTTGGCGAACCTGTTGTTCCGAAATGGTGTTTACGGTTTGAGCAGCAGTGACGGGCACAGATTGTTTGTCGTGGAAGATCACGCCATCATGTCGACGCGCCAACCCGGTTACTCCTTCGGTCGGCCATCGACACAACGCGATGCATTCCGTCGAAACTGGTCGACCAACAAACTGGTGGCCTACGATTTGAAGACCGGGCGTCCGGCTTGGGAAGTCGGCGGCAATGAGATGAACGAGCAGTTTGATCTGCCGCTGGCCGGAAACTACTTCTTTGGTGTTCCGGCCGTGGACGATGGGGAACTGTTCGTGGTGGGGGAAAAGGGCGACGAAATTCGCGTGTTTTCTCTGGATGCCGCGTCGGGGCGGGTTCACTGGTCACAGAGGATTGCCTATTGCGATGCGAAGATCGATCGCGATTTCGGTCGCCGCTGGTGGATGGCCCAGGTGGCCGTACACAACGGCATCTTGGTCTGCCCGACGACCGTCGGCTGGCTGGTCGCCGTCGATCGCTTGAACCACTCGCTGTTATGGGCCCATCGTTATACGAAGCCGCAGACCGGATCGAAATCGACTGCGGTCAATCGCCCTGGGAACTCGCGGTCGTCATCGCTGGTGCCCGCGACGCAGCTGAATGAACGCTGGTCTCCGTCGGCCCCCGTGATCAGCGGCAATCGCGTGATTTATACGCCATCGGAAGACAAATCGATTTTTTGTCTGGATCTGATGCAGGGACGCCAACTCTGGAAATCCCCCAAACGCTCCTTTCTGTACTTGGCCGGAGTGTTTGATCAACAGGTGGTTCTGGTGGGCGCCACGTCGGTTGTCAGTCTGTCACTGGACAAAGGACTGCAGCGATGGGCTGTGAAACTCAGCGTGGCCGACGGGAGACCGTCGGGCCGCGGAGTGACCGTCGGGGATCGCTTCTTCCTGCCACTGGATTCCGGACAACTCTGGACGCTGGATTTGAAACAGGGGAAAGTTGTGCAGCGCTCCGCTTTGGTCGACGGTTCACCGCCGTTGGGCAATCTGTCCATGTATCGGGGCCTGTTGGTCTCCATTGGAGCCCACGGCGTTCGAACTTTCGAGCAGCGGGACGCGATTCGAGCGGAGATTGACCGCCTGATTGCGAAGGATGCCGACGATCCACGGGCACTGCTGTTGGAAGCCCGGATCACGCGACTGGAACTCCAACACGAAAAGACACGGAGCCTGCTCAGCCGGATCGATGCGGATCGACTCGACGCGGATGGTCGCGAGAAGCACCGACAGATGATGGTGCACACGCTGGCCGACGCGATTCGTCAGGACCCCGGCCAGCACGGAGACGAACTGAAACAGCTTGGGCAGTGGGTCCAATCCAAAGAAGAGCAAGTGTTGTTTCAACGCCTGTTGTCTGACAACCTGCTGGCCAACAAACAGTACGTCGCGGCGTTGGACATCTACCTGCAGGTGATTGCAAGTGACACGGCGCCCCTGGTCCAGCGGGTCGATCGCCGCCAGACTCAGGTTCGGCTCGATTTGTGGGCCGCCGGAAAGCTGATTGCGTTGTGGGCACAGATCCCGGATTCCCAGAAGTCCGAGATGAGTCAATTGATCGAGCAGCGGGTGGTCCAGGCGGAGCAGGGCAGCGTTGGCGATCGGCAGCGTCTGTTGCAAGTGTTCGGCTTTCATCCCGCCGCAGATCGCATACGACAACAGCTGGTCAAAGACCATGTCCAGCAGGGACGTCTGACCGAGAGTCTGGCGTTGCTGGACGTTGGGGCTCGTTCGGCAGATCGTCGAGTGCAAGCCGCCGCGTTGTGGAAAGCCGGGAGCGTCTTGTCCCAGCGAGAATTGAACTACGACGCTGCGATCAGGTTTCAACGATTGGAACGTGAATTTGCGGACGTGGCTCTTTCGGACGGAGAGACCATACGTGAGAAACTGGCTGCGTTGCGGACCGCCGGCGATTGGCCGCGAGAACGGCAGGCGCCAATTGGCTGGAAGGCCAATGGCGTACGTGTCCGCCGATCCGGGACCAGCTACTACTCGAACCACACGCGGGTGATGGAGTCCGACGGGCTGACCGAACCCTCCCTGCAGCGCCTGAAGTTCGAATTGCATCAGCAATTGAATCGGCTATCGGTGGTCGATGCGGCCAGCGACAACATGAAATGGTCTCTGCCGTTGCGTATCCACACGGGTAATGGTTCGGTCGGAGCGGCGGTGCAGGCCGTGGGGCACCGAATTGTGGTGATGCATCGCGGAGTGATTCACTGTCTGTCGCCCGTCGAGCGACGATTGCTGTGGAGCCATGCATTGCAATCGCGGGGGGGCAGTGCCAATCGCAGCGTCCGCAGCGGTTCGAGCGCGCGATATCGATTTGTCAAAGGCACCGCCATCGTGCAACAGGGTGTTCGCGCGCGTGCGGGTGCGCGGCAGCGTTCCGGATTGGCGATCGTCAACGATCAGTACCTCTGTGTTTATGATCGCCGCGGATTTGTCGTGTTGGATATTCAGGATGGCAGTCTGCGTTGGAAACATCGCACAGGGAGCGCGGATGTGCGCGTCACCGGGACGCCGGACTGTATTTATGTTCTGCCCCCGACGGGGACCCCACTGGCGTTTCGAGCCCTGGATGGGAAAGCGATCGAGATCAAGAACCTGAGTGGCCTGCTGGCCAAAACGGTTCAGTTTGTCGGCAATGATTGTTTAACGGTCGAGTCATCCAACAGTTTTTCGTTGTTTGGTTTGGGAGGCAGCAAGACGCGATTGCGGCTTGCGGATCCGATTCGCGGCAAGACGCTGTGGACCCTGGACCTGCCGACCAACACCGCCTTGGCTCGGCTGAACGACGGCTCGCTGATTACGCTCGGTTCCGATGGGCAGCTGGGGCAACTCGATCAACACAAGGGTGCCATTCGCAAATTTGCCACGGTGGAGGGGGGCGAAGGAATCGACTGGAAGAAAAACAACGGTGTCGTGGCCGTCACCGACGCGGATCGTCTGTACCTGGCCGTGGGAGACGGCACTCGATTTGGGAGTTACTATTACAACACGCCAACGATTCCAGTGAATGGGCAATTGCTGGCCTTCGATCGCCATACCAGAAAGTTCCTCTGGAAGCAGTCGGTCGAGAAACAGAACCTGGTCGTGTCGCAAATGTCGTACACGCCCATTCTGTTGTTGATGAATTTTCAATACGAACGCAAAATGAATTTCGGTTTTTCGTCCATGCAATTGATGGCCATTGACAAGCGAAACGGACACATTCTGGTCAATGAGAAGTTGGCCAGCTCAGGCTTGCAGGCCGTTACCACCAACATGGCGGAACGCTACGTCGAGGTGCGGACATATAATATGCGCATTCGGTTGCTGGCATCGGATACCGAGGCGGCTGCCAGCAACTGAAACCGGGACATTGCCGGCCCGACTTGGCACAGGTTGGCATTTGCAGAAACCAGCTCACGGGATGACAGGCTCCCGGGCGCCGGGGGGCTGTGATACTATTGCTGTTGGCCCGACGATTGTGGTATGAGCCGCTGATTCCCGGCTCCCGCTGGAGCGAGTCGGGAGGTGTTGCTTTTCCGTGTGCCGCCAAGGAGTCGCTGTGCCGCGCGTGTTTGTGCCTGTTCCGTTACAGCATCTGACCGGAGGAACCGCCGACGTGGTCGTCGAAGGCAAGACGGTGCGCAGCGTCCTGGAGAGTCTCGACGTGGCCTTTCCCGGCGTTGGTGACCATCTGCGCAATGGCGACGGGTTGCGCCCCGGTCTGGCCGTTGCCGTCGATGGAAATATGAGCAGTCAAGGCTTGTTGCAGAAAGTGCGGGAAGACAGCGAAGTGCACTTTGTGGCCGCGATCGGAGGCGGTTGACAGTGGCGGTTGCCTGACGTCCGGAATGGCGACTGCGGTTGCGGTTTGCGGTACAGGCCACGCGGGTCTTGTCCTGCAGCATTTTGAGGATCTGCGATGATCGAAGTTGTCGACTTTCACAAGTCCTACGGTGACGTCGTGGCTGTGTCCGGACTGTCCTTTCGAGTGGAGCCAGGCCAGATTGTCGGACTGGTGGGTCGCAACGGGGCTGGCAAGACAACGACGTTTCGCGCGCTGTCGGGGGTGATTCCCCCCACGCTGGGCCGGCTGGCCATCAACGGATTTGACCTGCATCAGTCTCCCGTTGAAGCGAAACGCAGCTTTGCCTATGTCCCCGATACGCCGCCCCTTTTCGATCTGTTGACGGTGTGGGAGCATCTGGAATTTGTGGCGGCCGCCTATCAGGTGCAAGATTTTCAGTCGCGGGCCGAAGACCTGCTGGAACAATTTGAATTGACCGATCGCCGCGACACGGTCGCTCAGGAGCTGTCCCGAGGCATGCGACAAAAGGTGGGTATTTGTTGCGGGTATCTCCACCGTCCTCCCGTCATGCTGTTTGACGAACCATTGACGGGGCTCGACCCGCAAGCGATTCGCATTCTCAAGAACTCGATCATTGACTACGCGGATCAAGGCGTTGCCATCATGATCAGTTCTCACCTGCTGTCACTCGTAGAAGATGTCTGCACGGATCTGCTGATACTCAGCGATGGTCGGGAACGGTTTTGTGGCCCGCTGAAGCAGTTGCATCGACACGCGCTGGAACTGGGAGTCCAGGCATCGCTGGAAGATGTGTTTTTCCATCTGACAGAAAAACCACAGACCGCGGAAGCCGGTAGATGACACTGCCACGTTGGAACCGGGCATTGGTACTGCTGTGGCGCATGCGGTTGCGTGCGCGCGTCCGGCACCTGTTCTCGGGAATGCGTTCTCTGAAGGGCGCATTGGCGGCGCTGGGAGGTGTGGCGCTGTTGGGATTGTGGATCGGCAACGTCATGTGGGGCGTTTCCATGCAGCAGCCACGCAGTGCCGACTGGTTGCGGGCCGCGGCGCCTCTGGCGATGTTGCTGTTCTGCCTGCTGAACGTATTGCTTTCCAAGCCCGAGACCGGGATTGTGTTCAGCGAATCGGAAGTCGGGCAGTTGTTTCCCGGCCCGTTTCACCGTCGCGAACTCCTGGTGTATCGGCTGGCGGGCAACCTGGTCAGTACGCTGGCACTGTCGCTGTTGTTTTCGCTGTTCCTGTTACGTCACGTGCCGCTTTGGTCGGCCGCCGCTGTCACGGCGTTTTGCGCGATCTGGCTGGTGCAGATGGTGCAAATGGGTTTGGCGCTGTTGGGAGCCGTGGTCAGCCGCCACGCGTACGGTCATATACGCCGCAGTATCTTGCTGCTGTGCCTGTTGATCATGGGCGGGGCAGTCGGCATGAGCATCCGCCAGCATTCCGGGCACAGCCTGGTCGAAGTCGCTGCGTCGATTCACAGCAGTTTTGCCGGACGCGTTCTGCTCTGGCCGTTTGCCGGTTACGGGGAATTGCTGGCCTCCCAGCGATTGTTCCCCGATGTCTTGGTTTGGTCGGGTGTGGTCGTCGGATTGAACCTGATGTATCTGTGCGGGTTGATTTGGCTGGACGCGGACTACCTGGAAGCTTCGTTGCAGGCGACCCGTCGGATGTACATCCGACGGCAGCGGGGAGGGGGGACAGGACGCGCTGGGGGCCGTGGGGAATCAGGCTCAGGATTCCACAGTTTGAGATTTCCGCGCTGGCTGTGGATCGGAGGCGCTGGACTCATCGTGTGGCGGCAAATGGTCACCGCATGGCGGGCCGCTCGTGGGATCATCATCGTGGTCGCGTTTCTCGTTCTGGCAATCGCTGCGCCGTTGGTGTTGTCAGGTGATCCTCTGGGGCTGACCCACCATACGATGATCATGCTGGGAGTGGTATCCGTGGTGTTCATTCCGCAGATGCTGCGTCTCGATTTTCGTGCTGATATCGATCGGATGGCGGTGTTGAAAGTGCTGCCCTTGCGCCCGGCCGCAATTGTTGTGGGACAGTTGATCGGACCGATCGTGATTGCGAGTTTACTGCAGTGGATGATTCTGGCCGCTTGTGCGGCGATTCAACCCGAATGGCGCTGGGGGCTGTGCGTGGCGGCGGCCTTCAGCCTGCCAGTCAACTACCTGGTTTTCTCTGTAGAGAACCTGGCGTTTCTGTTGTATCCCTATCGGCTGCCACGTTCCGGCATCGCAGATTTCCACGCCTTCTCACGACACATGTTATTGACCTGCGTCAAGATGCTTGTTCTGTTGGTGTGTGCCGGCATTTGCGGCGGTGTCGGAGGGCTTGTGCTTTGGCTGGACAATACCACCTATACGCCGATGCTGGTGAGCATGTGGTGTGCCTGTGCCGTGTTGACCTCGGCCATGCTCCCCCTCGTCTGCAACGCATACGCGCGGTATGACGCGAGCCAGACCGTGGCTGATTGAATCCCAGCCGATCGAGAGACGGCTGGCGGCACCGCGGTCGGATGTCGGGCATTGGTTGGGAGTCGTTGGCCTCCACCCATTGCCCGCCGAACGCCCGCGGGCGCGTCGGTTGCTGGGCAGGCACCGATCCAAAGGTTCGTGCTGTCGTCGATGCGCCCACCGGTCGAGCTCGAAGCGACTCGACGCGTATGGCATCTGGAGCCGCTTATGGACTCCCTGTTCTTGAGGATGTGCCTTCGGATCTCGAGCCGAGGAACCGGAGCCACCGACGAGCCGAAGTTGACAGATTGCCGCCCGAGTCCATCTTGGATGCATTTTCCGCCTTGGCCTGGTCGTTTATCCTTTGATTCAATTGGAGTTTCAAAGCGTGCAGTCGCGTCGCTTCACGACTCAATCGCGCTCGTTCCAGTGCCAATTCCACTTCTGCCAGCCGCAGGTGTTCGTCGAGTGTCTTTCGGAGATCATCGATGCCCCGTCTCAGGTCGTCAGGAGCGTTTGACAACTTGGCCCAATCCGGAAATTGGCTGGCATGCAATTCGGTGATGCGCAGCTTGCGGATCAGAAACGCAATGTAACGATCGCGATGCGATATCGCCGAATCCAATGCTTGGTTGTCGCTGTTATCGACGTCAATCGCCTGGGGAGCATCCACGACGTCCAGGCTTGGTTGCGGGGGTTCAGACGGGACAGCGACGACCGGATCGCGAGGATCACCGTGTTTAGACGCTTCCGGTGCCGGCTGATCACTCAGAAGTTGAGCCTTCAGTTGTTCCCAATTGGCCAGCGGATCGAGCTGAGCGATCTCGGCCTCCGAGACCGGGTTGGATTCCGTGCAGTCTCGGCTGTCTTCCGGTTCGACACACCCGTTCGATCCCGGTCCGTTGCTATCGGACTGCTCACTCACCAGCGTGTGCAGTTGCTCAAGACTCGTTTCGATTCGTTCCAGCGTCGCGTGCGGCTGAGCGGCGTCCCATCGCTCAAGTATGCGACTCATGTCATCGATGGTCCTCGCCTGCGAGTGCCGCGATTCTGCTGGAGCTGGTCCCGTGTGTGACGAGGAATCTCCTTGTGTCCGCTGGAAACGATCAAGCTGTTCCGCAGCTTGTTCCAGACGCTGTGTCAGTGCGGCGACAACCTTGTCTTGTTCACATAGACGGGCTTCGAGGCTTTCAATGGTCTTGCCCATAGCGATCATCTGACCTGGTTCGTGAAATGGGATTTCGGGGGCCGCGTGCTTCCGTTGTGAACGCACCGTGATGGAAGGGCACGCTCGCACACGAGCCTGTTACATCAATTTGCCACACCGGTTGGAACCGGTGATCGTCCGGCACAGCGTCACGCCTGGGCAGGATGTGAACATCGCTGCCACCAACGATAGCTCACCCCCTGTGGTTGGCTGCCTTCAATTTGCGGCAACGCGCCGACCTGGGCCGTTAGTTATCGCAGATTTGCCAGAGCTTCTGGATTTGCCACATTCGCCGGCTGTTTGCCTGTCAGAAAATCGCGCATGCGGATTGCGGTCTGGGTCCGCAGGTCGCGCAGGGATTCCACTGACAGAAATGCAGCGTGGGGTGTGGTGAGGACGCGGGAATCGGAAAACAACGGGTGCGTCATGTCCGGAGGTTCAGGATCAAACACGTCCAAGGCCGCTCCGGCGATTTGCTCGTTACAGATGGCACTCCACAGCGCGTCGTGATCGACCAGTCCACCCCGCGACGTATTGATGAGCAACGCCGTGGGCTTCATCTTGCGAAATGCGTCCGCATTGAATTGCAACCGGGTGGCGTCATTCAGCGGTGCATGGATGGATACTACGTCGCTGATTCTCAACAGCTCATCCCAGGGCAACATTGTGCATCTGGTCTGGTAGTCGTTGCCGGACGGTGTGTGGGCCACCACGCGCATCCCCAACGCTTGGGCTTTGGATGCCACGGCGCGGGCAATGGGGCCCAGACCCAATAGCCCCAGGGTTTTTTCGGCGATGCGATGCATGGGGCGACCTGCCTGCAGGTTGTAGATTCCGGATTTGATTTGCTGATCAAATCCCGCGACCTGGCGACTCCAACCCAGCAGCAAGGCCATCGTATGGTTTGAAACCTCTTCGATGCAGTAATCCGGAGTGTTTGTCACCAGGATGCCGAGTTGCGAGGCGACGGCGATGTCGATGTTGTCCAGACCGATGCCGAACCGGCAAATGAGTCGACAGCGGGTCGCGGCGCGGATCACAGTGGATGTCAGCGGGGCCCAGCAAGTGCCGATCACATCCACATCGCCGGCCAAATCCAACAGCGTCGCTTCAGACGCGTTGGGCGCTTCGACGATGTCCACGTCCAGGGATTGCAACACGTCGCGCTCGATCTGGCAGTCGGGCCACGGTCGGTCGGTGATCAGAATGCGCCGCGGCAGTCGTGCTTCGGATGGGGCGGGACTGGGCTGAGACATGCGTCACCCGCGACCGTCCGTTTCAGGTGGAATCGACGTGTTCACCGTGCTTGCTCGGCCGCCAGTTGGGCCATGCGGATCGCTGGTTCGACAACTCGATCCCAATTGTCTCTCAGGTAGTCCGGCGGGCCACCTTTATTGGCCACCTGCTCGGCCACCTGGATCGTAGGAATCATTTCAATCGCGTCCCAGGGACAGACCAACAGTTCGTATGGGTCGGACTTTTTGTTTGGAATGTGGACGCAAACCTCACAACCCACACAGCGCTCGACATCGATTTCGCACCAAGACTGCAATCCGGGCATGCCCGCCCCAGCGACGTGATAAATACAATCGACCGGACAGACTTCCAGACAGGAATCGCAGCCCGTGCAGTTGTCGGCATTGATCACTGCAACTTCCTTGGGGAGTTTCTTGCGCGATCCCGTTTTAGCCATGCCGTTACCTGTTCGCTACGGTTGTCCTCGGAATGATTGACGCCATCGACGGCTTTATCCGGAAGTCTCGCCGCGATGCAATGTGTTGACCATCGGATTCTATTATCGACAGATTCTCATAGATGTCAGTAGCAACTGTCAGAATCTAGGGACTTCTGCAGACACTCGTTAACGGAATTCCTCGAGGAATTCCAGTCTGGGAAAGGGAAATGTGACTGCGCAGTGTCCAACGGACGGTTTTCCGCAAAATCGTGCGAGAATTGCCGGGTTCGGCGGGTGCTTGCCCGCTAGCCGCCCGGTTTGGCCGCCGGGGACGCGTCGGCAGCCTCGGATGCGTCTGTGGGCTGCCGTTTGACCGCACCCGGTTTGGGAGCCTTGTCAGCGGGCTGTTCGGTGGTGTCTGCATCGGCCGGGCTGTCCGACGTGACACGTTGCAACAACTTGTCCAAGGCTTCGGCGCTGCGGCCATCGGCCAGGGGATTGGCGTCCGCTTCCGGTCTTCCACCGCCACGGCCTGCTTGACCGCCACCGGGGCTTCCACCGCCACGGCCTGCTTGACCGCCACCGGGGCTTCCACCC
>Ga0315336_1004755_pt1 | contig 15660 bp, 13 predicted proteins | sample ASW5metaG_FD_204512 | JGI IMG/M metagenome (GOLD analysis project Ga0315336, IMG submission 204512) | Ammonia-oxidizing marine archaeal communities from Monterey Bay, California, United States - ASW #5 | ecosystem: Environmental > Aquatic > Marine > Intertidal zone | place: USA: California...
TGTCCGTCAAGTTGTGGCATTTGAAAGTGTCGTATTTGCGGGTCGTTGACATACAGGTCTCATCAGCACTCCAATAATCGTTCGCGTTACTGAACGACTGAATCTAGTGCTGCTGACTGTGGATTGCTCCAACAAACCGTAGCTTGCTGGTGCGTTGAGTCAACGAAGCGTGCTAAGGCGGCCGGAGTCTCAGAAGCAGCAGCGCTGGTGCTGACCGGCGGGGTCGGGATACGCGTCACAGGTGGAGCAACCGTTGCAGTCGCTCCGAGTGCACCGACCGGCTTGCGTAGTTTAAGATTTGACGCTAGGGGTAGTCCTTTACCGAGTTTCAACCCATCTTAGAATTCTCACACCGGCCGAGAGGCCTCCTTCACCAGGCTGCACCTCGTAACACCCCATGTCCCACTTGAGATTGACCGGCCGTGGGCTGCTGCGGAGGTCATCGACGATGACCCCTGAGGAATCGACTGCCGAGTTGTAGGCGGGCGAAGCAATGTTGATCAGATAATCGTCGTTGGTCGGATCGACAAAAAGCGGATCAGATGACGTTTCGCCCGTCCCGGCCGCGGTGCCGTCGTAGTCGCCATCGGTGTTGCCATGGACCACGTTGTAGGTGTGGGTCATAGTGCCACCCACTAGACTCAGGCCGAACTCTTTATTATCGGCAATGATTGAGCTGGTGATCGTCACGTCGCCACCTTCGGGCCCACCCTTCCCATCAGTGCCTGATAAAACGCCACATCCATCGTTGTCGGCGATCGTGCAGTGCCAAAGCGTCGCGGTCGTCGCGGACTCCTTGCCCAACTCAATGCCAGCTTTGCCGTTCTCGATAATCAGGCAGTTGGTAATCGAAGTGTTTCCTTCCTTGAGTTCCAGGCCATGTTCACCGTTGTTCTGGAACGTGCAGCGCAAGATACTAACCGTCGAATCGTCGACTTTAATGCCCGATTTGGAGTTGCTGCTAATAGTCGAATCGGTGATGGTCACGGTCGATGAGTTCTTGATCTGCATGCCTTTATCAGAATTGTTGTTAATCGTGCAACTGACAAAATCAACTTCAGAGCCTTCAATAGCGACACCCTTCTTCGAATCTGAAAGCTCACAATTGGTCAGCTTCCCGCCGACGCTATTCTTCCACTCAACAATCTCATCGTTATCGCTGAGAATAGTGATATCTTCGAACTCTAGATAGTCATCATCATCGACTTCCAAGGCGATACTGTTCTTGCCATCGTCTACAGACTCAAGCGTGATGGTCCCAGCCGGGTCACCGGTGAACGTTCCCGTCGTATCGCCGATAAAACGAATCGGGCTACCGTTCGTCCCATCGACACTCGGCTGGACGTTCTCTTCGTAGAGACCCGAGCCGAAGTAGACCACGTCGCCCGCCGAGGTCGACGAGGTCGCTTTGTCAAAGGTCTCCCAAGCGTTACCGGCCGATGTTCCCGAGTTGCCGTCATTGCCCCCAGTGCGGACGTAATACGTTGCCGCCAACGCCCTGCCAATGGGCAACAACAGCAAAAAAAGCAACGTCAACAAGCCTCCCACAGCGTGGTGCGCAAAGCCTAGGGGCTGCACGTTTGGTATCACACTGAGAATTGGCACCCAGTCCGAACCATCCACTGTGGTGGCCAGGAATTGTTCGACCAGTTCGCCGGTGCCGGCCAGCGCTTCGCCGCTGCATAGCAGGAGCCACGCCGCCAGCCAAAGGCCCACGAGCAAGTAGGGTCGCCAGTTAAGCAGTCTTTCACGTCGGAATGGATTCATGGTGGGGGTACCGACCGGATTACGTCGATAAGAAAGAAAACGAAGTGAGGACAACAAAAGAGTCGTAGCGGCCCGAGCCGAATGACTATTAAGAACATACGTTACGGAGCATTCACCAGCGCGTCTGGGGCGAGAAGTGGGTCTGTACCGGTCGTTCCGATAAACAGGAATGTCACGGCGAGACCACCGCAAGAAAGGGCAGCGGTATTATGGAATCAGCGAGCGATTTGACTCAGCCACATCTCGATGCGACCGGTCCAATCTGCTCGGGTGACGCACTGAGGATTCCCTCGGTCGACCGAGCCACCGATGCGGTGGAAGAGTTGGTACAGGATGCTTCCGGAGAGAATCCCTACGATCGGGTCCCGTATCCCAAGAGTGCCCATCCCGGTTCCCACCCCAGAAGGCTGGAGGCGTTGGCCACCTTGTTCGGCATGCGACCTGCCGCGTTACCAAAAGCTCGGGTGTTGGAACTGGGCTGTGCAGCTGGCTGGAATCTGATTCCACAGGCGGTGGACTACCAGCTGAGCCACTTCGTAGGCGTCGATCTCTCAGCCGGGCAAATTGCCGCGGGGCGACAAATGGTCGATTCGCTGGGTCTGGAAAACATCGAACTGCGGCACGGAAGTATCCTGGAGATCGACGACTCTTGGGGTTCGTTTGATTACATTCTCTGCCACGGCGTCTTTTCTTGGGTACCACAAGAGATTCAGAACAAAATTCTTGCTATCTGCAAAGAGAATCTGTCGCCTGAGGGAGTTGCCTACGTCTCTTACAACGTCTTCCCCGGTTGGAATCTCCGGCTGACGATTCGCGAGATGATGCTCTATCACGTTGCACAGTTCACAGAACCTCGCCAGCAAATCGCACAGGCCCGGGCGGTGCTCGACTTCATGGTCGAAAACTGCTCCGCCGACACTACCTATGGCCAGCTGCTGCGGGAGGAGCTGGAGGTGATTAACTCAGCAGGCGACGATTACCTGTTTCACGATCACATGGAAGAGAACAACTCCCCGGTCTATTTCCACCAATTCGTCGAGCGAGCCGAGTCGGCCGGGCTGCAGTATTTGGGTGACATTGATTTCGCCAGCATGCTGCCCAAATTCTTGACGCCCAAGGCCAGCGCCGAGCTAGCCAACGCACCCTTGGTCAAGCAGGAACAGTATATGGATTTCCTCCGCAATCGTGCGTTTCGGCGAACTCTGTTATGCCATCAGCAAGTTTCGCTCAATCGCTCGCTGCATGCGGGCTTGCTCGATCGTTTTCAGCTGACGCTCCCCGGTAGGCCGTCAGGCGAAGCGATGCAAGGCCAGGGCAACGGAAACCTGACGCTGACAATTAACGGCCGAAGCCTGAACACCAACTCTCAACAGGGCCGCGCCGCGATTACGGCGCTAATGGAAACTTGGCCCCAAGCGGTATCGACCAGCACGTTGCGCCAGGTAGCAAGAGACATTGATTCGCTGTCGGCTAGGTCAGAGAAGAGCGCGGCCGCCGAGGCAGACGAATCGCTAGCCGCGGGTTTAATGGAGGCCTACAGCGCGGGTCTTTTAGAGATCGCGCTGCACCCACCACAGCTGGTCGGGTCGGTCAGCGATTGTCCGCAAGTTACCCCCTGGGTCCGCCTGCAGGCTGAGCGGGGTTCGATGGTGACTAACCAGCTTCACGAGAACGTCTCCCTCGGGCCAGTACAGAGGCGGATCGCAATGCGACTGGATGGCCAACACGACAGCAACAGGCTCTGCCAAGGCGTGGAACAAGATCTGGCCGACGGCAGCATCAAGATTCTAAGCGACGACCCGCTTAGCGGGAACCTTCATCCGAAGAACATGGCCGAGGCTGTCGAAGCAACGCTTGAGAGCTTTCGCCAGACCGCGCTGTTGATTGGTTGAGAGCAAACGAATGGGCACACTAACAGGCCCCGCGCGTTGCGGGGGATGTTCAGCACCCTATTCTATTCTATCCGCGAAGAGCTTTCGTATCGCTATGCGGAGCAGACCGGCACTTTGCACTCGCAAATCGCCCTGAGCACATCGCGGCGGGCGATCAAGCCAACCAGACGCCCTTCATCGACCACCGGTACTCTCCGCACGCGGTGCGAAATGCACAAATCGGCCACGGTGCTGATCGGGGCGTTGATATCGACCGTAAAGAGATTAGTGGTCATGTGGTCGGAGACCTTGTCACAGCGAATGTGAGAATCGTAGGCGATCGCTAGCAGGGCGAATTCTGTCAAGATTCCGATTAGCTGACCCTGCTGGTCCGTCACAGGAAGCCCGCTGATCTTGTTGGTCAGTAGCACTTCGATCGCCTGATCGATTTGAGCGTCAGCAGAGATCGTGATGACCTGGTCAGTCATAATCTGGCGGGCGGTAAGCATCGTGTTGGTTCCTTGGGACGGCTGAGCGGACAGAACAGAGTCTTCAGGAGGATTTCGGAATAGAATCCCCATAAGCAAGCCTAGTTCAGTTTGGGCTATCCGCAACGACGGTTTGCCATAGAAAGACTGGTTGATCGGAGCTGGCGTCCTGCAGCCCGCAGGGATCCTTTTCCAGTGTCAGCGGCAGGACCAACGACGCGGCAGGTGTCCCTTACAACCATTAGCGATAGAATAACCGGACTGACTCGGTCCCGAGTGCGATCGGTTAGTCCAGCTTCCGTGATCGATCCGATAATAGAACAGAGCACTTGCCAGTCACCTTTACTTCAGCTTTGTAGTATTCCCATGCCAACGTCACTGGTAGAAAACATCGCCGACACAGCGTTGGCGTTTCGGGGTTACAACCTCACTAACTTGGGGCGTACTGCCGAGCTGTTGGCGGTGCCAGCCTATCAGAAGATTGTTAGCGAGCAGCTGCAGCGATTTTCTGAAGTTTGCCAGGAATGCACCTCCAAACACACAGATCTCGAACGCCGCGTTATCGAGGACAGCGAGCCTGGTTTGGAACATTATGCTGAGGCAATCGCGGTGGTAATGGCGGTGGAAGTGGCCCAGCTGCGGTTGCTGCACGAAGTGCATCAGATTGACACCAGAAACGCAAGGCTCTCCTTTGGCTACAGCCTCGGCGAGCTGACCGCAGTGGGCTGCGGGGGCATGTTCGCCATCGAAGACATGATTCGCGTTCCGCTGGCGATGGCCAGCGATTCGGTCGAGCTCGCCAAGAATATCACAATGGGTGTCCTCTTCTCGCGTGGGCCGATCATTGACGAAACGGATGTTGATCGGCTTTGCCTGCAGATAACCGCGGAAGGCAGGGGGACGATCGGCGTCTCGGCCGAGTTGTCGCCAAATACTTATCTGCTGATCGGTCAGAACGAGACGATCCGTCGCTTCAAGGAAGTGATGCACGATTTGTTGCCGCACCGCGCACACCTGAGAATCAACAGCAACCGCTGGCCGCCGATGCATACGCCTATTGTTCGACAACGGAATCTGGCTGATCGGGCGTCAGTGATTATGGAGACCGTGTCAGGCGGTTTTACGCCCCCCTGCCCTCCTGTGCTGTCCTTAGTGACCGGTGAGATGAGCTACGACGACCACTCGGCCCGCGACGTGCTGCGCCGCTGGATCGACCATCCGCAGCGGCTGTGGGACGCGGTCGATGAGACGCTCGCACTGGGTGTGGAATCGATCGTTCACGTCGGCCCCAAGCCAAACGTCATTCCCGCTACTTTTCGACGTCTGAGTGAAAACGTGCAGCAACAGACGACCGGCGGTTCGCTGGGCAGTCTGGGGATGCGTGCCGTTTCGGGCCTGGCCCGACGTCCCTGGTTGGCATCGCTACTGCCAGCCCGCGCTTCGCTGCTGCGAGCGCCATTCGTCGAGCACATCATTCTAGAGGACTGGCTGTTGGAGAATGTTCCTACGTAGAGCCGGGTCACTTGGCCAGTGGCAATTCGTAACACGCGGCTTGTTTGGCATTTCGCACCACTAACATCGGCCCTGCCAGGGCCGGGTTATTCCAGGTGATTTGGCTTTCGTCGAAGACGCGCATGCTGGCCAGTTCGCGATACTGCTGGGGCGCAGCTTCAACCAAGATCACTTCGCCGAATTCACTCAGAACCAGGATCACCTCTCCCACCAGGACAATCTGTCCATGGCCGAACTTGGGGAGCCTGCGCTTCTTCCAAAGTCGACGTCCAGTCTCCAGCTCGATACATTCGAGCATCGTATCGTCCAAGCCGTAGACGAAACCGTCGCGCACCACGACGTTGTTTAGCTTGGTTTTCATCACTTGCTTGATCGCCGGTCTCCAGAGTGGCTCGGTAGTGAAAGTGCCTTGATCGTCGCGTTCGATCTGCAACAGCGTTGCCCCGGCTCCGTAGGCTTTCGAGAGAAAGACACGATCGCCGGCCAACGGCACCGGTTGCGAAACCGTGGCATTCGTGTCACTCTTGCCAGGCCAAGGGTGTTCCCAGAGCAGAGCGCCGTCGTCCGCACGATGGGCAGAGAGATAGTCTTCGTTGACAACCAGGATTTGTCGCACTCCTGCCAGGTTGGCTACCACGGGTGACGCGTACGCCGAGCGACGATTCCCCGCGGACCAGACAACCTCGCCCGACTGCAGATCGTACGCGATCAGTGAGCGCTCGTCCGGGCCCCCAACGCTCACGACGACCAGATGATTGCCGTCGTCGTTCTCCACAATCAGCGGAGACCCGCTCTTGCCCCAGGTAACGTTCCTGGCCCCGTTTTCTTGAAGCGTATCGTGCGACCAGAGAACCTGACCAGATATCGCATCAAGGCAGTTGAGAACTCCGGTAGCGCCCTGGGTCAGCACTTTGTCTTGAAAGACAGTCGGCGTGGCCCGCGGGCCGACTTTGCCCAAGGCCCCGCCACCGCTGGGATCGAATCGGACAGGATCGGAGTGCGCCCAGATCATTCTTCCCGTTGCCGTTTCGTAACAGGTTACCAACTCGTCGGGGCCTCGCTGCTCTTGCGTAATCGCGTAGGGGCCAACCAGTGCAAAGGCCGACCAGCCGGCGCCGATCGGTTGTTTCCAAAGCTGACGAGGTGAATATTTCTCCCAATCGGTTTCCAAACGAACGCCCTTCACCTCGGCCCAATAACCGTTGCCGAGAAACCGAGGATAGTCTTGGTCGGTAGATTTCCAGTGCTCGGCTAAGGAATTCTTCAACTCGAGCGAGGGCAATCGCTGATCACTTCGCGGAGCCCAACGGAGGCGCACGTCCACAATACTCAGATCACCACTCCAATCAGGTCGCAGCAACAACAGCAGCAGCCCCAGCAGCGCCCACGGAGCTACCGCTGCCACCCACCGCCAGCGCCACTTCCATCTGCTCCTAAATAGCACCCAGAGAGACAGACCCAGAAACAACAGTAGGCCCAAGAAATAGGTCGACGAGTTGACGACGCCATGGTCTTCGATTTCTCGTGAGCGCAACACCAGACCGAGACCGACCAGCAAGAGCGTCCAGGCGATCGGAAACCAGTATCTAAGCAGCCGTTGTGGGTCTCTGCGAGATGCAGATGATTCTGTTTGGCTGGCGTCCGTGTCGACTGTCATAGTGGATTCTAAACAAGAGTCAAAGAAATCTGAAGCTGATAGCCCACGGCACGTCGTGGAGAATTGGCGTACCGCCAGGAACCGTCTGGTGGTGTATCGTAGGATCGCTCGCTGATCAGCACAAGTTACAACTTGCGTGTCCCGGTGCGGACGTCTACAACCGAGACAGCGGAACGGCCGGGTTGCCCGGCTGCGGTGTAAGCTATCGTCGAGCTATGTGCGATATGTCTCAACAATCCCAACTCTCGTTGGCAGGGTGCTGGACGGTGGTGACCGGCAGCTCCAGTGGCATTGGTCGGGCGATCGCACTGCAGCTGGCCGCTAGCGGGGCGAACGTGCTGATTCACGGCCATACCCAGCAACAGGCGGCAGACGAGTTGGCCGAGGAGATCCGCTCGCTGGGCGTAGAAGCTGATGTCTTCTGTTGCGATCTGACTGACGATGCCCAGCAAGACCAGCTAGTCGAGCGGGCTTGGAGCTGGGCGCCGATCGACGTCTGGATCAACAGTGCCGGAGGCGACGTACTGACCGGCGACGCAGCCAGCTGGCCGTTTGAAAAAAAGCTCGATTGGCTGTGGCGGGTCGATGTCCGCGCTGCCATGCGACTTGGTCGCGCGGTCGGTGCACGGATGAAGCAGCGCGGCAGCGGCGCGATTGTTAACCTCGGTTGGGATCAGGCCGAGACCGGCATGGAGGGCGACAGTGGCGAGATGTTTGCTGCGGTCAAAGGCGCGGTGATGTCGTTCAGTCGGAGCCTGGCCAAGTCACTGGCGCCGGAGGTTCGCGTCAACTGCGTCGCCCCAGGCTGGATCTGCACCGCCTGGGGTGAAACAGCAAGCGCTCACTGGCAGCAACGGGCAGTTGGCGAATCACTGCTGGGCCGTTGGGGGACACCGGAAGACGTCGCACAAGTCGTTTGTTTTCTGGCCTCACCGGCAGCCTCGTTTGTGACCGGGCAGGTCGTTCATGTCAACGGCGGTTGGGCCGGCCCCACTAGCCAGCAGAAATCCGAATAACCAGTTGCACGACAGGCTGCCATGTCTCGCGAGCATATTCATTTCGTCACCGGTCGGTTGGCCCAGCATGCACTGGAAGAAATCTTGCAGGAGATCTCCGTCGATGCTGGTTTCGATTTCTCCATCGACGTGTTGCCAATTACAGTCGCCGCGCTGATGACGCCTGAATGGATTGCGAAACATATTAACGTCCCTTCTGCGGCCTCTCGCGTTTTGGTCCCCGGTTACTGCCCGGCTGAGCTGGAGGCGCTGCAGTCGGTGGTCGCGGTACCAATAGCTCGTGGACCGAAAGACTATCGTGAACTGCCTGAGTTCTTTTCACTGGCGCCACTTGAGTCAGACTACGGTCGCTGGGACATCGAGATCATCGCTGAGATCAACAACTGTCCACAGCTTACTCTCGCTGAGATTCAGCAAACTGCCACGGCGCTAGTGCAGGATGGGGCCGACGTGATCGATATTGGTTGCGAGCCGGACGGGTGTTGGTCGGAAGTGGGGGACGCGGTTCGTGCCCTCACCGCGCAAGGGTACCGGGTATCAATCGACAGTCTCAACCCATGGGAAATCGAACTTGCTGTGCGTGCGGGGGCCGAGCTGGTGCTGAGCGTGAACAGTTCGAACCGCGAGGCGGCGGCCGACTGGGGCGTGGAGGTGGTCGCCATTCCCGACGACCCAACCGACGCCGACCGATCTCTCGACGAGACAGTCGATCTGCTGGCTCAAGCCGGTGTGCCATTGCGTATCGATCCAGTGCTGGAGCCGATCGGCTTTGGGTTTGCCCAGAGTTTGGGACGCTATCTGGACGTCCGACGTCGCTATCCCGATGCCGAACTGATGATGGGCATTGGCAATCTGACGGAGCTGTCCGAAGTTGATTCGGCGGGAGTGAATCTCTTGCTCCTTGGGTATTGCCAGGAACTAGCGATTCGCAGCGTCTTGACCACCCAAGTAATCAACTGGACCCGCAGCAGCGTTCGGGAATGTTGCGCAGCGCGGCAATTGGTCTTTCATGCGGTCAACCGCCGGGTGCTTCCCAAGCACCTCGATCCGAGCCTCGTCATGCTGCGCGACGAGAAGGTGTTGGAAGCGGACCAGGAAGAGATCGCTCGACTGGCTGACGCTGTGCGCGACGCGAACTACCGCGTCTTCGCCTCCGGGGGAGAAGTGCATCTGGTCAGCCGCGGCTTGCACCTGCACGACGCCGACCCCTTCGTGGTGATGGAGCAGTTGCGGCAGAGTGGACCCGAGCGGGGGCTGCCGAAGAACCTCGATGCGTCGCATGCCTTCTACCTGGGCTATGAAATGTGCCAAGCATATACGGCCTCTCTGTTGGGTAAAACCTATCGGCAGGACGAGTCGCTCGATTGGGGCCTGGCCACCGGCGAGCAGCCGCGGCATTATCTGCACCACCGGCGTGGTGAGGATGCCCAAGCATGACTCAAGGTAAACCAATTCGAACGGAGAGTGACCAGTTACTGGCAGAAAACTTGCCACTGGTCGAACCTTTGGACGAGACGCTGTCATCAGTCGAAGTCTGTTCGCGCCTGGCTGGACTGTCGCAACTGCTGTTCTTCGACAGTGCGTTGCGCGACACCGAGCTGGGCCGCTATTCATTTGTGGCGGTCGATCCCTTCGATCGCATCGAAATCCCCGCCGGCGACCAGAATGCACTAGCGCAATTGCTAGGCAAATGGCAACGGTATCACTCGCCGCGAATTCCCGACTTGCCCCCTTTCCAAGGTGGCTGGGCTGGTCTATTCGGCTACGAATTGGGCCGCAGCCTGGAGGCGATCCCTGCAGCACTAGCTGACGATCTGCCAGCGCCGGCGGTGGCCCTGGGTTGTTATGACGTGGTGGTTGCGTTCGACCATCATCAGGGGACAGCCTGGATCGTTTCGCAAGGTTTTCCTGAGACGGATCAGCGCGCCCGGCTGGAACGCGCGCACGCTCGGCTGGCGCAAATGAAACAGTGGCTCTCGAAAGATTCCAGCCTCGGCCTGCAGAAGCCGTCCACTGAAGTGACGCCGATCGAAGCGATCGTTCCGCAATTCGACATCGGCCTGGAGGGCGTTACCAGCAACATGTCGGCCGAGACGTACCGTCGCACTATTCGTCGGGCGATCGAATACATTCACGCCGGCGATCTCTACCAGGTAAACATTGCCCAGCGGCTACTTTGTCCTGCACGGAGTAGTGCGTTGGAGATGTACTTACGATTGAGGGAGCGGAATCCGGCGCCTTACGCTGCTTATTTTGACTTGGGAATTCAACAGATCTGCAGCGCGTCGCCCGAGCGGTTTCTGTGGCTGCAGGGAGATTCGGTCGAAACGCGACCCATTAAAGGGACCCGTGGGCGTTGGGGGACGTCAGTCGCTGACTTGTATGCTGCAGACGAGCTGCGGACCAGTGAGAAAGATCGCGCAGAGAATGTGATGATCGTCGACCTGCTGCGCAACGACCTGTCCCGCGTCTGCCAGCCTGAAAGCGTGCACGTAGCCCAGCTGTGCGGCGTGGAGAGTTACGCCTACGTGAAACACCTGGTCTCGATTGTTCGCGGCGAGCTGCGGCCCGAGATCGGTCCGTTGGATGTGATCGCCGCTTGTTTCCCCGGCGGATCGATCACCGGGGCACCCAAGGTAAGGGCCATGGAAGTCATCGCCGAACTGGAGCCGAATTGCCGCGGTGCGTATTGCGGATCGTTGGGATACCTCGGCTTTGACGGCAGTTTGGACAGCAGTATACTGATAAGAACGATCACCGCAGGCAAGGGTTGGTGGCAGCTCCCAGTTGGTGGAGGGATCGTCTCGCAGTCGGATCCCGATGCAGAATATCAAGAAACCTGGCATAAGGCTCGAGGTCTGCTCCGCGTTTTGGAGTAACTCATTTCCTACCCTATGATCCTGCTGATCGACAACTACGACAGTTTCGCCCACAACTTGGCCCGCTACCTGCGTCGGCTGGGCCAAACAACCGAGGTGGTACGGAACGACGCGATCGGCGAGTCGGCGATCGAACAGTTTCGGCCACAGGCAATTGTGCTCTCTCCAGGGCCGTGCGGGCCAGCTGAAGCAGGCAATTCGATGGAGATCGTTCGCCGTTGGCACCGGTCGATTCCGATGCTAGGCGTCTGTCTGGGGCATCAAGTGATCGCCGCTGCGTTGGGGGGCGAAATTGTCCGAGCTGCCGAGCCGATGCATGGTCGGACCTCGCCGGTTCAGCACGACGGCGAGCGCCTCTTTTCCGGCTTGCCATCGCCACTGACCGTTTGTCGTTACCATTCGCTCGTGATCGAACCCCGTTCCCTGCCGGACGAGCTACGCGTCTGTGCAACGACTGACCAAAACACGATTATGGCGATTGAGCATCGGAGTCTGCTGCTGTTTGGTGTGCAGTTTCACCCTGAGGCGATTCTTACCAAGCATGGATTCGAGCTACTGGCAAATTTCTTGTCGCTGGCCGGTTGCCATGATTTGCCGGAGCCGAGTCACCTGGCTGAAACGGAGGATCGTACTCTCCGCCCTGCCCCACTGGTCATGCCACGTGAACCGGTGACCTATTGAGCAATTGGATGACCCCGACCGATTCAAACACGAAACGCAGCAAACCCCCTGGCGAGCAGCGGGTGTTGGAGGGGATTGTCACGACGTTCTGCCAGGATGGTTCGGTAAACATTGCCCCGATGGGTCCACTGGTGGACGACCCGATGCAGCGCATGACGCTGCGGCCCTACCAGTCGTCGACGACCTATGCCAACTTGAGTCGCGACGGCGTAGGCGTGTTTCACGTGACCGACGACGCGGAGCTGATCGCCCGGGCGGCGATTGGCCAGCTCGATCCGCCGCCGCCAACCAGGCCTGCCCCGGGCATCGACGGAGCAATACTTGTCGGGGCCTGTCGCTGGTACGCCTTTCAGGTCATATCGCTCGATGATCGGGACCAGCGCACGACGATCGAAGTTCGAGTGGTCGAAGAGGGACGCCAACGCGACTTTTTCGGTTTCAATCGGGCTATGCATGCCGTGGTCGAAGCAGCCATTCTTGCGACGCGGATCGAGTTGCTTCCCCGGGAAGAAATTATCGCGGAGCTAGAGCGACTCGCTCCGCTGGTCAACAAGACGGGTGGCAGTCGGGAGCGGCGGGCCTTCGAGATGGTCCGCCAGTTCGTCCAGAGTTCGTTTGACGCAGGCGACCGGGCGTCGCTGGCCGAAGGTGCTTGTACAGCGGTGCGGCCATGAACAACTCAGTAAGAGTCCTGGCGCCTAGCCGTCTTCATTTCGGCTTACTGCGATTGGCGCAGAACGAAGGACGCAGTTTCGGTGGTCTGGGCTTGATGCTTGACCGGCCGCGGGTGGTAGTTGAACTTCGAGAGGCGGACCGGTTCAGCGCGACAGGGCCGCAGGCCGAACGTGCGCTGCAGTACGCTCGCCAGACACTGCTCACTGCGAAAGATGATGAGACACGCGCTATTGAGATCAACGTTAGCGAAGCACCCTCGATTCACAGCGGATTGGGAACTGGCACGCAGTTGGCGCTGGCTGTGGCCCAAGGGGTTCGTGAATTGTTGCGACTGCCCAAACACTCAGCGGAAGAGCTGGCCAGCAGTGTGGGTCGGGGCCAGCGGAGTGCGGTGGGAACCCATGGTTTCTTCCACGGTGGACTGATCTGGGAGCGGGGGCATCGGCCGGGAGAGCCGCTGGGAGAACTGGCTCGGTCGGTTGCCGTGCCTGAGCCATGGCGGATCGTTTTGTTCCAGCCAGAGGCGGGTCCCGGTCTGCATGGAGAGGGAGAAATCTCCGTCTTTGCGAAACTTCCGCCAGTCGCCGCAACAGTAAGTGATCGGTTGCAGAGACTGGCTGAGGAAGAAATTGTGCCAGCCTGCCAGCAGGCCGATTTTGACACGTTTGCCGAAGCCGTTTTTCAATACGGCTTTCTCTCGGGCTCTTGTTTCAGCACGGCCCAGGGGGGGCCTTACGCTTCGCCGGGAATCGCCCGGTGGGTTGACCGACTACGGGAGCAGGGCGTCTTGGGCGTCGGGCAATCGTCGTGGGGACCGAGCCTGTTCTGCCTGTTTCCAAGCGAGGCGACTGCCCGGCAATTCGTGGAATGCCAAGCAAGTGTGAACGAAGCGGCCAATCTGAAGTTTACAATCTCGTCAGCGGATAATCGTGGGGCGCTGATAGAAGCCTCCCCACAATTGGCTCGGCTATAACAACCCGTAGCCAGTGAGCGTGTTTTTCAGCGTTGCCAGTTCCGCTTCGTCCAACGGGGTCATCGGCAGCCGCAGCTCGCCCGTGTCGCGACCAAGCAGCTTCATGGCTCCTTTGATCGGAATCGGGTTGGTAGCCAGGCCGAGCATGTCGCGGCAGAGCGGGAAGAGTTTGCGATGCCAGGCAAGTGCTTCCTGGTGGTTTCCTGCTTCGAAGGCTTGCGTTAAGGCGAGCATGTCTCGGGGCACGATGTTGCCCACGACGGAAACGACGCCGCGAGCGCCGATCGACATCAACGGCAAAGTGAGACTGTCGTCGCCGCTGAGCAGGATCAGATCGGTGGTGGTCAAAATTGCCGAGGCTTGGTCGAGCGAGCCGGTTGCTTCTTTGACCAATTGAATGTTCTCCAGCTCAGCCAGCCGGGCAATTGTTTCCGGTTCGATGTTTTTGCCGGTCCGCCCGGGGATGTTGTAGATGCACTGCGGCAACGAGGTTTGCTCAGCCAGGCAACGGAAATGTTCGTAGAAGCCCTGCTGGGTTGGTTTGTTGTAGTAGGGAGCGACCTGCAAGGCAGCGTCGGCGCCGGCTTTCTCGGCGAACGTCGTGAGCCGAATCGCTTCAGCCGTGCTGTTCGAGCCGGTGCCGGGCATCACCTTCACTCGTCCGGCGACTGTATCACAAACGAAGGCGATGACGCGTTGGTGCTCGTCGTGCGAGAGGGTCGGCGATTCCCCCGTGGTGCCAACGGGGCAGAGGCATTGGACCCCCTCGGTAATCAGGAACTCGATTTGCCGGCCAAACGCATCGTAATCGACCTGGTCATCGCGTAGCGGCGTGATCATGGCGACCGAGAGGCCAGCGAATGCTTCAGCTAGGTTGGCCATATGTGGTTCCTCCTCGCCAGGTTGAACTAGCGGAGTCTTGTCTTGCAGGGGGTAAGCATCTTACGGCTAGGGCAGGCCGAGGGCAATTGGCTGCCGGTTAGCTGATCAGTCGCTTCATGTCGCGGACGGCTTGTTCGAGCCCTACCATGACGGCCCGGGCAACAATGCTGTGTCCGATATTCAATTCGCAGAGGTTGGGAATCTGGGCCACCGGGCAAACATTGCGATAGGTCAGGCCATGTCCGGCGTGGAGTGTCAGCCCGGCTGCGGTGACAAGCTCGGCCGTCTGCTGCAGATGGAGCAATTCGTCTTGGCCGGCGAATCGGCCGGTGGCCTCGGCATACGCGCCGGTATGCAGCTCAACGGCCGTGGCTCCGGTTTCATGGGCGGCTTCGATCTGTGCGGCGTCGGGGTCGAGAAACAGGCTCACGACGATGCCTGCATCCTGCAAGCGATGGACAGCGTCGGCGACGCGACCGGGATGGCCGGCAACGTTTAATCCGCCTTCGGTGGTCACTTCTTCGCGATGTTCCGGCACGAGTGTCGCTTGGTAGGGCCGGGCTTGGCAGGCGATTGCCAGCACCTCCTCGTTACAGGCCAACTCCAGATTGAGCTTTACTTGCGCGGTTTGGCCGAGCAGCTGAAGATCGCGGTCCTGGATGTGCCGGCGGTCTTCTCGCAGATGGAGCGTGATCCCGTCGGCCCCACCCAATTCGGCGAGTGTCGCCGCCCAGACAGGATCGGGTTCGATGGTCTTACGGGCCTCGCGGACCGTAGCGACATGATCGATATTGACGCCTAAGGTTGGCATGGCTGGGTGGGCTCGGGGGTGGACGTCGGGTAAGGGTCGAGCTGTGGCGGGGCTAATCCTGGGAAGGAACGACCGTACTAACCATGTTTTACGGCCCAGCCCACGGCCCTGTCTACCTCTGGGGTCCATGATGCCCTGAAAGAAGGCTCTGTTGCCGAAGGTCAACAGGTCAGCCCCTGATGCGCCAGTTTCGCAACCAAGGCGGCTAGGGTAAGTTCGCAAATCGTCTGCCGAAGCCTGGCGAGCAATCGTGAACTAGACTTGCACAAGACAGGGAGGTTTTCGCACCCTTATTGCCCGGGCCTGACTCCTCACCCGTTTTTCAACGAGAGCCCGGGGATGTCTTCCGGCGAATACCTGTGACGCCGTGAACAAGTAGGTAACAAGTGAGTCGTCTGGATTACCCCCGAGAGTCGAACATCATGAATTGCCACGAGCTTGCAGAGCG
>Ga0315336_1004756_pt1 | contig 15658 bp, 15 predicted proteins | sample ASW5metaG_FD_204512 | JGI IMG/M metagenome (GOLD analysis project Ga0315336, IMG submission 204512) | Ammonia-oxidizing marine archaeal communities from Monterey Bay, California, United States - ASW #5 | ecosystem: Environmental > Aquatic > Marine > Intertidal zone | place: USA: California...
CGTCAAAGTTTTCCCAGTTTTTGATAGCCCGTTCTTCCAGACCAGCGCGAGAAATCTCAAGCATATCGCGAGCGACCTCACCAACCTTACGGCCAGCGACTTCGGCTTGTAGCCCGGTTTTTGCAACATCAATGCGGAGTTGATAGCGGTCCTCTGCAGTCCAGTGCTTTACCAAATCCCAAGCGGCGTCCAGCGCACTTTGGTTGTAGAGTAAACCAACCCAGAGCGCAGGCATCGCGCAGATACCTTCCCAAGGACCAGAATCCGCACCGCGCATTTCAAGGAAACTCTTCATGCGCACTTCAGGGAATATTGTCGACAGATGGTCTTCCCAATCAGCTTTGGTTGGTTTCTCACCCGGGCGTTGCGGCAGATTGCCAGCAAGAAACTCTCTAAAGCTTTCGCCCGCGCAGTTCACATATTCGCCATCGCGAATGATGAAATACATTGGTACATCAAGAGCATAATCGACATAACGCTCATAGCTCATGCCGTCTTCAAACGCGAATGGCAGCATGCCGGTGCGATCGTTGTCGGTGTTTTGCCAGATATGTGAACGGTAAGAAAGATATCCAGATGGCTTGCCGTCAATGAATGGCGAGTTGGCAAAAATGGCGGTTGTGATCGGCTGAAGCGCCACACTGGTGCGTAGCTTTTGAACCATGTCTGTTTCTGAAGAAAAGTCCAAGTTCACTTGCACAGTACAAGAGCGGAACATCATAGATGTACCAAGCGTGCCCACTTTTTCCATGTAAGGTTTCATAATGCCATAGCGTGACTTTGGCATTGTCGGCATATCGTCTAACGACCAAGTAGGTGCGACACCAAGTCCTAGGAATTCAAGGCCCATTTCATCGGTAATCGAGCGCAAAAGCTTCAAGTGATTACCTGTTTCGGCACATGTCTCATGGATCGATTCTAGTGGCGCTCCAGAAAGCTCTAGCTGCCCGCCTGGCTCAAGTGAAATCGATGCACCGTGCTTTGGATCTTTCAACCCAATAATGTTCCCCTTGTCCATAAGGGGCGTCCATTGGGTCTTCTCTCTAACCGTATCAAGGATCGCTTTAATGCCACGCTCGCCCTCGTAAGGGACTGGCATTCTTTCCTTTTTACAGAAAACAAATTTCTCGTGCTCGGTACCAATGCGCCATTGTTCACGTGGTTTTTCACCGACGGAAATGGCTGCGATGAGATCATCTTTTGTTTCGATCATTGGTGTTTGATTGTTTGAAGATGACATTGCTCGTCCGATAAATAGGTTAGCGGGCGTCAACCCGATTTTGTCCTGAATTTTGATAGACAATAGCGTGCAAATTCAATGTTTCAATCCTTTTATCGTAAATCACCGATAATTGACTGCACGATGGCCAAACCTGCAACAGCTGCAGTGTCGGCTCTTAGAATTCTTGGCCCAAGACTAATTGGCACGCAGAAATCCTTGCTTAAAAGCGCTGATCGCTCTTCATCCGAAAATCCGCCCTCTGGCCCTATCAATAAGGCAATGGGTTGGTCTTTGATTTTAGACAAATCAGAGACGACATTTCCGCTTTTTGCCGCTTCGTCTGCAAATAGCAGCTTGCGGTCTTTGTGATTAACGGACCAATTGTCGAGCAATTCGTTCAATTTGGTCTGCTCATGAACTTTTGGGATGTTCAGGATTTCGCATTGTTCAGCTGCTTCGATCAGGTTGGGCTCAATTTTGTCGAACTTCAAACGAACGTTTTGGGTATATTGCGTCATGACGGGCTGTAGATGACCAACGCCCATTTCGGTGGCTTTTTGCATCATATAGTCCAAACGCCCCACTTTCAGCGGCGCAAAGAAATACCACAGGTCAGAAGGTTCAGACTGTTCGCTAACCAGCTCAACAAGCTCCAGCGTTACGCCTTTACGGTGCGCATCAGTAATGGTTGCGAGGAAAGCGCCATGACGTCCATTGAAGAGGATCAACTGATCGCCTTCCTTTTTGCGCATCACGTTTAGCAGGTAATTGGTCTGCCCTTTATCCAGTTTAATCGAGTGACCAACCGACAAATCAGCGTCAACAAACAAACGATTTAGGTTCTTGTTGTGGCGGGGCATAAGGTTCCGGCTTGCTTGACAAATAAAGTGCGCCTATTAGCGTCACCCATAGCTGTTACAGAAAATGTGATTATGAGTGAACAAAAAACTGAACGTGTAGCGGATGCACATGTCCGCAATTGGGTCGATCTATACGCACCTGAGGCGACAAGACCTTATCTTCGTATGGCACGACTGGATCGACCTATCGGCTATTGGCTCTTGTTTTGGCCTTGTGCATTTTCACTCGGAATGGCTGCCGTTGCGCGGCCACAAACCGGATTTTCATTCTGGTATCTAGCACTTTTCTTCATAGGCGCGGTTGCGATGCGCGGTGCGGGCTGCACGTTAAACGACATTGTCGACCGTGATATCGACGACAAAGTGGAAAGAACACGTTCCAGACCGATCCCATCGGGTCAAGTTAGCGTTAAACAGGCCCTAATCTTTCTCGTTTTGCAGTGCTTAGTCGGGCTAGTTGTCCTGCTGCAGTTCAATGATTTCACAAAAATCCTTGGCATCTCATCCATTGGACTGGTGATTATCTATCCATTTATGAAGAGAATAACCTATTGGCCGCAGCTTTTCTTAGGACTGGCATTCAACTGGGGCGCACTTATGGGCTGGGCAGCCATGTTCGGCGAGCTCCATTATCCGGCTTATTTGCTCTATGCGGGCAGCATTTTGTGGACCATTGGTTACGACACAATCTATGCGCTGCAAGACAAAGAAGACGACGCGATGATTGGGGTAAAGTCGACAGCGCGTTTGTTTGGCCAATATGCCCGCGAAATCACCGCTGCATTTTACTTTGGTTCAGTGGCATTGTGGTGGTTGGCGGTTGATGGCGCCGGTGTTGGCAGAACGTTTTTACTTGTGGCTTGGACGGTTCCGCTTTTGCTCATTTGGCAAATAGCCACAATAAAACCGGACGAAGGCGAAAACTGCCTTGTCCGGTTTAAAGCAAATCATTGGGTCGGGCTGGCACTAGCACTCAGTCTATACATAGAATTCCGATTTTGACTTTGGAGACCCAAAATCGCGACCCAGCGTATAGTTGCTTGTTAGCCTGAAACTAGTCCGAGCTTACGTTTATTGAGAAAGCGTGGGCGACGATTAGCCTCTGGCGCAAATTTGCGTCGGCTTGTTTCGTTGCCAAGGAGTACACCACCAACTTGTTGTGTGTATGGCACCAGATCACCGTTACCAGCGCGGATAAACAATGGAAGAGCAAGCTTTTTGCCCCAGTTCTGCCATTCCGCTACTACCGCATGGTTGCCTTCTTCTTTGAAGACTTGGTACGTCAGTTCGCTGTCGTCATGAACCAATTCGATTGAGCTTGTTAGAACGCCCTCATCCGAAATCTTGGTTGCAACCGCAACACCGATATATTCTGAAACAGGCACCTTAACTTTGATCGGAACACCACTTTTAGTGAGTGTTTTGCGAACAGTGACGGTTTTCACATCGTCTTTAGGAGCGTTGTCATTTGCTGGTCGAAGCGATGGCAGACTTTGTCCGTCCTTCGCAACGAGGATCAATTTAGACCCTGTCTTTGTTGTGCCTTGCAGCATGTTGGTGCCTTCCTGTTAACTCGAGAGCGTTTTTTTGTTTTTGCTCTTCGTTGTTGAGACCCAAACTACAGATGAGGCTTTCCGATCCGCTTAAAAAATGGGGTTAAATTTTCGTTGTTTTAAAGAGGGTTAGCAGGTTATGACCGGGTGTAACCCATGATTAACCGAAAAGGCATGGTTGCACCTTATAGATGGGTGACATATCAGACTGAGCAGCACTTTCGCCCTTAGGAGCTTGTTAATGTCGCGAGCTAGCGCCACAGAAATTGAAGACGATTTAGAGTTAATCAGAAGTGCAGCTGTAAGTGCTGGAATAATCGCGACAGGTTTTTTCCGCCAAGATGTAAAAACTTGGACAAAAGAAAACTCCACACCAGTGTCTGAAGCTGACTATGCAGTAGACAAGTATCTCTCAGCTACATTGCGTGCAGAACGCCCAGATTATGGCTGGCTCAGCGAAGAAACAGCTGACGACCTCGCGCGGCTTGATTGTGAGCGCGTATTTGTTGTGGACCCCATTGATGGCACCAGAGGCTATCTGCAAGGCGATGATGGCTGGACGGTGTGCATTTCAGTGATTGAGAACGGCAAGCCAATCGCTGGCGTTGTGTATGCGCCTATCCGCGACGAGATATATGAAGCTATTGCGGGCGGTGGCGCCTATCTAAATGGAGAGCCCCTTAAAAGAAGAGAGCGCCTCGCAAACGCTGGCCCAATTATGCCAGCGCCCGGTGCGGTCCACCGCGAACTAGAAGCACGCGGCATTTCATATGTACGAGGTCCAGCCATCAGATCGCTGGCTTTACGCCTGGTACAAGTTGCCACAGGCGTGTTGGATATCGCAGTTTCACGCAGAGGCGCGCAAGATTGGGATTTGGCTGCATCCAGCCTTATCCTTGAAGAATGCGGCATACAGTTAGAAGACGTATGCTGTGGGCCTCCCGTTTTCAATAAAGAAGAAATTCGCCATGGCGCTATTGCAGCTATGGATGATGACGGTCTAAAAGATGACATCCATGAGGTGCTGCGAAGCGTGTATGGATGTCCAACAAAAGAGCTATAAGTAAAGTGGGGACTTTATGAGCGACGAAAAACAACTGCTGCACTTAGTAATTGGCGGCGAACTTGAAGATCTAGATGATATTACATTTCGCAATCTCGACGAAGTCGACATTGTAGGTGTGTATCCAAACTATGAAGCTGCTGCGGCCGTATGGAAGCAGAAAGCTCAAATGACTGTTGATAATGCGCACATGCGTTATTTCGTAGTGCACATGCACCGTCTTCTTGAGCCTTCAGAGCACTAGAATATGAACGACGTTAGCCAGCCTGAGAAAACGGGCTTTTTCGACAGCCCCAAATTTCGACACTTTTTGGGCTGGCACGTCCTTGGTGGATATCTGCGCTTCACGTCGATGACGTCGAAGTTCGTTTACGACCCACCAAATGCGCACGAAATTTCAGCAGAGAATATGCCAGCGATCTTTTGCTGTTGGCATGGCCAAGGCGTCTTGGGCATGAAATTGGTGCCTGTCGCCAAAGAACTCTCAATCCTAACGTCACGCCATCCAGACGGCCAAATTGTTGCCGCAGCTGCTGGTAGCTTCGGGTGTTCAAATATTGACGGATCTGGCGCAAGTTTTAAGCAAGATGAAGGCACAGGTGGCATGGCCGCAATGCGCGAAATGCTTCGAGCAATGAAGCAAGGCCAGTCTATTGGGGTCACGGCTGACATTCCGCCAATTCCGGGCCGCAACGTGAGTGACGGCATCGCCCTCCTCTCACGCTTCTCAGGTCGCCCGATTATCCCTTACGCCGTATCAAGCTCGCGACGCACCGTGCTAGAAAACGTTTGGGACAAAATGCAGATCAATCATCCGTTCTCACGGATATCAGCCTGTATCGACGAGCCGATTTGGGTGCCAAAGACAGCGAAAGACCTAACTCAGTATTCTAAGGAGCTGGCAATGAAACTGGACCGCACCACAGCGCGTGCGTTTGAGATTGCTGATCAAAAGGACTAGTTAGCCAGCAATTATCCGAACGGCAGCTTCTAGCGCCCCCGGCGGACCTATGCGTTCTACGCCGACTTTGCCGCGAGCTTGCGTCTTCTTGGGATCGTTCAGATAGATCTCCAGCTTTCGCGCTAAACTGCTGACATCTTGTGTTGATGACACTCGGCTTTCGCCCATCAGTCTTTCATTACGTTGTACGCGCGAAGGACGTGCGTCATCCGCAACCAATGTTATGACAGGTGTACCAAGTCCAGCGCTTTGGAAAATGGCCGTGCCTTGTTGTCCCACCACAAACAGCGAAGACCTTGCCAAAGTGCCGATACCCTTATCGAAAAAGTGAACCATGGTGCCATCAAAACTTTGGGCAACGGCAAGATGGCCTGCGCCAAGCAATGGCGTCTCCACCTGTTTAAGGTTGGTCTTCTTGAGCAAAGGGGCCAATTCGACACCCGGGGCTAATGGGACAAGAATCACTAGCTTATGCTTGCCCGAAACCCTATTCAGCGCATCCATTTGCAAAGAGAACATCTTCTCAGTGCCTTGACGGCTTCCCGGCAACATGGTGATTGCGGTCTTGTCAGTAATCAGGCCTCGTAGATCGAGGTTGAGCGATGGGATCGTATCCATCATCAAATTGCCGGCAAATCCAGCATCCATGCCAACAGCACGTAAAGACCCTGCAAGGATGTCGTCGCGACACAAAACTTTGTCGACGCAACGCCTCAGCGCGTATTTTTCTGCGGCAGAATAGTTTCGCGCATACCCAGAGTTATAAACGTCGATGTGCAGATCAACGCGGTGGCCACCGGATTTTGCCAGCAAGGGACCAATCAGATCACCTACTGTGATCACTTTGTCCCAGCGTCCTCTGTTATCACGCATGTATTTGACATGCTTCACAGCAGTAACGGCAAGACCATTTTGAAAGTCCTTGATCAGCGATCCGACTTTGCGGTGCCCTTCACTCGCAAGTTCGCCGCGCGGACCAACCACCTCACAAATACCGCTATAGGCATTGCCGGGCCCAACGGTAGGCAAAGCCTCAACGTCTACATGCTTTGAAAGCGCAGAGGCCAACGTCGCCGCCATGGCGTCTTCGCCATAGCCATTTGAAATGATCAGAACTCGCATGATTTTCCTCGCGCTATAAGTGCGCGTTAGCCGTCAACTGCTTTGAACGATGCTTGTGCATCAACATATGGCTCTTGCTTGTCGACGCTCCAATAGGTCAGTTCTTCAAGCGGAATGCGCTTATTTGTAATGGCGCAAGTTACAAATGTACCCGGCTCAATGACAGAAAAGTCAGCGTCCAAATAACGCAATTTTGCTTCGCGTTGGCCAAAACCTTGTTCAAAAATATTCATGACGTCCTCTTAGTTGCTCCACATATAGGAGAGCTCAGCGCAAAAATCAAAATAAGCTTGATTGACCGCTGTCACTTTTTGGTGGTTTGGGTTTTGGTTTTTTCTTCGGTTTCGCCGATGTCGGCGCATCTGCAACCACTGCCCCCACATCTCCGTCATGAAGGCGAAGGGTAAGACCGTCGCCTTTGCTTAAATCGCCAGCGGAGCGGGCAACTTGGCCATCCCCATCCAGAACCAGCGCAAAACCACGGCTTAGGACGCCTTTGTAGCTCAAAGAGTTCAAAAGCTTGGACTGGGTTTCTAGTGCGGCCTGACGTTTATCAACCAAACGTTGGAACGCCGGGCCCATGGCGTTTGCAAGAGGCGCTAGTTTTAGTCGGCCACGGCTAGTCGGCTGCTTCAACCCAAGATCAAGCCTGTTGCCAAGGGCAGACAGACGATCTGAAAGATTTTTGTTCTTCTGGGTAATCGCGTTGGCACTCACACGTGGCGCTAGCGTCGCCAAACGATTGCTTTTTTGTTGCACGAACTGGGTTAGAGCATTTCCTAGACGTAGCGCCGCCATATCTTGGCGTTGGCGCGCTGTTGCAGTTAGCTCGTGAGCTTTAGGCATTTGCGCGGTGATCGCGCGCATACGGTCTTTAAAGTTAGAAAGAGTACGCGATTGCGCATTGCGGGTGCGCGATCCAAGGTCTTCCACATAATTGACAAGCTCGGCCTTAACCGGAACCGCCATCTCTGCCGCGCCTGTAGGCGTCGGCGCGCGTTTGTCAGAAGCATAGTCGATCAGCGTCACGTCGGTTTCGTGACCTACAGCAGAAATCAACGGGATTTTCGATGCCGCGGCAGCACGCACCACCACTTCATCGTTAAAGCCCCACAAATCTTCAATTGATCCGCCACCACGGGCGACGATCAAAAGATCTGGCCTTTTTATGGGCCCGCCGGGTTGAATGGCATTGAAGCCATCAATTGCTCGCGAGACTTCAGCTCCGCAGGTGTCGCCCTGCACGCGCACAGGCCAAACGATCACATGCGTCGGAAAGCGATCGTCTAGCCTATGTAGAATATCGCGAATAACCGCGCCAGTTGGTGATGTGATCACGCCGATGGTTTGCGGCAAATATGGCAGCTCTTGTTTGCGATCTTGATCAAACAGACCTTCAGCCATCAAAGTTTTACGGCGTTGCTCGAGCAATGCCATAAGCGCACCAGCGCCCGCAGGCTCGATATGCTCAATAACAATTTGATATTTTGAAGAACCGGGGAATGTGGTCAGCTTGCCAGTGGCAATGACTTCCATCCCCTCTTCAGGCTTAATGGAAAGCTTGTTGAACACGCCGCGCCAAATCACAGCTTCTATGCGCGCTTTTTCGTCTTTCATCGCGAAATAGGCGTGCCCTGACGCGTGCGGACCGCGATAGCCAGTGATTTCGCCGCGAATCTTGACGTGGCCAAACTTGTCCTCAACCGTTTTTTTGATCGATTGAGAAATCTCGGTGACGGTAAATTCGTGTGCGTTGCTCTTCAAATCATCCATAATTGACAGGTGCATACCTATTCCAGTCGCGTCAAGGGTGACGAGCCATGATCAACATGATATGGGACCCAGCAACAGGCAAACACGAGAAAACTGGACATCAAAATGAACATTCTGCTGATTGGTTCTGGCGGTCGCGAACACGCTTTGGCATGGGCAATTGCAAAGTCAAAACATACTGACACTTTGTTTATCGCACCGGGCAATGCCGGCATGGAAGAATGCGGCAAAATTGTTCAGTTGGATGTTGATGATCACGCGGCTGTGGCTGAGTTCTGCGCGGATGAGAATGTGACATTTGTTGTAGTTGGCCCAGAAGCTCCTTTGGTGGATGGCCTTGCGGATGTGCTTGTTGAATGTGGCATCAAAACATTTGGCCCATCCCAAGCTGCGGCTCAACTTGAAGGTTCAAAATACTTCACGCATCAGCTTTGTGACGAAATGAATGTGCCTGCTGCAAAATACAAAAAGTTCGATGCGCTTGATCCAGCGCTTGCCTATTTGCACACTCAGGATGCCCCAATCGTGATCAAGGCTGATGGCCTTGCTGCAGGTAAGGGCGTAACCGTTGCTGAAACAATGGATGCCGCAGACGCAGCGGTTCGCGATTGTTTTGACGGTGCCTTTGGCGACGCTGGTGCTTCAGTTGTGATTGAAGAATGCATGATTGGCGAGGAAGCCAGCTTGTTTGCTTTGAGCGATGGCAAGAACGTTCACATTCTCCCATCAGCCCAAGACCACAAGCGCGCGTTTGATAGCGACAAGGGCCCCAATACTGGCGGCATGGGTGCGTACACCCCTGCTCCAGTTATGACCGATGAAATGGTTGAGCGCACCCGCCGTGAAATCATTGAGCCTAGCATCAAAGGTTTGGCAGATCGTGGCACGCCATTTACAGGCGTCTTGTTTGCAGGCCTTATGATTACTGCAGAAGGTCCAAAGCTGATCGAATATAACGTGCGCTTTGGCGATCCTGAATGCCAAGTGCTTATGTTGCGTTTGAAGTCAGATGTGGTTGAGATGCTTAGCGCTTGCGCAGATGGCACGCTTGATGAAGAACAACCTGAGTTTGACGACATGGTCGCCCTTACTGTTGTGCTGGCGGCACAAGGCTACCCTGGCTCTTATCGAAAAGGCACCGAGATCAAGGGTCTTGATGCTGTGGATGATGAGAATGTGAAAGTGTTCCACGCGGGCACAAAACGCGATGGCGATAAGATCGTAGCCAATGGTGGACGTGTTCTCAACGTAACGGCTAAAGGCAACACCGTAGAAGAAGCACGGGATCGCGCCTATGCCGCAATCGATAAGATCGACTGGCCTGAAGGTTTTTGTCGCAAGGATATTGCTTGGCGAGCAATTGAACGCAGCTAAGCGCTCAATAGTACCTCACAAAGTATTGAAAGGGTGGTCTAAAGACTTAGGCAGCTTTTCATTTAATTGTTAACTACCCTCTGCTAGGCTGACCTTAGTAAAGTAGAGTTTAGGTGACGATTATGACGACCTTGTACGGTCCTCGAATAGGCGTCGCTCTTGGTGGCGGTGCAGCACGCGGTTTATCTCACATCCCTATTATTCAGGCGATGGACGAACTGGGGTTAAAGCCGAGCCTCATTGCAGGTACTTCCATAGGTTCATATATTGGCGCAGGCTGGGCATCGGGCATGTCAGGCCATGATATTCGCGAACATGCGCTTGAAGTTTTAGGCTCCATGCGGGCTTTGAGTTCACGCTTGTGGAAAGCTCAAGTCTACGACATTCGTGAAATGTTTCAGGACGGAATCTCAATGCAGTTCGATGCTTTGCGTGTGCTAGCAGCATTTTCCCCTCAGCCATTTCCGACACGGTTTCGCGAACTCAATATTCCGCTAAAAGTCGTCGCGACCGATTATTCTTCGTGGCACACAGCTGTGTTCCACAAAGGGCGTTTAGACAAAGCAATCGCAGCTTCAATCGCTATTCCTAGCCTTTTCAAGCCAATCAAACACGATGGTCGTTTGTTGGTTGATGGTGGCGTAGTAAATCCACTGCCGCTGGATCATGCCTCTCAAGGTATGGATATTGTCATAGGTGTGGATGTAAACGGGGATCCGGTTTTGATGGACCCAAAGATCAATCCATCAACGATTGATGTGGGCATGGGCGCCGCGCAAATTATGATGCATGCTCTTACATCACAGACCTTGGGCGCTTACCCTCCGGATATTTACGTGAAGCCGAATGTACGTGAATTTGGCGCGTATGAGTTTTGGCGGGTGAATGAAATCTTGGCGGCTGGCGATCTAGTAAAAGATCGTTTCAAAACGCAGCTTTCAGCCAAGATCGATCTATTTATCGCCGATCAGCAAAAAATTTCCTAAGTAATTCAGCGCTTTGGCTTTCGTTTAGCCCAGCAATGACTTCGGGCTGATGATGACATGTACCACTGCTAAAAAACCGAACACCATTGTCGACTGCACCGCCCTTCGGGTCATCAGCGCCGTAATAAACGCGACGGATTTTGGCGTGCGCGATCGCGCCAGCACACATGGTGCAAGGCTCTAGCGTGACGTATAGATCGCATTCTGAAAGCCGACCTGTTCCCACAACTTCCAGCGCTTTCCTAATCGCCAGCATTTCAGCGTGCGCTGTAGGATCGCCCAGCTCTTTCATCTGATTGGCAACTTCGGCAATGAATTTTCCATCATGCACAACGACAGCGCCAACGGGGACTTCGCCGTTCACAGCCGCTTGGGCGGCCAGTTCTAGGGCACGTTGCATAGGGGGTGGGGTGGAATTTTCGCTCATATCTCAACTTTGCTTGTTGAAAGACCCATGCCACAGATGTTGAGCAGATGCAAAGCAGCAAAATCGGCGTTAGGCTGACGAGCAACGGAGAATCATTTCATGCGCATTCGGCAACTGCCAGACGACCTAGTGAACAAAATTGCGGCCGGCGAAGTCATTGAGCGCCCGGCAAGCATCGTCAAAGAACTTGTTGAGAACGCACTAGACGCAGGCGCGACCCGCATTTCGGTGACCACAGGAGCTGGCGGCAAGACGCTCATCCGCATCGAGGACAATGGCCACGGCATGGAGGAAGATGACCTCAGGCTCAGCGTTGAGCGCCACGCGACATCCAAACTCAAAGATGATGAGCTGGACGACATCAAAACGTTGGGCTTTCGCGGTGAAGCGCTTGCTTCTATCAGCGCTGTTGCCGAGCTCACTATCTCCACTCGCTCATCAGATGCAGAATTGGGCCTAAAACTCAGTTTTGATGGTCCACGTATCGTGATCTCACCTAACCCCATGCCGCAAGGCACTGTGGTTGAAGTACAGTCGCTGTTTCAAAACGTCCCTGCGCGTCTAAAATTCTTAAAATCTGATCGTTCTGAATCCAACGCAATCACTGACGTCATGCGTCGACTGGCTATGTCTGAGCCTCATGTTCAGTTCATTTTGCAAGGTTCTGATCGTCAAACGTTGAACTGGCCTGCGCAATCGGGCGAAAGTGCAGCGAAGAACCGTCTGGGCCAGATCATGGGCAATGACTTTGCTCAAAACGCAATTGCGCTGGATTATCATCGGGGCGCGGTACATGTGACAGGCATGGCGGCGTTGCCTACCTACACCAAAGCCAATTCGCTTTCGCAATTCTATTTCGTCAACGGCCGCCCGGTACGCGACAAAGTGTTACTCGGTGGTGTGCGCGGCGCATACTCAGACTTTCTGCATCGCGATCGTTTTCCGGTGGTGGCGATCTTCATTGATATGCCGAGCCAAGACTTGGACGTAAATGTGCATCCTGCAAAGTCCGAAGTTCGCTTTCGCGATCCCGGCCATGTGCGAGCTGCAGTCATTCGGTCTTTGATGAACGCATTGGATGAAGCAGGTTTTCGCGCGTCTAAAACAGTCTCGGATAAAACGCTTGCTGCATTCCAACCCGGCGTTGCAGGGCAACCAATGCCGCAGGAAGGTTTTGCACAAGGCGCAGGGCTTGGCGAACAGCATCAGGCACCGCTCGGTGCAGAGCAAAACTATCGCCCGCAATACCAAGGCGACTATTCAAGGCGCCCTTCTTATCCATCGGCACATGCAGAACCATCAATGGCCAGTTTTGACGGACTAAGCGTGCCAAGCGCACGAATGGAAGACATTGCGGCATCTGATCTTGCAGCGGCACAGGATATGCAAACCGGTGAACATCCACTAGGCGTCGCCCGCGCTCAGATTTTTGAGAACTACATAATTGCCCAGTCCAACGATAGTCTGATTGTGGTCGACCAACATGCCGCCCACGAACGTCTCGTCTATGAACGGTTCAAAGCCGAGTTAGGCGATGGTCCGGTGCCCGCACAGAAACATCTCATACCGGTGGTGATTGACCTGCCTGAAGAGGACTGCTCGAGGCTAGAAGAAGCCGCTGAGGCGCTTTCTCATGTCGGACTAAGTATTGAACGCTTTGGCATCGCTGCAGTGGCTGTGCACGAAACTCCAGCCCTTCTAGGCCAATCTGATGTGCACAAGCTCGTCAATGATGTCGCTGATCAGCTGGCGGAGTGGGATAACATCTCCATCGTGATGGAACGGCTCGAGGAAATTGCTGCGCGTATGGCATGCCACGGCTCTGTACGATCCGGCAGAAGATTACGCGCTGAAGAGATGAATAAGCTTTTGCGGGAAATGGAAGACACACCGCATTCGGGCCAGTGCATTCATGGTCGCCCGACTTACGTCGAGCTGAAGAAAATGGATATCGAGAAGCTATTTGGTCGCCGCTAGGCCGAACGTTCCAAAAACAATATCTGCGTGTCGCCGTATGTCCGACGACTTTGCTCAGACAGGCCTGCAGGAATTTCAATTTCTGCAGATTTACTTTCTTCGAGGATGATAAGTGCATCATCGGCAACCCAGCCACCCTCGATAGCAACTTTGATCGATTTCTCGCCAAGTCCCTTGCCGTAAGGCGGGTCCACAAAAACCAAATTGCAAGGTGGAATGCGTTGCACTTGGCCAAGGTCAGTTGCGTCTCGGCGTAGCATTCGTGCCTGCCCTGCAACGCCTAGTTCTTGGATATTCTCCCGCATCAAGGCACGCGCCTCAACACCGGTATCAACAAGCGTTGCGTGCTCGGCACCGCGCGACAAAGCCTCAAGGCCGAGCGCGCCAGTACCAGCGAACAGGTCGAGTACACGCACGCCATGAAATGCAGGCCCAAAGTGATTTGCTAGAATATTGAACAGGCTTTCGCGCACTCGATCTGACGTGGGGCGAATTTCATCCGTGTCAGGACTATGCAAAGTCTTGCCACGGAATTTACCTGCTACAATACGCATCTAATGAAACCTACTTACGTGTTTTCTTGGGACGAAGACGTTTATTTGGGTTTGCCAATGGGTTGCTTGATCGTGCGCCAGGTTTTCCGCCTGTTGGCTTACCGCCAAAACGTGCACCGCCCTTACCGCCACCAGCGCGTGGTTTGCCGTAATTGCGATCATCTTCACGTTTGGCAGAAACAAAAGTTTTGTTTTTGCCGCCGCGCCCGCGTGAATCAGGACGTCCGCCGTCACCGCGACTATCACCACCGCCACCAGAAGGCGCACCTTCGCGTTTTACGAATGCGCCGCGGCGGTCATCTGTGCTTCTGTCATCACGACGTGGGCCAGAGCTTTTGCCTGAAGGTCCACGATCAGCGAACGGTTTCTTGTCGGCGAATTTTTTATCGCCGCCATCATTTCTTGGTGCAGAAGATGGACGATCATCGCGATCTCCGCGACCTCGACCTTTACGGTCATTACGATCGCCGAAGGCTTTCTTTTCACCAAAAGACTTTTTGTCACCAAAAGATTTCTTATCACCGAAAGACTTGCCGCCACGATCATCCCGACCGCGTCCGCCATCTTTGCCACCACGGTCATCACGGCCACGTCCGCCGCCTTTGCCGCCGCGGTCATCACGACCTTTGCCAGCTTGCGCAGCGCGCCGAGCTTTTGGATCGTCACTAAACTCGTCACGTGGCTCAGGGGTGTTGATAATTTCAGTCCGACCATCTTCGTAATGCAAGCGAGACTTTGGGCCGTTGTCTTCAAACTTTTCTTCTGGTCGAAATTTGGGCGTTGCACGAATTGGAATTGGCCGGCCAGTGCGGCCACGAGGTTTGCCTTTTACAGGTGCACTATCGCCACGCTTTGCATTCTTACGCTCAACGGGAACTATTTCGCCTTCAAACTCAACACCAGCATCGCGAGCAAGTTTTGCACCCAACTGATCTTTAAGAACTTTGGTTTTAACGGCTTGGATATCGCCGATTTTCAACTCATTGAGCTGGAACGGGCCATAAGACAGTCGGATCAAACGGTTCACATCGAGGCCAAGTGCGGCAAAGACATTCTTAACTTCGCGGTTCTTACCTTCGCGCAAAGAAACAACGATCCAAGCATTCGCGCCTTGTTGGCGCTCCAGCTGCGCATCAATCGGGCCATAGTGAACTTTATCGACGGTGATACCGTCTTTTAGTTCATTCAGCTTTTCTTGAGTGATGCGGCCGTGTGCGCGAACCCGGTAGCGTCGAGCCCAACCTGTAGATGGCAGTTCAAGAACGCGTTTCAATCCGCCTTCATTCGTCAGCAGCAACAGGCCTTCTGTATTGATGTCCAAACGACCAACAGTTAGCACGCGTGGCAGACCAACTTCGTCAAACTTGTCGAATACCGTTGGGCGACCTTCGGGGTCGCTTTCACTTACAACTAGGCCTGCAGGCTTGTGATAGATCCAAACGCGCGTTGGTTCTTTCTTTGCAAGATGTTCGCCATTGATTGAAATTTTATCGGTGTCCGTCACATTTAGTGCCGGAGAATGAATTCGCTTGCCATTTACAGCAACGCGACCTTCTTCAATCCAAGCTTCCGCAGTACGGCGTGAGCAGTGTCCTGAACGTGCAATTACCTTAGCAATACGTTCGCCATCGCGCGGCTTATCAGACGCGTTGTTTTTGTCAGTCGCCATGAAAAGGCTCCGATTTGAAAAGAATTGTTGGCGCGGTGTAGCGGTTTGTTACTGACCTTGCAATGCCGCACGTATCTCTGCGGGACAAAGTGGGCTGTCTAGAGGCACTAAATCGCC
>Ga0315336_1004758_pt1 | contig 15655 bp, 10 predicted proteins | sample ASW5metaG_FD_204512 | JGI IMG/M metagenome (GOLD analysis project Ga0315336, IMG submission 204512) | Ammonia-oxidizing marine archaeal communities from Monterey Bay, California, United States - ASW #5 | ecosystem: Environmental > Aquatic > Marine > Intertidal zone | place: USA: California...
GTCCGGCTCGCCGAGCTGGAGCAGGTCCCAGGCGGCGTCGGCGGCGCACTGAAAGCGCTGGGCAGGATCGGCGCGCATCAGGCGCATCGCCCACTCGACGAACCCCAGGGGAACCGGCATCGCCGGGCGCAATGGGGGCAGCGCCTCGGTGGCAGCCAGGCAAAACGCCTGTTCGAGGCCGAGTCCCGCCAGCGGCGCGTGGCCGCAGGCCAGGGACGCAGCCACCGCTCCGAGGGCGTACAGATCCGTCCAGGGGCCGAAGTCCCGCCACTGGGAGAGCATCTGCTCGGGCGGCATGAACGCGACCGTGCCGGCGTGGAGAGGGGCTTCATCGCTCTCTGTGAAGAGATGGGCGAGGCCGAAGTCAGTCAGCTTGGCCCGCTTGCGCCGCCCAGCGAGCACCACATTGCTCGGCTTCAGATCGCGGTGCACGACCCCGCGGGCGTGGGCATGGGCGAGGGCATCGAGGAGCGAGAGCAGGATCTCGCGCTGGTGGGCCCACGGGATTCGCCCGGCCAGCGGGCGCAGGGTTCCGCCGTCGGCGTACTCCATCACCAGGTAGGGGGAGCCGGCGGGAAGGGCTCCGTCGCTGGCGGCCTCGGCTTCGTCTCCGATCACGCCGTAGTCGAAAACGACGATGATGTGGTCGTGATGCAGTCCAGCCACGGCGCGAACCTCGGCGCGGAACAGATCTCGCATCTCTGCGCGGACGGCCTCTCGCGGGTGCAGGGCCTTGACCGCGACGGTCATGCCGGTCTCGTGCTTGGCGCGCCAGACGCTGCCCATACCGCCGCGGGCCACGCGATCTTGTAGTGCGAACGGTCCGAGCTGGATCGACATGGCCACAGACTAGTCGACAGCCCCTGCGGGTGAGGCGGCGTCGGGAGTAGAAGCGTGGAAAAGCTCAGTTGGCTCGCTGGCGCTCGGCATGGGGCAAGCCCCCTACGACCCCCCAAGCCGAGCGGTCCGCATGCACGTGGCAGCGAACGCGTGAACGCCAGCCCCACCTTCCGTGCCCGACACGCGATCTTGAACGCATCCAGGTGTTCGTAGGGTTGTTTGTAGGTTTTGTCATATTCAGCCATTGGGCTCTCCAGAGTAGGTGGATCGCCCGATTGCGGTTCCATTTACGCCTGCGCCGCAATCGGGCGGGCCACCGGAACGGAGAGCCGGCGCAGATGACAACCCACATCGAAGCAAACAGCCACCTCGCACCCGCGCTCACCTCGTCGACAGCCCAGTTCCGCGCCCCCAAACGACCACGACCACGACCACGACCACGAACCACGAACCACGAACCACGAGGAAGAGACACACCGATCGGCGGGTGAGGCGGCGTCGGAGGTAGGAGCGTGGAAAAGCTCAGTTGGCTCGCTGGCGCTCGGCAGGGGGCACGCCCCCTACGACCCCCCAAGCCGAGCGGTCCGCGTGCACGTTGACCGACGACTGCGTCGCCGGTCACGAGTTCGGCAGCTCTGCTTGCAAGGGCTCGCGCCCCTGTAACCCCCGCCAAGGGGGCAAGCCCCCTTTGGATACCCCCGGCAAACGACCTATATCGGGTGTTTTCGACGATGTTTCGCAGGCGACCATCAGTCATCGACGTAGCTCGCCCGCGCCCACGACCACGAAGCGGAACAGCGAGTCGGCGCAGATGCCAACCACCCACCTCGCACCCAGCCTCACCTCGTCGACAGCCCAGTTCCGCGCTCCCAAACGACCACGACCACGACCACGACCACGACCACGAAACACGACCACGAAACACGAAACACGAAGATTCGACGCAGCTGCTAGAATTCCTCGCAATGGGTAGTGCCCGATATGAGAGACGCAGCCTGATTGGCCAGGGGTCCTCGGGCGCGGTCTACGAGGCACTGGACTCCGAGCGCGGTGAGATCGTGGCGTTGAAGGTCCTTCTTCGCTACGCGCCGCTGGACGTCTACCGCCTGAAACGCGAATTTCGGGCGCTGGCCGACGTCATTCACCCCCATCTCGTTCGACTCTACGAGCTCTCCCGCGACGACGAGAACTGGTTCTACACTATGGAGTTGATCCGTGGCCGAACCCTGCTCGCGTACGTCTGGGATGCCGATTCCCGCCCGTCTCAGCTGTCCCCGGCGCTGCTCGAGCGCGCGCACCAGGTGCTCCGTGGGCTGTCGTCTGGCCTGCAGGCGCTCCACGATCACGGCCTGCTGCATCGCGACATCAAACCCGGAAACATCCTGGTGGACGATGAGGACGGTCGGGTGGTTCTGGTCGACTTCGGGCTCGTGGTCGATCAAGGCGCTCCCCTGAACGAGCGGGTCGCGGGCACCGTCGCGTACATGTCGCCGGAGCAAGTGGCTGGCCAGCCCCTCACCCGGGCCTCCGATTGGTACGCGGTCGGGGCAGTGCTTTACGAAATGCTGGCGGGTCGGCCCCCATTTGTCGGGCCAAGTGCGTGGGTTCTCGTGCAGAAACACGCGGAGGACGCGCCGGATATCCGCACCGTCGCTCCAGATGTTCCCGCAGACCTGGCGTCGCTGTGCATGGATCTGCTCCGCAGAGATCCCAAGGACCGACCGGGTGGTGCCGTCATCTGCGCGCGTCTCGGCGTGAAACTGCCGGTTCCCCCGCCGGCAGAGTCGGTCTTTGTGGGCCGGACCGGTGAGCTGGAGGTCCTGGAGAAGGCCTGGCAGGCGCGGTCTGAAGGGCTGGCCATCGTGCACGTCAGCGGCACCTCCGGAATGGGGAAATCGCGGCTGGCAGCGCACTTCTTGAAGGGGCTTGCCGACGACGCGGTGATCTTGAGGGCGCGCTGCTACGAGCGGGAAAGGACTCCCTACAAGGCGATCGATCCCCTCGTAGATGCCCTGGCGAGTGAGCTCACCCTGTGGGACGCCGACACTGTCGAGCGCGTCCTCCCGGAGGGCGTTCGGAACATCTTGAGGGTCTTCCCTTCTTTTGGGCGGGTGAACGACCTGCACCCGCCCCTGAAGACCATCGATCCCCAATTGGCGAAGACGAGGGCGCTCGACAGCCTTCGCGAAGTCATCCAGCGCTGCGCCGACGAGGTGCCGGTAGTGGTCGTCATCGACGATTTTCAGTGGGCGGATGCTGACAGCGCCAACTTGCTCGTGAGCCTCCTTCGAAATCCGGATCCACCAAAACTACTTTTGCTCTTGCTCTACCGGACGAACGAGCCGACGCTGGAGCCCCTCTTGAGGTCCCTCACCCGGCTGCCGTCGACCGCCGTCGAGATCGGTGCGTTGCCGGCCGCAGACACCGACGCTCTCGTGCGCCAGGTCGCCCGTTTCGATGACTCGGACTTCGACGTCGTGCGTCACGTTCGCGAGGCTGAGGGCAACCCCTTCTTCCTGGTCGAGATGGCGCATTGGCTCCGCCGGGGCGTGAAACCCTCCGAGGGATCGCTGCTGCAGCGGGTGGTAGGCGATCGGGTGGCCGCGTTGGCCCCGGGCGCGAGGATCATTCTCGAGCGGGTTGCGGCGGCCGGAGAGCCCATCGATACCCGCGCCGCCCTCGCTGCGGCTCGCATCGCCGACGCCGAAGTGACGATGAGCGACCTCACCGAGCTCGTGGCACAGCGCATGGTCACGCTGCGGCGGACCACCCTCCTCGAGTGCACCCACGACCAGATCCGCCAGTCTGTAGTGGCCGACCTCTCACCGGAGAAGAGGCAGCTGGTGCACAAGGGGTTGGCGTTGGCCCTGCAGAACGAGGCCGATCCGGCCATCGTGTCCGAGCACTTCGAGCGGGCGGGAGAGCTCGAACAGGCCCTCACCTTTGCGCTTCAGGCCGCGGACTCGGCGTCGGAGCGGCTGGCCTTCGATCGCGCCGCCCGCATGTACAAACGGTGCCTCGATCTCCACCCCGAGGGAGACGAACAGCGCCTTCGCGAGCGACTCGGCTGGGCGAAGGCCAAGGCCGGTCACGGCGACGCTGGCGAGTCCCTGCTACGCGCCGCGAGCGGGATTGACGGCGTGCATCGGCGCGATCTGGAACGCGAGGCGGCGCAGCAGTTTCTTCGAAACGGGGACTTTGACCGGGCCTACGAGATTCTCCCGGAGATCCTCCGGCGAGAGGGCTTCTCCTGGCCTCGCTGGAAGCTACTCGCCTTCGCCGAGACAGTCTGGAACGCCGCGGTCAGCCGCTTCGGCCCGGCGCCTGCTGGCGATACCTCCGACGCGATGCGGCGAAAACTCGAAGTCGCCCTTGAGATGGCGATGAGCCTGGCCTTTGCCGATCTCGTCATCTCGGGCCTCTTTGCGAGCCGCGCCATCCGCTTTGCCGACGCCATCGGCGAACCGAGCGCGCAGGCAGTGGCGGCCGCGATGCGGGCGGCCAATTCCACCCTCCTGGGCGATGTGGCCGAGGGCGAGAAGTGGCTCGAAATCTCCCGCGGGCTGACCGCCGATCTGCACGAACCGCGCGCCCGGGCAACGGTGGAGTTGCAGTGGGGAATCGTGGCGATTTCAACTGGGAAACCCACCGAGGCCAACCTGCTCTGTGCCTCGGCTGCGGAAGCCCTCGAGTCGCTGGGGGACGTGCCCTACGAAGTGGGAATGGCCAGGACTTTCCAGGCCTATTCGCTGGCCGTCATGGGCCGGTTCCAGGCCTTTCGCAAGTTGCGCTCCCAGGTGCTCGACGATGCGCGTCGGCGTGGCGACCGTCACCTCGAGTGCCTGTTCCGGTCCTCATTCCAGGCGAAGCCAGGACTCATGGACGACCAACCTCATGTGACGGCCGAGAGCATGGACCGGGTCGAGTCGATCTGGGGCGACCGCGTCGCCACCATCCTCATCCACCGGCAGACCACCCGCTCCCAGCTCGCGTTGTACGAGGGGGACGCCGAGCGGGCGCTGGCCATTGCCGACGAGGTCCATCGCCAGGTGCGCGGAAGCGGACTCTTGCTCGTGCGCATCAACCAGGCGCTGATCCACCTCCACCGCATGGCGGCCCTCTGTCGGCTCGCGGTCGACAGCGACAGCGCCTATCGCGAGCTCGAGACAACCAATCGCAAGTTCATCGGGATGAAGATTGTCGGCACGGCCTCCCAAGGCGCCATGTGTGAAGGGGTCCTGCACGTGTTGAGGGGTCGCAACTCCGAGGCAGTCGAGGCCTGGAGGCGCGCGATAGTCCTATTGGAAAACGAGGAACAGTGGCACCTGTGTCGCTGCACCGAACTGGCCATCGCCCGGGTGCTCGGCGAAGGCGTAGACGAGGCCGCCGCCGCTCTTACCGCGATGGGTATTGTGGACCCCGCCCGATTCTCGGACCTGTATGTATTCGTTCCGGAGATGGAAACATGAGACCGATTGTGCGACCTGACTTGGATGGGCATCCCAAACGGTATGAGTACCAGCAGGAGGGCAATCGCGAGAGCGTGCGGGATCCGGGGTCGCTGACAACCCGTCCGCGGGGGGTCAACCTCGGGTTTTGCTACGGCCTCAACGGCGCTGCACTGGCGGAGGCCATACCGTAGGTTTAAAGCTCAAACTCGGGATTCTGCATTCGATTTCATGCTGCCGCGGATCGCATCCACCCTTGAAGCGATGAAGTCGACAAAGGCCCTTACCTTCGGGTCGAGAAACTCTCGGTCCGGGTAGATGAGCCTTGCGTCGTCGCGGCGACCGACGACGCGGGGCAGGACCCACACGAGCTCGCCGCTTGCGAGCAGGTCTGCGGCCATTCGATCGACCACCATCGCTATCCCCAACCCGTGTTTCGCCGCCTCCATACGCAGCCCGGTGTGGCTCGTCAGGAGCTTGCCATTGACGTGAGCCCAGCTACCATCCATGAGGGGCCAACGAGGGTTCGGAACATTGTTACCGTTGTAGCCGACGATACAGCTGTGATTCGCCAAATCCTCCACCGCCCTCGGAGTGCCTCGTTCCTCGAGGTAGCGCGGTGATGCCACCGCGATCTCGAAGTTCGTCACCAGGATCCGCGACACCAAAGAGGTGTCTTCGATGACGCCATACCTCAGCGCAACGTCAAAACCTTCCGCGACGAGGTCAACATGCGCGTCGGTCGCGACGACATCCAGGCTCACCTCCGGAAAGCACTGTAGAAACTCGACGAGCCATTGGGCGAAGATGGCCTCTGGAACTCGGGGCGGAATCAGAACTCGCAACTGCCCGCGCGGTACATCGTCATGGCGCCGAACCATCGCCTCGGCCTCCTGGGCCGCCTGGACGACACGGCGCGCTCTGTCGTAGAGGAGCACGCCCTGCTCAGTGAGCTTCATCCGCCGCGTCGTGCGATGCAGGAGGCGAACGCCAAGTCGCTTCTCGAGCCGAGCCAGGCGCTTGCTAACGGTGGGTCGAGGCAATCCCAGCGCCTCGGCTGCTCGAGTGACACTCGCGTGGTCGACGATGGACACGAACTCTTCGAAACCGGCAGCGAGCATTCGTAATGATTATGACCATCTGTTGGTGCAGGCAAGCTATTGTCTTCGTTCCGTATCGAATCTAGATTGACTGAAGGAGACAAGATGAACAAACTGCTCTGGTTCTTTCACGTCATGCTGACTCTGGCCTTCGGACTCTTCGGCCTGCAGAAGGTCTTCATGGCCATGCCCGACCTCATCGCTCAAGGAATGTGGTGGATCGAGGACTTTTCTGCATGGCAGGTGCGCGCGATCGGTGCACTCGAAGTTCTGGGCGTTTTGGGGCTCAACATGCCGTATTTGCTGAAGCCGATTCCCAAGCGGGTCATTCCCCTGGCTTCAGCCTGCCTGGCCCTCACAATGGTGGTCGCTATCCCAATGCACGTCATGCGAGGGGACCCGATCCCGGCCGTTGTCGTCAACTCGATATTGCTGTTGATGGCGGCTACGCTCGCCGTGAAGAGGTATGGAGAATTCCAGGCGAAGAGCTGAAAAACGCGGACGCGCTCTATTGCGTCGACTGCTTGTGCTTCATTCCTGTACCCTTAGGTTGCTGAACGACGACGCCGATAGGGATCCAGGGTCGATCACGACGATCTCTCGCATCGCGTGGGCGGGTGGAAGCCTCGGGGCTTCGAGCCGGGGATCGGCTGGGGAGGCGGAGTCGGCGGGTGAGACGGCTCGCAAGATTGGGACGTGGAAAAGATCACTGGCTCGCTGGCGCTCGGCATGGGGCAAGCCCCCTACGACCCCCAACTGCAGGAGCGCGTCCACCGTGCACGACGACACACGACTTCGTCGCGGGTCGGTCGTGTTTGGCCGCGTCCAGCAGCAATGGGCTGCGCGCCCCTTGAACCCGCGCGAAAGAGGGCAAGCCCCCTTTAGAATCCCCCGGCAGACGACCATAGATGGGTCTTCAGGCGACCTCTATGCAGACGACCACAACCACGACCACGACCACGAAACACCAGCACCAGCACCAGCACCAGCACCAGCACCGTCTGCTCAACAACGACGCCGACAGCACTCCAGCGTCGAAACACTGAGATCTGGTGATCCACCCACGACACCCGCCCGTACACAGCCCATCAAACGCGGAGCCCGCCCCCATGGAAACCCTGGTCCTATCTCTCGCCCTCACCATTCAGCCCGTCGAGCTGGAGCCCATCCACGTCGAGCAGGTCCTCGACATCGAAACCCTGGAGCACCTCGACTCCCTCGACAACGACGCCCTCTTCGCCGAGCTCACCGTGCTGCTCGACGATCTGGAGTCCGACGGCCTCTCCCTCGACACCGAACCCGTACTCTCCGATCTGGTCGAGTGCGGCCTGCCCACCGGCCCCGAGCTCGACGAGCGCTCCTGGGACGACCTGGTGGAGGAGGCCCGTAGGCGCATCCCGCCCTGTGTGGACACGTGGACCGACCACAACACCGAGGACCCGGGCGCCGCACTGCTGGAGCTGATGAGCTGGCTGGCCAACGAGCTGCACTACGGCTGGTGGGCCCCAAAGAAGCTGGAGTTGGTGCCCCCTCCCGAGAAGAGGACCCTGCCGCTGGTTCAGCCCTGATCTGAGTCGTTCAGCGTCGCGAGAGCGGCCTCCAACATCGCGTCGACCCCGGTGGCCACCGCATCTGGATCCAGAGGCACCTCGACGTCGACCGGGATGCCCCGCGCTTCGTAGAACTCTCCATCCGCGGCCCGATACCGCTCTCCCGAGAACGTGAAATTCCACCCGTTGGGGAGCTGTCCGTCGATCATGTCGGAGAGGTGCCCCGACGTCGGTTCGCCGAGCAGTGTCACCCGCGCTCGGCCTCCCATGGCCATGGCAAACGTCTCTGCGGCGCTGAAGGTGCCACCGCTGGTGAGGAGGATGACCGGCGCGTCATACGCGTCCGAGGCGTCGACGAAGACGTCCTCGAAGGGGCCAAAGTCGTCGTGGGCGGGACCGTTCCGTCGGGCCTCCGACCAGGCGAGGGAGCGCTCCCCGGTGAACGCCGCCGCGATGGCGAGGGACACCGCGTCCCATCCGCCTTCGTTGGCGCGGACATCGACGATGAGCCCGGTGGTGTCGGCCAGATCGGCCAGGGCGAGCTCGGTCGCGGCGACGGCGGCATCGACGTCGGCGCGCTCGGTGTCCTTTCGCGACAGCGCGTCCATGCTGGTGATGCTGAGGTATCCGACGTCGCCGGCTCGCCCCCACGCGAACTCGTCTTCAGCTCCCCAGGAGAGCGGGCCGTCCAGGTAGCGGTCCTCGGCGTTGAGCTCCAGTCCGTACAGCGTGTCGTAGTGGGGATAGACATCGACCCACGCATCGGTCCCGCGGATCGTGGTGTGGCCGTCGTCGAGCTCCCTGGCGAGGGCGACCAGGGCATCCAAGAGGGCATCGCGACCCCGCTCGCTTGGTCGGTGTTCGTCGCGGAGGGCATCCCAGTCTCCCGCGGGGAGGCGCTCGGTGAACACCGCGTAGCGCTCATCGAGGGTGGTCCAGAAGGCGTCGTAGTTTCGGTCGGAGGCTCCGCAACCGGCAATCACTGCGAGCATCGATATTTTCGGTACGAGACGCACGCGAGTGGGTATCCCGGGCAAGCGGCGCTATCTAGAGCGCATGAGGCCTGTGTTTTCGGCGTTGTTGTTGTTGTTCGGCTGCCAGGGCAGTGATCCGCCCGGCGATCCTTCGGGGGACGACGTGCCCACCGAGCCCTCGGAGTCCACCCCGCCGACCGCCGGCCTGGCGCTGACTGTGCAGGACCACGTCTCCCTGGACTACGCGACGGTGGGTCAGACGCCGACGGGGTCCCTGACCGTGGACAACCGCGGGGACCGCCCGACTGGCGACCTCGATCTCGCGGTCGAGGGTTCGTTCGACATCGCCGGAGATCTGGGCTCGCTGGCCCCAGGGGAGCAGCGCGTCCTCGAGGTGACATGGACGGGAGCGACTGACGCGCCGATGTTGGGCGCCGGGGAGGCCATGCTCGGCGTGGATGGCGGACAACACCGCATCGGCCTCGCTGCTGTCATCGGCGATGCCTCCTTGCCTGCGGCGGAGTGGGCGGAGGATGCGTGGGGTCGCTGGACGGAGGTCGATCTGCCAACAGCGCCCTTCCAGCCCGACGGGACGGGTCCCTGGTACGACCCCTCGGTGCTGATCTGGGTGCCGAATGGGCTGTCGGAGACCGGACCCCTGCACGTCGTCACCCACCTCCACGGACACTACGCCACCGTCGCCGACACGGTGGCCGACCAGTCGCTGCTCGAGCAGGCGTCGTTGTCGGGGCGAGATGCGGTGGTGATCGTGCCGCAGGGACCCGTCGAGACCGCGAGCAACGACTTCGGACAGCTGGATGATCCCGGCGGACACCTGGCTCTCCTCGGGGACGCGGTGGCCGTGCTCTACCGGGACGGGGTCTACCGGGATGCCGTGCTCGGACAGCAGGTGCTCACGGCCCATTCCGGAGGCTACGCCGCGACGGCGCAGATCATCGAGGACGGCGGACTGCCCATCGACGCCGCGCACCTCTTCGACGGCCTGTATGGGTACAGCGGGATCTACGCCGACTTTGCGCGCTCCGGTGGCGTCTTCCGAAGCACCTACACCCCCAGCGGTGGCACGGTGACCGAGAACGTCGACCTGGCGGCGGAGCTCGACGGGGACGGGATCGACGTGGGGAGCGACTTCTCGGGCGCAGAGCTCTACCTGACGGACGTGGTGATTGGACCCTCCGACGCCTCGCACGATGGCGTCATCTCCGACCGGCTCTGGTTCGCCCGGTGGTTGATCGAGAGTGGTCTTCCGGCTCACGCACTGTCGCCTCCCGAGCTGCGAACAGTGCTGCCGTCGGGGCCCGATGCCGTCGTCTCCTGGCGGGTCGATCGCGGTGGGAGTCGGAACGTCGTCGTCGAAGGTTCGACCGATGGAATGGCCTGGGAAGACCTCGGCACGTCGACCTCCGGAAGCCTCACCGTTCCCCCGCGGGCGTGGATGCGCGTACGCGCCGAGACGGGAGAGGTGCGCTCGGAACCTTCAGACGCCTATGGGCAGAGCGGCGACGACTGGCTCGTTGTCGACGGTTTCGATCGCGTGCTCGGGGGCAGCTGGACGGAGCCGACCCACGACTTCGCAGCGTCGGTCGCGAGTGTGGTGGGTGCCGGATGTGCATCGAACGAGGCGGTCGCGAACGCAGAGGTCGCACTCGGAGATTTTACAGGTGTCATCTGGCTACTCGGAGACGAGTCCACCGCCGATGACACCTTCGACGACGCCGAGCAGGCCCTGATCGAAGCCTACGTCGCCTCTGGGGGCCGCCTCATCGTGAGCGGGTCCGAGGTGGGCTTTGCGACCGACTCCAGCTTCCTCTCCAATGTCCTGCACGCGGGGTTCGTCGCCGACAGCGCCGGAACGCTGGTGGCCGGCGGCTACACGTTCGGGGTGGCCTATGAAGAGGACTGGCCCGATGTGTTGTCCGGCGACGAGGTGATCTGGTCCTACGACACCGGTGGCGCCGCGGCCGTGCGGTGGAACGACCAGGTGACGGTGGTGGGGTTCCCGTTGGAGACGTTGGCGCCCGCTGATCTCGCGCCGGCCCTGGCGGAACTGACCGCTCCGTGAGTTTGCGACGCAATTGAGACATTGGGGCCGGAGCGGGGCTCCTACATTGCCGTCGACTCCACACTCGAGGGACAGCATGTTCAAGACCTCTACCTTTCTCGCCGGTTTTCTGTTGGCTGGGTCTCCCATGGCGATGGCCGGAGACGTCGTCGTCACCGAGACCCCGCTGCCCGATCGAAATGGGGAGAGGCCCGGTCCGGGAGACAACCTCAACTGCCCACCCGGACCCACCACCGAGACCAAGGGCGTCGCCGACCACGCCCTGGACAAGGACGTAAACGGCGACGACGTCCCGGACTTCTTCATGAACTCCAAGCACATGGTCCTCGGCGACAAGGACCTCACGGTGACCGAGTGGTGCATCGATCCGCCCAAGGGCGTGCCGTACTTCACCCGCGAGATCACCCCCAGCCGCAATGGCAGGGACGTCCCCGCGCTGGGCATCGGACCCGGGGCCGACCTTTGACCTTACGGCAAAGGAATGAACCTCGGGTCGGGGACGGGTGCGAAGACGGGTGATGACGCGCTGCCACAAGAGCTCCACTGGATCTCCAAGAATCCAGAAGCGAAGGGCACACAGGACGAGTTCAAGAAGACCATGTGCAGCGAGGGCAACAAGGGAAAGTGGGTCTGCGGCACGATCTACAAGCAGAAGAACCCCAGGGACGCCAACACCTCACCGTTCCGCTATCGAGGTGTCTTCGTCTTCAACCGGACCACCGCGGGCGGCACGGTATACGCCGACAATGTGGACGCCGACGACCTGACCGAGGTGCAGAAGATGGCGCTCTTCGCCGAGTTCACCAAGGAAAGGGTGATGCTCGAGGCCAAGTACGCCCAGCGCGCCAAGGAACAGTGGGAGCGAGACCATCCCGACGACAACGACGACGACTTCGACGCCGGCGGACCACCGGGGGAGGACTGGTACTACAAGTGCAACAACGACGCCGATGGAGACGGGGTGGCCAACGAGGGCGACAACTGCGGGGCCACCTTCAATCCCGAGCAGTTTGATTGGGACGGCGACGGTCTGGGGGACGCGTGTAGCCCGCCCGTCGACTGGGATGGAGACGGTGTCGGCAATGGCGGCGACAACTGTGCGCTGGTCCCCAACCCGGATCAGGAGGACCTGGACGGCGATGGAATCGGCTTCCCCTGCGATGTCTGCCTCGACCCGGAAGTCCTGGGTCCAGCGGTCGAAGACATGTTCAATGTGGCTTCCGATGTGCTCGCCGGACCGGCGGCGGCCAATGCCCAGATCCAGCAGATCGTACTGGAGCTTCAGCAGCTCGATGGCGACGTGCAGGCGACCCTGGACGGCTTCACATCGAGCGGCGATCCGGTGCCGTATCAAGACGGTCTCGGACAGGCGGCGGGCGCGGTCGATGGCCTGATTCAACAGCTCCAGGGTCCATTGGCGGCGCTCCTGAATCCCGCCGAGTTCGGCCAGATCCTCGGCATCCTCGGCGACATCGCGGTCTTGCTGCAGGAGATGGCAGCCCGCTCGGACTGCGCCTGAAACCAGCCCTGATCATGAACGACGGCCCCGCACCCGGCGTTGCTGTCGGCGGGTTGCGTCTTCGTGGCGAAAGCCGTCTGTCAAGGTCGTCATTCGGAGTTTCCGATGAATCCCTTTTCGCTCGCAATCAGGGTTCTTCCTGCTGCCCAGATCGCCGAGGCTATTGGCGCGGGGTTCTCGGGATTGTTCTCGCTCCCCAACGATGCCATTGCGCTGCGGCGAGTCGTGGAGCGCGCGAGACCGGAAATCGCGGGGGGCGGCGGATCGAGCGCCCCAACAGCGCGTGGCCGCCGGGCAAGAGGTGAGCTGATTCGCCTTGGCGCGGATCGTGTCCCAGATCGCGGGGTCCTCTAGCGCAATCGCCAGCTGCATGGCCTGATCGACCGCCGCAACGTCCGGACCCTTCAGCAACTTGCGAAGCGCGCGATCTGTTTCTTGCCATCGGACCCAATGGTCACCTCACCTTGCGCCAGAAGGCGCGAATGGTGGCTGCGGGCCAGGCGCCGTCACGATTTGTGGCGCACAATGGTGGCGTGGAGGTCTAGATGCGGCTCCTTGCCCTGCTGCTGTTCACTCACTCGGCCCACGCCATGGACATCGATGGCTTCGTGCTCGACGACGTCGATGGAGATGGCGACCTCGCCGACGCAGGCCCATGCGAAAACGTACAGGTCGACATCTGGACCGACGGGGGCGATCAGATTCCCGACGGTGTCGACGACGTCTTCGCGGCGACGGTCATGACCGATGCCAATGGGGACTTCGGCGCGACGGGTCTGGCCGACAACACTACGTACTGGGTCACCGCTCTGTCCACCGATGTCGCGCCCTCTGTTGGCTTTGCCCCGGGCTTTTTGCAGACGAACTTGTGGGCGGAACAAACATGGGGCTCGGCCGGCGCCCTCTGCAACGATGGCGCGGGGTCGACGGTGGCGCGGGCGCTCGACGGCGCGTGTTTTGGGGGCAAACGGGGCGGGCGCGGTGACGGAACCGCTGGCGGCAACCTGGCGCAACACGAGCACATCGTCGGCGTGTCGATTGCGGGTGCCGACGCCACCGGCGTGGGCTTCGGGTTCAGCTTCAACGTCGTCGTGCGAGTCGGCGACTCCGATGAGGACTTTGGATCCGCGCGCGTCGCACAGGGCACCCTCCGCCAGTTCGCCGACAACAGCAACGCCGTCGCCGGACCGAACACCCTCCGCTTCACACCGGCAATCCCACCCAATGTAATAGGCGCAGGAGGCGACTTCTGGAGCATCGATCTCACGTCCGATCTCCCCGACTTCGAGGACGACGCAACCGATGTCGACGGGACGGCGTGGTGCAACGATTGGGACTGTCCGCTGGGCGTGGTCCGGGACACCAACCCGGGTGAGCTGGGTAGCAATGCTGCGGTTGGGACCGGGCCGGACCGTCTGCCGAACACTGGCGACGAACACTTGATCCCGCGTATTCCACGACCGGAACTCGAGCTCGACGGTGGCGACTTCGCCGACCTCGACCACGAGTCCAACTTCGGGCGCACCGCCCACATCGCCTTCTACCGCACCCGCCTCCGCGTCGAGGGTGACTGGTCGGTGACGGACTGGAACGTCATCGGCATGCGCGCCGACGGCACGATTCCCAACGATGCCGACCGCCCCGGCCTGCACTGCGACGGCGACCTGGACAACGCGGTCATCCGCAACAACCTGGTCCTGGTCGACAACTACGCTCTGTACCGGGAGTTTGGGGGCGGCGATGAGAACATCGTCGAGGAGAACGAGTTCGGTGCTCCTCCCGGAGGCATGGGCGGCTTCTTCGGAGGGATCTCCCTGCGTAACGAGAACGCATCCTCCGCGCGGCAGGACATCATTCGCTACAACTACATCCACGACACAAGCGGCGCCTGCATGGAGTTCGGCTGGGACTTCGCCACGATGGACCGGACCCTGGTCGAGGAGAACACCCTCGAGGGTTGCGGGTGGGGCCCGGGTGCGAACGACGTGGGTGGCATCCTGATCCGAGACATCGACGCAGCGTCGGTGATGGACATCCGCAACAACGTCATTACCGACAGTGGCGGCCCGGGTATCGCGATCCAGAGCACCGCCGACAACGTGGCGATCAGCGGCAACGCCTTCAGCAACAACCGCGGGCTTGCCATCGATCTCGAAGCGGGCAATCCCAATCCCCAATTTGGGGGCGCCGGTGATCTGGTGACGGCGAACGACGGGGTGTTGGCGGTCGGGGCCAACGGGGGGATGGACTACCCGATCTTCACGCTCGCCGAGCTCCTGGGGCCGAGCCTGCACGTCGAGGGATTCGTCGGACTCGCCGCCGCCCCGATCGCCTCTGCGGTGACCGTCGAGGTCTACCAGGCGGCGAACGATGGAGACAACGCCGGAGAGTCCGAGCTCGGCGATGGCTTGTCCGAAGCTCACGGCGAAGGCGCGGTCATCATCGGGTCCTGCACCACCGCCAACGACGGGACCTTCGCCTGCGACCTCCCCGTGGACGCGGCCATCCCCCTTGCGGTGGGCAGCTTCGTGACCGCGACAGCGATCGCCAACGACGGCAACACCAGCGAGTTCGGAACCAACCGGGTCGTGACGGTTCCTCCCGACGCCGACGGCGACGGTCTCAGTGACGTAACGGAGGGCGCGCTCGGCACCGACCCCAACAACCCAGATACCGACGGCGACGGGCTCCTCGACGGCGACGAAGTGTTCTTGCACCTCACCGATCCCCTCGATCCCGACACCGATGGCGACACCCTCCTCGACGGCGAGGAGGTCAACATCCACGGGTCCGATCCCCTCGACCCCGACACCGATGGGGACACACTCCCGGACGGCGACGAGGTCAACATCCACGGAACCGACCCCACCGACGCCGACACCGACGGGGACTTTCTCGACGACGCCGACGAGCTCAATGTGCACAACACCGATCCCACCGACGCCGACACCGATGGCGGCGGGGTCGACGACGGCATCGAGGTCCTGTTCAACTTCACCGATCCGCTGGATCCCGCCGACGATGGAGGCGTGTCCCCAGACACCGACGGCGACGGACTCGACGACGCCATCGAGGCCGTTCTCGGCACCGATCCGCTGGATCCCGATACCGATGGCGACGGCCTGAACGATGGCGAGGAGG
>Ga0315336_1004759_pt1 | contig 15648 bp, 16 predicted proteins | sample ASW5metaG_FD_204512 | JGI IMG/M metagenome (GOLD analysis project Ga0315336, IMG submission 204512) | Ammonia-oxidizing marine archaeal communities from Monterey Bay, California, United States - ASW #5 | ecosystem: Environmental > Aquatic > Marine > Intertidal zone | place: USA: California...
AAAGTGGCTACTTTCTACCGTCTGCCCGACCCAGCGCACACCAGAACCAACACGGGGCCTGGATCATCGATGGCGGCGGTGGAATGGGCATTCCGGCAATGGCGATGGGCATCGACAAGGGAACGAAGCTAGCCAAGGAACATGGTATGGCAGTTGTGGGCGTAACCCATTGCGCCCATACCGGCAGGTTGGGTGCGTTCTGTGAGCAAGGCGCAGCAGCGGCCTGCCTCACGATCACTTTCGGCGGCGGTGCCCGGCGGAACTGGCGCCAGGTTGTACCGTACGGCGGCGCCAAGGCAAAGCTACCCACTAATCCCTATGGGTTCGGCATTCCTGGCGGTGACCGTGGTCCTGTCATCCTTGACTTCGCGACATCAGCCGGTGCCGGCGGCTGGATCTATCTCGCCAAAAGTGCCGGTGGCCAACTGCCTGACGGACTCATTGTTGATGCCCAGGGAAATTCTTCGACTGACCCCGACGATTACCTAAATGGCGGCGCCCTACTCCCTGCTGCCGGCGCGAAAGGTTATGGCCTAGCGCTGATGGCTGAACTCGTCGGCGAAGCACTGCTGGGTGCAGCTACTACCGAATTGAACTGGATCATTCTACTGGTCGATACCACCCGCTATCGTGACGACTCAACCTTCAAACGTGCTGCTGAATCGGTTCTCAGCGACATTCGTGAATGCCCAGCTGCTGACGGCTTCGACCGTGTAGAGATTCCCGGCGAACGGGAACGGGCCCTAGAGAAAATACGCCGAAAAGAGGGGGTTCCAATTCCCGCTGCAACATGGGATCAGATCGTAACACTCGCCGATCAATTCAACGTGCGTTCAGTGAGGTGAGACGCTCCACTCCTGGTTACCCGCTCATGGTCAAACCACCGGACACACTGATGACCTGCCCAGTGACATAAGCCGCATCATCACTGGCCAGAAAGCTGATTGCACCCGGCAGGTCTTCGGGCTTTCCAATGCGACCCATCGGGATTGCGCGCTGCATTGCCTGTCGTAGTTTTTCCGAATCACCAGCACCTTCAGCGTAACTGGCAAAAAGAGCCGTATCTGTTGGGCCCGGGCAAACAACGTTGAAAGTGATTCCATGCCTGGCGTGTTCGCGGGCCAGGGTTCTGGCAAAACCGATGAGGCCAGCTTTACACGCGGCGTAGACAGACTCGCCCGACGACCCGACACGGCCGGCGTCAGAAGAAACACTAACGACCCGGCCATACCCGCGCTCGACCATACCAGGCAACACCACGTGATGCATATTCAAGGCGCCAATCAGATTGATATCGATAATCTTGCGCCAGAATTCAGGATCAGTTTTCAGAAATGGACGAAACAGATCCCAGCCTGCGTTATTGACAAGAATATCGACCCCGCCCAATGCTTTTTCGATCTCTAGCAACCCCTGCTTGAGCCCCTCTAGATCCGTAACATCGATACCCAGGGCAAGACTCTGGCCACCGGCATCTGTCAGCTCATCTGTAATGGCGTGGGCAGCTGCGGCATCCTTGTCCAGTACCGCCACCTTTGCACCTTCTTCAACAAATCGACGACTCGTCGCTCCACCTATACCCCCCCCGCCACCGGTGATGACGGCGACTTTACCGGTAAGCCGATTCATAGCGCGGACCTCCAAGTGCGGCACTGATGTGCGCACACATTCACACCAACAACGTCTGTAAGCAGGTCAGCTTAACAGAAAGCCGGCACACTACGGCAACGCCATGGAGACCTCTGATACCATTCATCCTTACGGACACAACACGACTGACAAGTCGATACCCAACAGGGGACCGAGGTATGAGAGCAGCTGTACTGGCAGAACGGGGTAAAGCCGGGCTTACTGTCACAGACTTTGCCGAGCCCGTGCCTGCCGCCGGTGAAGCGGTCATGAAAGTACACGCTGCATCAATCAACCACGTTGATCTGTATATGCGTGACAGTGGGGCCGGTATTTCCCACGAACTACCACTGATCCTAGGCGTTGACGGTGCAGGTGAAATTGTCGAGGCGCCGCCTGGTTCACATCTCAAACCCGGCGATCCCGTAGTGCTTTACCCTATGGCCAGCTGCGGCCGATGCCGCGCCTGCCAGGCCGGCGATCAGGCCAACTGCAGCACATTCAGTATTTCTGGGGAGACTCGACACGGTTCTTTTGCTGAGCTGATTGCTATGCCTGAACACTGCTTTGTGCCCAAGCCCGACAACCTGAGTTGGGAAGCAGCAGCCACGCTGCCCGTGGCCTACCTGACTGCCTGGCGGATGCTGTTTGGCCGTAATCCACTTCAATCAGCCGAGACTGTTCTCATTGTTGGCATCGGCGGCGGTGTTGCTGCGGCCTGCCTGCAGATGGCAAAAATGGTGGGTGCCCAGACAATCGTAACTTCCTCGAGTGACGAAAAACTCAAGTGGGCCAGAGATCTCGGTGCAGATTTCGGTATCAATTACAATACAGATAAGGTTGCCAAGCAGGTGATGGCACTGACAGGTGGCGAGGGGGTCGACATGGTCGTTGACACTGTCGGAGAGGCAAGCTGGGGGGACAGCCTTCGCTCCCTTCGCCGTAGCGGCCGGCTCGTAACCTGCGGGGCAACAACAGGCGGCCATCCGTCGGCTGACATTCAGCGACTTTTCTCCAAACAACTTGCGATCTACGGGTCAACTACGGGCAGCCTGGAAGAATTCAGACAGCTGATTGAGGCTACACGGCGTGGTCTGATCCAACCTCTAATCGACAGACAATATCCACTTGCCAAACTCCCCGAAGGTCTGGAGCGGATGGAAAGAGCAGAGCAGCGAGGCAAGCTCGTGGTCAATGTTTCCAGTTGAGAGGATCAACACAACAGGCGATACTCTAACCATGGCTCTGCTATCTGTACTGGATCTCTCTCCGATAACACAGGGCAGCCACGCCGGTCAGGCACTTCGTAACAGCTTGGACCTTGCGCGCCGGGCAGAAAATCTCGGTTACAACCGTTACTGGGTTGCCGAACACCACAACATGGCGGGCATTGCCAGCGCCGCTACCGCAGTCGTTATCGGTCACATTGCCGGTGGAACAAAAGATATTCGCGTCGGGTCCGGAGGTATCATGTTGCCGAATCATGCGCCACTAGTCATCGCAGAACAGTTCGGCACACTCGAATCCCTATACCCGGGTCGAATCGACCTCGGGCTCGGTCGAGCACCCGGCACCGATCAATTCACAGCCTATGCACTTCGCCGCAATCTCGCTGGCGATGTGGACCAGTTTCCACGCGATGTACAGGAACTGCAGAGCTACTTTGGATCCAACCAGCCCGGCCAGCGTGTTACAGCAGTTCCAGGTAACGGGCTGGAGGTTCCCATCTGGATGCTGGGGTCGAGTCTCTATGGCGCCCAGCTGGCTGCGGCACTGGGCCTACCGTACGCTTTCGCTTCTCACTTTGCACCAGCTGCCATGATGCAGGCTATAGAAATCTACAGACAGCGATTCGAACCTTCCGCACAACTGGCTGAACCTTACGTCATGTTAGGCTGCAATGTGTGTGCCGCCGAAACTGACGACGAAGCCTGGCTACTCCGCAGCTCGGCACTGCAGTCCACCTTAAACCTTCGGCGCGGGCAACCCGGTCCACTACCACCACCGGTTGAAAACCTGGAAAGTCGGATCAGCCCTCACGAGAAGATGATGCTCGACGAACTGCAAACAGCTTCAATGGTTGGATCTCCCGAAACTGTGCACCGGGAACTCGAAGCCTTTATAGCGCTTACAGCTGCTGATGAACTGATAATTTCTGCTCAGATCTATGACCACAGCGCGAGATGTCGTTCCTACAAGATTACAGCCGATGTTGCCATCCCGAAGGCGGCCTGATGCTGGACAGTAGCAACGAACCGGCAAACACCGTAACCCACCCGACCATCGCCAAACAACCCGCACAACAAGCATTGCGAGCACAGCAGCGCGGCCGCACTAAACTGCTGACTTCAACTTTCCGTAGTGCGTTGAATCGACCGGAGTGAATTCTCTGAAACAGCTCACCCGGTCACTGCACCAGATCTTCAGTCCACAGGGTTACATTTTTCGGGGTTGGTGGGTGGTTGGCGCCGGCGGCCTTGTTCAGTTCACAGGCGCCATCCTGTTCTTTCAGGCATTCGGGGCTTACTTTCTCCTGATAGAGGATGAATTTGGCTGGAGCAAGGCGCTGTTGGCCGGTGCTTTTGCCCTTGCCCGACTCGAGAGCGGTCTACTCGGACCGATCCAAGGCTGGATGATCGACCGATATGGACCACGGGCGGTCATTCGCTGGGGTCTGGTCATTTTCGGGCTGGGGCTCATTGGATTCAGTCAAATCGAATCGATCATCGAGTTTTATGTTTATTTCTTTTTTATCGCGCTTGGCACCAGCCTCGGTGGATTTCTCTCTGTCACCACAGCACTGGTTAACTGGTTTTCAAAACACCGGGCAAAGGCGCTGGCACTGTCACAGTTCGGATTTTCGTTTGGTGGACTGCTTGTGCCCATCACAATCTTTTCACTGGAAACGGTAGGTTGGCGCATCACCGCAGCGGTTTCAGGCATTATCGTCCTGATAGTGGCCTGGCCACTGACACGAATCATCGACCACCGACCTGAGGACGTCGGTGAAACCCCTGATGGGATCCCATACCAGGGACCAACACTGTCAACGATGAGCCAGAATCCCACAAGCACACCGGCATACAGGCAGGCTGACTTCACCGCCCGGGAAGCCTTGAGAACCAGGGCATTCTGGTTTATGTCTCTGGGCCACGGTACCTCTTTACTGATTATCGGCGCCGTCATGGTTCACCTCATTCTCCACGTAAACGGACAACTGGGTTATTCGTTGACCGCGGCGGGTCTGGTCGTCTCACTGATGACTGCCATGCAGATCATCGGCCTGGTTAGTGCTGGATTTCTCGGTGACCGATTCGATAAACGATTGATCGTCACCGCTTGCATGGGATTTCACGCCGCAGGTATGCTGCTGCTCGCCTATGCGCACAACATTTGGATGGTTATCGGCTTTGCTGTGCTACACGGCATTGCCTGGGGAACGCGTGGGCCGCTGATGCAGGCAATTCGAGCTGACTATTTTGGCGCGTCCAATTTCGGTGTCATCATGGGATGGTCATCTTTAATCGTGATGATGGGCATGGCGCTTGGCCCACTCTATGCCGGCTACATGGCAGACCGTACAGGTAGCTATGTAAGCGCGTTCACGATCCTGGCGATCGCCGCTTTGTTCGGCGCTGTCTTTTTTTTGCTGGCGAAAAAACCTGTGAAGCAACTGCAACCGGAGTCAGCCCAATCGCCTACTTCATAACCCACTCCCCCCTGTGCATCCGCCTTTTAGCTTGTTCAGCCAAACAGGCCCCCGGCTTTCTTGGGTGAGAGCCGAATCAACCGGGAAGTACACACTGCTGCCTGCCGATGCACCACAGCTTGCTGATAATCGGGATTCTTAATCATCGAAACGAACGCGTCGGTTGAAGGGTACTGGGCAATAAATACAATGTCCCAGCACTCGTTGTCTGGACCGATGAGAACAAATTCAAAGTTCGCGCTGTAGGCGATTGACCCGCCCACCGCTTTGAGTATCGGCCCACTCTCCTCACCGTAGGCCCGGTATGCTTCCTCACCGCTCAGCGCCCGCCCGTGCCGGGCATGTTCCTGCGGATATACCGCAGTCTGCCGCAGCCGAACTAGGTTGAGCATATGGATTTCGCCTTCACCATTCAGCGAACGAAAAGCTCTAAATGCATCCCGGGTTGGATCAACATAGTTTTCTGTCATGATATTCTCCAGCTACTGTTTACTGCAGGCACTACCGGCCCATTCTTGAATTCCCGCCTTATTCAGACCAGGGAAATCAGATCATCACCCAGGCCCCGTGGATTGGACAAAAACGGGGAGTGACCTGTGTTCAGGGATAAGACCTGCTGGCACGGCATCGCGGCATACATTGCTTTTTGCATTTCAGGCAGGACCGCCTGGTCCTGAAGACATTCGATATAAACCCGGGGAATACGGCCAAAATTGGCTTTGGTAATCTCCAGGTGCCCCATCAATGGTCCGGTTGGCTGAGGAACGAGAAGGCCCAAAGCCCAGTCCACATCTTCAGGTGAACAATCGTTATAAAAACGGTCGCGGGCCATATCAGCATGAAATGTCACGTAAGCCAGATCATCTGATATGGCCCAGGAATCCCGCTCAAGTCCCTGTCGAATACGCTTCGGGTCGTCGGACATTACCGAACGAAACGCCTCCCCGGGTTGCAAAAGCAACGCGCTGAGATAAACCAAGGTACTGATCTTGTCTGGACGAAGTTCTCCAGCCTGACTGATGGTCAGACCTCCGAGACTGTGCCCCACCAGGACAACGGGGGACTCAAACTGGTCGAGCAGCGAACAGACATGGTGGACGTAACAGCCCAGATCCACCTGATCCAAAGGAGTACAGTCGCCGACACTGCCATTACCTGGTAGATCGACCGCAACGACCTCGTGACCTTTTGCCCGCAGCACGGGGAGCACTCGACTCCAGCACCAGGCACCGTGAGCGGCACCATGGACAAGCACGAAGTTAGCCACCCTGATCTCCTGAATTGGCTGTAGTAAACCAGACCATAGACGGTCAAATCCCGAACTGCAAATGTCCCTGACCCGCTTGGGATGGATTTTCCATTACCCAAAACAGGCCAATATCAGTTAAGGTTTCCCCATAGTGGAATGACTGTCGGGAGAACAGCAATGCAGATCAGTGCGTGGTTTCCAACCCGAGACATCGGAACAGACCCGGTTCGAATTCGTGACTGGGCCCAAGCTGCCGAAGAACTGGGTTACGATCATATAGAAGTACCCGACCACGTTTTCGGGGCAACGGCACGCGACGGCTGGTCGCCGCTGTACAACGAACAGGATCCATTTCACGAGACCTTTGTGACCTTAGGCTTCTTGGCCGGGGTCACCACGACGATCGGCCTGGCAAGCGGTGTACTGATTCTGCCCCAGCGCCAGACCGGTGTAGTGGCAAAACAGGCGACACAGGTAGACATACTCAGCGGCGGTCGACTGCGCCTGGGTGTCGGGGTGGGCTGGAATCATGTTGAGTACGAGGCGTTAAACGAAGACTGGAAGAGCCGGGGTACCAGACAGCGCGAGCAGGTCGAGGTACTCAAGAAACTCTGGTGTGATGATCTGGTCACCTACCAGGGTCGATTTCACCAGTTCACTGAGGTCAACATCACACCGCGTCCGGTGCAACGTCCGATTCCAGTCTGGTTTGGCGGCAGTTCAGACGCGGTTATCAAACGTGCGGCGCAGATCGGCGATGGGTGGATGCCGATCATGGCTCCAGATCACGAGGCAGAGGCCAAACTCGAGCAACTGCGAAATCACCTGAGCGATTGTGGACGTGATCCCAGTGCCTTTGGTATTGAAGGCTGGCTGCGAATGGACAAGGCCGATCCTGATGAATGGAGCGTAGCTGCTGAGGGTTGGCGTAAGCTGGGGGCCGACATCGTGATGCTCTATCCGATGTATCGTATTCCCAACTTCGATGATCAGATCGAGACCCTGCGCCGGTTCAAAGAAGTTGTGAGCGGCTAACGGCTGATTCGGTGACACACCATCAGGATACACTGAACATAGCGCTCACCACCCTGGTTCGTCGTAGACGAAGCGGTAAGCCCCCTCTGCGCGAATGATATGACCGGCTGAGGGCAGCGGGAAGTGCGCAGTGCAGATCAAAGTATCGCTCTCACAGTAGCGATCCAGAAACGTCCGCCGCGTTTGTTTCGCTTGCTCTGCATCCCAATCCGGCCACGCCGTCCATTCAGGATACAGGCACTGAACCGGCGAGTGCATCAGGTCACCACACATCACCGCTGCTGCACCCTTTGACTTCAACGATATGGCGACATGGCCGGGTGTATGTCCCGGTGTGGGCTCCAAGGAGACCTCATCGTCCAGTGCATAGTCGTTTGCGACGAGCTCTGCCCTGCCCGCTTCAATAATGGGCAGCACACTGTCTTCGTACGGAGTGCGCGAGAATTTTTCATGTCCAACATCGCGCCAAAGTTCTACTTCCTGCTTCGAGAAAACATAGCGTGCATTCGGGAAAGTCGGCACCCAGCGGCCACTCTCAAGTCGGGTGTTCCAACCCACATGATCAGAGTGCAGGTGAGTGCACAGAACAAAATCTATGTCCGCAGGATCAAGACCATGGGCAGCCAGTGCAGCAAGATAGGTCGTGTCAGATTTAAGGTGCCAGTGTGGTCGGTTCTCACGCGACTTGTCGTTTCCGACACAGCCATCGATCAGGATTGTGTGGTGGGTGGTTCGGACAACATAACTTTGTATCGGTAACTTGAGCTTTCCCGTCTTGGGATCCATGGCATCCGGTTCAAGCCAATGACGGTGAGGTGCCCAGTCTTCCTCGGTTGTCTCAGGAAAAAAATCGAACGCACTGAATGGCGTCACCAATTCCAACACCCGAAAAATCTCAAGCCCCCCCAGCTTTCTGGAACGCGTACTCATGCCACTGTCCTCCCCGGTCTGAATTCGTACAATTCCTCAAAACTAACCGTGGTCATGGTTAACCGCCTGGGTTTACCACTCTAATGGGCGCTTCACGTGCACCAGGCACAGGCCAATCATCAGGCCAGCAGTCTCGCTGCTTAAGTTCATCGGCGGTCACCATGTGCCGGGGATCAGCCACCCGATAAGGAAAAAGGATACCATCCAGATGATCGTGCTCATGCTGATATAGATGGGCTTCCCAGTCTGCAAACTCACGACTGAGCGGTCTGCCAAACTGGTCGTAGCCATCGACCTTGATCGCACGGGGCCGACCGACATACGCCTTAAGGCCCGGCACAGACAGGCATCCCTCCCAGTACCACACCAATGCTGAATCGAGAATCTTGAGCTCTGGATTGATCCAATAGACCAACGTGCCTGACCCAGATGGATCTCGCATCAAAAAAAACCGCTGGAACCATCCAAGTTGCGGTGCAGCGATTCCGTTCGCACCATGGCGTTTAAGCCCACTTTCGAGTATGACCAGTCGTTCCTGGAATAAAGTTGTATTGATATCTTCCAGATCTACAGGAACCGACGGTTGAGCCAGTTGTGGGTGACCCAAAGTGAGAACTTCTGGTAATTCGTTACTCATAACATAAGCTTACACCCACCTTACTAAGGCCGACAACGGTAGCTTTCACCCAGGCCACAATCGACTATCATATCGCTCCCAATCAATCTGCCGTACCCAGGATCACGGCGATAGACGACTATCCGCGGCTGGAGAAAAAACGATAAAAACTGAAAGCGTCATCACTGTAGAACAGGAACACACCGACGAACTTGGCCACCTCAATCATGTACAGGCAGTCAGATTCCTGGAATCTGCCCGGGAAGACTGGTATCGCCAATGTGGTCAGCCCGTATTCGATCCAGCTGGGTTCGGCACGGTCGTGGTCAATATTAACTACAGCTATCGCGGCGAATGTTTTCTCGGTGAAACGCTGCGTATTATCACAGCGCCGGTTAAACGCGGCCACAAAAGCTTTGTGTTACGTCATGAAATCATCAAGCAAGATGGATCGACACCAATTGACGGACTCGCCACCTGTCTAATTATGGATATGAAGGCGCATAAGGCGATCCCTGTGCCAAACTGGATCGCTGAGCACTTTCCTGATTGACCCAGAGTCCGCTTCAAAGGTTTTGAGATTCCTCAGTTCCTTAATCACGTTCAAGAGCGACAACTGCATCAGCCATAAACAGTGCACCTGGAATTTCCATTTTCACCGGTGTGCGGGCCGGGTATGGCTCCGAAAAATAACGAATGCAAATCTGATTCATAACCTCAAAATCGCTCCAGTCCGTAATAAAGACTGTGAGCTTAACAACATCATCCAGAGTGGCCCCAGCTGCCTCGGCAATTACTTTTATGTTCTCAAACACGCGTTCCGCCTGAGCTTCAAAGGTATCGCCGACGACTGCACCGGTCTTAGGATCAAAGGGGCCTTGAGCTGATACATACAATACACGATCCGAAAAGGTAACTCCCGGTGAGTAAGGTCCTTTGGGTGCCGCTGCGTTTTGGGGGTGAACTGCGGTTTTCATGCTGATCGTCCTCGATTCACTCTACTCAGGCCGGGATAGCGGCGCCATCGCGCCGATTGTCCGCCGCGCCCGACAGTGCTCCGCTTTGCGCATCGCGACCCACAGCCTGCATGCCGCCCGTCTGCCAGGAGTAAGCCGGCAGCATCCCCAGGGTATGCCCAAGGACTCGTAGTTCGTCCTGCGTTGAAACACTCACCCGGTTTTCAAGATTAACCACCGCACCGTCTAACAGGCGGGCGCGCGGCATATTGATTGCGTCCTGCAATTCGAACCCATAGTCGAAATAACCGACCATCGCCTGAACCGTGGTCTGGAGAATACCGTAACTGCCGGGCGTACCCAGGGCGAGAACGCCCTGGCCATTACGGGTCGTAATCGAAGGCGCGAGGCACATGGCAAGACGTTCACCTGGTGATATCGCATTTGGCGAGTCTGCTGCCAAATCCCCCCAGTTCAAAAAATTGTTCATGATGACACCCGTACCTGGAATCATCACCCCTGAACCGTAGGGCGAACCCAGACTCTGCGTCAGACAGACCAGATTACCGTCAGCATCTGCCACAGACATCGAGGTCGTATGCTCCTTCAGTGCTGAACGATCGAAAGGACCACCACTGGCCCAGTTCTCGGTAGGTCCGACTACAGGCTCACCATCTCCTGCCCTGGACACCAGTTCATCCACGTCGCTAAGCAAAGCGTTGATGGCTGAAAGGTCTTTGTGGTTATTCTGTATGCGGACCCCGGCAGCAATTCGAATCACCCGGAACACGAGATCAAGATGCGCTGAGCTCAGTGGTTCACGTTGCGCAAAATCAAAAGACTCCAATATGCGCAGACTTAAGAGCACCTGAAAGGACTCCGCGGGAGGCGGGGGCACGTTCACCTGCTGATCGCGGTAACTGGTCGAAATGGGTGCCTCCCACAGCGGTGACACCGACTCAAGATCGTCCATTGAAATGGCGCCGTCGCCAGCCTGAATTCTAGCTACCAGTTTTTCGCCCAGCGCCCCGCCATAGAGACAGCCAATACCGTCAGCTGCAATTTGTGACAACGTCTCTGAAAGATCATGCAACTGCAGTACCTCACCCACCTGCCAGTCGTGATCCGGACGAAAGACTCGTCGCCATTCCGTATCCTTGATCCGCCCGAGACTAGCGCGCGTTAACGTCGTAAAAAACCCTGAAACCGGAAACCCGTCCTTCGCCAGCTCAATTGCCGGTTTGAGAACATCAGCAAATTCCAATCGTCCATATCGGTTCTGAAGTGCGTGCCAACCGGCAAGGTTTCCGGGTGTGGCAGATGCGCAAGCACCGGTAACAGTGTCGCTTTTTGATACAGCCGCCGAGTTAAACCGGCTTGGCACCGGCGGAATGAAATCAATTGTCCCTACTGTTGCATTTTTAGCCAGAAAGAAACTCGCACCACCTGCACCCGCAAGACCGGACATAAACGGTTCGACGACGTTAAGAGCAGCAGCGGTAGCAGCGACCGCGTCGAATGCATTACCACCTTTGCGTAGGATCTCGGCACCAGCGTTGGCCGCTAACGGATGTCCCGCGGCTACCATACCATTCATCGACCGCACTGTGGGGCGCCCACCCAAGATGTCATGTATCGTTTCTGTCTGACCCATTGCTTCTCCTTCTATTCTTTATCTTCCGGATTAACAACCCTTCGGATGCATGTTGATGACTTGCGTACCAATTCGGCACATTGGTCAATAGGTGAATTATGCCAGTCTAGGCGTCCTCAAGGCGGTGAATCACCACTGTCTAAGGGGATCAGAAACGCCAGTGCAGTTCCCACCAGCGCCATCATGAATACCACTGCAATGCCGATGCGAACATCTTCTGCTGCGCCAAGGAAAATAGTCAGCCACGCTACTAAGGAAGCAAATGCCAGCTGGAAGCTACCAGCGAGACCGGAGGCAAATCCCGCGACAGACCGATGGGCGGCGTTAACCGCACCCATGGTTGAATTTGCAACGACCAACCCATTAGAAAAGGCGAACAACATGGCCGGCAACAACAGTGCCCACACCGAACGATATCCGACAAAAGCAAGCACAGTCATGGACCCCGTCGCGAGAATCGACAAGGATGAGCCCATCCGTACCATCCGTGGTATGCCCCACAGCGGGGTAAGCTTGCGGCTCACCCCGCTGCCGGTCAGAAAACCGACCGGCAGTGCAGTAACGAAAAATCCAAAGGCCGCCGCTGAGTAACCCAATCTATGGAAAGCAAAGGGCAGAAAAGATAGCAGAGCAAAGAAAATAGACGCCTGAAAACCGAGATTCCCTGCAAACAACAAGAACTGCTTGTTGTGCAAGAGCCCTACATAGTTGAGGGTGACCGATTCCAGGCTTAACCGACTCTGCCGAGAGCGGTGCGTCTCCCCAAGAATAATCAGTGCCAATATAAAGGCCACAGTGCCGAGCAGCACGGTAACCCCAATGCCACCCTGCCATCCAAATGCATCATAGAGCACACCACCAAGCGAGAACGCCAGGATCGGTGCCAACGCAGTCGCAGACATAACTGCAGCCATACTAGCAGCGGCAGCTCGCGGTGCGTGGGTGTCATTGATGATCACCCGCGACAGCACCATTGCGGCTGCAGCGCCAACGCCCTGGACACAGCGAGCCAGAACCAGAACAGACAGATCGGTCGCCATAAACGCGAGGATAGAACCTGCAAGATATAGCCCGAGACCGGCCAGCAAGGGTTTCCGCCTACCGAATCGATCGGAAAACGGCCCAAAAAACAGTTGCCCAACAGCGGTTGCGGCGAGGAAACCGGTGATGACCATCTGTGTCTGCTGGGCCGTCACCGAGAAAACCAGCGTGATGCCGGGCAGCGAAGGCGTAATTATGGTGGTGGCAAAGATACTGGTCGATACGATCAGCACCAACAACCAGGTCGGCTGTGGCGCAGAATATTGACTATTCACTGAATTGTTCGCGGTACTCATTTCGCAATGACAGGCACATCAGACCTGGAAATTCCAACTGTGACAACGACGGTTATAGAGAGCACCGAAGCCCGATAATGATCGAGTGAGATCAAAACAATCTCAACTGGGCTGAGACGATCGTGATCATGGGCGCTGGGATTGTGAACCGGTTCACTGAACTCTACAAGTACGACCCGCTGCTTAACAGCGCTACAATGTCCGTACATTCAGCACCTTCGAGCTCAAGCCACTTGTCGCTGTCAAATATTCCCGATATCAGTCCCGTTGGGCCGATCCGTCAGTTTCTGTTATCTGTAGCGCGGGCTATGCGGGTGTGTGCCGAATCACCCGACCATGAATCTGCCGCGCATGGATTTGCCGAAGATATCAGTTCGGCGATAGCTAAATCGCCACCTGCAGCCACAATCATGGCCTCCGCTGAACTGCGCAAGGCGCGGGATACCCGACTGGCACGACAGCTGCTTGATCTCAGTCACCACCTACCGTGGACCGAGTCCCCAAGAACACCCGACATGGGAAACAGGATTGCACTGTGCAGTTTCAACGATCTTTTTGACTTCAAGCATCACACCGCCGGCCTGCTCTATCTGGATCCGGAACTGGCCTATCCGGAACACAGTCATCCACCACCGGAGCTTTACCTCACTTTGTCCGGCACGGGTAGCTGGCGCTACGGCGGCAGCACAGAATACCGCGTGGTATCAGCAGGTAATCTTCTGTATAACCATCCGCTGGACCTGCACGGTGTACGCAGCAGCGACACACCTCTTCTCGCATTGTTCCTGCTCTGGCACAACGAAGCCGACTAACTTATTGGTCAGTGCGGTACGTCTGTGTCGTCAGTATCAGACTCCAGCTGCTCTCTGAGCTTTGTTTTAAGAATCTTGCCGTAGTTGTTCTTCGGCAAACTGTCCAGGAATCTATAGTTCTTGGGACGCTTGAATCGAGAAATGTTTTCCAGACAAAAATTGTCCAGATCCTGCTTGCTGGCCTTGCCACCGGGTTTGAGGGCTACGAAAGCTACTACCTCCTCTCCCCAGTCTGGGTGGAATCGACCGACAACCGAAGCCTCTAGAACCGCATCATGTTGTAACAGCACTTCCTCGACTTCACGCGGATAAATATTGGAACCACCTGAGATGATCATGTCCTTGGTACGATCTTTCAATGTCAAAAAACCGTCTACATCAATCACACCAACATCACCTGTATATAACCAGCCATCTTTCAGTGCCGCCGCTGTCGCTTTTGGATTCTCCCAGTATCCTTTCATCACAACGTCTCCCCGAACGATGATCTCACCCGGTTGGTTGTCTGCGGCCAACTGTCCACTTTCTTTGACGACCGCAACCTCGACATCCGTCCGCGGAATACCAACCGATGACATTCGCTCTGTAAATCTCGGGTGGGTCTTATCCTCGTGCATGCTTTTAGAAAGGTAGGTAATGGTCATTGGTGCCTCACCCTGACCATAGATCTGAATCAGTCGTGGGCCAAAAACATCTAATGCCTGATACAGGTCCTGGGTATACATCGGCCCCCCGCCATAAATGATGGTCCTGAGATTTGCTCGTGCCGCCTCACTGATAGCACCCGATGCCAGTAGTCGAACGATCATCGTTGGTGCAAAGAAAAAACCCGAGCTGGGCCACTTAACCAACAGTTCGTTAATTTCCGGTGGATCAAATCCGCCACTCTCAGGTATCACCTGGTTGGCAGCCTTCGCCAGATGCGGAATTCCGTAAATACCCGACCCGTGGGACAAGGGTGCTGAATGGATGATGCAATCACTGTGCGAAAGACTCTCTAAATCAGCGAAATAACTGAGCGTCATCGTCGTCAGATTACGATGGGTCAAGGTCGCGCCCTTAGGCCTGCCTGTCGTGCCGCTGGTATAGAACAACCAGGCCGGATCGTCTGCCTTGACGTTTTGGAGTACAAGTTCAGACGAGTTCAACAGGCTCCGATAGTCAGCGGTGTCAACACTGACAACCCGCTCCAAGCGCTCAACCGAATCGCACAGTGGGCCGACTGCCGCCTCTAGGTCGCGGTTGACCATACATAAACGTACGCCGGCGTTTTTAATGATGTAACTGATCTCACGCTGATGAAGCTTGGCATTTATCGGTACTGCAACCAGTCCCGCGTGCCAGATCGCATAGAGCACTTCTGTAAAAGCAGGGCAATTGGTCATGGCAATCCCCACCCTGTCACCGCGCTTCAGACCGCAGCTGCCCATGAAGCTGGCTGCGAGCTGCTGTACCCGATCGGCAAGTTCACTGTAAGTTAGATAAACGTGCGTAGCGTACGATACCGCTGGTGATGTGCCAAAACTGCGTGCCGATTTCTGCAATAGCGCTGCAATATTCATGAGTCGTCTCTATGCTGAAGATCGATTCGTGTCGATCTCAGATCCAGATTTGAACAAGTGTCATTATCCCGCACACGCTAGCAGATGCTGGATGCGGCTACAATCATACTTCGAATTAACAGCCAGCCCTATGGAGTCAATCTTCGGTGGAGCCCTCAT
>Ga0315336_1004760_pt1 | contig 15644 bp, 14 predicted proteins | sample ASW5metaG_FD_204512 | JGI IMG/M metagenome (GOLD analysis project Ga0315336, IMG submission 204512) | Ammonia-oxidizing marine archaeal communities from Monterey Bay, California, United States - ASW #5 | ecosystem: Environmental > Aquatic > Marine > Intertidal zone | place: USA: California...
ACAGTTAAAGTAAAAAGTATTTTCAGTTAATTGCTCCACCATTTTTCTCCTCAAGCCAAACATTCTCTATCAAAACCAAGAGGTGGAGCTACTTTCATAAAAAAGTAGCTCCACCGCCTCTATTCGAAACGTAGGCATACCTTATCGGCACTAGAACTTAAAAGGTTCATGATGTTACTGAAATCGATAAGTAATGCCCGACAAACGCCCAGATGTTTTCCGCCATCTCTTCCCAAACAAGATGGTACCCTCCAATTCGAGAGCTCTCACACAATTTTCACTTGTCTAACCACGTGTCCGTCAGGTCGAAAAGGTATTTATTCATAAATTTCCATCCCTTTACGTGATCCTTTGCCGCTTGGAAATAGGGAGAACCGGCTAAGGCTGGATAATACGCCTTCTCGACCAAATAACGCTGCATCCTGTGGCTAATCTTCATCTGTATTTGCGGATCGATTTCTGAACGCCACTCCTCAACCATAGCATCAAGCTTCGAATCCTTTGTCATCATGTAGTCGAACGGCGTCCCGGTGTAAAACATATGGCTATTTGAATTAATGCCATAGGTTGGAATGGAATCCTGAAGCGTCATGTCCGTCTTTCTCTTCCGAATAACGAGGTTTACCCACGTCGCTCGGTCGACCACACGAATATCCATCTTGACTCCCAGCCTTGCGTACATCTCCTTCATGAGCACCGAGACATCATTAAAGGTGGGGTCTGTATTGTTGATAGTCATTACGAACTTAACAGGATTCGACGAACTATGACCTGCCTCGGTGAGCAGCTTCTTGGCTCTCTGCGGATCGTAGGGACACATTGCGGTTAGGTCGATAGCATCCGGCGAGCCTGGAGCCGAGAAAGTAGCCCATGGAACAGTAAGGCCACGCAGAGCGGTCTTCGCAATTTTGGCACGATCTAAGCCATAGCAGGTAAGCGCTTTTCGGATACGAATGTCAGTCCAAGGCTTTCTCTTATTGTTGATGGGGGCCGCAAAAGTAGTAGCAGCCTTGCCAGAGTACAGCCGAGTTCCTTTTGTCTTTTTCAGTGTGGCGACCAATGCTTTTGGCACATTTAGAATGACATCGATCTCGCCAGACCGCAGTGCGTTCAAGCGCTGAAGCGCATTCGGCATATAGTACACCTCGATACGATCGAGGTAGGGACGGCCTTTGATGTAATAGTCCTTGTTACGCTCCATCATGACATGGCGTTTGGGCTTATAATCTACAATCTTGAATGGACCACCACCGACAGGCGACCTTCGAAACTTCTTATTGTCCTTGTCATACGCCTTAGGCGAGACAAAGGATATTCGAGGAAAATATCCCGCCATGGCCGACATTGTCACGCCTTTTCCAATTTTCTTTTGGTGGAACTTGACGGTGTGCTTGTCCACGACTTCTACTTTTTCGACCTGACTCATATAAGTGTTTAAAAGCGAGAAAAACCTTGCCTTTGGGTTTTTCTTCTTTGCTTTCTTGAACCAAGAGGTTCTTATACGATTGTTAATAACGTCCATATTCCACTTAATTGCAGCTGCATCCAAGGGAGTGCCATCATGAAACGTCGCACCGGGCCGGAGGTGAAAGGTGATCGTGCGCGCGTCATTTGAGATCTCCCATTTATGAGCAAGATCTCCCACTATGTTATAGTTCTTGTCTAATTTAACGAGAGCCGCTCCAGAGACATCTCGGTAAAATTTCGCGGGAGTTCCCAGAGCCCGAATAAAGTCCAAATGAGGAGGATTTCCCTCTATTCCAATCCGAAGCGTCCCTCCCCGTTTCGCAGCCTGCGCTCCTTGAGATACACCCATGACAATGACCAGAATTGCAGTTATTGCAGTAAAAAATTTTCTCATGGCACTTTCTCCTTTGGAATGCGTATCAGCTGGTGCTTCCACATAAATTCCATTTGAAAGGGAAATATAGCCACACGAGAGAAAAATCCCTCTCAGCGTTACAGAAAACATTTTGTTTGACTAATCTTTTTAGACTATGAAGTAATCATAAAGGACAATGCACCAAAAGGTCCATGTCACAAAACGAGTATCTCTTTTAAAAACTAATTCAAAAAAATGCACATACTGCTTTTACTTAATTATTTTTTCTGTGTTGCGCTTTTGATTTCTTTCTTTCTAATTTTATTTTTTTTCCTTTGATAGGAAGACTTTCGGCAGCTAAAGCCCCAAAGCCTTGCCAATGATGTTACGTTGAACCTCGCTCGTTCCGGCCCCAATTGTGGCTAGCCGAGAGTCCCGAAAGTGCCGCTCCATAGCATAATCCTCAGTATAACCGTAGCCTCCCATGACCTGCATTCCAAGGTCGGCGACCTTCTTAAAAGCCTCACTGGCAAAAAGCTTGAGTGTAGCCGCTTCAATTCGCCCAGCCTTTCCTTTTGAAACTAGCCATGCGAATCGGTACACCTGAAGGCGAGAAGTATCCACGAGGACATGCATATCTGCCAGCATGTGGGCCACCGCCTGGAAACTACCAATTGACCGGCCAAACTGTTTTCGTTCCTTGGCGTACTCAAGCGCAAGGTGAAGCGCTGCCTCAGCTGCCCCAGTACGTGCTGCTGCCAGGCAAAGGCGTTCGCTCGTCAGAAAAGCCATTACATCATTCCAGCCGCCGTCGACTTCGCCCAAAACCTCGTCGGCACGCGCCAGAACATCTTCATAACTTACGATAGAAGTACCCATCGCCCGACACCCAAGGAGCCTAAGTTTCGTCCAGGAAATGCCCTCCCGTTCAACTGGGATAACAAAGTTGGAGATCCCTTCATGTTTCTTCTCTCCTCGGCGGGTTCGCGTCACAATGAGAATATGAGTAGCGACATCCATTCCCGAGGTAAAGTTTTTCACCCCATTAATCCGATAATTATCCCCGTTCCGATCTGCACGCGTTGAGACTGCGGCAGCGTCCGAGCCTGCGTCCGGCTCGGTAAGGCCAAATGCAAAATGAGCCTGCCCTCTTGCAATTTTTGGAAGAATTTCTTGCTTCTGTTCCTCTGATCCACTGTGAAGGATTGCCGCACCACCGTGGGAGACATTTCGAAATACCCAAGCTGCCAAGTCATTGTAGTGATATCCGACAACTTCAAGCAGAATGGCAAGATCGATTGGACTTCCTCCATGCCCCCCATATTTCTCGGGAATTGCAATTCCAAGCCAGCCGCCATCAACTAAGGCAGAAAAGGCCTCACGCGGAGGGTGCCTTTCTTGATCGCATTTCCTTGCGTACTCCGGAGGACAGACACGCCTGAGAAGGTCATTCAAAGTACGGCGCATCATCTCTTGCTGGTCGGTGAATTCAAAATTCATCAAATCCCTCCTGAGGAAGCCCTTAAATATAAACACAGAACCTGCATATAGACTTCGCTTCTTAGGCTTTACGATAATCCAGTAAATATTTTTCTTCGCTAATATCAGAGAATAGATTGCGGAATAGCTGTTGCGTGGGCCTGAACAAGCGTTTCTCCATTTTGATTCTTTGCTTCAGCTTCGATTTCCACTCGACGCTCACAATTCTCTTCGTACCGCCGCACCACTTTAGCCGTGCAGATAACTGTATCCCCCGGCCACGTTTGGCCCGTGAAACGTATTTGTAAAACACGAAGAGACGTAGGTCCTAGCCATTCTGTCAACACACGCGAGAGATAGCCGGCCGCGAGGGGTCCCATGGCAAACACTTTCTCGAAACCGCTACGGATGGCGAACATTTCATCGTGATGATTCGGATTGAAATCGCCAGATGCTCCGGCGAAACGGACGATGTCGGTTCGGGTAAGGGGACCCACTGCCAGCTCTTTTACCTGCCCTTCGGCAAGGTTTTCCCATGCGGCGTACTGGGAAATCTCTGACATTTCTGATTCTCCATAGAATGAAACTCTTTTTTTCGTTAACGAGATATGGTCAAATAATTTTTATTTCAAATTTTCCTGGGCAGAGAAAATTCCCATGACCCTGCCAAAGAAGAATTAATAATTACTTCTTTGGAGGATTCTCGGTTTCAATCAGTGTCCGATAATCCACTTGCACAAGTTCTCCTGTTGAATTGTCGTAAAGGCGCGTTTCGATGACGACAAAGGTCATTGTTCCACCGCGACGTCCCTTCTTTTCTTTCGTATCAACGATGCGATTTCGGCAGCGGAGAACCATACCCGCCACCACCGGCTTGTGATACTCGAATCGATACTCACCAAGAAGCCGCCGGGCAACGTCTATGCCCAGATGACGCATAGGATCGTTTTCATCGGTGTCATACCAAAATTGTCGCGTAAAAGTAGGTGGCGCCACAAGGTCTACATAGCCAGCCGCACGCGCAGCTTCAACGTCTGTGTGCACCTTATCCGTTAGCCCGAGGCCCTTCGCATATTCACGGATCTTGCCCCGCTCAATCGGGAATTCGAACGCAACAAATTCGCGCTTTAAAACGGCCGGATCAAGGGGCATTACTGAAGTTCCTTTGAATAAGTTGATGGACCCAGGCAGATCACCATTTATTGAAGACCGTCTATCAGTTTTAGACCCTAATAACCTGCCCCCAATAATGGCACCATTCCTTATGCTACTCTAGAAGAAAATGCCAGAGAGAGAAGCTTAGCAAAGCTTGGAGGCATTGGCTCTATCGTCTCAGATGCTGACGGCCTGCAGCCAAGAGCACAGTGAGGTCTAACTCGGTTATATTCTTCCCTCCCCCTTTCCGCCGGCGCTTTTTCCTCACCCAGCGTATCGAAGAGCTCCCGGTTCAACAGTTTATCCCGCATCTTTCCGATGAAAAATCCACATACTCATTTCCCCATGGACTTCCGGGGTCGATGGAAAGCGTCTTCCCCCCGAGGCATGAGGGCCAAGTCCTCACCCGGCGGGCCGCGAATTCGGCTCCGTTGTCCGAACGGATGGGGTCCGGGAGACCTCTTGATACGAACAACGTAGTCAGGCCGAAAGAGTATCGAGAATCCTCTCATCCAGCGTGGACCGACATGAGGGGCAGGTGATAATGGGAATCTGCTATTTCACGATTAAATTACTGGCAGTCGCACATGGAGGCTTTTAGGTATTTTGCCCGACCGCTCCTTCTTGAAATGACAGAGGAAGAGAAACGAGAATTCCGGAAGGACCTTGAGAACGCAGGGTTGGACCTGACTGCCTGAAAGGTGTATTCCCCAAAAACTCTATTCGCCTCATGCAACTTGTTGAATTATCCTGTATCGAGACTAGACTCATTCGGCGAACCGTACTACCCAACAAATAAGTCCCCTAAGATTTCGACGCTTTTGAAGTCTGATAAATGCCCCGCTTCGGCAAAAAATAAGACTCAAAGACACGTATGAACAGGGCAGAACGTGGGTAGGTGCTCCGCTCAATTCACCTCCGCAACTCCGTCTCGCTATAAACCGGAACCTTTGCTGTTCCTACACCGGCCAGATGCACCGTCCCACACTGGGGGACCCGGGGCCGTGTGTGAGGTACTTGATAATGCGCCCCGTCCAAGCTTTGTCGTCCATGGCGAGGACTTCCTGGTCCTTCTCGAAGTGTTCCTCGCGCTCCTCGAAGGAGGTGAACTCGTAGAGAATAGAGTGCTTACCCCATCCGGAGACCGAGAGGAGCTTTCGCGCGGCGACGCATCCCTGAATCCGGGTCATATTGGGGAGGCGGTACTGGACGTACCAAGCCCCAAGGTCTTCCTCGTCCTCGGGGGTATCGGCATTAAAGGCACCCATCTGGATGATGGGCCCTGGGGCGGTACAGGGTGGACGTGTCGAGGACTCGGGACCGTATACTCGGGTTTGTTCATGGAACACCGAGGTGCGCAGCCCATTGCGCAATTCCACCATCTCGCGGGTCTCGTTGTCCCATTTTTGGGAAATCTGAGGCAGGTTTGGATTGAAGAAAATGTCGGTGTTAGGAGCACCGACCATGAGCAAGTAGCCAGTTCCTTGGCCCACCTCGGGATCGTCCACGTAGCGTACCACGGACTCCTGTACCTTCTTCATGCCCTCGCCACCCCCAGTCAGCTCATAGTGTGCCGCCCAAAGGAGTCCGGGTCGGGTGAGTATCTGGGGCAGGTGTTTCTCGTGGAGCCATTGGATGTAGTCCTCTTTTCGATCTGCAGGGAGGTCGTACCAGAATGCGCGAATGCCTAGATCCATCATGGTTCCCTCGAATCGGATAAAGAAATGGGGTCGCCCGGTTCTCCTAAGATCCTCTCCTATTCGGATGGAGCATTAACGCTAGACTTATGCGTCTTTTTCAAGGCCTAAATTGAATTTAGGCCGCACAACTGCAATTTTGAATCGTGCGTATATACTCATGAACTTAACAAAAACAAAAATTACTGACAATCTTTCCAAGCAGATCACCACTCAGTGAAAATTGTCTCTCAGTCCTGGACCTTGCATCTTTTTGAAACAGGGAAGGTCCAAGCGGAACACATCCTTGTGCCCTCACTCCTCACAGGATAGGGGAATCTGAAAACATTCAGTGGATTTTATATTAATACTAGGATTTATAAATTTTCTCCGACTTTTCAATTTAGCCAAGTCCAAGGAGGAAATTTTATCCAATTTCAATAAATTTACATTCGGAATAACTTCTCCTCGCAATCAATCCTTTGTGGAGCCTGCAATGGTCCTTTTCTGAATCAAGCTAACCAAACTCTCGTGACAATTCGGCTAGTTCATCCAGTTTAGGGCACACCACTTCAGGGCCGGCAGCTGGTACGCGAAACACAACCCGGGACACACCCCATTTTCGATACTGCTCCAACTGGGCCGGCTCCGATGGTGGATCGAACAGACTTACGGAAATTGGGCAGCGATTGGCGGCAGCGGCCATATCATTTAACTCTCGAATTTTGTCCCCGATAGCGTTCCAATCTGGGAAAGAAGGCATCCATTCGTCCCCATATCGCACCACCCGCTGCAATGTGCGCGGGCCACTCCCTCCCACAATAATTGGAGGGTGCGGCTTCTGCACGGGTTTGGGCCACGACCAGATGGCCTCGAAATTCACAAAATCGCCATGGTAGGTTGCCTCATCCTCCATCCAAATTTTTTTCATGGCCTCGATTCGCTCGCGCAAAATCTTCCAGCGGAGCCTAAAGTCAGTTCCGTGATTCTCCATTTCTTCACGGTTCCAGCCACCACCAATTCCGAATAGTACCCTTCCGCCGGAGAGGTGATCCAGGCTCGCCACTTGCTTGGCCAGAGTGATAGGGTCTCGCTCGGCAATCAAGCAGACGCCGGTTCCAACGAGCAAATGGGTGGTGCGAGTGGCGGCAGCAGCCAGTGACACGAAAGGGTCCATGATATGCCTATACTCTGCAGGCATTTCCCCGGACCGCCTCCGAGAACGGGGTCGGTTGACTGGAATATGAGTGTGGTCTGGAAATAACAAAGATTCAAATCCGTGCTCCTCGACCGCCCTTCCCAAATCGCCTGGGTTCATTGCGTAATCGGTAAGAAGCATGGTTACACCAAATTTCAATTCTGACTCCTCCCGTCACAACCTTCAATCAAATAGCTCTAAAACTGCCCTACAACTCCCGGCTCCCCTACCTCAAGGAGTAAGGGCAGAAAGAGACCGTAAGGGAAGTTACATGGGATTAGCAACACTAATTGTTCCTAATATTGCCTTGGTTGGTGTCGTTTAAAACATCTCTGCGACTGCTCTAATCCCTCGGTCAAACTCACCAGATTTTTTCTGAAACGCTTAGCGAACGTGAAATGTGTGCCTCGAAAAACTGTCCCCCAGTATCAATAGAGCAATCGACAATAACACAATCTGTCATTAGCCGGTCAGAATGCTGCCAAAGGATAATTGGGGCAGGTTCAAAAATCTTTTTGAGCAGTGAGGGAAATCTATCAGAAAAATATCCCAAAAAATTGCACCTCCTCTGGCTCACTATACCCTTGGAAAAAAACTGCAACGATTGGCGACCGACAGTAATATTCAAACGAGGAGAGCACACTAACGCAGGCGGCCGTCTTCAAGGCCTTTGGCATCACAGCAAACAGCTCTGTCGTCTTTTTTTTCTTTTTTTTTGACGTCCTTTAAACCTATCCACCACGAAGAGCGCCTGAATTACGAATGAAAAATCATATTTTCCTTGAATCGACCCTTGTCCAGCTTGACCCTTTCGAATAGTTGAACAATTTCTCTACAAGAAATTTACAACTAACAGATTTGCCTGAATTTTTTCGGGCCCACCATGGCAAGGGTCATTTCAAAATCCGATTATCCCCCTGAAGCTAATTATGTGCCTCACCTTCCTCGCGTACCATCAAAAAATGTGGGTGCCCGAACCTGTGCAGCAGCCTGAAAGAGTTGCCCATAAATGTTTGTGCTAATATGATGGAATAGTTATGAGAACTTTTATCATTCAACGTGTATTACTTCTTTTTCCGACACTACTAGGAATCTCTGCGGTTGTATTTTTTTCCCTTCATGCAATTCCGGGCGATCCGATCGAGATCTATCTCGGTGTATATTATGATGAAGCAACTGCTGCCGCCCTCCGGTCGCAATACGGGCTGGACCAGCCACTTCTTATGCAGTACCTCTGGTGGCTGGGTCGCCTGGTCAAAGGGGATTGGGGTGTCGAGGTTCTATCGGGCGATTTCGTATTTCAAAAAGTCCTCGAACACGGTCCCGTGAGCCTCGAACTCATTGTCGGTGCAATGCTCGTTGCTATTCTAATCGCCCTCCCGGTCGGGATCCTCTCGGCTACAAAGCCATATACATCAACAGATCATATAGCCATGACAGGGACCATGCTGGGGGTTGCAATTCCTGAATTTTTTGGGGGAATTCTACTTGTACTCTTTTTCTCCTTGTTCATGGGATGGTTTCCGGTTCAAGGTTTTCGGCCCTGGTCAGACGGTATCTGGACACATCTCTCCCACATAATCCTGCCCTGCTTCACCCTAGGCTTTACACGTGCCTCTGTCCTCGCGCGTATGGTCCGAAGCTGCATGCTGGATGTAGTCAATCAAGATTATATTCGGACGTGTCGAGCGAAAGGTATCCCTGAATTTGTCGTCATCAACAAGCACGCCCTCAAGAACGCCCTCATACCTGTCGTGACGGTCATGGGCCTTCAGGTGGGATTCCTTGTCGGCGGCACCATCGTTGTTGAGACAGTATTCTCGATTCCCGGTCTCGGACAATACGGTATCAACGCCATCGCAGGCAGGGATTATCCTGCCGTTATGGGTTTCATCGTCATTGTCTCTTCCGTTTTCATTCTAGTGAATTTGGCCGTTGATATAGCCTACGCCCTCCTCGACCCACGCATTCGACATGAACGCTGAACAAAACCCGCTCACGAGAATGAATGACTCTCTGTTCTCTGGTTTTGCGGACTCGGATACCCCTCCCGGAGATGTACCTCTCGTTTCATGGTGGGGACAAGGCTACAGCAAGTCAGCCATGGCGGGCCTCGCTATCGTTTTAGCTTTGTTCCTCTGTGCAATTTTTGCAGATTGGATTGCCCCTTACTCCTATGAGACCCCCGTGGGAAACAGCCTCGAACCACCTTCCTGGAAGTTCCCTCTAGGAACAGATCCGATCGGCCGTGACGTCTTCAGCCGGGTCATCTACGGAACGCGCATAGCCCTTTTCGTCGGACTGGGGTCTGTCGTCCTGGCACTCATCGTTGGAATACCAATTGGAGTGTGCGGTGCCTACTACGGTGGATGGTTTGACATGATAATGATGCGATTTATGGACATCATACTTGCGTTTCCAGTTTTCCTGCTCGCCATTTTGGTCATGGCGATCCTGGGTCCGAGCACCTCAAATGTTCTGATCGCACTGGCGGTCGTTCGTGTTCCCATTTTCGCGCGCGTCGTTCGGGGAACCGTCCTGTCTGTAAAAGAAATGGATTACATTCAAGCCGCCAAATCAGTGTCTGTGAAAGACGGCCGCCTCTTGTTTCGGCATGTCCTACCAAACTGCATGGGACCCATAATTGTATTAGCTACCATTTCGATTGCCTTCGCAATCTTGGTCGAAGCGAGCCTCTCCTTTCTGGGGGTTGGCACCCAGCCACCCACGCCTTCATGGGGCTTCGATTTAAAGCAAAATCTTATTTCTCTTGAAGAAAACGCGTCCATTGTTATTGCACCCGGAATTGCAATTATGCTCACAGTGCTGGGCTTCAACCTCTTCGGCGACGGGCTACGAGACGCACTCGATCCGAAAATGCGTGGCTAAATTCTTTGTGGCAAGCCCACATGAAATTATTCAAGAATCTCTTTTGCTCACAACATCGTTTGTCGGACCTATCAATAAATTTGGACTGGAAGGTACGCTACATCCCCCTAGACCCTGATTTCTTCGCTACACCCAGGGGGAGAAGAACAAATGAACCGAAAAATCAACCCATCGCATATGAAAAATAGGCACCAAATCTTCCTAGATTCCATCTTGTTAGCCTTAATAACATTAGCGTTAATGCCGGCAGCATTAGTATGGCAGTTGTCCGTGAGAAGCTCTCTAGGCGACTTCCCCTTCCTTGTCCGCCTCCATAGCGAAATGAAAACATTGATAAATCGGATAGAAATAAAAAGATTTCTGGAAGTGCAAAGACTTCAATTTTCACCACTTATCTTCTGAGAAACCTAACCACATGCTCATTTCGATTTGCTAGCTGCAAAGGGCAAACCACAAAGAGTGGATCGCAGCTTATTTCCGCCATCCAGATATCGGATCGACGGTTTGAGCGGTGATGACTCTTGAGAAGTATACCTGGGAGGGTGATTTTCTAGAAAAACAGAACCCCTCCCTGGTTTGCGCCGGGAGGATTTTTTCATTTCTGAGGAGCGGCATTTTTCACTATTTAAAATTTATACTACCTGCATTTTTATGCTTCCTTTCAAATCCCGGTGTCTTTATCCGTTAAATCTTCATGCCCTCAACTCCCCTGTTGAATCCATGCACGTTTTCTCCTTAGAGTCGTTAAATGCAATTCGCCATATTGCTGGAATTGATCTGCATCCAATCTATAGATTGAAGTTGTTATGTAATTTGTAATAATTTACAGAAATATCCTTGTTCTTCCTGTCTCACATTTTGAGGTAGTGGCAACTATTCTTCTATCTTTCTCCGAGATAAGATTTTTTCACCTGAGGGTCATCAGAGCTCGTAAACCGTAATGGAGAGTGGGCAATCCCCCCGATATCGAAGCTGTCTCAAGAGCTTCCTGAATTCCTATCTCACTGGCCCCTTTTTCAATCGCAGATTTCATATGGGTGTGGATGGCGTCCATGGAGGCCATTCGAAAGCAGAGTAGACAGATGTGAACCAATTCTCGGTATTTGCCTGGAAGGGCTCGTCCGTCAGCAAAGGTGACCGGCGCCATGTGGGAATATGCCTCAAAATACGAGGGATCTCGCTCAGCCCCGAATTCCCACTCAGGAAGCATGTATCCTCGGTCGCCTTGCATTTTTCCAATTATGGCCTTCGCCCGTTCCTTTCGCTCGTTTTCGTCCATGACCCTTCCTTTCTCTGGAAAATGCGCTAACTCTGGTTTAAATCGGGCACCCAAATAAGATTCATTTTATACTCACGGATACCGATTAGCCAAAAGATTGTATTGTCATCGATCCCATAGGCCCCAGTGCTCGTGCGGGGAAGTGGGAAGACCATTCAAGCTTTTTCCGCCTCAGCTTGTTTCCCGCATTGAGGACAATACAAGTTTCCCAAGAGCATTGAATTTAAGTCTTCCCTGCCAAGCCACATTTCAAGTAATAATAATTTCCTTCACAGGAATTCCACACAAATAATGGCAATGGACCGCAGCGCTTTTCTACTTGGCACGTCCGAACTGCTCTTCGTGATTGAGGAATCGGAAGAGTTACTGGTTCCAGTCGGGGATTATTCAGCGCCTGGAGATGAGCTTCATCGTCTGACTCAGATACCCATTTCGATGGTCCGGACGGCTCGGACCCTGGAGAAAAAGCTTTATCTACCGAGATAATTGGCTCGAGACCACGAGGATTCTAGCGTATTGAAATTTGCTGCCTTTCCACAAACCTTCTTTCACTTGGCCACTGGAAAAGGTCGAGGTGCCTGGTCCATTGGTTTGCCATTCTTCCATTCGCCGACGTATTTGCCCCCATTGGCCCAAGTATAGGTGCCTTGTCCGTGGTATTCGTTATCCTTAAAACCACCGACGTATTTGTCGCCACTGGCATAGGTTGCGGTTCCATGTCCATGTGGTTTGCCATCCCTGTATTCGCCAACATATTTAAACCCGTTGGAATAGGTTTCGGTGCCTTGCCCATGCCTTTTGTCATTCTTCCATTCACCGACGTATTTGAGCCCATTTGCATAGGTATTGGTGCCTTGCCCGTGTCTTTTATCATTCTTCCACTCACCGACGTATTTACTCCCCTCGGTTAAAGAATAGGTGCCTTGTCCGATGTACTTGGCCCAGTATCCGGTGCCTTGTCCGTGCTGTTTGCCATTCTTCCATGTCCCGACATATTTGAGCCCAAATGGCCAGGTATAAGTGCCTTGTCCGTTTGGCAGGCCATTCTTGAATTCACCGACATATTTGTCGCCGTAGGGAGAAGTAAAGGTACCTACACAATTGGACCAACTGGTATATACCTGGTACTCCCGAGCCGGACTACCCGGACAAGAAGGCAGAGTCCAGCTCTCAGATGCCGACAACAGAAGGAGAGAAAAGGCCAGCAGAATGGGTGTCAGTCTTCTCATAAGTAAATTCTGGCAGATACGCAAAAGGAAATGAAGGGGTATTTCGAGGGGATTTAGTCAGATTTTGGAGAAGGCACCTTAGATATCGCCTCAACCTAGATGGCGATACGGACCTCTGGATTTACCTTTCTACCCAAAGCCTCAAGATAAGGGCCCCTCCCCTGCACCCATGTCCGCTGGGATAGCCGTATCGCACCCTGTCCCGTAACAGGCTGGACAACTCATGTTTTTATTTGCCGCTGGTCGGGCCTGTGCGGTCCCCACCTACACATAATATGCAGGCGGTCGTTTCGGAAATTGGTCATGAAAAATGAAAAATGTGCACAATGTTTTGAGAAAATAAACCTTCCAGGTCTAGCAAAAACCTTGGAATGGAGAGGCATTGTTGCAGAATTCCAAAATAGTTACTTGGCCGTTGCACTAGGTTCATGACAAAAAATGAGTATATCTTCCGGTATCGTGTCCGAAATTGGCACGACTACAACCGAGCTCTCGTAGCGAGAGGTCGACTAACGTTCTGGTTTGATGAAGACGCCATTGCGGGATGGCAAAATACGGAGCTTCGCAGCGGACCAGGCACACCCAGTGTTTACTCTGATACCGCGATTTAGTGCGCCCTGGTGCTAAAGTCTGTGTTCCACCTCAGCCTCCGGGCGACCCAGAGGTACCGTTGGGCGGTCGCCATCCCCTAGACCCAAGTTCCCCCATTTGGGGCCATTCCAAATGCTCTAAATATCGGGCACGCAAAAACTTAAAGTAGTTCATATGATACTTGATGTGACTTTAGCGTCTTCAAGGCATTGATATAAAACAACAATGATTTTGGTGTTTTAACCTTTCCTAAATAAGGCTGTGTTTCCTATCGACAATAATTAGGACCATAGCCGACCCCCCCCCAACAATTCTTCCCTGACCCCTCGCGTTCGCTCAGGGTCAAGGCTCTTTTTGAAACCTCTATTCACCGCTTAACCGCTGAAAATCCAATCACCAAAAAGATGGTTCTGGCTGGCGACTACTCATCCCCCGGTGATGAACTAGACCGCCTCACCCGGATGCCCACTTCGATGGTACGGGCAGTGCGGACGCTGGAGAAGAAACCGTATCTGGGAGAGGGACGGACCGAAGAAAGAGAACCCCTCCCCGACGGGCGCCGAGGAGGGGTTTTTGGTTTTGGGGGGCAAAATCTATTAGACGTTAATGAATCGTCGCAAAGAATTTGTCATTCCTCCATATGCCTTTCGTGGCTCGTCCATCGGGATAAGTTGCGGTACCTTCACCGTGCTTTTTGCCATTCTTGAATTCCCCGGCGTATTCGGTGCCATCGGTAAAGGTATAGGTACCTTTTCCGTGATATTGGTCATTCCGGAATTCACCGGCATATTTATTCCCGCTGGCCCAATTATAGGTACCTCGTCCGTGCTTTTTGTCATTCTCCCATTCACCGACGTATTTACTCCCATCGGTTAAGGAATGGGTGCCTTGTCCGGTGTCCTTGGGCCAGTATCCGGTGCCTTCTCCGTGCTTTTTGCCGTCCTCCCATTCCCCCACATATTTGTCCCCATTAGCCCACGTAAATGTACCCCATCCGCTTGGAAGGCTATTCTCAAATTCACCAACGTATTTGTCACCATTGGGCCAGGTATAGGTACCATACCCGCTTTTTGGAGGTCGCATTTCCTACCTATCAGGGTGGTTCATGTGTACGATTTGGATGCGGATGTCGTTTTTTCGTGTGTTTTTATTACAATCTGACCTTCCCCCTTTTTATCATTCTGCTTGAACATTGAAAAGGGGGATGGCGTTTCAAATTCTGAGGTTGCTGACTTCTCTATTGGCCTGACCCAGACGGCAATGTGCTCCGCGACCTTGGGAGCTTCCCGGCAAAGACCCCGGGGAATCATTTAAGACTATTTAAAGAAACTCTATTAGTAGGGAGCAGATTTTAAGAGGAAGCGCCATCCCGATCTCCTTCATATAGTCTTTCCTGGTCGCTCCCTACCGTATTGTTTCTGTTGGTTGTTCCTTGGCCTCATGCAACAGAAAAAAAGGTGGACATTTTGTACAACATGATTGATAATTATAGGAATAGATGTCAAAAAATGTTTTCTTTTTCGCAAAACTTTAAATGGAGGGGGATTTCGAGCATGCGAAAAATGGCAATGCCTGTTGCACTGAGTGTCGCGGTATTTTTCATGATGTCGCTAGCGGTGCCGGGTCTGGGTACGGCGGGTTTTTGGAGTAGTGTCAAAAGTACAGTCAGCAAAGGTGCTGGCGCAGTTGGAGGCGCAGTCACGCAAGGTGCCGGCGCAATCAAAGATACTGCAGAGAAGGCTGCAGAGGAAACCAAGAAGGCCGCAGAGGCAGCCGCGAGAGAAACCAAGAGGGCCGCAGAGAAGGCTGCAGCGGCAGCCAAGAAGGCCGCAGAGGCAGCCGCGAAATTAGCTAAAGAGGCCGCAGAGAAAGCCGCGAAATTAGCCAAAAAAGGATACGAGGGGGCCAAAAAAGCTGCGGGTTCGGCCTACAGTTTTGCGATGAAAAATTGTGGCCGGATCCCTGAACCAGGAAAAACTGCCTGTAAAGCACAGGTTAATCTTATAAAAAGACAAGTTGACCTAGGCCATAAAGCGGCAAGGGTCGGTGGAAAATTTGTTGAATGGCAGGCCAAGCAAGCAAAAGAGGCCGTCACAAATCCCGAAAAATATTTTAAAAATAAATTCGACATGGCAGTCGCAGCCGGTTTAGGAATGAAAAATTGCGTAAGAGGGCCTGAAAAGTGCGCCAAAGATGCCCTGGAGCTCGCAAAGAAAGTGGTGAAACTTGTTCAAGTCGGTAAGCCTGTAACAGTCCGTGGCTGCAAAAAAGAACAGGTAAAAACTGGGTTTAGCTACTGCAAAGAAGTTACGGTCAATATGAGAGC
>Ga0315336_1004761_pt1 | contig 15632 bp, 16 predicted proteins | sample ASW5metaG_FD_204512 | JGI IMG/M metagenome (GOLD analysis project Ga0315336, IMG submission 204512) | Ammonia-oxidizing marine archaeal communities from Monterey Bay, California, United States - ASW #5 | ecosystem: Environmental > Aquatic > Marine > Intertidal zone | place: USA: California...
GCACTACCAATTTTAATTCACCGCTTTTGGTGTCGTAGTAGTCAGGGGACAGCCAACTCAAATGCTTTTCGAAGGCGGCTTCGTGATAACCATTGAGCAAACTTTCGGGGCTCGGGAAAACACCTTCCCATTCGACAACTTGAGTAATTTCAATGTCGCCGACGTTAAATTTTTTCATTTCTCCGCTCCCCTTTGATTTCCCGCGATTTAGACCTAAAGTCCTGTCGGGACATACCAAAGAACCCAGGGCCATTTGGCAAGGGGTAAACTGGATACCGATATTTAAGGGAGGATTACCGCATGCTGCCCACGGGTTTAATCAATTGTACTGCATTAGATCGGGTGATATTCGGCACGCCTGCCGCCCAAGCGGTCGCCGAAGAAGCCGAACGCCGGGACGCGAAACGGGTTTTCCTACTGGTCAGCGGTACCTTGAACCGGGAAACCGACGAGATCGACCAGATACGATCGGCACTGGGGGATCGTTATGCTGGCTATCACGATAAAATTGCCCCCCATACCCCGCGCACCGATGTGCTGGCGGCCGCGGCCAAAGCGCGTGATTTAAACGCTGATTTGATCGTAACCATCGGTGGCGGATCGGTCACCGATGCAGCCAAAGTGATGGCGATCGCGCTGCGTCATAATCTGACCCAGCCAGAGGAACTTGAGCCCTATCACTGGCGGGTTGGCAAAGACGGCAGTATCGATAAGCCGGAGTTCGAAGGTGGGTTCATACATCAAGTGGCGGTGCCAACCACTATGTCGGCAGGCGAATTTAACGCGCTGGGCGGCTGCACGGATACGGTCAAAAATTACAAAGAAGCCTATGACCATCCGGAATTAGTGCCGCGTGCGGTGGTTTTGGATCCTGCGATTACGCTCCATACGCCGGAATGGCTATGGATATCGACGGGCGTGCGGGCCCTGGATCATGCGCTTGAAACCATTGGCTCGCTGAAATCCAATGCGTACGCGGATACCCTGGCATTAGGTGCCATTGAGTTGATTAATGAGGGTCTGCCGCGTGTCAAGAAAGATCCCAGTGACTTGGACGCACGTCTCAAGTGTCAAATGGGAATGTGGATGTCGATCGTGCCCTTGGTGGCCGGGATCGATATGGGTGCCAGTCACGCGATTGGGCATGTGATGGGCGGCTCGTTCAACGTGCCCCACGGCCATACTTCGTGTGTGATGGCGCCGGCGGTTCTGCGCTACAACAAGCCAGTTAATGGCGAGCGCCAGAAGCGCATTGCAGCGGCATTCGGGCGTCCGGGCGACGAGGCAGCGGATGCAGCCGATGACTTCATTCGCAGCTTGGGCATGCCTCGGTCTTTAAAAGAGGTGGGTATCGAGCGTGAGAATTTCCAGCAGTTAGCTGAAGGCGCCATGCATGATTTCTGGACCCGCACCAACCCGCGCGAGATTACGGGTCCGGATGAGGTATTGGAGATTTTGGAAATGGCTGCTGAGTAGTTTTTCGAATGACCAAGTCTGAAATCAAGTTAACCGAATACGCACACGGCGGTGGCTGTGGCTGCAAAATAGCGCCCGCAGTGTTGAGTGAAATGCTCGCCAAATTGCCGAAGCAATTCGCTGATCCTGGCTTGCTTGTTGGTTTGGAGAGCGGCGACGATGCTGCTGTCTATCAGATTAATGACGCGCAGGCTGTTGTTGCGACGACCGATTTTTTTATGCCGATCGTTGATGATCCATTTGATTTTGGTCGCATAGCCGCGACCAATGCACTCTCGGACGTATATGCCATCGGGGGTCGGCCTATACTCGCACTGGCTGTTGTTGGCATGCCGGTCGATAAGCTTCCCATGGAGGCCATACAGCAGATCATGGCAGGCGGTGCCGCCGTGTGCGAAGCGGCGGGTGTTGCTTTGGCTGGCGGGCATTCCATCGACACGCCCGAGCCCATTTATGGGCTGGTCGCCATCGGTCTTGCCGACCCCGCGACCATCAAGCGCAATGACAGGGCCCGGGCCGGTGACGCACTGATCCTCGGAAAAGGTTTAGGCGTCGGCATTCTGGGAGCAGCGCTTAAAAAAGGTGAACTTAGTCCCGACGGTTACCAAGAGATGCTGAGCGCCACGACGCGGCTCAATTCGGTAGGTGTTGATTTGGCCACCTTGCCCGGTGTTCACGCGCTTACTGATGTCACTGGGTTTGGTTTGCTTGGGCATTTATTAGAGGTATGCCGGGGTGCGCAACTTGGCGCCACAGTGGACTTTGGTGAAATCCCTATTCTACCAACGGCGCGAGGTTTGGCGGAGAGCGGCTTCAATACTGGTGCCGCTGGGCGTAACTGGGCGAGTTACGGACATGAGGTTAAGTTACCTGGCGACTTGGGGGATTGGCAGCAAAACTTACTGTGCGACCCGCAAACCAGTGGCGGTCTGCTGGTGGCTTGTGATCCTGTGGATCAAAACCAGATTTTGGAACTGTTTCACGCGCAAGATTTTGGCGAAGCGGCGGTAATCGGCAGCGTTAATGAAGGTCCGGCCGAGGTTCGTGTGACATTTTCCAGCGCGGCCTAGTCTAACTTGCGGGTGACACGAACCCTTCGGCGATGACGATGTTTCCGGTCGAGGCTTTTAAGCGAGACTGCATCAACTCTTGATATTCAGCCGAATTGTACCAATTCAGCAAATGTTCCTTATCCGGAAACCCAAGGATCACAGTGCGATTGCCGTCCCAATTCCCTTCCAAAGTTTCGCAAACATCGTCAACCGACAGTACTTCGCCTTTGTACTTCTCGAAGATCGGCATGAAGCCGTCCGCGTATTGCTTATAGGTTTCTCGGTCATTGATATGGATTTGGGCAACTAAGTATGCGGTCACATTTACGTCCTCATTCCGCAAATCAAATCAAGGATGTAGGCAGCGGACCCTTTGTCGGCGCTAATTCTTATTACCGCCGACCCAGGGGTCGCCCGAAGTACTTTGCCTTTAAGCGTTCCGGCGTCTTCATCTTCAAATTTCACCAAGGTATGAACTGGTAAAACAGTATCTACGCTGACGCGCAGACCACCAATGGCGATATCTTCAATGACGCAGGGATATCGGGTGCCATTAGCCACCAAAATGGAGTTCGCGGCCAAAGGATGGCGGCGGAATTGACGCCGGTCTTTTGAGTCCCCTACACCTTTAACAGGTGTGTCAATCGAGCGTTCGGCCCGGTAATCGAGTTCGGCTTGCCGCCCCCGAAATTGGGTATCGGTCATGTTTTTGTCCCCTGCGCGGTGGCCGATTCAACGGACTACCGGTCTCCTCCCCCAGTGAGGCGATCAGATTGCGGCTTGGACCTAAGAATTTATTTGAAGTCTGTAGCCGAAAATAACGGGGTACCTGAACAAAGTGTCGTCTCACACATTGTTACGTCTTTGTGGGCGGGTGAGCAACAACCTGTAGGCCAATACCGTGAAATATGTTGTGGATTAATTAGGGCAGCAAACATCATATTTGTGATTATCCACTATTTGCATGGAGATAATCACAATCATGCATTTGCTGTATAGGGAACAAACGCTATTCTCTAATAAGTGAATAGGCTAGTTTGCGCCCCCGCGAAGGAAAAGGTGCTTGAATGACCTACAAAGAATTACGTGAAGCCATTGAGAGGATCGGTCGCGATCGAAAGACGTTTGCCGATGAAATGGTCGCCAAGGTCGCGAACGGCACCGCCACTGAGGACGATTGGGAGCAAGCCCGTCAGTATCAACGACAATCCCGGTATTTCGAGCAACTCAGCGAAAACCATCTGTTTGGCTGAGTTTCCTTTGAAGTAATTGCCCTTAAGGCGTGGCCCCCCAACCTGGTGGCGGCACGTAACCATCACGCCAAATCCCCCGGCGTTCTCGCCTCGCAAGACTCTCCGCAAAGCCATAACCACCAACCGCCATCGCCCAGCCTTCGGTGACCATGCGTTCGGACAGATCGTAGGGTCCGACCTTACAACGGGCCACTATTATGCCTGTGGCGTACTGGCCCTGCGGGGAGCATGTGACCCAATGTTCGGCAACCGCGAATGCGAGTGCGAAAGTGGCTTCCTGACCACAACGCCACGTGTGCCCCGGTAACCCGCAACGAGCGTCGACAGGTGGTGCATCTACCCCGGCGAGACGGACAAGCTGCCCGGAAATTTCCAACGTGTCCCCATCAAATACCCGGGGTTTGCCGGTGAGGTCCTGGCCCAAAACTACCTGGGTACCCGAAAACAAGAGCAGCGTTAGGCCGACCATCAATTGCGAGATCAATCTGAAATAGATTTGCATCTGGGTATTACCGTTAGGGAGATGGCCAGAACAGCTCCTTGAATTCCCAGTCTAACCCGACAAACGGTTCCGTCTAGCCCCTCCTGGCCACTAGCCTGTATGCTTTAGGGCATTTATTTGGAGGGAGAATCGTTATGCCTAGATTGAGAGAAGTTCCCAGAGCTGAAGCGTCACCATTTGCCGTCGAGTGTTACGACAAGCTATTTGGCGATCGAGATCCAGTGGCGGAGCCGGGTACTGCCACAGGTACACCGGGCGATTGGTGGACAGTGTTTGCATTGGCACCTCACATTCTTGATCACGCTGTTCAAGGTTTCGAGATATTCGGGTTCTTGAGCGGTGACAATAAGGCCAAACTGGACGGCGCTCTGCGCGAGATAGCACTCATTCGCGCCGGATATCTTGTCGGTAGCCAGTTTGTGTTTTCACAACATTGTAAAGCTGGCCGTTCGGTTGGGTTGAGCGATGAGAAAATTGAGGCTGTAACGTCCTGGCCCGCATCGGATCTATTTTCACCTTTGGAGCGGGCGGTGCTTGGGTACACAGATGCGTTGGTGCTCGACCGGGGGCGCACAGGCGACGACCTGTTTGCGGCACTAAAGGCTGGTATGTCCGACGAAGAAATATTGGAGCTCAGCTACTTCGTCTGCACTTATCAATTGCACGCGACCATGTGCCGGGCGCTACGTTTGGAGTACGACAACGTAGACGAGCGCGTTGTCGAGGTGCCCATGCCTGACGGCGTCGATATTAATGAGGTGTTGGAAGAAATGCGCCGGGCAAAGGATTAACTCCTCGCCCGGCGCGAAATTCGACGATTGAGCCGAATATCTTATTCGGCTGCCTCGGCGGCCATTTCCTTGGCGAACTCTTCGCCCATTTTGCGGAATTTGTCTTTGTCGCCTGGCTTTGCCGGTGTGTGATCCGAGCGGTCACCCCACTTGGCGTCAAACGCCCGTTCCCAGCAGGCAAATTCAAGAACGATCCCGTCCGGGTCTTGAAAATAAATTGAGCGCACCCAAACTTCTGGGGTCACTTCTTCCGACACCTGAGTCTTCGATGTGTCGTGGTTCATTACCGGGCTGACCGCGACGCCTTTGTCGATCAGCTTCTGGTGATATTCGTCAAATTTCTCAGGCGCGACGTCGAATGCGATGTGGTTCATCGAGCCGTGGGACGAGGTTAATGCATCCGGGTCTTTAAAGGCGATCTCCGGGTCGAAATTCTTTTTCGGATTGGAGACGCCTGGAACCCTATCTTGGGCTTCGGTAAACCAGAAAAATGCCATGCATGCGCCGTTGCCCATGTCGAAGAAGAAATGCTGGCCGATCCCGCCCGGCAAATCGATCGACTTAAGTAACTTCATGCCTAATACATTGGTGTAAAAATCAACGGTGCGTTCCATATCTTCGCAAACCATCGCAACGTGATTAAGACCATTAAACTCAAATTCGGTGTTTGTGCTCTCGGTCATCGCTCCCTCCTGTTTTGGCGCGGATTCACAATTCCCCCCGCAACCTGTGCAGCCTTAAAATTATTCCAAGTATAACTCGCTCAGTCAAAAGTGTCATGGCAGACATTGGAATGATTCTGTGAAGTGTTGGAAACATACTGGTGACATACTGGAAATTCCAATAGTGCATTGGACGTCTCGTCACTGGAATCATATTTTCCGACCAGATTGGAAGCTTGATTGTATTGCACAAATTATTAGTGTAGATTATCGAAGTTTGATTGTGGATATCCGGAGGGGGGACCGATGGAGTTCATCGATCCGTTTACGTTTCGAATTACTGTCTTTGTGCTGGCAACCTTCATTGGCTACTACGTGGTCTGGGGGGTAACCCCAGCCCTGCATACGCCGCTGATGTCGGTGACCAATGCGATATCCGGCGTGATCGTTGTTGGCGCCTTGATGGCGGTGGGAATCGAGTCGGTAACGCAAGAATCCATGATCTCAAAAAGTCTCGGATTTGCTGCTTTGGTAATGGCCTCGGTAAATATTTTCGGCGGCCTTCTGGTCACCCAGCGCATGCTGGCGATGTTCCAGAAGAAGAAGTAGATGGCCATGTCAACGCAACTCGAATCCCTCCTTTACCTCTTGTCGGGCGCTCTTTTTATTTTGGCGATCCGGAGTCTGTCCTCGCCGGAATCTGCTCGGCTCGGCAATTTGATGGGCGCTGCCGGAATGGCCCTCGCAATTGCGGTCGTATTGGTCGATGTGTCGGGAGCGATGGATGCTTTGACCATCGGCTTGATTGTGGGCGGCATCGGTCTCGGCGGCGGCATCGGTGCCCTGATTGCGTTTCGGGTTAAAATGACGGCTATGCCTCAGGCCGTCGGGATACTGAACAGTTTGGGTGGCATGGCTGCCGTTTTGGTCGCGGCGGCGGCCTATTTCTCACCGGTGGCTTTTGGTATCGGCGAGCCCGGCAACATCCAAGTGGCGAGCCTGTTTGAAACCTCGCTTGGCATTATCATAGGCGCCATCACATTCACCGGCTCGATGGTCGCCTTTACCAAGCTTCAGGGATTGGTGTCCGGCGCGCCGACCGTTTTCCCCTTTCAACATTATTTGAACGGGGCTTTGGCTGTTGTGCTGATCGGCCTGATTATCGCCTTTTGCACAACCCAGTCGCTCGAAACTTTGCTTGGTTTGATTGTGCTTTCTTTAGTGCTTGGGGTGCTGGTCATACTGCCCATAGGCGGCGCCGATATGCCGGTGGTGATATCAATGCTTAATGCTTATTCCGGCTGGGCCGGTGCGGGCGTTGGCTTCACGTTGGGTAATACGGCCCTCATCATTACCGGCGCCATTGTGGGATCTTCGGGGGCAATCCTCAGCTACATCATGTGCAAAGCCATGAACCGCTCACTGCTGAACGTAATCATGGGCGGGTTTGGCAGTGAAACAGACGCTTCGGCCGTCTACATTCAGGAGGAACGGCCTGTTACTCGGGGCAGCGCCGAGGACGCTGCCTTCATTATGAGAAACGCGACATCGATTATTGTGGTGCCCGGTTATGGGATGGCGGTTGCTCAAGCTCAACACGCGCTCGAAGAAATGTCGGATCTGCTTAAAGATGTTGGCGCGACGATCAAGTTTGCCATTCACCCTGTTGCGGGGCGCATGCCTGGCCATATGAACGTGTTGCTGGCCGAGGCAGGGGTGTCCTACGACGATGTTTATGACCTGGAAAGCATAAATTCCGAATTTGCGCGCACCAACGTGGCCTTTGTGATCGGCGCAAACGATGTTACCAACCCGGCTGCCAAAAGCGACAAATCCAGCCCCCTTTATGGCATGCCGGTACTGGATGTCGAAAAAGCGGACATGGTCCTGTTCCTCAAGCGCAGCCTGGCTCCCGGCTACGCAGGTGTCGAGAACGAACTATTTTTCCGCGATAACACCATGATGCTGTTCGGTGACGCCAAAAAAACGGTCGAAGGTATCGTCAAGGCTATTTGATCCAAGTACCGCCTTTGTTTGAACGGTATCCAAGGGTGCGGTAAACAGCGTCAATCATGGTTTGGCCTCGATCGTTCAGCAGCACCCCTGCCCCCATGCGGTTCATTGTGTAGCCAAAACTCATGCGGGCCCGCGGATCGGCAAAGCCGATGCTGCCACCGTACCCCACGTGTCCAAATGCGCTGGCGCCCATGAGACAACTGAAGTCACCCGGAACCGTACGCCGGTTGTCCATGGACTTCATGTAACCAGGCGCAAAGCGCACCGGTACTTGCAGCGACCCGTCCAAGTGCGTGGCCGCGCTGGTGGTGCTCATGTTGGCCAGGGTATCTCTGTCGACCAAATTTACGCCATTCAAGGAACCGCCGCAGGCCAAAGGAGCATACATGCCGGCCAGGCCACGTCCGTTGGTCGAGCCGTTAGCCCCGCCGATTTCAGCCGCCCGATCGGCACGCAGATTGCACCCCGGCGATAAATCTTCGCTGATGCTGGTGATGATCCGCCCGGGTACGGATGTCGGATCCTTCAAAAACGCATGGAACATGGGATCGCCGCCGTCAGGCGCGCCTTCTGGCGAGATCAAGGGGGCCATGCGCGGCTCGTGCTCTTCAGGTAACCCAATCCAGAAATCGATCCCGAGCGGTTGCGCGATCTCTTCCCGAAAAAAAGTGCCGAGGGATTTACCCGATACGCGGCGCACGGGCTCGCCCACTGTCCAGCCGAAGGTGAGGGCATGATACGAGCTGCGAGTGCCCGGCGTCCAAAACGGCTCCTCGTTGGACAGCTGCTCAATCATGTAGTCCCAGTCGTGAAACCCGCCTTCTTTCAGCTTTTCCCGGTTAACAGGAATGCCCGCTGTGTGGTCAAGCATCATGCGAATTGTGGTGTTTTCCTTGCCGTTCACCCCATATTCGGGCCAGTAATCGGTCACCAGCGCGTCGATGTCCAATTCACCCCGGCTCGCCAGAACGTGTGCGCACAAGGCAGTTGCGCCCTTGGTGCACGAAAACACGGTCGAAATTGTGTCTTCTTTCCAAGGAGCGCTGGACGCTTGGTCCGCGACGCCGCCCCACAGATCGACAACGGTTTCGCCGTCCAAAGTGACACAGACCGACGCACCTACTTCGTCCCGGCTCTCAAAATTTTCGGCGAACGCGTCGGCGACGCTAGAGAAACGCGAATCGCAAATGCCTTCGATGCGTCCGGCGCTGGTTTCCCGATCAACGGTCTCGGTGCTCATGTCAATTTTCTCCCCTGCGTGGTCTTAAAGGTTATTTTCTCGGCGGTTTCGGAACAATTCGTACGGTTGCCGAGGCCCTAACAAGTTTTGTGCCTTCCTCGTTAAACAAGGTGCCTTCCAGGAACGCAGTGTACTTTCCACGGCGCAATACTTCGCCTTCGCCCCGTATCATGCCCGGTCCTGCGGGCGCGAGGAAGCTTACCTTCATTTCCAGCGTGGGCACGACGATATCCAGTCCCGCTTCTGCGAACAGGGCATGAGTCATCACATTGTCGACCATGCCGGTCAAAAACCCACCTTGAACGATGGTATTATTTGAGTGGCAAAACTCAGGCGTCGCGATAAAAGTCGAGACCGAACGTCCAGCTTCCTGATCGACACTCACCAGTTTCTGTCCCAAAGTTACATTGCATGGCTGCGGATGCCGGTTCAGCAAATCTACAAACTCTTCATTCGTCACGCGAAGATATCCTTATAACTATTTAAATTAATGGAGAAAATTATCAGTTTTCGTTGAGCGCCTGCCAGACTGTCTCGGGCGTCAATGGCATATCAATGTGGCTCAGCCCTGTGCGGGGCTTAAGCGCATCCACGACAGCGCTTACGAGTGCCGGTGGCGAGCCAATCGCGCCAGCCTCGCCTGCACCTTTAAGGCCCAGAGGATTTGTCTTGCACGGAATGTTGCGGGTCGAAAAATCAAAAGTTGGGACCAAATCTGCGCGCGGCATGGCGTAATCCATGAACGAGCCACTGAGCAACTGACCGCTGTCCGAATCGTAAACCGTTTGCTCGCACAGCGCCTGGCCGCTGCCCTGGACGGCGCCACCCTGCACCTGCCCTTCCAGCAGCAATGGATTGACCGTGTCACCGAAATCATCAACCACCGTATAGCGCGTAATCTCGACCTGCCCTGTGTCCGGATCGATTTCGACCTCGACGATGTGACAACCGTTGGGATAGGTGTGGGCGGTCGGGGTCTGGACAAAGCTTTCGGTTAACCCCTCGGCGCCGGTCGAGGCTGAAAACTCAGGCCCGCGTGCGGCTTCGGCCACGTCGAATAAGGGAACTTGCCGCCCGGTGCCAGGCACCATGTAGTGGCCATCTTCATAGGCCACCTCGGCTGCGTCAGCCTGCAGCATTTCCGCCGCTATGGGTTTCCCTTTCTCGATCGAGCCTTCGGCGGCACCCGCGGCTGCAGCGCCGCCAACGGGCAACGAGCGCGAGCCGCCCGTGAGCCCCGACGGCACCAGGTCAGAATCACCTTGAAGGACGGTGATTTCTTCAGCCTCAATGCCCAAACGATCACACAATAATTGACGGTAGGCGGTTTGGTGACCCTGTCCGCCATCTTGAGTGCCGAGAACAAGGGTCACGGTACGGTTTTCCTCAAAACGCACGGTAGCAGTTTCCGGAAATCCGCCACCGCAGCGCTCGATGTAAACAGCCAACCCAATTCCGTGCAATCGACCGCGCGCCTCAGCGTCCGCCTTGCGGTCAGGGGCGCCGTCCCAGTCTGATTTGGCAATGCAGGTGTCCATGAGGGCTTCGAATTCGCCACTGTCAAACTCGTGGTGCAAAGGTGTCGCATAGGGCATTTGTTCAGGCTTAACGAAGTTCCGGCGCCGGATTGCATCGCGCGTAAGGCCCAATTCTTCCGCGGCCAAGTCCACCAGCCGTTCGATCAGGTAGATCGCCTCGGGTCGCCCCGCACCTCGATAGGCGTCCACTGGCACGGTGTTGGTCATAACGCCCTTTACGTTCACATAAGCCGCAGGGATGTCGTATGTGCCGGTCAACATTCCGGTTGGACCTATTGTCAGAACAAACGGAATGAAATTGGACAAGTAACCGCCAATGGCGCCGTAAGTGGTCACGCGAATTGCGAGGAATTTTCCGTCCGCATCCAGGGCCAGCTCACCAATATTGACCAAATCGCGGCCTTGAGCGTCAGATAGGAAAGCTTCCGTGCGCTCGCTCGTCCATTTAACCGGGCGTCCGATCTTCCGCGCGGCCCAGACCACCAGGGCCTGCTCCGGGTACAGAAACGCTTTTGTGCCAAACCCGCCGCCCACGTTGGGACTGACCACCCGCAGGTTATCGGCACCAATTTTCAGGATCACGTCGGCAATTTGCGGAAGAACGAAGTGAACACCTTGGCTGGGCGTATACAGGGTTGACCGACCCGAGGTTTCGTCGAAGTCGCCAATGGTCGCGCGCGGTTCCATGGCGTTTGAGACCAGCCGGTTGTTGATGACACGCAGTTTGGTTACGTGATTTGCTTGATCAAACGCCGCGTCTACAGCCTCTTTGTCGCCGTCTTCCCAGTCAATACACGTATTGTTCGGGATATGATCCCACAATTGCGGTGCCCCCTCTTCCGTGGCGCCAACCGTGTCCGTAACCGCAGGTAAAGTTTCAAAATCAATATCGATCTGTTCTGCAGCATCCCGCGCCGCATCAAGAGTGTCTGCGACCACCAGGGCAATTGGCTGGCCCACGTGGCGTACCCGGTCTTTGGCAAGGATTGGCCGGGGGGTGTCCGCGCGTGGTGTGCCGTCCCGGTTTTGCACCTCGGCGACACATGGCATATCGCCCAGTTCGTCGGCGATGACATCGGCGCCGGTTAATATGGCAAGCACGCCCGGAGCGGTCTTGGCCGCCGCTATATCAACATTACACAAGCGCGCATGTGCATGAGGCGAGCGCAGTACATAGGCGTAAGCTGTCCCCGGTAGGTGGATATCGTCGGTGTATTGCCCGCGACCTGATAACAGGCGCTGGTCTTCAATCCGGGTTACCGGCTCCCGCAAACCGAATTTAGTCATGTTTGCCCTAACTTTGCTCACTCAAAAAAATGGAAATTCCGCATCGACGGTCCCAACGGTCGCCCTGACGGCGGGCATCTTAGCACTCAGCACCCTTAGGGCAGCCATTTTTTGCTCGCCAGTCCGTTCAAAATGAAGTTCAATTCGGGGGATAGCTGTGGGCCGTGTAATTTGTTTGCGGAGTTTTGCCATGGAACGGCTTTTCGTTGCGATCCCCTTACCGGACATCATCAAACAACAATTGACCTTTAAGCACGGTGGCGTTCCTGGCGCGCGCTGGCAAACGGTCGCACAAATGCATCTGACAGTGCGCTTTATTGGTGAGGTGGATGGGGCCGCCGCTGCCGATATTCGCGGTGCTTTGTCGGTTATTAAGGGCGACCCGTTTTCGCTTGAACTCGCCGGATGTGGCACATTCGGCGCCCGTGGCCGCGAGCGTATTCTGTGGGTGGGAGTAAAGCGTTGTGAGGCTCTCATGCAATTACGCGATCGGATCGAAGCCGCGTTGGTTCGTGAAGGATTGCCGCCCGATCGGCGTAAATTTCATCCACACGTCACACTGGCTCGCTTAAAAAACCCGCCCAAGGGCCGGCTGAACGATTTTGTCGCAGCCAACAGCTTTTTTCAAAGCCCTCCATTTGAGGTTGAGGAGTTTAATCTGTTTTCAAGCTTCCGCTCGCAAAGCGGCGCTATCTACAGCATCGAAGCAGAATATCCGCTTGGCAGCCTACAGCCCGTGGCGGTTGAGTATGCGCTCAACTGAATTAACGTAGCTGCCGCCAAACAAACGTACGTGGACCAATAGGTACCACAGGTTATAGATGTCGAGGCGGACTTCGAAGAAGCCGTCGGCGATGGGCCTGATTTCGCTGTAGCTTTTAAAGAACGGCTCGCCGAACGTCCCGAATAAGGTACTGAAGGCCAGTTCCAGTTCCGCATCGGCATAACATAAGGCCGGGTCAACAAAACCGGTGATGCGCCCCCGATCAACGATCACGTTGCCGGTCCACATATCACCGTGAATTAGAGACGGGTGCAGGGGTTCATCGATCAGATTTGGAAGTTTTTCGGCGAGCCGATCAATACGCTGCAATGTTGAAAGATCCAATTGCCCGGCGTCGAAAGCTTCCCGCGCCATATACAGCAAGCGGTGATCGCGAAAAAAGTCGATCCATGACCGTGTCCACGGATTGGGCTGCTTTAAGCCGCCGATCACGGTATCCAGCTCGAAGCCATATCCCAGGCGGCCATAGTCCGGGCCGAGAACGTTGTGAAGCTCGGCCAGCAGCTGGCCTGCATGGGTTTCTGCAAGGGTGTCTATCTGGCTGTTGCCGGGCAAAAGCTCCATCAGCAACAATCGCTCAGTTTTGAAATATACTTCGGGAACAGGCAGCTGGCTTTCCTGGCCCAGATACTCAAGCATGGCCCCTTCCAGCACCAGATTTCCAGCGTTGCCGGTTTCGCCAACTTTTGCGACCAGACTTTGACCGTTGCCTAGATCGACACGAAAAACCGCGGCAACGCAACCGCCGGCCAACGGGGTATGGCTTGCTGGCCGTACACCAAGCGCACCTTCGACCGTTCTGTACCAAGCGGGATCGTTGTTCGGCGTGGTCATGATGGCTTTCAGAGGTGCCGGTCTCCGCGTTGGGGCCGCGAATGGCGCCACTCCGCGAGTAAGGTACGCAATGTTGAAATAAAGGCGAGTGGCTGGTCGAGCCAAATGTGATGTTCCGCCTCGGGAATCGACACAAAAGGCACGCTGCTATCCAGGACTTTGAACATGTAGTCGGCGATCTCTTGCGAGAACAGCTTACTTTCCTCGCCGAAAATTACCGCCGTCCGGCAAGGGATACCCGCCAGATCTGTAGACATGCTGCCGCGCTTAAACGTCTTCAGCAGATTATCGTCGAACTTCCACTCCCAGCCGCCGTTGGCTTCACGAACCGAATGCGCGGCGATGTAATCCATGATGTAGGTGTTGGCGCATTCCTGCGGGGGGCGCAGACGAAAGCGGTCGATGGCCGATTTACGGTCCGGGTAGGTTTTCTTGGGCCTGATCGGCGCCGTACGCGGACGGCTTTCCCAATCGTAATCAGGCGGTCGAACGGGCGAATCCACCAGAACTACGCCTTTTAGTTGAGTGCCGTGCTCGACCGCTGTTTGAAGGGTGACGAAGCCGCCGAAGCTGTGACCGACAATGATCGTGTCCTCGCCAAAGCCTGCATCAGCGCAAACCCCCATCAGCTCATTAACAAAGCCCGTTGCCGAGTAATTGTCTCGATATCCGCTGTCACCAAAGCCGCCAAAATCAATCGCGGCGACTCGGTAGTGATCGGTAAAAAATGGCGCTATAAAGCTCCACCAATGGGCATGAGCGCCCATGCCGTGGACCAGCAACAGGCCGGGCTTAGACGCATCGTCACCCCATAACAGGTAGTGGATCGGGCACCCGTCCACGTCGACAGTTCTATCCTCGCGCGGGACATAAAGTGCCTCCCGGAACCACTGAGGTGCATTGGCGAGTTTGGGCGCGTCGAAAGATTTTGCAGTCATGATTAAGATAATTAGCGGGTCTCTCTTGCCGAATCCAGCCCGAGTTGGCACTGTTAACATATTGATACTGGATGAGGCAGGAACATGACACGATCCACACTTAAAGCCGTCATCGCCCTAGTAGTGGGTGTAACAGCGGCAGATAGCAGCATTGCAGCGACACTGTCCGGTACCGTGGCGGATGCCGACGGCAAGCCCGTCTCCGGTGTGTTCGTGTCGGCGAAGCAGCAAAACCGTAAAATGACTGTGACCGTGGTGTCGGATAAGGACGGTGGCTACCGGTTAGCAGATTTGTTCCCGGAAACCTATACGGTGCGCGCGGCGAAAGTTGGCTTCGTAACAGTGTCCGGCGAATTCGCCATTGATGAAAACGGCGGCAGCCGAAACTTTACGCTCGCACAGACCGATGATGTGGCGGATCAATTGGCGGGCAATATGTGGTTGGCGGCATTGCCCGAGGGCGACACCAAAGCGCGCTTTATAACCGGTTGCACCATCTGCCACGACGGCGGATCAAAAATTATGCGCGGCCCCCGCGATAAAGAAGAATGGCAAGCGGTTATTCAAATGATGCGTGAAAGCGTCGATATTTACAGTGTCATCCCTAGTTTTGATAACGAGGAACTCGCGGCGTGGCTGGTCGAGCAAAAGTTCGGCGAGCGCCCTGCCGATATTCCCGTGCCCGACCCGGGTGAAGACGCAACTGCCGGGGTTGTGATCACCGAATACGACGTTGGTGATGGGGCCTCTTGGGCCCACGATATGACGGTCGAACCCGCCACCGGTGCGGCCTGGGTGGGAGATTACGTGAACGACGACTTGATCCGGATTGAGCCGAGTACGGGAGAGCAAACAATTTTTAAGCTGCCGGTTAAGGGTGGCGGTATGCATACACTTCATTTCGACAAAGCCGGATATTTGTGGGCTACCCTTCAACTCTCTGACCAAGTTGTGCGGTTCAATCCGAAGGACAGTACGTTTCGAGTGTATGACGGGTTTCAAAAAGGCTCACTGGTCCACTCATTCGCCTATGACGAATATGGTTTAGTGCAGTTCGATGACGACGGCCGCATGTGGATGACTGAGTTCGGCACCAATGCGCTGGTCGCCCTTGACCCCGACAGCGGTGAGTTGGCCGAGTACCCGTTGCCGGGCGACGTGGGCCATCCATATGGTATCGCCATGGATAGCCAGGGGCGGGTCTGGTACACCAAATACGGCGACAATATTTTGGGCGTGCTTGATCCCAAATCAGGCGA
>Ga0315336_1004762_pt1 | contig 15625 bp, 9 predicted proteins | sample ASW5metaG_FD_204512 | JGI IMG/M metagenome (GOLD analysis project Ga0315336, IMG submission 204512) | Ammonia-oxidizing marine archaeal communities from Monterey Bay, California, United States - ASW #5 | ecosystem: Environmental > Aquatic > Marine > Intertidal zone | place: USA: California...
GATAGCGAAGAATGGAACCAACAGACCGAATAGAACGAGCCAGTGCTTGAACTTCATGGTCAAAGTCAACCTCCACACCTCAGAACGCCATCTTACCCCCATCCTGTCAGCTGCTGACCCTTTTTTCTTCCACACCCGAGAAACAGACCCGGAATCCCACGTCGGTCGGCGTCTCGAAGTCGTCCCGCAGCCTGCTGCGCGCCTCGCAGCGGCAGAGGAGGGAATACGGGTTGTACCAGGACCCCCCATGACAGGGCCTGTACCCCTCCTCTTCTTCCAGCCACCCCGCGCAGACCTCTCGGATACACCCAGCCAGATCCCGCACAGCGAAGGGCGATCGGTCCGTCGGAAAAGCTCCCACCAGTTCCGGCTGCGGTTTTCCCAAGCGCGAACGGCCGACTTTACAAAGAGCGAAGTCGAAGCCGTTCCCCCACGGGTAGAGCCTGCCGTCGGCGCCCCGAGCGCTGCGCTCCCACTCCTCTTGCGTGAGCAACCGGACCTGCCGGCCTAGAAGCGTGGAGAGCCACGCGCAGTACGCGGACATGGAGCTCGCGCGGAGCGACGCGACGGGGACTCTCGGATCGAGTTGCGGTAGGGGCCGGAACTGCCCCTCGGCGTCCTGGACGACGTAGCGAGCCGAACCAAAAGTGGGAAGAAGTTTTTCGAGGTCCGCGGGGTCGCGCTCTCCTTCGCTCGCGTCGCGCGTGGCGTTGAGGAACTTGCAGTAGTCCTCGAGGGTGACGGGAAAACGACCGACAAACACCTCGGGTATCCATTGGCGCGACCTCGGCAAGCTGAAGAGCTCGTCACGCTCCCCGCCGATGATCGACTCGCCGCCGGCGACCTGGAGAAAGCCTGGGGGAATAGTGCCTGCCGGATAGAGACGAGCCGAAATTTTGAGGGACGGACGGCGGTCGACCGCGAAAGGATAGCGGACGTCCACGCACCCCGGCCTCCTGAGAACGGACAGGTAAGAGCCCTTGGGCAGCTTCCTGACAAGCGGCGTCGACCCCAGAACCTCCGTCCCGGTCTCGACCAGAAAGAGCCCCCGCTCCTCGTAGCGGGAGAGCGACACCTGCGCCCCCGGTGGATCCGACTCGATGTGCACCTCGGCTTCGCCGTGCAATTCGACTTCGAGACGGCCATCGTGGTACTGCTCCACGAGGTGTTCGTAGAGCTTCGCCCCTTCGCGGTCCCCGCGCTCCTCCGCCGCAAGCACACGCGTGTAGTAAAGCTCGGCGAGCGCGGTACGGGCGGCGCGGTGGCGCGAGTCGATGCTGACCACGGCCTGATACGCAGCTGTCGCGAGGCCAAAGAGACTCGTCGCCTGCTCCCCGAGACGAGCGACCTCCTCGACGATCGCCAGGAGGGGCTGCTTCTCCTCGACCGACTGATGATCCTTGTACACCCGGCGCAGCTCCCGTTCCTGCTCGCGCTCCTTTCCCAGCTCTTCCTCCGCCGCTTTCAGCTCGGCCCGCAGCCTATCGGCCTCTGCGAGCAGGCGCTGCGCCTCCGCGGCCCGCCGCTCCGCGTCGTGGATGCCTTCCACATACTCCTGGAGTTGCTGGTGAAACTCCCGGGCGGTCTGAAAGCGCTGCTCTCTCTGAGGCGACAGCGCTTTGAGGCAAATCTCCTCGAGCTTCGATGGAATACTCCTCTCCGGCGTGCGCTCACCGGGAGGCTGCACCCCACCCGTGCGAGCCTTGCTGAGCGCGGCGCTGAGAGTCGACTCCTTGTAAGGGGGTTGCCCGGTCAGGATGGCGTAAAGGATCGCGCCGAGACCAAAGACATCGGAACGCACGTCGATGTCGGCAACCTGCCCCCGCGCCTGCTCGGGAGGCATGTAAGAGATGCTACCCTGGATGCTGCCTTCCAGCGTGATCACACCCTCGGCCGAGCGGTCGGTCGTGACGATTTCTTTTTCGACGCCCTCTTCGATGTCATCCTCGACGCCTTCTGCAATGTCCTTATTGCTCTTTTCGACGTTGACCGAGTCCTCCCTTCGCGCGATCTTGGCAAGGCCCCAGTCGACCACAAGCACCTCGCCGTAGTCCCCCACCATGATGTTCTGCGGCTTGAGATCGCGGTGGACCACGCCGCGGCTGTGCGCGAAGTCGACCCCCATGGCTACCTGCTGGAGAATCTGGAGGAGCTCGAGGAGGCTGAACTCCTCGCGGTGCTTCTGCAGGATCTCCTCGAGATCGCGTCCGCGAATCCACTTCATGGTGAAGAAAGGAGCGTCGTTCTCATCGACACCGACGTCGTACACCGGCGCGATATTGGGATGCTCGAGTTGCGCGGTCGCCTGCGCCTCCTCGATGAAGCGTGAGGTCTTGCCCTCCTTCGCCGTTGGCCCGAGCATCACTTTCATCGCGATACGGCGGCGAAAGTCGCAGTCATAAACGAGGAGGAGCCTCCCCATCCCGCCGCGGGCGATCTCCTTCCCGACCACGTAACGGCCGCCCTTGGCGAAGGCCTCCTGAGGAAACTCCTCCGACCCCGGCGTCGGCGTGGTGTTTACCGCGCTCGAGCGCAGGCTCTGGAGAACGCTGCTCCGCCGCTCGGAAATACCCGAGCTTCCTGACCGGTCGGCAACCTTGACCAGAAAGTTGCAGCGTTTCTTCACCTCGGCTGGCCACGCCTCGGGGACCTCCACGCTGCCTGAGGAGAAGAACCTCTCGACGAACTGGGCATAGAGATCAACGTCCGCTTCCATCTCTCATGACTTGAGAAGGTCGTCGAGCACGGTCCCTCCCAGCTCATCCTCGAGGTGGCCCTGGAGCTGCACCATGCCGTGGGCGAAGAGGGTGCGTGCGCGGCGGTCGGAGGAGAGGTTCATCTGCTCGCGAATGGCCGGCCAGCTCTGCTCGTCGTAAACCTTCAGGATGACGGCCTCCATCTCCTGGGGGTGCTCCACCTGCACATCAACGATGGCCCGCCCGAGACGCTCGCGCAGCTCCCCTGCCGCAATCTGGGTCGAGGGTCGTGGATCGGAAGCCTCGACGGCCATGGCTTGCTCGTCGAGGAAGCCCGGGCGCTCGGCGCGCTTGGCCCGCCCTTCCCGCCGGGCGACGTCGACGATGCGACTGCGGATGCAACTCGAGATCCACCCGTAGAACTGCTCGTCGTTACGGTACTCGAAGCGGTCGAGACGCGACAAGGCCTCGGCCAGCCCCTCGAGGACGAAATCGATCGTGGAGCCGTACCCTTTCCGCATCTGGCGGCTCAGAGTGCCACTGAAGATGCGGACGAAGCGGTCCACGCAGCCGGCCAACCGGTTCAACGCGGCACGGTCGCCGCTGCGGGCGGCGTCGACAAGGGGTCGCAGTAGCTCAGCCATGGTCTCGCTGTAATTCTATCACAGTCGTACTTCCCAGCCCTGTGACGAACCGCGACATTAACAGCCTGTTAATTCTCCCCGATACGGGGCGGCCCTACAACCCTCTCTCAATCACCTTCTTCCACAGCGGTCGGAGAAGGCGACAGCCCCCTGCCCGTCCGCCCCTTACGCTTCAACTCCGCGGAAAGGGCCCCTGAGCTCCGCAGTTTCTCCAGTTGCTTCTCCCGCAGCTCGAGAGGACCTACCAAGCGATACTCCCCATCTTCTATTCTCCGTTCCAGGAGTCTCTGCAGGGAAAGTAGAGCGAACGTGCGATTGAAGGCATAAGCATCTTTCAAGCTATGGAGAAGGAAGGGTACGGGGTCCTTCACCAGAGGGGAACGCGCGTATGCCTCGGTCGCAGCAAGGCGAAAAAATCGATTGCTGGATGATAGCCACGCCACACCCATTTTGAGGGCAAGGTTTTCTCCATAGTGTTTCGGCTTCAGCATGCTGGCGGATAGGGGGCGTTTCCAACCTTTCTCCAGTTGTTCCAGCGTCCACGTAATGGGTTGATCGAGATGGCAGAGGTTACATGCGTTGGGGCCGCCGGCAATCAGCATCTTCTCGTCGTTGGGAGAAGAGATCTTGTGTGTCCGCGTCACGGTATTCAATCCGGCCACAAACCTGGGCATGTGACAATCGAGACAGCTCACGTGGCTGTTTACGGGATGACGGGTGTGCGCCAGAGACGCGGCAGGCTCTTTGTACTTCTCATGGCAGCGTAAACACGCGGCTATGTGGTGGGGCTGATCCGGGGATCCGCTTTCCGGGCCTCGCCGATGAGGGTTGTGACAGTCGGTGCACTTGATCTGACTCGAACAGGCTCCGCGAGACAGGTCCATGGCTTCGTCGGAGTTGATGGCGCTGGCCTGGTTCGGGTGAAGAAGGAGCTCGGAATTGTGACACTGCCGGCAGATCGAATTGACCACGTAGGGGTCCTTTCTGTTTGACTTCACCGCGCCCTGAGAGCTCGCGACCCTGACCTCGGGCGCCGTAGGCACGAAGCGAATTTCTCTTCCGTTGATGGCATGTTCGCGTCCGCCGAAGTGACAGCTTTCGCAGCTGATCCCAACGGTTACCAGCTCGTCGGGGTGCGTCGCCCTCACCCCCGAGCCCAGGTCGAGTCCACCCTGGTGAAGCCTGGGACCGTTCAAGCTGACATCGCTTTCGGGGAATCCGCCCTGCCAGAGGCCCTCCTCGTCATAGGGAGGCGGCAGATGCCACAGCCGGACAATGTACGGGTAGGTATTGTGGCAGGTCATGCAGGTCGTGTTCCAGTTATGTACCGGGGGCTGGTCGTAGATATAGTCCTTCAACCTGCCATCGAGGTAGGCTTCGTCTGGGTCGCTGGTCGAGTCCAGATACACCTCCGGGACCCAGCTTTGGGTGCCGAACAAGTAAGCAAAAGGAAGTTTGCTCTCCAGCTTGTAGGTCGGATGCTCCTTGGGCTCCGGACCGAAGACCTGCGTGCCAATATAGTATTGCATGTACAGCGAGCCTACCGTTCTGGTGACCTTGTGTCGCCGAGACAGTCGATCGCCCTCGAAGACGGACATCACGAAGTCCGTTCCATCGCGGTGGAACCGGGCGTGGCCTCGTCCGTACTGGAGCTTCACGCCGGAGAAATCCCCCAGGATACTCTCCTCACTGGCGTTGAGATTCATCTTACGGTGCGAGTGGTTCTTCCACGATTCGTAGTTCTTCTCGTGGCACGACCCGCAAGTGTCGGGACCGACGTAGTCCCCGGGGTGAATGTTGCTGTAAGGGGCCTCTTCACCCACAAAGCGGCTGACAACGAAGGCGAGTATTGCGAGGAGACCGATCCCCACGGCCACAGAGACAGGTCCCGTCACTCGGAGCTTCACAGCTGGCTCTTCTCAATAAGGATAAGGGTCGACAGAATCAAGTATAGGACCTGATGACGGCGCGAATCAAGACTGCGCGAACACTCCACGAACTGGGGTGCGATGCTGCCGTCACGCTCATAGTAACCCGAAGCGTCAGAGAGGAAAGGCATTCCGTCGTTCACGTGGCGCGAGCCTCGCTGACGCTTCGGGTTACTTTTTTCCGTCGGGACGGGCAAAAGAAGAAAATACACGTCCGCAGCTGACAGGCGGGCGCGGAAAGGGCGTTCCTTCAAATGTACCCCGGAAAAGCAGGTGCCGCGCGGCTCCGGTCCGGGGAAGCGAGAAACACCTTTTCTGGAGGTCAGCCATGTCCACTCGACTCACGACGAGAATCATCGGCGTTCTTGGAGCTTGCATCTTGGTAGCGAACGGTATGACAACGCTCTCGAGGGCTCAAATCATCGAGTCCTGGAACCGCAAGGTCGAGGCGTTCAGCGTGACCCCAAGCGTCGGAGCAGCTGCAGACTTGTTCGACATCCGCGCCTTCATCTCCCTGTCGACGACTACGCAGAGCACTGTTATCGATCTGGGGACGGAGATGGTGATCCTGGTAAACGGAGAGCGCTACAGTGTGCAACAGGTAGTTCCTGAAGCGGGAAACGACAACCTGGTTGCCACCCAACCGGGGGTTCCCCTTCAACCCGAAGACGAGATCATGGTTCTGTTGAGGCCGTCCCCGGGAGCCGCCCCGGAGCCGAATCAAGCGGACGATTCCCTTGTGCAGCCCTTCAACGGTCTGGAAATCTGCTGGAACCGAAAGATCGTGGCAATGAGCATAGTTCCGACGCCCACGGGTGCGGGTGCCACGCTTGCCGGTGGCCTCCCCACAACTTACGACGTCCAGGTCGAGGCGGACGTGCAGGCCAGCTATGACGGCGCGCTGAACCTCGCGAGCGAGCTCGAGCTGCGCATCAACGGTGTGCCCACTGCGCACTCGCCCAGCGCGAGCGACTGGTTGGTGTTCAACCCCTGCGTGGAGTGCGGTTTGCCCTGCGCTTTCACACTCGAGGGGGAGGCCCGGGGTTCCTGCGAGATTCAGAACGAGGACCTCTACTGCCCCTGCCGCTCACCCGGTTTCGCTTCGATGACATTCTTGGCTGTGCCGGCAGAGCCCGGTGACATCATCGAGGTCATCTTGAGGCCGGTCCCCGGAGCCCTGCCCGAGCTGCCGGGGTTTCCCGACGACGACGAGGAGAGAGAGCCGGTTCCCTCTAGAAGGAATCTATGGGTCACGTACGACTGCAACGGCGATGGCACCGTCGACCTGGCCGATGCCGTCTGTCATCTTGCGTATCTCTTCAGCGGCGGGCCCGAGCCAGCATGCCAGGAAGCGATGGATTTCAACGACGACGGGCTCAAGGACCTCACCGATCCCATCGCCGCCCTGGCCCACCAGTTTAATGGCGGTCCTCCGCCCCCGGCTGGTTCCGGGTGCCAGGTCTACCCGAGCTGCGAGATGAGCGAACACTGCGCTCCCTGACAAACTCGAATGTTGGTGGTTTGGCGGCCATCTTCTCCCCCCGCGCCTTTCTCAGGCGCGGGGGGATTCTTTCATGGGTGGTAACCTCTGTGCTGTGGGGCGGTCTCCTGACCGCCCCACCGATCGGACTTCGTCCATTGAGTGGGCGGGTCGGGAGACCCGCCCACAGCGGGGTCGGACCAGCGGGGTCGGACAACCGTCCGCATTCCACAATTTGGACGCCCACCGACCGAGAAAAGCTCCGAAGCTCCGGATGCCGCCGCCGTTTGGACGCTCTCCCCGAAACCGGGTATTCTTCTTGGGGCCATCTGCGCGAGAAGAGAGGGGACCGAGACGTCGATGAGCAAGGGGATTTCCTCGGGTTATCAAGCCGATTTTCCCAGTTTGGCGGTGTCGTCCGTGGATACGGAATCGTTCGCGGAGTACAGCCCCTCTCCCTCACAATCCCATCGCCCGACGCCCGTTCCCAAACGACCCAAAGGGCGGCTTGCCGTCAGCCTGGTGCTGCTCTCATTCGTCAGCTTCGTCGGGTATCACCTCTGGCAAGGCTGGTTTCGATTCTCGGCCTACGGTTCGGTTGTCGGCCGCGCTGTCAGTGTCCACCCGCCCTGGGATGGCCAGCTGAGGTATCTCCACGTCCGCGAGGGTGAAACCGTCCGCCAGGGCCAAGTGCTGTTCACGATCGAAAGCTTCCAATTGGACCATCAAGTCCTCGAGCTCGAGGACGAAATTCGCGTCGCTCAGGCCGACCTCGAGGCGGAACTGGCAAGACTGAAATGGGAGGCGCAGTTTCATTCGAACCTCAACAAGGAAGCGGTCGCCGACTATTACAAAGCCTGGGGGACTCTCCTTGCGGAAGAGGCGAAGCTGGAAGATCTGCGCAACTCGTTGCCGCGTGCACAAGCGCTTTTCGAGGACAAGACGGTCAGCGAACAGGTGTTTCAGCGTGGCGTCGTTCAAGAGAGTGGACAAAGAAAGAAAGTCGAAAAACTCGCCGACGCTCTGGAGGTCCTCAAAGAGCGAGCCGAGGTGGCGGCCACGGTCGACACTCTCGATAACGGCTACGAACAGTTGAAGCCGCGCTTTGTCAAGATTGAAGCCCTGCAGGGCAAAGTGCGACGCCAGCGAGAGCTCATTGAACTGGGACATGTCAGATCTCGTGTCGATGGGTTGGTGGTCAAACGCCACCACTTCGTGGGCGCGAGGGTAACGACCGACCAGTCTATTTTCGATGTCCTCGAAGATGGGTCGCTCGAGATCGTTCTGTACATCGCTCAGGATTCCAGCGCGGTATTCACGGTGGGCAGTGAAGTGGTCGTGAACACCGAACCGCACGCGGAAGCGTTGGCCTGCACGGTCGACAGACTCGGGGATAGTTATCAGCAAGCCCCGAACCACCTCAAGACATACTACCGGGCGCAAGAGCATCTGCTTCCCGTTTACTTGAAGCCAGATCCGTCCCTTCTCCATGTCGTGGCGTTGAGAATGGGGGAAATGGTAAAGCTCCCGACGCACTGGCTCGATTTCTAACGCCGCCCGAACCCTCCAACTCGGCTCGATTGACCGCAATAGAATCACAAGCATGAGCAACGCCAATAAGGTCGGCAGTCCAAAAACTCAACGTGTGTTGACCACTGAAGAGGACACGGCGCTCATCGAGCGCAGAAAAGCGGACGTAGGTGACCAGGTCATTGAGCGCAGAAAAGCGGACGTCAGTGACGAAGACACCGCGATCATCCTCAGAAAGGCACGGCTCCCCGGCCACCGAGATCCGGAGCTCGAGGAGCTGTCGGCTCCAGTTTCTCCGGGCGTCGACCACCGGAAGCACGTCCGGCATCCATTCCAGGCACCGATTGTATCGATCCCGATTCTCCCCGACGGCCGCCCGGACTGGGATCGACAGATGAGCGGCGTGTCGAACAACATCAGTCAGGGCGGCGTCAGCATGGAACTCGCGTTCAACGAGGACGCGTGCCAACACAAACACGTCCTCATTGGAGTCCAGGATGAGAACCATATCTTTCATTTCGATGGCGTCGAGATCCAGCACGTCAGAGCCGAGGATTCTGGACGCATGCGGGTCGGCTGCTCCTTCGGCGGTCCAGTCACAGATTTTTTGCATCCCGAAAAACTGAAGCCAAAGCTCGACGTCCACTCCATGAAGTTCGTGGAAGCTTACCCACAGGCTATCATCAGCGAGTGGATGCGAGTGGGAATCCTCAAGCAGGTGTTGATGGACCGCGTAATGCTTTGTCCGAAGTGTCACGCGCTGCCTACATTCCGCCTGGCGTGCAAGAAGTGTTACTCGGCTCGCGTGACTCGCGACGCACTCATGCACCACTTCGCATGTGCGCACGTCGACCTGGTACGTGAATTTGAAATCGACCACACGACCACCTGTCCGAAATGTCGTGCCAAAAATCTGATCGTTGGTGCCGACTTCGAATATCTTCGGGGGCCGTATCAATGCACTGACTGTTGCTGGAGCTCGTCGGAGCTCGAGCAAATTGGTCACTGCGTTCGTTGCGATTACCGCTTCAGCGCAGATGAGGCCGTCCAGAAGGACCTGTTCGGATATCATGTTAATCGACTGGATCCACTGGCTTTCGTCCCTGCACCCTGAAGAGTTGCCCCTTCTTCTGGTAGGGTTCCTGTTCTTCGATGCTCCGCGTTTTGCTGCCAGCAAAGTGTGCTTGTGGCTCGAGGACGCCGCAGGTCAGGTCTGGAGATTACTCCGAGGTCGAGTTGTCGAGCCTCACTTCGACTACTGCCCTTCGATGTGCGTTCTTCTGGCGGGCTATAACGAAGCAGAGACCATCGGAGCGACGATCGAGTCCCTCCTCGGGAGCTATCCGAGGCTCGAGATTATCGTCATCGACGACGGGTCCGAAGACGGAATGGCCGCGGAATCCTTCCCTTACTCGCGCAAGTACGACAATGTCCAGGTGCTGAGCCGGCCGCGACGAGGTGGTAAATCATCGGCGATGAATTTTGCCCTTCCGTACACTCAAGCCGAGGTCATCGTTAACGTCGATGCCGACTCCCATCTGGGCCCCGCCGCCCTGTGGGAGGTCGCCCAGCCGTTCAAAGACCCCACCGTCGGAGCCGTGTCGGCAACGATCCTTGCCCGCAACCCGTTCGCTCGGCTGGTGACCTGGTTGCAGGCATATGAATATCTCCACAGTATCTTCGTGGGACGCATGGTTTCGGAACGTCTCGGCATTCTCTCCATCGCCTCGGGCGGATTCGCGGCGACGCGACGCGAGGCTCTCGAGAGAGTCGGTGGCTGGGACGTGGGTCCTCCGGAAGATCTCGATCTCACCATGCGGGTTCGAAAGTGTGGATATAAAGTTGCCTTCGCGGCTTACTCTCAGTGCTTTACAGACGTTCCTGCCACGTGGACGGGGCTCTACAGGCAGCGCATCCGGTGGGACGAAGCCGCAGTGGTGCGCAATCATTTTCGAAAACACATCGACATGGCGTTCTTCTGGAGTCCCAATTTTTCATGGGCTAATTTTTTCGTCATTATCGACGCATGGCTTTTCAGCTTCTTTTTTGCCTACGCTTTCTTCTTCTACACGGTCTGGATCTGTTTCGATCCCCCGGAGAACCTGGGACATATTCTGGTGACGTTTTACGGGTGTGCGTTGACCCTCGAGCTAACCCAAACCCTCGTTGCGCTCTATTACTCCAGCGACCGCACTCGCGACCTCCTGGTGTGCGCGGTACTCCCGTTGGCGCCCGTCTATCAGCTTTGTCTTCTTGCGATTCGCGTCCTCGCCAACACTCGAGAGCTCTTCTTCCGCACCTCCTATCGCAATAACTACGTCCCAGAACACATTCGCGAATCGACCTGGCACTGGTAGTGCGGCCGCAAAGGAGAGTCGCCTGCCAGACCGTAAGACCCGGCTGAGCCGGCCAAAAGGAGCGCGACGAGCACCAGAACGAGCAAAATCGCCGGGTCCAGCTGACAGGTTCGTCTCCAAAACGCGTTCCTACAGATGCTACGGGACGCCAGTAACGGGACGGGCGCCCTTCCGCAGCGACACGGACCTTCACGGAGGCTGCTATGAGAACGCGATTGCTGGGTACCCTCTCCGGACTGCTACTGCTAACGGGACACCTGGCTGCTGGCCAGCCCGACACACATTTCCGCCGCAGCGACGTCAACACCGACACAGCAGTGGACCTCTCCGACGCCCTCTCGGCCCTCGCGTGGCTTTTTACCGGCGGCCCCGAACCGTCCTGTGTCGACGCGGCCGACACGAACGACGACGGCCTCGTCGACATAACCGACCCGATCGCACTCCTCGCCTGGGCCTTCAACGGCGGGCCGCCGCCCGCGCCGCCGGGGCCGTTCATCTGCGGTCCGGACCCGACCTCCGATACCTTGGACTGCAAGGCTTACTCCGCCTGCCTCCAGCCCCCTCCCGGCGGCGGCGACGGTGACGGCGACCTCGACGACATCGTGGACCTCCTCAGTGAGACCCTGGACGCCGAGCCCGACGAACGGCGGCTCGCGCCGATCCGGACCCGTCTCGAAGAGATCGAGAGGGAGATGGCCGGCCAAGTCGGTAATGAAGACCCCGCGTTCCGCTTGAGGATCCTCGAGGACCTCGACGAGATGGGCTTCGACATCGGGGCCATCCTTCCGGATCGCCAGGACGAGATCGGCTTCCGCACCGAACCCGAGCTCGGTGACTACCAAGGGTCGGACTCTGATTGGTTGAGCACGGAGTCGCCGAACTTCGTCAACATCAAGAAGCCGACCTTCTTTCGCGGGAGCTTCGAGACCGTCAACGGGCGCCAGCTCGTGAGCTCCTTCGTGGCGACGAGCGACGACACCCGCGTAGCCGTCACCTTTTCGGCCGAGGCTCACGTATCCCAGTCGGGAAAGCGCATGTTCGTACGCGCTCTCATCGACGGCGAGCTCGCCGAGCCGAGCGATGTGGTCTTTGCCCAGGGAGAACTGCTCGGACCACGGTCGTTTACCTTCGCGGCGGAGGTCGACGAAGGCGTCCACACCGCCGAGATCCAGTGGCTGGTGGATGATGGCGCTACCGGCTATCTCCGCGACGCCTCCCTCCTCGTCCGCACCGGCAAATCGATTTCTGCTGGCGGCACGCTCACCGTGCTCGCAGCACAGAGCGGAGCGGTGATCACCAAGAATACGCAGTCGTGGAGCGACGTCCCCGGCCAGGGGCACTGGGTCTACGTGCCGCAGGATGCCGTGGTCGCCGCGACCTTCAGCGGCGAGTCGAGCGTCACCGGCGGCAAAAGGTTCTTCCTGCGCGCCGTGATCAGTGGTGACGTGGCCTCGCCGTCCAACGTGGTGTTTGCCAGGGGCTCCAGCTTCCAGTCGCGCTCCATGACCTTCGGCCTCGACGATGTAGAGCCTGGCTGGCGCTGGGTGAAATTCCAGTGGCTCGTCGATGACGGCGGCGAGGCGCGCCTCGGGGATCGTACCCTGGTCGTCACGACAAGGCGGGTGAACGCCAACCAGCCCACCCACGCGTTTCTGGCCGCCCCCAGCGGCGCCTCGGTCGAGCGGAACTCCACGAGCTTCGCGACGATTCCAGACATGGGAATGTTTGTCTACTTCTCCGAGCCGGGGAAGGGCGAAGTGGCGGTTGTCTTCAGCGCCGAGGCTGCGACCACCAGCAGTGGCTCGATGTTCGTCCGCTTGCGCGTCGATGCCCCCGACGATCCGGGGGGGATCCTTGCCCCTCCCCCCGATCCTACCCTCCCGGAGTACCTCGAGGATCCCGAGGACATGGTCGTGGAGTTCGTGCAAGCCGAGAGCAGCGCTTCGGTGAAGTCGTTCGTCTTCGGGGCGAAGCACCTGAGCGCCGGCTGGCACAAGATCACCCTCGAATGGCGCGCGACCCAGGGCTCGACGGCCATTCTCGGAGACCGATCGATGCTGATTCTGAGCGAGCCTGGCGCGATTCCCGACATTGCCGAGCCGCTTTTCTTCGGCCCCGGCAGGCTCACGGGCGGCGACAACCTGACCGGCCTGGAACCGGTGATCGGGGAGCGCGACGTGCTCACGATCCTGTGGGATCCGCACCGCACCGGCGAGCCGGACCAGACGTCGATCCCCAAGGCCGACGTCACCGCCGCCCTCTTCGGCAACTCCGACAGTGCGCGGGACTACTTCGAGGTGACCTCGGGCGGCCGGTTCACGATCCGGAACGCCGGGGTCCTCGGCTGGTACGACGCGGAGAAGCCCGCCGTCCACTACTGGAACCACCCGGACTGTGAAGGCGACGGCGAGATCGACGACATCATCATCGAGCCGCCCGTGCCAGATTTCTTCGAGAGCGGCCACTCGGAGAAGTATACCGAGGCCCTGCGTTTCGCCGACGACGATTTCGACTTCAGCGCCTACGACAGGAACGCTGACGGTGTTTTGAGCGAGAACGAGCTGGCCATCGTCATCGTGATTCCGCAGGAGGCGGCCTCCGGCTCCTCTGCACGCCACAGGGTCTACTCGCAGGAGTGTCCGTCCAAGATACGTCTCAGCCTTGACGGGGTGCTCATCGCCAGCATCCTCGAGTGGTACACTGACCTCGAGGATGATTACGACTACGTGGTGGCTGCCCACGAGCTCGGTCACCAGATCCTGGGACTCGACGACCTCTACTTCACGACCAGCCACGTGGCGCAGTCCGGCCGCTACGACCTCATGAGCAGCTCGGGAGATTTCATAAGCCATATCGGCGGGCCGTACAAGCTCGCGCTCGGCTGGGCGCGGCCGACTCTGCTCGAGAGCGACGGCCTCAAGTTCCTCACGGACGTCAAGGTGAGCGAGGATGTCTACATTCTCCCACGCCGTCGTGACGAAAAGCGGGTCGAGTACTTTGCTCTCGAGAACCGCCAGAGCGATCTCGCCCCAGGCCTGTACGATGAGAGTATTAACGACAGCGGCATCGCCGTCTGGCACGTTATCGAAAGGGCCAACGACATGCTGCAGGCCCCGCGCGGTGTTTCCACTGACCTGTGGTCGAACGGACTGCCCCCTACAATCGGTCGCATGGGAATCCGTCTGCTGCGGCCGTGGACGGCCACCGGCCCCGTCGCCGACTACGTGTCGAGCGAGTCGCTCTGGGACAGCGAGCACTACGACCTGCTGTCGGCGGACTGCCCGGCGGGTGGCGCCGGCGGCGGGATCATCACAGGCCCCCCCGCCAAGAACACGCTGACGTGGGCCGATTGCACCGGGAGCGGTTACAACATCCTCAACATCTCGGGCCCCGGGGAGCAGATGACGTTCCAGCTCGAGCTCGATTGATCGAAGGCAGAACACCATTCTTCGTGCGCGGCTTCTGGTCCCCTGCGGGTCAGAAGCCGCGCTTATTGTGGTGCAGGCGTCTCGCCTGCTTTCTTACTAATCAAGCTTCTGGTTTGCAGGCGGGACGCCTGCACCACAATGCTTGGGTGAAAGAAAACTTTTAACCAAGAGAATAGTTGCGTATCCTCTACCGCCATGCCCCCCACCACCAGCGAGAAGGTTGCCGTACTGGGTCTTGGCACCATGGGGCACGGGATCGCGCAGACTTTTGCGGTCGCTGGGTTGTCGGTGGGTTGCTTCGATGAACAGGCTGCGGCGAGTGCTTCGCTCGTGGAGCGCGTGCGTACGAACCTGGGCCATTTTGAAGAGGCCGGACTAGTCGAAGCCGATTCGATCGCTCCGAGTCTCGCGCGCCTCACGGTCTCGGCGAGCGAAGGCGAAGCGGTCGAAGGAGCGCAGTTTGTTGTCGAAGCCGTCCGCGAAGACCTCGAGACGAAGCAGGACCTCTTTGCGAGAGTCGAACAGCTCGTCTCGCGCGAGTGCATCCTGGCAAGCAATACGTCGACCTTTCCAATGACGCAGATTGCCGCCCGCATGGAGCACCCCGAGCGCGCGGTCGACACGCACTGGTTCAACCCGCCGCACATCTGTCCACTGGTGGAGGTGGTGCCAGGGGAAAGAACGGCGGAGGACACGGTGGAGGCGACCATCGCGCTGATGGAACGTATCGGCAAGATGCCTGTCCGGGTCCGCCAGGAGCTCCCGGGTTTCCTGGTCAACCGCATCCAGGTGGCGATGATGCGCGAAGTCCTCGACTGCCTGGAGCGAGGAGTCGCCAGCCCGGAGGACATCGACCGCGCCGTGCGCGGCAGCATGGGGCTGCGGCTGGCGGCGGTCGGGCCGCTCGAGGTGTGGGATTTCGCGGGTCTGGATATCTGCGGCCCCGTCCACGCGAACCTCGTCCAGGAGATCTGTTCGGAACGCAACATGCCGGCGGGCGTCGAGAAGTTGATGAGCGCTGGGCACTTCGGCTTCAAGACGGGGAAGGGGTTTTTCGAGCACGACCCCGAGACGAGCGCGAAGAGGCTGGCCGAGCGGGATCACCACTACCTGGAGATGATCAAGCTCTTCTACAGGAAGCCCGAATAGGTCTTCACGGCCATTCATTGATGGTACGCGGGCCTTTGCGGACCTACAATCAGGGGTAGCAGCCCGCTCAAAAAGGCATCCACCAGTGTACGAGTCGTTCGCAACGCACCAGGATCGGGGGCACGAGTGCGACTGAATCCGACCGCGATCCTTACAGCGGGGCTCCTGGCCCTTTCCCACGGTGACGGGTTTCTGGTTGGCCAGGCGCCTGGGCCGGGGGTGCCGTCCCTGAGCTATCCTCAGGGTGAGGTCTTCACCGCCATTGGGCGGATTCGGCAGGCGGAGGCACCGGAGAAGCACGGTGCGGCAGTCCTGCACAACGGTTACCTGGTCATTCCCGTCTTCGAAGGCCTTCGGACCGGCGGCTACCGGTTCTACGACATCTCCGACCCGCGTGACCCTCGGCTCGTCGG
>Ga0315336_1004763_pt1 | contig 15622 bp, 15 predicted proteins | sample ASW5metaG_FD_204512 | JGI IMG/M metagenome (GOLD analysis project Ga0315336, IMG submission 204512) | Ammonia-oxidizing marine archaeal communities from Monterey Bay, California, United States - ASW #5 | ecosystem: Environmental > Aquatic > Marine > Intertidal zone | place: USA: California...
CATCATCAGGCGGCGGACCCGGCCGTCTTCTCGGATATGGGTTTTAAGGACTTCATCCACGTCCTCCTTGGTCTCGCACCGGTACCAGACACCTTCGGGATAGACGACCACCGACGGCCCCAGCTCACAACGGTCGAGGCAGCCCGAAGAATTGATCCGCACCCGTTTCAGTCCCATCTCCCTGGCCTTGGCCTTCATGTATTCGCGCAGTTCAACGGAGCCCTTGTCAGCGCAGCACCCCCGGGGGTGGCCTTCCTCGCGTTGGTTGACGCAGAAAAAGACGTGACAGCGGTAAAGGGCGGCTGGGTCGTCGGCGTGTCGGCTCACGATGGTGGTTCCTTCCGTTATATTTTAGCTGTTATATTTTGGCCGTCATATTTTTGTTGCATCCCGGGGGTGGCGGTCCAAATTAAGCGAGCACCGCCGCCTAATCAACGGACCCGCCATGACCCGCAACCTGCTCGCCGAAGAAACCAGCCCGTACTTACTTCAGCACAAGGACAACCCGGTCCATTGGCGTCCATGGGGGGCCGAAAGCATGGCCGTCGCCAAGCGGGAGAACAAACCGATCCTGTTGTCCATCGGTTACGCGGCGTGCCATTGGTGCCATGTCATGGCGCACGAAAGTTTTGAGGATGACGCCATCGCTGGGCTGATGAACGAATTGTTTGTCAGCATTAAGGTCGACCGGGAGGAACGCCCCGACATCGACGTCATCTATCAGTCGGCGCTGCAGATGATGGGCAGTCACGGTGGTTGGCCGTTGACAATGTTCCTAACCCCGGACGGGGGGCCTTTTTGGGGCGGCACGTATTTTCCGGCCACGGCGCTCTACGGCCGCCCGGCCTTTCCCGACTTGTTGAAGGGTATCGCCGATACTTTCCGCACCCAGAACGGCAAGGTGCTTGAAAACGCCAAGGCGCTGAAGGACGGCCTGTCCAGGCTTTCGAAGCCCGAGGGAACCGATGCGCCAACCATGGAAAAGCTGGACCAGGCGGCGGCGATGATCCTCAGGGCCGTCGACCCCTGCCGGGGCGGCACCCAGGGGGCGCCGAAATTCCCCCAGCCGTCGTTGTTCCAGTTCCTGTGGCACGCCCACCGGCGCACCGGTGCCGGCCCTTTCCGCGAGGCGGTGACCATGACCCTGGATCATCTTTGCCAGGGTGGAATCTACGATCATCTGGGTGGCGGCTTCGCGCGCTATTCCACTGATGAGGTGTGGCTGGCGCCGCATTTCGAGAAGATGCTCTACGACAACGCGCTATTGGTCGAACTCCTGAGCGACGTCTGGCAGCAAACCAAAAAACCTCTTTACGCCGTCCGCGTCCGCGAGACCATCGATTGGGCACTCCGGGAAATGCGCTCTACGGACACCGGTTCCTTCGGCTTCACCAGCGCATTGGATGCCGACAGCGAGGGCCAGGAAGGCAAGTTCTATATCTGGAACGAAGAACAGATCGACGGCGTTCTCGGGCCGGACGCCGGTGCCTTCAAGGAAATCTACGACGTCACCCCCGGCGGCAACTGGGAAGGCCATACCATCCTCAACCGGTCGAAGGACCTAAAGCTCGGCAACGACGACCAGGAACGCCGCCTTCTCGAGGCCCGGGAAAAGCTGTTGGCGGTCCGCGCCGGACGTATTCGCCCGCAGCGGGACGATAAGGTATTGGCCGACTGGAACGGCCTGATGATTGCCGCCCTAGCCAAGGCCGGCGCCGTTTTCAGCCAGCCGGCGTGGATCGAAACCGCCGCCGACGTGTTCCGGTTCATCGCCAAAAAGATGACCGAAAACGGCCGCCTGAAGCATTCCTGGTGCGCCGGCCAGCTGCGCCATCCGGCGACCGTTGACGATTACGCCGCCATGGCCCGGGCGGCGCTGGTCCTGCTGGGTGTCACCGGAAAGGATGAATACCTGGCCCGCGCGCAAGGCTGGGTCGGGACCGCCAATACACACTACTGGGACGACACGGCCAAGGGATATTTCCTCGGCGCCGACGACACCGAAGACGTCATCGCCCGGACCAAGGCCGTCCATGACAACGCGGTGCCGTCGGGCAATGGCGTCATGGCCGAGGTGCTGGCGCGGTTGTTCCATATCACCGGAAAGGCCGAACACCAGCAGCGGGCGGAGCAGCTTTTCAAGGCCATTGCCGAAAAGGAAGCCGAAAATATTAGCCACCAACCGGCGTTGATGATCGCCTTCGAGCTGTTGCAGACCAGCGTTCAGGTCGTCATCGCCGGCACCGAGTCAGGCACCGCGGCGGGCGTTGATGCCGAAGACCTTCGCCGCGCTGTCTTCAACGCCGGCCTGGTCAACCGGGTCGTCACCCATCTGGCGCCGGACGCCGTCCTGCCCAGCGGCCACCCGGCCCAGGGCAAGGGTCCGGTCGACGGCAAGCCGGCAGTCTATGTGTGCGTCGGGGAGACTTGCGGTCTTCCGATCATCGACGCCGAGCTTTTGCGGGAAGAACTGGCGCGGTTATAGTTTCCCGCCATGCCCCATCTTTCGTTCAACAGCCCCCTCGGTCCCCTGACAGTTTTCGTGGACCGGAACGCCGTCGTCGCCGTCGAATGGGGCCGAGCCGGCAGGTCCGATTCATCGTCGTCGCTCCTGGAAGAGGTGCGCCGGCAACTCGATACTTACTTCGATGGCCGGCTGAAGGTGTTCAACCTGTCCCTGCACCCAGCGGGGTCCGCTTTTCAGCGCGCCGTTTGGGATCAGATGCTCCGCATCCCCTATGGCCGTACTCGAACCTATGGCGACATCGCCGACGCGCTCATGAGCGCACCCAGGGCCGTCGGCAGCGCCTGCGCCGCAAACCCCATCCCCATCATCGTTCCTTGCCACCGGGTCGTCGGCGCCGGCGGCAGCATGACCGGCTATTCCGGCGGCCAGGAGATCGAGACTAAGATTCAGCTCTTAAGGCTCGAAGGCTGCTTGATCGCCTGACCGCGCGGCCTTGCCGTTTCCTCCGGCCCGGACCAAAATGGCGGCCAACGATAAACGAACACCAAAGGGAGGGAGCCATGACCAAGGCTATTCGCATTCATCAGGCCGGCGGGCCGGAAGTCCTGCAATATGAGGACGTGGACATCGGCGACGTCGGACCGGACGAGGTGCGTCTCAAGCACACCGCCATCGGCCTCAATTTCATCGACGTCTACCAGCGCTCGGGGATGTACCCCATCGGCGACTTGCCAAAGACGTTGGGCATGGAGGCCGCCGGGGTCATCGAGGAAGTCGGTGCCGATGTCGAGGGTTTCGCCGTCGGCGATCGCGTCGCCTACGCCATGGGGCTCGGCAGTTACGCTGAGGAGCGCGTCTGGGGCACCGACCGACTGGTCAAGCTGCCCGACGCCATCGACGACCAGACGGCGGCAGCGATGATGCTTCAGGGCATGACCGTGTACTATTTGCTCAACCGGACCTACCAGGTGAAATCCAGTGATACCATCTTGCTCTATGCCGCCGCCGGCGGCGTCGGCCTGATCGCCTGTCAATGGGCGAAACATTTGGGCGCTACCGTCATTGGTTGCGTCGGTTCCGAGGAAAAGGCCGAACTGGCCAAAGCTAACGGCTGCGATCATCCTATCCTTTACCGCGACGAGAACGTACCGGAGCGGGTCAAGGAAATCACCGGCGGCAAAGGCGTGCCGGTGGTTTATGACTCCATCGGCAAGGACACCTTCGAGGATTCGCTAGATTGTCTTCGGCCGTTCGGTCTGATGGTTTCGTTCGGCAACGCGTCGGGTCCGGTGGATCCGTTCAACATCGCCTTGCTGGGCCCCAAGGGATCGTTGCACGTCACCCGCCAGACGCTGGCCACCCATACGGCGACAAGGGAACTTTTGGACGAATGCGCCGATGCGGTTTTCGACTTGGTGCAGGGCGGGCAGGTCAAGATCAACGTCAACCAGACCCGTCCGCTGGCCGAAACGGTCCAGGCCCACATCGACCTGGAGGCGCGCAAGACCACCGGTTCGACGGTGCTGCTGCCGTAATATCTTTCTAGGGTTTTTTGTGGAAACGCCGGGCGGGCTCTCTTGTGGGCCCGCTATTGGTGTTTTAAGTGTTCATGGAGTCGAAGAATTCTTTGTTGGTCTTCGATATCTTGAGCTTGTCGACCAGGAAATCTATGGCGTCCGTCACCCCCATGGGCATGAGGATGCGCCGCAGCACCCACATTTTCGATAGGGTGCCTTTGTCGACCAGAAGCTCTTCCTTGCGGGTGCCCGACTTGGTGATGTCGATGGAGGGCCAGGTCCGCTTGTCCGAAAGTTTGCGGTCGAGGATGATTTCCGAATTACCGGTGCCCTTGAATTCCTCGAAGATGACCTCGTCCATGCGCGAGCCGGTTTCGATCAGCGCCGTCGAGATGATGGTCAACGAGCCGCCTTCCTCGATGTTGCGCGCGGCGCCGAAGAACCGCTTCGGGCGCTGCAAAGCGTTGGCGTCGACGCCGCCAGTCAATACCTTGCCCGATGACGGCACCACGGTGTTATAAGCGCGGGCTAGGCGGGTGATGGAATCCAGCAGGATTACAACGTCGCGTTTGTGTTCGACCAAGCGCTTGGCCTTTTCGATCACCATTTCGGCGACCTGCACGTGGCGCGCCGCCGGTTCGTCGAAAGTCGAGCTGATGATCTCGCCTTTAACGGAGCGGTCCATGTCGGTGACCTCTTCCGGCCGTTCGTCGATCAACAGCACGATCAGGTAGACTTCCGGGTGATTGGCGGTGATGGAATGGGCGATGTTCTGCAGCATAACCGTCTTGCCGGTGCGCGGCGGGGAGACGATCAAGGCGCGCTGCCCCTTGCCGATGGGGCAGATCAGGTCGATGACCCGGGTGGTGAGGTCGCTCAGCTCTGGGTCTTCCTGCTCCATCTCCAGGTGTTCATCGGGATAGAGGGGCGTCAGGTTGTCGAAATTGATGCGGTGGCGGACTTCGCTGGGGTCCGAGAAATTGATCTGCTTGACCTTGAGCAGGGCGAAATACCGTTCTCCACTCTTCGGCGCACGAACCTGGCCTTCGACCGTATCCCCGGTCCTCAGCCCGAAGCGGCGGACCTGGCTTGGCGATACATAGATGTCGTCCGGCCCCGGCAGGTAGTTGGCCTCGGGACTGCGCAGGAATCCAAAACCGTCCTGAAGGACCTCAAGCACGCCGGTGCCGAAAATGGCGACGTCGTTGTCCGCCAGTTGTTTGAGGATAGCAAACATCATGTCCTGCTTGCGAAGCGAACTGGCGTTTTCGATCTCCAGCTCCTCGGCGTACGCCAGAAGGTCTGGAGGGGGTTTGGTTTTGAGTTCTTGAAGGTTCATTTTCGGTCCATGGACCTATCGGGTTGGATATTTAATTTCGGCAACCGGATGACGGGGTAGGCTTTAGGCGGTCTCTGTCAGGGCGGGCCGAAATCCGTAAAAACGGGCAAGAAACCCGGAAGGAGGGATTATTGGTCGAACAAAGAGATTGGTAATGTGTGTCGGATTTGACAGGGTTCGGGTAGCATTAAACAAACAACCAGGACCTGTCAAACGAAGATTTCCCGGCCATGAAACCAGGACCGGCTGTCAAAACGGCCGCACGACGACAAAGATGACGATACCGACCATTAGCACTGTCGGGACTTCGTTAGCGATGCGATAGAACTTCCGTGGCCGGGTGTTCCTGTCCTCGGCGAATTCACGCCGCCAGCGGCCCATGGTCAAGTGCGCCACAAGCAGCCCGCCCACCAGCAATAGCTTCACATGAAGCCATGCGGCGCTCCAGGCGGCCTGGCCAAAGCCCAACAGCAGCAAAATACCAAAAAAGAACGACGCCAGCATGGCTGGGTTCATGATCAGCTTCAACAGCCGATGCTCCATGATTTTCAGAGTTTCCGACAGTTCGGAACCTGGTTTGGCGTCGACGTGGTAGACGAACAGCCTGGGCAGGTACAACAGCCCCGCCATCCAGGCGATGACGCTGATGATATGGAGCGTCTTGATCCACAAATAGGCGGTGTCCGAAAGTTCAATCATTCGATCATCCCATGATCAAGGACCCGATATCGGGCATTTCCCATATCTGGCGGGACACAGTCGGGTTCCCTCCGCCGAACACAGGGCCTCTTTGTTGCCCAGGACCGCTTCGACCAACCCGGCCAGGCCGCTGACGAAGTTTTCCTGGACGCCGAGGGCCGGGACCCGGACATAATGAGGAACTTTCAGCTCATGGGCCAGGTCCCGGTACTGGATGTCAAGCTCGACCAGGGTTTCCGAATGCTCGGAAACGAAGGCCACGGGGACCACGACCAATGGCACCTGATCGCTTGCGGCGCGTAAAATTTCTTCGTCGATGGAGGGACCGATCCATTGCAGCGGTCCGATACGGCTTTGGTAGCACACGGCCCAGTCGAAGTCTGGACGATCCGGGGGGCTGTCCAGAATTTCGACGATGGCTTGAGCCGTCTGTTCGATCTGCCATGAGTAGGGATCGCCCCGGGCGACGATTTTTTTCGGCAGGCCGTGAGCGGAAAAGAGGATTCGGGGCTGGCCGTAGTTTTTGGCCTCAGCAAACGCCGGGCCGATCAGCGCTGCCTGGCCCCGGATTAGTCCCGGGTCCGCCGGATAGCAGCAGATGGCGCGGGTCGGACACTTAAGGCTCTGGGCCGCGGCCTGGGCGTGCCATTCTTTCAATGACGAGGCCGTAGTGGCAGTCGAATACTGAGGGTAAAGCGGCAGCAAGATAATTTCATCCGGGCCGAAGGCCTTGACGGCCTCGACCGTTTCTTCGCTCATCGGGTGCCAGTAACGCATGGCAATAAAAACCCGGGCCTCCCCAGCCCCGTCTTCAAGCTGGCGGGCCAGGGCGTCGGCCTGGGCCTGGGTTTCCTCCAACAACGGCGACTTACCGCCTAGGTTTTTAAAAATCTTCCGCGCCTCCGGAGCGCGGCGCCCCGAAATGAATTTCGCCAGGATCCACCGCAGTGGGCTCGGAGCATTTATAATGGCGGCATCGTTGAACAAGTTGAAAAGAAACGGCTCAATCGCCCGCGGGTCATCGGGGCCGCCAAGGTTGAACAGGATGACCGCCAATCGTTCCATCAACGAACTTCCTTGGCCGTCGCCGACCAGCCCAAGACGAGCTCGGCCACACGGGCCACGTGTTCTGGCGGCGTCGCCGGCAATATACCGTGACCGAGATTGAAGATGAACGGACCTTTTGACAGGGCCTTAAGGATGGCCATCGTTTCCCGGTCCAGGATTTCGCCGCCTTCAACCAGGACCTGGTTATCCAGGTTGCCCTGGACGGTGCATTTCGGCTGTAGCATCTCGGCAATCCACTCCAGGGACGTATCCTGATCCAGGCTAATAGCGTCGATCCCGGTGTTAATGACGAAAGGCTCCGCCAACGGCCCGACATCGCGGGGAAATCCGATCAACGGAACTCCGGGGCAGCTTTCCCTCAGCCGATCGACAATCTGCCGCGTCGGTTCGACGGACCAGCGATGGAACTGTTGTTCATTCAAGATCCCGGCCCAGCTATCAAATAATTGGATGATCTCAGCGCCGCTTTCGACCTGTCGGGTCAAATACGTCGCTGTTGTTTCTACCAACAGATTGATTAATTCCCGGAATTCATCGGGGGCATCATCAGCCCATTTCCGTATCCGGCTGCAATCCGTCCCGCCCCGCCCTTCAACCATATAAACGGCGACAGTCCACGGCGCGCCGGCGAAACCAATCAGGGCGGTTTCTTCAGGGATTTCCTTGGCCAATCTTGCGATGGTTTCGAAAACAGGTGTCAGATGGTCTTCGATTCGGTCCGCCAAAAGATTATTAATCTCGACGACAGAGCGGATGGGTTCGAGCATCGGGCCTTTGCCCTCGCGGAATTCAACTTTTTGACCCAGGGCATCGGGCAAAACCAAAATGTCGGAAAACAGGATTGCTGCATCCATATTGTACCGACGAAGCGGTTGTAAAGTAGCTTCGATCGCTAAATCAGGGTTGTAACAGAAATCGAGAAAATTTTTCGATTGCTTCCGCAACTTCCTATATTCGGGCAAATACCGGCCAGCTTGGCGCATTAACCAGAACGGTGGCCTTTCCAAAACTTCGCCATTCAGGGCTCGTAACATGAGTTTCTGATTTGAAATCATGGCTTAATCTGATGAGAGGTTTGGAAAGGTTTCTTTCTTTATACAATATATATTTATTTATAAAGAAAGGTAGAAGTAGTTGTTGTGCGGTGAATCCAGAGGATTATAGATAACTTGGAATTTAATCACGGATAAGGAAAAACTTAAGGATTAACCCGGTCAATGCTGTGTAATTGCTGTTTAAAAGAAATCCTTTTTGGGTAAAAGCAGGGCCTGTAGCGAAAATTTTTATAACGTGATTTACTGGGATAAAATTGAAAAGGAAGCTTGGAAAACTATAATTTTCAACCAGGTTGATAATGTTTTGCACCCGTGAATCCCTTGGTGTATGGACACCTGACAAAACCGGATAAATCGATCCCTTACCTATATAACCGTTCTTATCCCCAAACGGCTCACAGCCCAAGTGGCTCACAGAAGGCAAATGAACGAAACCCCCTTGAAATCTTTTCATCTTCATCTGGTTTCAGACTCGACAGGGGAAACCGTCGGGATGGTCGCACGCGCTAGCCTGGTGCAATTCGATTCAATCGAGGCGAATGAGCACCTCTGGTCGATGGTTAGAACGGAAAACCAGGTACAGGAAGTTATTATCGGCATTGGCGAAAATCCAGGGTTTGTACTTTACACCATCGTCAACGAAGACCTGCGCAACCGCCTCGAGAACGGATGCCGAAAGCTCCAGGTTCCTTGTCTCGGGGTGCTCGATCCGGTGGTCGCCGAACTGGGCGTCCACCTGGACGCCGAAATCCATGCCCAGCCGGGCCGGCAGCATATCATGGACGCAGAATATTTCAGCCGCATTGAAGCCATGCATTTTGTCCTTAGCCATGATGATGGCCAATCAACCTGGGATTTGGATCAGGCTGATGTAGTATTACTAGGCGTGTCGAGGACATCGAAGACCCCGACAAGCATTTATCTTGCCAACCGCGGCATCAAAACCGCCAATATTCCGATTGTACCGGGTTCTAAACTTCCGGAGGAACTATTTACGGTCAACAGTTCCTTGATTATTGGGCTCACCAAAGACCCGAAACGGCTGGTTGAGATTCGTCGACAGCGCCTGCGCATACTCGATCAGGATGAGGAAACAGATTACGTCGACCTGGACAAAGTATCCAAGGAAATCAACGACGCGCGGCGCCTATTCACCAAGCACGATTGGCCGGTGATCAACGTCAGCCGCAAATCCATCGAGGAAACCGCGGCAACCATCATACAGTTGTACAACCGCCGCCGGGAGCAGGAATCCTGAACCCGGCCAGGGAGATCATTCTGGCGTCAGTCAGTATGGAACGGAGCCAAATCCTGGAAAGCGTCAGTGCCTACCGATTGGAACAGACGGAGGCACAGCTTTTTACCCGCATCGAAGGCGATTATTTTACTGTTTTGGGTTTGCCCCTGCTGCCGCTGCTTGGGTTTTTACGGCACGCGGGTGCACTTGGGAAATAGAGCGATAAGGGCGACGGCGGGGTGCCCTATCTTTAAAACAACAACGACAGCGTTCCCGGAGCGAGGCTTTAAAAAACCATGACGGAAAACGGAAAAACCATACAAGCCGGTGTCATCGGATGGCCCGTCAGTCATTCTCTGTCATCCCGGCTGCATGGATTCTGGCTGAAGGAGCTGGGAATCGACGGGACCTATAGTGCCCTTGCCGTCGCCCCCGACGGCCTTGAGAATTCTCTCCGCTCACTGCCCGAGCTGGGCTTCGCCGGGGTCAACCTCACCCTGCCTCACAAAGAAGCCGCCGCTAGCATCGTCGACACCATGGATTCGGTGGCGAGCCGCATCGGCGCGGTGAATACTGTCGTCGTCGGAGCAAATGGGAGCCTCGCTGGCAGCAACACCGATGGCTACGGTTTTATCGAAAACCTGAAGTCCGGTGCTCCTGAATGGACAGCCGACAACAAGTCCGCTGTGATTCTCGGCGCCGGCGGCGCTGCACGGGCAATCATCGCGGCGCTGTTGGATGCCGGCCTAAAGGAGTTGCGACTGGTTAACCGCACCCTATCACGCGCCGAATCCTTGAAAGACGATATCGGCGGCGCCATCATTGTTGTTCCCTGGGCCGACCGTACGAAGGCGCTTGAGGGGGCGGGCCTTTTAGTCAACACCACGACCCTGGGGATGACCGACGAGGAACCCCTGGAGATCGACCTTTCTCCGCTGCCCGCGAAGGCCGTGGTCACCGATATTGTCTACGCCCCGTTGACAACACCGCTGTTGAAAGACGCCGCCGGGCGCGGCAATCTCACCGTTGATGGTTTGGGAATGCTGTTGCACCAGGCCCGGCCCGGGTTCGATCAATGGTTCGGGGCCGAGCCCGTCGTCACCGACGCGCTCAGGGCGCATGTCCTGGAGGGCCTGGAGAGGTGATGATCCTTGGGCTGACGGGCTCCATTGGAATGGGAAAATCCACCGCCGCCGACAATTTCCGGCGCCTGGGTATTCCTGTCCACGATGCCGATAAAGCCATCCATGAATTGTTGGCCGAAAATGGCGAGGCGGCACCCCTGATCAAGGACTTGTTTCCGAACACGGTTAATAAAGGCACCCTCGACCGAGAATTGATTGCCAAAAAGGTTTTCGCTGACACGCAGGCCCTGGCCCGGATAGAGGAAATCCTCCATCCGATGGTTCGCCGTCGGGAACAGACGTTCCTGGGCCGCGCCGCCCGCCAGGGAAGGTCTCTGGTCGTCCTCGACATTCCGTTGTTGTTTGAAACCGGCGGCGAGGTCCGATGTGATGCCGTGGTTACCGTATCGGCGCCGAAATTCGTTCAACAACAGCGGGTTCTTAAAAGGCGGGGCATGACCTGGGAAAGGTTTGACACTATCATAGGCCGCCAGATACCCGACGCGGAAAAGCGCCGCCGGGCAGACTTCGTCGTTTTAACCGGCCTGGGACGCGACTTCAGCTTGCGTCAGATTCTCAATCTTGTCAGAATCATTTCTCGTTGGCGGGGAACGAAATGGCCGCCAAGGCCTGACGTGAGGGGAAAAATCATTGCGTGAAGTGGTCCTCGATACGGAAACCACGGGCCTTGACCCGCGCTCCGGTCATCGAATCGTGGAAATCGGCTGTGTTGAACTCATCAACCACATGGCCACCGGCAAACACTTTCATAAATACCTCAACCCCGAACGGGACATTCCCGAACAGGCTTCCGTCATCCACGGACTGACCGAGGAATTTTTGTCCTCACAGCCTGTGTTCTCCGATGTCGCCGAAGAATTCGAAACCTTCATCGGCGATTCGACCCTGGTCATCCACAATGCGGAATTCGACCTCGGCTTTATCAATGCCGAACGGGAAAAAATCAGTCAGTCGCCGATCGCCCCCGACCGGGCCATCGATACGGTATCCCTGGCACGGCGCAAGTTCCCCGGCGCCCAAGCCAACCTGGACGCCCTTTGCCGGCGCTTTAATATCGACAATTCGGACCGCTCGCTGCACGGCGCCCTCAAGGACGCCCGGCTTCTGGCCGAGGTTTATCTAGAACTGATCGGCGGCCGCCAGCAGAACTTAGGCCTGTCGGCCGAAGAACGAAAGATCGTCGAGGCGGCTGAAAAAAACCGTCGCTCGCCCCGGCCCCATGCACCCACCGACGCCGAGCAATTGGCGCACGCGCAATTCATCGAAAAGCTGGAATCGCCGATTTGGAAAAGTGAGGACTAGGACCCTTTTTAAGGGCCATTCGTCTTAGCCGGACGGAGGTGCCGTCGTGGCGCCGTCGCCGGTCTGAGTCTTTTGCAGTTCCTGAAGCTGGGTCTGGAACATGGCGGCGAAATCCACCGGTCCCAGCATCAAGGGCGGAAATCCACCGTCGCGAGAAACATCAGCCAGGATATTACGGGCAAACGGGAACAACAGCCGTGGACATTCGATCAAAAGAATCGGCTGCAGGTGCTCGTCCGGAACGTTAAGGGTAAAGGCTCCGGCGTATTCAAGCTCAAGGATAAACGCGACCTGCTCCTTGACCTTGCATTCGGCCTGAAACTTGATAATAACCTCGAAAACCTTGTCCTGAAGAGGATTGGCGTTGACGTTGATGTTGACGTTAATATCGGGCGGCGACTCCTGCATGAGGCTGAAAATGCCGGGCGTCGCCGGGGCCTCGAAAGACAGGTCCTTGATAAACTGGGCGTTTATGGTAATGGCCTGCGCCTCCTCGGCGCCGCTGGCTTTGGCCGCCGGTTTTTTTTCTTCGGCGGCGGGCGTCTTATCTTTTTCGGGTTTCGCGGCCATTTGTTCTTTCTCCCATTCAAAAGTGGCCCTGTGGCTATCATGGATCGGGGCCGGGAACAACCGTTTCGGGCCCCCTTAGGGTTTTTTTAGGGCCCCGGGGGGCCGGACTATTCCTCGGCTAGTCCTCGGGAAGCTTTCGGGTCGGCGCGGGCTTTTCGGAACCGTCCGCATCCGGGGTGATGTCCTTGAAATCGCCATTTATTACCCTATCGACGTCCGGTCCGGCGTCCGGGCCAGCGTCCGGGCCGGCCGAAAACCCTGCGCCATAAACCTTGACGTGGCTCCGGGTGGCTAAAAAACGTCCTAGGGCTTGACGCAGTGCCGCACGAAAGGGCGGCACGAACATCAACAGCCCTACCGCGTCGGTAAAGAACCCCGGGGTCAGCAAAAGGGCACCGGCGAAGATCAGGCACAGGCCGTCGAAGATCTCATCCATGGGAAAGCGGTTCTCATTGAGGCTGGCTTGGGCTTTTCTGAGCGTAGCCAAGCCTTGTTGTTGCAGCAGCGCCGTGCCGATCAGGGCCGTCAGGACGACGACTCCGATAGTCTTCCAAAAGCCGATGGCGCTGCCGATTTCGATAAACAGGGCGATTTCAAGAATCGGCACCCCGACAAAAGCGGCAAAAATAAATCCACCCATGCTTGATTCTTTTCTCGTTTCCGGCCTATCTACCCAGAACAACGAAAACACAATCCAGTTTGCGGGACGGGTTTGTAGACCTGGACGGCGTAAGCCGTTAACGTGTTTAAATGTTGATCAGTGTGTTTAACCCAGGGATGCTCGGTGGTCCACCCGGCGGATGCCTTGGTTGAGAGAGTTTAGACCGTTATGAGCGAAGGCTTTCAGTTCATCGACATTATTTTCTTCGCCATGATCGCCGCCTTTCTGGTGTTACGGCTTCGCGGTGTTCTCGGTCGCCGTGACGGCCACCAAGGAAAAATTCAAAATCCCTTTAAAAACCGGGCCAGCGAACAACAGAAGAACAACGTCATCGCCATGCCCGACCGGACCGAACCCCATGCCGATGAAAGCCCCCTGAAGGAAAGCGCCTTGGATGCTGGTGAAAGCGACGACCCGATTGTTCGGGGCCTGATGGAAATTCAACGGGCCAACCCGGACTTCGATTCGGAAAATTTTATTTCCGGCTCGAAAATCGCCTTCGAACTTATTCTGGGCGCTTATGCATCGGGCGACACCGGAACATTGAAGCCTTTGTTGAGTGCGGAAGTCTTCGCAGATTTCTCGCAGGCCATCCGGGACCGCGAACAGGCCGACGAAACCCTTGAGGACACGCTGGTAGGGATCAAGTCGGCGGAAATCGTCGAAGCCTACCTCGAAAGCCGGACGGTCAACATCACCACTAAATTCGTCAGCGAACAGATCAACGCCACCCGCGACGAAAACGGCGACGTGGTTGACGGCAACCCCAATGCAGTTATCGATGTAACCGATTTTTGGACCTTCGCCCGGGACACCAAGTCCCCCAATCCGAACTGGACCCTGATCGCGACAAGCAGCCTTGATTAGTGGTCTGTTTCATCTAAATTGCGCCCCTACGACGGCGCTGCGAGGTTTCCGGCTAGGAGCGCAGTGCGCCTGCCTGAGCGAAGCCGGAGCTTCGCTTCGGCGAAGGCAGGCCGTGGTGCCAACCCACCACAAGCGGTGCGCGACGACGTCCGGAAGCCTCTCAATGTCGCCCCCCTCTTGGCACTTTGGGGGTCGCTTTTCCCGCCCCTTCGAGGTATCGGGAAGGCTAGCCGATAGGCCGCCATCACCTGCGCCTCTCCTCCTGTCGAGAAACGGGAAAACGATCATAAGGGTGCAATTTAGATGAAACAGGCCACTCAACGACCAGCCTCAACGAAAAATTTGTTATCCCTGGCGGTGGCAGTCCTTGTTTCCGTTGTTGCGTCCTGCGGCGGCCGGCTGACCCCCGAAATAGATACGCCGAAACCGCAAGAAACCTTCCTCCGCCTCGACGCCACCTCCTTCGACCAATTGCCTGGATGGAAAGGCGACAGCCTCAGCCAGGCCTTGGCGGCATTCCTGCGCTCGTGTGAAAAGATCAATACCCTGCCGCCGGACCGTGGGCTTGGGCCCAGTTCGGAGATGGGGCGTGTTTCGGAGTGGATTAAATTCTGCGCCTCCGCAGCCTTGATCCCCCCCGGCAACGAAACCGAAGCCCGGTATTTTTTCGAATCCAGGTTTACGCCATATTTGGCCAGGAACAACAAAATGCCTTGGGCGCCTAAGTCCCAGGGCCTGTTTACCGGATATTACGAACCCGAACTTCACGGTGCCTGGAAATCGGACACAACCTACCGCTATCCCATTTACGCCCGGCCCAAGGATCTCGTGTCCATCAATCTCGGGGACTTCCGGGATGAATTCAAAAGCTGGCAACTGGCCGGGCAACTGAAGGGTAACAAGTTCAGGCCCTATCCGACCCGCGCCGACATCGAAAGCGGTGTCCTCAAGGGCCAACAACTTGAACTGCTGTGGGTCGACAGCGCCATTGACGCCTTCTTCTTGCATGTTCAGGGCTCCGGCCGGGTGATGTTCGAGGACGGATCTATGATCCGTGTCGGGTACGCGGGCCGAAACGGGCGGCGCTATACCCCCATCGGCCGGGAACTGGTGGCCAAAGGAATCATTCCCCAGAAAAAGGTCTCCCTGCAATCGATCCGCCAATGGCTGGCCGCCAACCCCATCGCCGGCCGACAACTGATGGAGAAGAACAAGTCCTATATTTTCTTCCGCCTGATCGAAGGCGACGGGCCCATCGGCGCCCAGGGTGTCGTGCTGACGGCGGGCCGAAGCCTGGCCGTCGACCGGAAATACATTCCCCTTGGCGTGCCGGTGTGGCTGAACACGTTGCAACCGGGGAAATCGAAAAACCCCCTTCGCCGCCTGGTCCTGGCCCAGGATACGGGCAGCGCCATCCAGGGGCCAGTGCGCGGCGATCTGTTCTTCGGTTTCGGCAACGACGCCGGCATCGGTGCCGGACTGATGCGCGAAAACGGGACCTATTATTTGCTGCTGCCCCGCAAGGACTCCCCTTAAACCGATCCCCTTAAACCCCCCCGCAAACACCCGGGAGCGCATCTTGCCTTTGTTTCTGGAAACGCCCATTCTCCGGTTATGCTTGGAAGTTCCGCTACCGAACCGATAACCGTCGGCCTTTTCGTCACCTGCCTGGTGGATTTGACGCGGCCCACGGTT